>Ga0209347_1000433_pt1 | contig 107227 bp, 101 predicted proteins | sample AutmiccommuBRH23_FD_187382 | JGI IMG/M metagenome (GOLD analysis project Ga0209347, IMG submission 187382) | Deep subsurface microbial communities from Mt. Terri, Switzerland - Autotrophic microbial communities BRH/23 (SPAdes) (version 2) | ecosystem: Environmental > Aquatic > Deep subsurface...
GGGGTGCAGCTGGGGGGTGGGAAGGTGTGTTGGCGGGCGTCTTTGATCATGTTTGCAACTGTAGAAAGCCGGCGAGGAGCGGAGGTCGTCCGGAACGGCGGGGGACGCTCCTCGTCCGGCTGGTGTGTGGCCAAAACCACATCTTGGATAGGTCGAGGGTGCTGGTAGGGCTGGGATGTGGCTTTGGGGCTGGATGTGGGCTGGCTGCGGTTGGGGAGATGGCAAGAATGGAGCTGGCGCATCACGGCGATTATTTGCTCACGGCGAAGTGAGGTCGGCTGCCGCGAAGTCGGAGGAACGACGGGAGAAGCGGTCAGCCGGGCGAGCGGGTTTAACCACATAGAACGTTTGCAATCGAGATCCTTTTGGGCTGGGTGCTGGCTGCGGTTCTCTGCGAACGTTGACAATTGTAGAAAGCCGGTGGGCAGGACGACGTCGTCCGGAACGGCGGGGGAGGTCTGCCCATCCGGCTGGTGATAGACCAAATCCGCGTCTTGGATAGACCCTTGGTGCTGGTTTGGCTAGGAGCTGGTTGCTGGTGTGATGTGGTGTGGATTGGAGTTGGAGTTTGAAGATCCTTTTTTCAAGGTGTGGAGAAGTGAAGGGACGAACCTGAAATGGAGGAGTACAGCGGTGGCCAGGCTGCAGCTTTTAGTGCCCAATTTGCGTTTCAAGTGCTCAGGCAATCGGCACTGAGATGCAGTTGTCAGTGGTGTTGCCTGTGCACCTGATGACTGTGGATGTTTTTCCACAGTAGCAAATTGATCAGGCACGGTACAATGCGGATGTTCTTCCGCTTTGTGAAAAGCAAGGGCTGAGCCATCCGCAAGCGGGGGAATGAGGGCAGGAGCGGAACGGTCGAGATCAAGAACGTCGGATCTGAAAGTGTTCTTTTCTTGAAGATCAAATAAAAAAGTAGAAATTAAAGCAAGGAGCACGGCAGCCGCGGCCGGCAGCGCGCCTGAAAGGCGGAATACGCTGCAGAAATGTTTTCCCCCCCAAGAGCGTTTAGATTTACCTTGCTGCGCGCGTAAGGGCGAAAGGGAAGGCGTGGTGGGCTCGCCCGAAGCGCGCTTTGAAAGGGGGGGTTAGGCACGCGCCTGGGGGGGAAAACAACGGCCGCGAGTCAGCCGGCGTAGTTCGTGAGTGAGAAGGAAATTAACTTTTAGTTACTGCTTTTGGAAATTTTTTTGTTCCCTTTCAAATTGCCAAAAAATTAAATTGTTTATATACAGGTGTAGGTTGGTCGCTATTAAATGGGTTTGGACAGATGCCTTTTGAGAAACTGGATAATTGAAAGTACGAAACAAATCAAAATTACATTCTCTTTGCTGGTTTTCCAGAATTAAAAAAACCAGATCGGATTTTTTACTCCTAGGAGATCTGAAAATCTATGGGTGATCAACTGCTGGCCAGAAGGCGCCTAGTCCCCAATTATTACACCTCATTTTTATCTCATTCGGATGGTCAGTCAATCCATAACATTCCATCTTTTCCAGGTTACAAACATACGATTCACTTAAGCTTCCATCCACATTCTCACCCATTGAAGATCCCCAAAACCAATGTTGATCAGGTGACCATGTAAAATAATTATAAGCGTCAAGATATCGCAATTCATATGGTACTTCAGTTAGAATTGGGGTGATAGTTTCTTCTGCAAGATTAGCAACAAACCAAGCAAGTTTTTTGTTATAGTAGCTCCAAAAAATCAGGTTTTTCCCATCTGGAACCCACTGAACTCGGTAAACACTTGCACCAATATCTAACAAATTAAGCTTTTCTTGATCGGCTCCATTCCAATCTGATAAATAGTAACCCCCATCTTTTTTGTATACCAAGGTTTGGGAATCTGGGCTCCATTCTGGGCTTAACCCACCAGGTATTGTAAGAACCGGTTCAGATAATCCGCTGATGACCCAGATACCATCATTTGTAGAAAATGCAATCATGGAACCATCTGGGGACCACCTTCCATCGTAAACTGGATCATCAACAATGCCCGTCAGATTTGTAACCTGCCCATTTTCCATGTCGAATAGGTACAGATCAATATTTTTATTTTCGTCTTGCAAAGTCATAATTACCTGATTGTTAGGATCTGAATATTGCACCGTTATACCCCCTGAAAATCTTTCCATATTAGCAGTATCTAATTTTTTCCATGAAGAATTTTGACTTGTCACCAAAATAAATTCATGTGAAAATACTCCAGGATTGAGTCGTCGAGAGTGATAAAACAAGATCTCATCACCATCAGAAGACACCTGCAGTACTTGAGGAGCACCTGCGGAAAAATCTCTTGGAAAGGGAATCCGTGCCAGAAAATCATCTGATACGCCTTTCATTTTTAGCTTAAGTAACATTTGGCTTTTCCATTTGGCAGGATTTTGATCCCAATTCGTAAGTGTGTATTGCTCTAAAAGGCGATATTCCATTGATGTCAAATCAAAAAAATAATACCCTGAGACCAATTTTTCTCCTTTGCCAATTTCACCGTTTATCTTTTTAGTATCGTCGCAAAAGGAGACAATACCACCTACACCAGCTATTTGAGTTGGAGATGGAGTAGGCGTGATTGTTGGCGTTGGCGAAATTGTGATTGTTCTTGTTGCCGTGGGTTGTGGTGTTACTGTATTCGTGGGTTCAATGGTATACGTACGCGTATAAGGTTGAGTAGAAGGTGCTGCAATTTCAATACTAGTTTCTTCCAGAAAATCTGATCCATTTGAGCAACCGGAGAGAAAGACAATAAAATATGCAAATAAAATAATTTGACTAATTAACTTATACATTGTTGATATCCTTTTTGAAAGGTGATATATATCTGAAATGCCATATATTCTAAAGTTATTTTACTTAACACAACTGCAAATTATATAGGTCTCAATATCTTAGAAAATTTTCGGTATAAAAAAAATTTGTTAAAACTGCAATTACAATTAGTTATCTAAAATTAAAAACTCCATTCAAATCTTACATTTCATTTTATATTAATTTTACGGAACGAAAAAGCAAAATTGCGCGCGGAGGCAGCGGAGTGGTCAGCCGGAGCGCGCTTTTGAAAGGGGGGTGTGGCACGCGCCAGGGGGGAAAACAACGGACGCGAGCTGCCGGCGCAGTCTGGGAATGAGATCGATCTTAATGCCAGGTCTGCCGGCGAAAATCGAACCTGGTTGAATTGGTGTAGGTTGGGGAGAAGGGTGCTGGCGGGTGTGGATTGGATTGGTGGAGTGGATGTTGGTTATGTTTATGGTCCTTCTTTGATCGCGGTTAAGCTGGAGAAGGGAAAAAATAGACTACGGTTTAACTTCAAGTCTATTTACATAATTAAAAATCGGTGTGGACAACCTTCCCCCGAGAGCCAAGCTGGAAAGAACAAAAAAAGTATTTGTTTTTTACTGGGAAAACTGGAAAAACGGAATGGGGAAGGTAGTCCACGGACGACCACCGAATGAATGACACGAATATGATTAGTTTCATTCTTGAAGAGCGCGAAAGATGCCTAAAGGCGCTTTGCAGTTCTCTTATACTGCAAACGATCTTTTGCATCTTTGGCGCTCTTGCATGACAGCCGGCGTACAACTGGCGCAAATGGTGTTTTCCTGGATGCTCTCCCAGGAAGACACGATTTGCGCTCATGGGAGGGATCACGGCGATGGCGTTCAAGTCAACCAGAAAGCGTTTAAGCTGGGGAAGGTCGTCGATGCACTATGACGACCTTCCCCAGCCCAAGCCGGAAGGGAAAAATTTGCTCGCGGTTTAACTAGAATGCGTTCAGAAACTGGAGAGCTCTCCCACACACTTTGGGAGAGCTCTCCAGGGCATGGGAGGGAAAGTTTAGACTGCGGTTTAACTAGAATGCGATTAAGCTGGAGAGCGACGGCAATGCGTACTGCCGTCGCTCTCCAGCCCAAGCCGGGAGGGAAAAAATAGACTGCGGTTTAACCAGAATGCATTCAGATCCTTTGAAGGGAAAGTCTAGACTGTGTTCGCGCGCGAAAGATGCCTAAAGGCGATTTGCAGCTTTCTTTTCTGCTGCAAACGATCTTTTGCATCTTTGGCGCGCTTGCTTGACAGCCGGCGTACAACTGGCGCAAATGGTGTTTTCCTGGATGCTCTCCCAGGAAGACACGATTTGCGCTAATGGGAGGGATCACGGCGACGGCGTTCAAGTTCCCGGGGTGAGCCGGCAAAAAGTTTAGATCTGATGCGAGATGCTGGGTATTCTTTCCATCCCCGAGCGAAGAGGCAAATAGAACGAAGATAAAACTGTATTTAATTTTACGATCAATAATTATTCTTGCTGTAAAATTAATTATTGCACATATGAAAGGGGAATTATGAAAGAGGGAAATAATAAAACTGCTCAATTGATTATTGTGATTCTAGTAGCTCTTGTACTTTGTCTTATTTCAATTATTGGTTTTAGTTTCACGGATTATGCGAAACAAATTTTTAAGAACCGAGGATCTACAAATATAAATTCTAACAAATGTGACCCTGAGGGAGTAGAAAATATTAGAAAAACATTAAGTGCTCTCTCAGTAACCACATCAGAATTTATGGAAGGAAATCAAACCTCTGAAGATTCTTTTAGAGCGGCTGGTAATATAATGGCTTATAGAGACGTACTTGAAACAACAGAAGTTGATCCATGTGCACAGAATTTAAAAACTCTAGTAATACTAACCTTTGAAGAAGAGATTAGTGGTCATTTAGCATATGGAGGATTAAATTATACAAAAGCTAATCAACATTGGACCAAGGTATCGACTTTATTAGACCAAGTAAACAATGAGTTTCGGAATTTAGGATATGAATATTAATATAAATTAGAAACTTTCTTTGAGTAATCTAATTGGTAAAGTCTGAGTCCAATAACGAGCCGGTGGAAACAGGCGTTCTGATGCGAGGTGCTGGGTTGAATTTTCCAGCCCCGAGTGAAGGGGAAAAAGGTGAAATTAAAAAGCGCTGGACAGTCTCCCGAATGTGCGAGGGAGACTGTCCAGCAAGACAAAAATATAAATATTCTAAATATAGACTACTTATTTGTTGAGTAACAAATATGGAGGTTTGTAAAAGAATTATTCTTTTTTTCTAATATTTTTCTTCTTTCAAGAAAATCTTTAAATATTATTTTCCTTTCCAGAATAACATCCTCAGTGTTTTTACTTGCTATTGTTATCCTGTTATTATTTTCACCAAATTTATTTTTATATCTATCGATAATATTTATTATTATATCTTCCCATGCAATAACTTCAGATTTCAATAACTCTCGAATAAACACCTGAATATTGCCAATTGATTCAACATACTCACGAATGAGAGGTTTTATTTCAATTTCATTTTTTTTATGAACTCTTTTTAATTCATCCTTTATTGATATCTTAAAATTATCATCATCTAATAAATGCTCAATATTAATCCTAGGATTAGTGTTAAATGTTAAGTGAATATCGTCGTTATTTTCTTCACGTTTATGAGATAAAACTAAACTGTGAATAGGTATGCCTCGGTGTTGAGTATAGTTCCTTAATGCTTCTAATAAACGATATCCAAAAAAATTATCGTAATATTTGCTCTTTTCTTCTTTAATTTTTTTTGAGATAGGCGAGTTCTTACCATAAATATTATTAATGTGATGAGAACTATGATCCAAATACATTCTGCATGAACTTAATAAGTTAGCAATTCTCCTTGTTATTAAATTCCTTTCTTTGCTAATGGAGAAATAATCAAATTCATTAAAAATCATTTGTCTTGATGCAATAGATAATAATTCTTGTTCAAATTCATAATAATTTTCTGTGACAAAGTCTAGTTTTTCTTCGAGAAATAATAATTCAAATAGGTTTTTTCTTGCAGCCAATATACTTTCGAATTCCTCTTTTTCAATTTCTATATTTCCTGGTGAATCACTCGTAAAATTTAAAATTAGATATTTCATATCATAAACCTCTCCTTATCTTAAATATTAGTAGCGTAAATTATGCACAATTACCACCGTCCTGTTTCGATGCCAAATTCGGTGAGCTGATAGTATATAATCCCGTCTTTTTCGGTTTCGATCATGTATCCACCAAAGACGAGGGCGGCGAAGTCTTCGTGGATGGTTTTCCAAGGAGTTACAATTGGGTAGTCTTTTATCATTGGGGAAAATGATGCGATTTTGTATTTCCAGGTGAAGGTGAAGGGTTCTTCAAGGACTTTGCAACCTCTGGTCCAATAGTAGAGATTTTTGAGGTAGGCGAGTTGGAGTTTGGTGGGAGGAGAATTCATAAAGGTATTATAACTTAAATAGAAATAATATTCTACTAAAATTAATTGATAAATTTCGCGAACGTTGTAACCACCTTTTTTTAAAAAATAATAAGTAATAAATTTTTTAAAAAAAGGTGCCAAATAATAATATCGATAAATAAATTTAACTTTATCTGGCTATTAAAAATGAACAAAAAAAATCATGTTCAGTCTAAAAAATCAAATTTGGAAAAGGGATTCAATATTTCTATATTCTAGAGAAATTTGTTTTTTTAATGAGGTGATTGTTAAAAAGGAATTTTCTACTTCTTGTCCAACTTGGTCTTGTTCTGGTTTATTAGGAAAAGGAATTAAATAACTTAGAAACCTTGGTTCATTTATAGACTTTTTATTGGTTCCTCTAGCTAATCGTTTAACTATTGATTTTCTGTGCGAATTAAAATAAGCATAATAATATTTCAAATTAGTTGTATTAGAATCTTTTGGAGTTAGTACATAACATAAATCACTAGCAATAAATTTTCCATTAACATAATGGACTTTACCCAAAGAACCTCCTGCAGCAAAAACAAAAATCAAAGCTTCAGTATCATGCGTAAATTCATTATGTGTTAACCATGTATCAGACGCAGTTATAAAATCATAATCACCTTCTTCATTTTTACTACTTTGAAGAGACCCTTTTTCAACATTGAAAATTTCATTAATAATTTTTAAAGGTTCTACATCAGTTTCGTAATAACTATAAGGATGAAAATCTAATTTTGAATCCAGATCGTTTTTATTAATTACCTTTCCGGAAATTGAAAAATTATTGATATCCAAAACACCATTTAGATGTTGTTGAAATAACTCAATTTCATATTTACATATTGGTAATTCGTTTATTTCTGGTGTTGGTGATCTTCCTTCTCCTTTTTCATACCCATCATCTTCAATCATTCGTAAATATATATCTTCTCTATTTTTGTATTTTTTATCAAAAAAGAGAATCATTGTACTCACACCTGAATAAGGCTTAAAAACATATTGGTGGAGACCAATTACCGCAAATAGACCGTTCTCAATCATTTTTGTTCGAAGGTCAATATATGCAGTTGAATTATTGGCAATTATGCCTTCTGGAACGATATATGAAGCTTTTCCGTTACGTGTCATGTGATCCATAATATATTCTGCAAATAAAACTTCAGATTTTTTGGATTTTATTGAAAACCTATTATGCGGGGTAATTCCACCTTTTGGAGTCATAAAAGGAGGATTAGCAAGCACAACATCGTACTTGTCTTCCCACTTCTCATCAAAAGTCAAAGTATCATATTCAATAATATTTGGGCTTGTACAACCATGAAGATACATGTTCATATCTGATATTCGAACCATTGAAGGTTCGATATCATATCCAATTATGTTACTTAATATTTCGTTTTTTTCAGAATAAGTTAAATCAATTTCATTGGATGCAATGTACTTAAAAGCTGAAATCAGAAAACCACCTGTACCACATGCTGGATCTAGAATTTTTTCGGTTTTCTGAGGTTTGATAACTGAAACCATAAAATCAATAATATGTCGAGGAGTTCGAAATTGACCCAATTCCCCCTGAGAACCTAAAATACTTAATAAATATTCATATGCATCCCCTAGTTTCTCACTATCAGAATAATTTAAATGATCTATTTCTTTAAGAAAAAGTGTTAAAACCTCTGGATCTCTATAAGGGACAGTTGCGTTCTTAAAAATTTCTTTAAATGTTCTTGGAAGTGTAGGATGTGTGTAAAATTTATCTAAAGCTTCTATATATAAGTTCATCCTAATTTGTGCACTAATAGATTTTTTCATTATTTCACGCCAACTATATTTCTTATAGTCACCTGAAAAATAATGGACCATCCCTCCTAATTCCAATGATTCTTGATCTATGTCATCCATAAACTTATATAACAATGCCAACGTGATTTGTTCAACTTGGGTATTTGGAGCGGGTAATTTTCCAACAAGTATGTTTCTAGCTGAATCTAAAATTTTCTTTGTTCCAATATCTAGCATGTTAACTCCTAAGTTGAATATTTTTCACAATTTATATCATTTATTGTCACGTAATCACTAAGAAAATCTAAAAGTCTTTCACCTTTTACTCTTATGTCTTTTGTAGTTCTTAGATCTGAAGCAAGAGGAGAATTTATCAAAGCTTGCAATCTTTTTTCTTTGATTGCTTTCCTAACATTAAAATCAGTCAAATAAGCATTAAAAATACTTTCAACATTTTGAATAATATCTCCATATTTATTTAAATCTCCTTGATTTAACAATACAAAATTTTCAAACTCATCGTCAATCAATTCTTGTTTGTTTTTGAACACAGAGATATTTCCCAATAAGAACTGAACAATTTCTTTAATTGTTAACCTTCTATCAAGACCCAAAGAGTTTTCTAATTTTTTAACACTAAAATACTCGATTGGTTTATCGAAAATATTTAATTTTAAGTAATGTTCAAGTTGATCTGCGTTACCTTCCTTGATGATAGATTGTGCTTTCGGATCGCTAGAAATTTTATTTTCAAATGATTGATAAAATTTTCTATCAACTTTCATTCCTTCTGAACCTATAGAAAATTCGTCATATTTTACAAGGCTATCGTTATTCCTAAATTCATATGAAATACTGGTAAAAGTATCAATTTCTCCAGAAACTGGAGCAGTCGAAGAGATTGGTAAATTAATTTTTTCATCATAATTGAAATCATTTTCAAAAAAATCACATACAGCAAAGAAATCAAATAATTTAAAAGTTGATTTTGGAACTTCATAATCTTCATACTTAAACGAATAAGTTCTCGTGCCCCTACCTTTCATCTGGATAAAATCTGAAGGTGAAAAAATTGGACGTAGGAAACCAAGATTAAGAATATCGGAACAATCATACCCTGTTGTCATCATGCCAACTGTGACAGCAACTCTGGTCTTACATGATTCAAAATCCTCTAACCACGTTGTTTTACCATTAAGATTATTATTGGCAAAATTTATTGTCATTTGCTGAGCATTATCAATATTAGAGGTGATTTGAACTGCAAAATCCGAATTGTATTTTCCGGGAAAATTAATTTCAGCAAATTCATTTAAAATTGATGTTATTTTTCTTGCGTGATCAATATTTACACAAAAAAGAATTGATTTTCCTATTTCATTAGAAATGGGATCTCTTAAAGCATGATCTAAAAAGGTACGACAAAATATCGCATTTGTTGCATCTGAAAAGAATTTTTTTTCATATGATTTTGCTTTAAAAACTTGAGAAGAAGAGTTAGCTATATTGGAATAAATTTCTGAATCATCGTTATCTACTCTCAAAACAAAACCATCATCAGATAATAATTTTACAGTGATTTCACTTCTCGCATCAATTACAGTTGGATTAATTAAGTAACCGTCTGCAACGCCATCTAATAAAGAATAACTGTATGTTGCTGTTCCACTATCACAACCAAAAATGTGGTAAGTGTCTAATAAAATTCTTCTTTCTATTTCTCGAGGGTCAGTAGTATCAAATTCAACACCTTTCAAGTAATTTTTAGGTGTAGCAGTTAAACCGAGTTTGTATCCAATAAAATACTCAAAAATTGCTCTATTGGATGCCCCTAGACTTCTATGTGACTCATCAGAGATAATTAAGTCAAAATCAGATGGAGAAAATTCATTCCGAAATTTATTACTAAAAGAAAACGATTGTATTGTACTAATAACAATGTCACTGGATGTCCAATCATCTTTGTTTTCTTTATAAATTAATACTTTAATACCATCTTTTGAAAGATATCTACGAAAATCCTTCAAAGTTTGTTTTTCTAACTCAAGTCGATCAACAAAGAACAAAATTCGATGAGCTAATTCACTCCTTAGGAATAACTTAATAATTGCAGCTGCTGTTAGGGTTTTTCCCGTCCCGGTGGCCATCTCTAATAAGAACCTTGTATTACCATCCTTAATTGCATTTTGAATACTTTTAACAGCTTCAACTTGATAATACCTCATTACTTTTAAATTCTTTTCCATGCAATAGTCATAAATTATTTGATCATCTTGACTTTTCCAAGCGCTAGATTGTTCTAAATGAGGATCCTGGGAAGATGAGATGTAGTATTTATCAATTTTTTGATCTATAAGTTTTTGGGGTGAGGAATTTAAAGCTTTACTAGAGATTAAAGACTGGTAACTGGGAAAAGCAGTAATTACTTCTGGATTTCCCTTAGCTAAATTCCAAAAAAAATGAATATCCCCATTCGAGAGAATAATAAATTTAGCTCGAATGCTAATAGCATAATTTCTTGCTTGTTCTTTTCCATCAAGTGGATGTTTCTGGGCTTTCTTCGCTTCAACGACAACTAATGGATTTGAATTATCATCTAGAAGTAAATAATCGACATACCCATTATTTGTTTTTTCAAAATCTTCTCCAAGATTATCAATGTCAAATTGTGTAATTTTAACATTCGGTTCAAGTTGAATATTGGCTTTACCGTATTCATCGTCAAAGAAACGCCAACCAGATTCTAATAGTAATTCATTAATTTTTATTCTTGCTTTAGCTTCTTTTTCTTTCATAACGCATCTTCCTAAATATTATTGTATCTTTGAAAAAGGAATCGATTCAAATCATGGTTGGATGTGGTATGTAATACCTTCCTCAAAAAAAAATGAGGTTTGTGATATACATTATCTGGCCTCCATCCTCGTGAGATTGGTTATACCATCCCTAAATCAAATGTAATATTGGAAAAATAAAATCGTAATAATTATTATATATTAGTTTAAAATTTTCTAAAAATATTGATATTAGATTAAAGGAAAGTAATAATGTTAAAAAACCAAATGCCGATGCGAGGGGGGCGCACCGGCAAATGTTTTGATGCGGTTAAGCATCGTTAAATCGTACCTTTTATGATACCAAATTTGGGGGAGAGTGCAAGGGTTTTTTCGGGGTGAATTTTCGTTTATCGATCCGAAATTTGATATTGGAATTTTTTGAAATGAATGTATAATATTTACATACCACCATATATGGTGGTATGTAACTAATAAATCCTATATCTTCCTGTATATAGTGTAGACCAAGACGAAAGATTCAAGTAAAAGGAAATGATGTCACGAAGTCGCGGTGGACAACCTGGAAATGCTAATGCTGTAAAACATGGATTTTATTCCCGAAAGTTCAGGGATCTGGAAAGCCAGGATTTGGAGACGGCGCTGCGTGATGGGTTGGGGGATGAGATTGCTTTGATGCGGGTGATGATTCGGCGGGTGTTCGATTACGCGAATGATAATGCGGGAGATCTGGAAGGGTGGACGGGTACACTGAGCGCGCTGGGAGCTGCATCCACCAGGCTTGCCGGGATGTTACGGACCCAAAAGTTGTTAGGGGGGAATAATAGTGATGCGTTGGATGCGTTGAGTAAGGCATTGGCGGAGGTGACCAATGAATTCGGATGTAAGTGACGCAAAGGCGCAAAGTAAAAAAAATAATAGTCGCAAAGTTTACTTAAATATTAAAGAAAGGCATAGCTTATGTCAATGGATATTAAGAAATATTCGGATTCAGAGATTCAGGTCGCGCTCAATGTGGCGATTTGTGAGTTGGGGTTTGGCAATCGGAGGGATTTCCATGGGAGAGGATCAGGCAGCGGTTATTTCAGAGCAATTAGGGAGGTTGAAGGACAATATCGAGTCGCGTTTTCAGAAGATCGAAGCAATGATCAATCACCAAAACCAGATCAGTGAAGAACGAATGCGGGCTCTGCGGACGGAGGTCGGGGATTTGAAGAAGGCGAAAGAAGACCACGAGACTCGAATCCGGTCAGCGACTGAAGGGGTCACACAATTTAAGATGTACTCCGGATTAGCTAATGGCGGATCGGGGTTGTTGTCGATTATTGCATTGGTAAAAAGTTTCTTCGGAGGGTGAAATGATTGCTCCTCAAAAACTTTTTAGACATCGTACACAGAACGAAATTCCTGCTACCTGCGGTGTAGGAATTTGTTTTGCGTGGTATTGGCGAGCGCATGCCAATACCATCTTTGGCGGTTAGATTGTCTTTACTGGTTGAACAAATCAAAGTGGTGTTGAAGGATGTGTGTTTGTTTGTTGAACATTCGTCTGGATTGAAGCTACGTGAATATCAAGTGACTGTGGCGAAGGTGGTGGCGGAGTCAGTGATTTTCAGGCAAGGAAAATCGTTTGTGGTGATGTTCCCAAGGCAATCTGGCAAAAATGAGCTGCAAGCACAGATTGAAACTTATCTTCTCACACTCCTATCCCAGGTCGAATGCGAAATCGTGAAGGTATCCCCAACATGGAAACCTCAAAGCCTGAACGCTATGCGCCGGCTGCAGAGGGTGCTCGAAAACAACATCCTGATCCAATCCATGTGGAAAAAAGAAAGCGGTTATATCTACAAAATTGGGAAGGCAAGGATCTTTTTCTTTTCCGGATCTCCGGAGGCGAATATTGTCGGGGCTACTGCAGGCCATCTGCTGGAAGTGGATGAGGCGCAGGATGTGCTGGTGAGCAAGTTCGATAAGGACATTGCTCCCATGGCAGCGAGCACGAACGCTACCAGGGTGTTTTGGGGGACTGCCTGGACTTCGGACACACTGCTGGCCAGGGAATTAAGAGCGGCGAAGGATGCTGAGAAGCGAGATGGGAATCGGCGGGTGTTTGTGCTGACTGCAGAGGATGTGGCAAGGGAGGTTCCGGCTTATGGTGCTTTTGTGGCTGAGCAGGTGGCGAAGCTGGGCAGGAATCATCCTATGATCCGGACACAATTTTTCAGTGAAGAGATCGACGGTGAGGGCGGTTTGTTCCCGGAGAGCCGGCGAGCTTTGATGGTAGGCAAGCATGAGAAACAGGTCCAACCAGGTGCCGGCAAGGTGTATGCATTCTTAATTGATATAGGAGGTGAAGCCCCGAACGATCGATCCGCTGACTCCCTCACTGAAGAACATGCTCGGGGGGCTTCGCAGGTCGTGGATCGACATTCGGGGTACTTTTCTCCTCAGGAGAAAAGTAAGGAAGCTGCTACAGATCAATATGGCATGCGAGACTCGACAGCATTGACGATTGTAGAGATTGATCTTGAGACGATGCAGGATGAGCTGATCAAAGCTCCGACTTATAAGGTTATGTTTAGGAAATTTTGGGTTGGAATCCAACACACCAAATTGTATGGTGAACTCCTAGGGTTGGCGCGGTTGTGGGAGGTCAAAAAACTGGTGGTGGATGCAACCGGCGTGGGTGCCGGGCTGTCGAGTTTTTTGGAGCGGGCACTACCGGGGATGGTGATCCAATTCCGGTTTAATGTGGCTACCAAGTCCCAATTGGGCTGGGATTACCTGGCTGTAATCGATTCTGGGCGATACAAGGAATATGTTCCTGGAGATGCTGAACAAGCATTGTTCTGGAGTCAACTGAACGCCTGCCAATATTCGATTACCCCAGGGATTGATCGAAAAATGAAGTGGGGCGTGCCGGATGGGATGCGGAATACAGCCGGCGAGTATGTACATGACGATTTGATTTTATCGGCTGCACTTTGTGCGGTACTGGATGGAGAAGTGTGGAGCGTGGGTGGTGAAGCACTGGTGGTCAAGGGTGTTGATCCAATCCATGCGATGGATAAGGAAGGATTTTAGATGGCTAGACTCTCAATATTCGAACAGGGAAGAAAATGGCTGGTAAGGCAATTGAAACTTGATACGGTTTATATCGAGCCGGAAATCAGCATGACAATCAGTGACAGAGATCGAGCAGATTACGACCGTGAGACGGTTATCGCCCAGGCGTTGGAAGCGTGGCGGTTAAATCCACTGGCAAGGCGTATTGTGCAGCTGACCAGCCAATATGTGGTTGGGGGTGGTATGACGGTTACGTCCAAAAACAAAGAAGTGAGGAACTTCTTGAGTACCTGGTGGCAGCATGAATTGAATCAGATGCCACTGCGGATTTACGAGTGGTGTGACGAATTAACCAGAAGCGGTGAGTTGTTTTTCCTGCTGTCCACTGATGCTGCCGGCATGACTTATGTGCGGGCGATTCCGGCAATTGAGATCAAAGAAATCGAGACTGCAAAGGACGACCTGCAGCAGGAAATAAGTTACGTACAAAAAGGGAAGTTGAATTTTGGGGATGACGCGGTGGAAGAAAGAATATGGCAAGCGTATGATACGGATCAGGATGCAATGGGGGATGATGCCAGATTGAAGACTGTGATGATCCACTTCGCCATCAATCGTCCAGTGGGTGCCAAGCATGGGGAGTCGGACCTGGCTCCAATGCTGAAATGGTTGACCAGATATTCGAGCTGGCTGGAAGATCGAGCGAGGTTAAATCGCTACAGGAATGCATTCTACTTCATGGTGAAATCGAGGTTTGTTAGTGAAGGTGATCGAGCAACCCGACAAGCTACCCTGAATGCCAATCCTCCTGTGCCAGGTTCAATCCTGGTGGTGGATGAAAGTGAAAATTGGGAAGTGATTCATCCTAAATTGGAAGCTAACGATGCGAGCAAGGATGGGTTGGCAATAAAGAAAATGATTGCAGCTGGTGCCGGGATTCCACTGCACTTTCTTGCTGAGCCGGAGAGCGCAACGCGAACGACGGCGGAGTCAGCCGGCGGACCCACGTTTCGACATTTCGAACAGCGGCAAGAATTCTTTATTGAAATCATTCACCTACTTGCCAAGATCGCACTGCGACGACGGGCGAGGTATGAAAAGAAACTGGATCCAAATACTGAGATTGAAGTGCATGGTGCTGATTTGAGTTCCAGGGATAATGCTGCGCTGGCGGTGGCGACTTCGACTATCTCTTCCGCTTTGGTGAACTTATATGATCGGGGGTTGATTGATGGTTCTGAATTGGTGCGAATGGTTTACCGATTTGCCGGCGAGGTGCTGGATATTGAAAAAATCATCGGGGATGGGAAAGTAAGATCGGAGGTTAAATCCGGTGGAAACCAAGTAAAGAAACCTGCAGGTGTGAAGGTGGATACAGAGACCGGAGACCTGAAGGGGTCTGTGAAAGCATAAGGAGGAATTATGCATGAGTGGGTTAATAGTGGTTTAGATAATAGTTGCGCGAGCTGCAAAGCTGCTGGAGGTCAGAGACATAATCTCAAGGAATGGGAAGATGCTGAAATTGTCCCTGGGAGCTGGCGTCTACATTGTGGTAAAAACTGTCATTGTGAATTGAAAGAGGTTGATGAAATTGAATCCAGAGGAAATCTTGAAGAGATTCCTCTCACAGATAATGCAGAAGATATCTACGGCGAGGATAGAACAAGGGACAGAGAATCAGAGAAAGAAAAGCGCCTGCGTGTTGATATTGAGGGGGATGCGGTTCAGGCGGTGTTCTCGGAGAGTGAGGGTGCAGTCAGCTATGATGTGGTGGCGATCACTGCCGGGGATGGGAATGGCTGGCAATTCTCTGCCAATGCGTTGCGTGATTCGGTGAGTTTATGGGAGGGGGTGGAAACGTTCATCGACCATGGGGGGATGTGGGGCGGTCGATCCGTCCGGGATCTTGCCGGAGTGTGTACTGAAGCAAAGTTTGACGAGGATTTGAACGGGATCCGGGTGAAGTTGAAACCTTTCGGACCCAGCGCCAAATTATTGGAAGCGATTGGGCGTGAGTGGCTGGAAGTTGAAGGCGTAAAACCAAAGATTGGTTTTAGTGCTGATTTATTGTTCAGTGGTCAGGGAAAAGAAGTCAAACAAATTGTAAGAGTCTTTTCTGTTGACCTGGTTTACCGACCTGCAAGGGGCGGGGCATTCTTACGAGCGCTCAATTCCATGCAGGATAACATTCAAAACAAGGAGAGTGAAGAAATGGAAGTAGAAGAACAATTGAATGAAAGTCCAACCAACAATGAGCAGGAATTGATCCTTGCCATGCAAGAAACACTGTTGGAAAGCAAATTAGCTTCTGCCAATTTGCCTGAGCCATTGGCTAAGCAAGTGCGAAAACAATTCAGCGGAAAAAAGTTCACGGTGTCTGAACTGGATGCCGGCATCCAGGATGCAAGAGAATTATTTGCTTCTCTGCAGGGTGGAGGAATCATCAAGGGTACCAGCGGAATTTCCAACATGGTGGTGGAGCGGGATAAACTACAGGCTGCTGCGGATGATCTGCTGGGTGCTCCCCGGGAAAAAGGAATGGATGGAGTCAAGGTTGCGCGGTTGTCCGGGATCCGCGAGATGTACACGACCCTTACAGGTGACTACGATTTTCGTGGGATTTATGATCAATCACGAATTATGCTGGCAGACTCTGACAGTGTTTCCAATATTCTCAAAAATGCTTTTAACAAAATCATGATTGATGAATGGGATCAACTTGGACGAGCCGGCTATCGATGGTGGGAAAAAGTTGTTTCGATCGAACACATGGGATCTTTGCAACCAGTGAGCGGTATTCTGCTGGGAGAAGTCAGCTCCCTGGGGATCATTTCAGAAGGTGGCGGTTATGGTGAATTGGAAATTACCGATTCTGGAGAATCGCAGAATTTCCGCAAATATGGAGGATTGCTGCCAATCACCTTAGAAATGATTGACAAAGACGAAACACATAAACTGCGACAGCTCCCACGGAAGATGGTGTCAAGTGCAATCCGGAATGTAAGTACTTTAGTTTCCGGGATCTTTACTGGCTCGGCCGGGACTGGCCCTATCATGTCAGATGGTGCTCATGTATTTGATTTAGCGGTACACAAAAATTTGGGTACAGCTGCATTAGCAAGTGCGAGCTATGAAGCTGCCAGCCAGAAGATTTACGATCAGGAAATGATTTCCAATGACACCACAAAACCAAAGATGGCTTTGGATGCAAAATACCTTTTGGTTCCGCGAGCATTGCGATTAACTGCAATGCGCATTCTTTACCCAAGCTTTGAACGTGAAGCGACATTCTTCTCAGAAAATATGCAACGGGGAGAGCTGGGCGATGTAATTACGGTTCCGGATTTCATAGATGCAACCGACTGGGCGTGTCTTGCTGATCCCAAGTTAGCTCCTGGGATTATTATCGCTGAACGCTATGGAATCATGCCGGAGTTGTTCATCTCGGATAGTGAATATTCCTCTTCGATGTTGAACAATGACACGATCAATTTGAAGGTGCGTCATTTCCTGTCGGTCTTCTGCGCTGACTATCGACCATTGTACAAAGCCAATGTAGCTGGATAACAGGTTTTAGGCTTTAGGTTTTAGGAATTAGGAAAGAAGAAAAAAGAAGGGCAAAGCAATCGGAAGGGATGATTGCTTTGCCCATACTGGAAAACAAAAGGAGGAAGGGATGAGTAAGTGGAAGTTACTTTTAGGATCAAGAAAGTTTTGGGCTGCGTTTGTAGGCTTGGTGTTTCTGGTGGTTAAGAATATGGATCCAACTTTTGATGTGCCGGAAGGCGAGACGGTTGCGTTTGTCTCTGTGTTAGCTGCATATATTCTTGGTGTGGCGCTGGAAGATGGGATGAGAGCTAGTACCCCAGGGGCATGATATAGCTCGTAGCTGGTGGCTGGTGGCAAAAGAGGGGCAAAGCATTTGAAGAGCATAAATGCTTTGCCCCCTACGGCGGGACGGAGGAGGAGTGTGTATGGATGATTTTTGTTTAGGGGTGGATGTTTCGAGCTGGCAACCGAAGGTTGATTGGAAAGTGCTTTATGATGGCGGAGTAAGGTTCGCCATCATAAAGCTATCTCAAGGGAATTACTCTTATGATCGGTTTACTCGTGGCCATGCAAAAGGTGCGAGGGAAGCCGGAATGCACGTTGGTCTATATCATTGGCATGATCCTCTGTGCAATGTGAAAAGCCAGGTCGACTTTATCCAAAATTGTTTGACGGGTATTGATTATGATTTCTTCTCCCTGGATGTTGAGCAATATTGGGCAGACTGGGAAGAATGGCGACAACAATACATCACCAAAAGGATTGGGGCTGCGACGATTTCAGTTAGCAGCCAACAGTTGGCAACAGAAATTAAAAGAATAACTGGCAAACCAACACTGATTTACACGAGGGCAAGTTTCGTCAAGGAGCACGCGCCAAGGATGCAGGATTGGATAAAGAATTGGGATCTGTGGCTGGCACATTATCCGTATAAACCAGGCAGAGTTTCTCTCGGATGGAAGGGACTGAAAGAAGAAAATTTACCAAAAATTAAAGGACCTTCACTTCCCATCAATTGTAGGGAATGGAAGTTCTGGCAATTCTCCGGAGATAAATTCATGATGCCTGGAGTAAGCACACCATTAGATTTAAACTTTTTCAATGGATCTGAAAAGGATCTGAGGGCTTGGATTGGACTGCCTGAGGTAGTAACGCAACCAATTGATTATGATCTTGAAACCATGGTGAAAATGCTATGGCAAGCTCATCCAGAATTACAGAAAGAAGAGGTGAAAGCATGACAGAAAAAAAATCAGTAAAAAAAGTGAAAGAGCCGGTAATTGCAGCTGAAAAAATAATAACTGCAGAGACAGTGATTCAGCCGGCTGAAGTTGTTGCTCTGGCCAGGGAATTGAAAATAGATCCAATTACGTTGCTGGGCTGGAGTGTAAACGATGAACGTGTCGTGATTATCAGTGCAAATGGAATGAAATTCACGAGGGTGCGAAATGGATCAAAGTCTAAGTGACCTGAGAGATAGAATAAGAAATTTTCTGATGGATATTGGTGGATTGATCTGGCCAGACAATGCAATCGATGAAGCAATTCGGATGGTGCTGAGAGACCTGCAGGTAATCTCACCAATCACATTAACGATCGAGGGTTTAGATGATGCGTTGGTTACTCTTCTTGAAATGGGTATGGACGGTTTGGTTGTCAGAGGGGCTGCCGTTTACGCTTTGGAAATGCGCAGCATTGACAGATTGGATGCATACGAGCTCAGCCAAACAGGATTAGATACCAGTAACCTGGTAGATCGAATGAAAAAAGAATATCTGATCGATGTAGAAAAAATGAGAGTAAAACAATTCCAGGCTTCCTCTGGCGTCCCTTACTCTCAGTGGCCAGACCCAGACGGACTATAACCATGGAAAAATTATTAATCAAAGTTGGGACAACACAAATTAATTTAAGCGGCGCTGGAATTGTTGCGCCTGTGATGGGATGCAGACGCCAGCCGTGTAAACGTGGTGGAGAAAGCTGCGAAGAAAATATTAATGTTATTCTGCATGGTCTTCCGGATGTGCTGGATGATTGGATTAAAATGGTTGAAGCATTGTTCTCCCGGGTCGACCTGGGAGAACAAGCGTTTATTTACCTGCAACCTGCAGCTACTCTCCAGGAATACGAAAGTAAAATTATCAGCGCGAGAATTGAGCTGGCTGGCCATGGGACTTCGGACATGAAGCGGGGCAGCCTTGGGGTAAACCTCACGATCACTCGAGATAATATTTGGGAAGGATCTGAAGTTACGGTCCCGTTAAGTAATGTCCATGGGACTGACATTATCAACGGACTTCGGATTGATAATGAGTACAGCACTTATGATGGCTGCTACAACTATGCAAGCATCGACGGTGAAGACATTGACGGTGAAGTGCCGGCACCAGCAACCGTGATCATAAAACATGAAGACCTAACCAATACAGCTCCCTTTGGAAATATTCTTGTAAGCAATGAGATCATATCCACTATGCTACCTGGAGATACTTTCATTGATGGATCCCAGGGATCCAGTTTACTTAACTGGGGTGTTGTCATGAATGCAGATACCAGCAATGGTGCTTATGGCCTGGTGCAATGGGCGGTAACAATCCCAATAAAAATAGTTCAGTTCAACATCGATGATCAAATTGCTGCCAGATTTGCCGGCCGATTGGTAAGGCCAGTACTGCGAATGAAAGATAATGTTACAACGAATGATTATTGGATCAGGTGCAAGGTCAGCCAGGGTGATGCTGTTGAGTATTCAAGGTGGCAAAAAATTGAAGCATACGAAAAAATGATAATACTACCTGCCGTGCATATACCTCCCAGGGATCTGAAATCTACTCAAATAGTTGATGTATTATTTGCGTTTGAAGCACAAAGAAATGTAAGCGGTTCGCATGTTCTTTCAATTGACGATATTGATTTCCTGCCTGTGGATGGGTTTAGACATTATTACAACCTGGGCGATTATGGTTTAGCCTGGAATGAAACCTTATATGACGAAATGATGAATGATTTGATTTATTCTATTCCAGGCGGATACGAAAAGAGAATTTTATCTCATCAGGCAACTGGCAAAGGGATCTGGTTGATGCCAGGCAAGGATCAATGCATTCGGGTCAAGTGGGATACCAGTAGTGGAAACTGTATACCAAAACAACAAATGAAACTCATGCTGAGATATAGACCTAGAAGGATTAATATCTAATGCAAGTCATCATAAAAGATCGAGTGAGTGAGCTTAATCCGCTGGTAGAAAAATGGAAAGTAAAAAGATTATATTGGGCTCTCCCTGGTGGCTGTAGAGAAGCGGAGCTGGAAGCGCAACCAAAAGACATTCGAGATAATCTTGAACAGATCCTGGATGGGTTGGGAAAGTCTGTGGATATTCTCGATGACTATGGCCAGAAAATTTGGATTGGGTTTGTAAATGAGATCGAGATCCAATTAGGATCCACAGCCATGCGTGTCAGCCTTGACCAATTTGCGAATCGGGTGGCGATCCGGTATGTTGACCTGAAACCATCGGTACCATGGTCAAAAGAAGATGGGATCATCAATTTTGTCGAAGATCAAGTAATGGTGCAACGGTTCGGGAAAAAGGAATGGATGGGTTTCCTTCCGAATGGGACACCTGGTCAGGCACTGAATGCTGCCCAAACCTGGTTGAAAGAAAAAACGAATTTTGAGAAAAGATTGGTTTTAGGCGAAAACGATTATGACAAGGTGAATTATCATTTGAAGGGTTGGTGGGAAACATTAGATTGGATATTTTATGAGCAGGATGAGGGATTTATCGGGCATTTAGATGAGGGAAAAAGCTTTTATGCGTTTGGTAATACCAGTACATCTACAAAAATAGCACAAAAATTTATTGTGCCGGCTGGGGGTCTGCTGACAAGGGAAATCTGGCTGCGGATCGGGAAGAAACTGGAACCGGTTGATAATGTGATTCTTGAGATCATAGCAGACTCCGGAGGCAATCCAGGAACTACAGTTCTGGCAAGTGGATCAACTGCTGGGACGGTATTAACTGGCGGGTATAACTGGATACGGATTGAGGTTGGACAGGTGGCTTTAACTGCTGGATCCTTCTACTGGCTGGTAGTGCGGAGATCCGGAGCGACGAATTCGGGTACTTACTATATGCTGGCGACTGACGATGCCAGGGGGTATGCTGCCGGGGATTTAAAAACATGGAGTGGGACTGCATGGGTTGTAAGAAATGAAGATCTGAATTTCGCCATTCTTGGATCGGAAGAAACCACCAAACAAATGGAAAGGGTCATTGGTTTTGGGGGACAGTTCTTGAACGGGATCCAGATCAGGGATGCAAGTGGATTAGATTATTTGTTGTGGCGTGAGTTGAATTTGACCTGCCGGGAAGAGATCGTGAATCTACTGCAGGTGGGGGCTGTGGATGGGAGGAAGTTGGATGCCATGGTGGATGCACAGCGCAATCTGGTGGTGTGGCGGCGGAAAGAGGTTGCTGAGTGGAGGATGGATTCCAGGGGGAAGTTGTGGACACTAGTGGGTGCGGAGTGGAATCCGGGGATGGATTGGTTGGGGGGATTGGCGGAGACGGAGTTTGGGGAAGTGGTGCGGTTGGAGGAGTGGGAGTGGAGGGGGTGAAAAACAACCAGTGATTCTCTGGCTGCTTTATTTGTATTTTAGTCAATCCGAGAAAAATCATTTCCAACATCCGACTTAATAAAATGGATCTCAAATAAAATACAAATGGAGAAAGCAATGTTAAAATAATACCTGGATTCTACGCCGCAAGGAGGTTTCCAGCGTCATCACCGGTGCAACCAGTCTGGAGCAGTTGGACGAGAACCTGGGCGCTTCGGATGCCTATGAAAAGATGACCGAACTGGATATCGACCGCATCTTTGCCTGCCTGGGCAATTACCAGGAATAAGCGGAGAATCATTTTCATAAAAAAGGACAGGGTTTGAACCTGTCCTTTTAGTTTGCAGAGGGTGGATGGACTTAAGTATAGAGAATCAGGCTGACCCCAAAACTCACAGCATTCGTCGCCAGGCTCAGTAACAGTGCCTGCTTTAGGGGAACATTCTCTTTGCAGAAAATGTAAATGATGAGCGTCTCAAATGAAACCGCAAAAGTCTCTGCCAGAGCAGTGATCATTGCAGGAGGGAGTCCTGAAATATTGCGGGTAGAGTTGCCGTAAAATAGAAGAAACTCAGCGATAGTGAACACCAGGAAAATCAAGGGGAGGAGTAAGACTGCTGAGATAATTATCCATTTTTTAATCCGATCCCGGTTTTTATTTATCCACAGGGCAATCAATAATATGACCACCACAGCGATAGCTCCGATAAATCCCAATTGGCGCGAAGATTCGAATGCAAAACGCCCGAATGACGGAATGAGATACCAGGTGATCGGATAGGATAGAAGATTGGCAAATAGCACTATCCACACACCTTTTTTAATCGTGAGTGTCCACTCTTTCTTCCAAATCCAAAGGATCAACCCGGCAACGGCCATTTCAATCAAAACACTAATCAGGTAAGCCGTTAAGGATCCTTTGTTATTGTCGTTGGTTTCCGTGAACTCAGCATCCGGGAGAACTGCCACGTTCTCCTCTCCAAGGATCACCTTCAGTCCTGATTCACAGGAATTGCACTCCGGTATGGCAGCAGTGGGACTGACCCAGGTGTTGGTTGAAGAGGTGATAACCAGTTTCAGGTAGGGGGGTAGTGAGTTTTTATTTTGCGAACTCGTTTCAAATAAACAACGGTTCCCGGCGCAGTCCAACTTCCATAGATCCGGAAGGAAGGGTTGGTCCATAAAACATTTTGGAGAATTGCACACACCATACTCTTTTAGTATCTGGGGGTCAGTGCATTCACTGTCGCCGCAGCCAATTAGTTGAAGCGCCTCAATATTAATTGGCCTATTCTTCTCGGATACAAAAGTGAGCCACATTTGGAAGGGCGGGGGGAGTGAATTGGCCAGCACGGAACTCGTCTGCGCTGCCAGCAGAAAAACCAAGAGAAGAATTTTCAACAGGTTTTTACGGTGTAGTCTCATGTTCTCCTAAATAGGAGTAAACCTTTTACATCCCGGATTCCACGTCGAATAAATTTTGCCAACATTTTCACCCCGGAGGGATGATGGTTATGGCGGAACTCACTTAATTTTAGCATCATTTCCTACATTGAGTAACATTTTTGCGATCCATTTCATAAAATCGGACGTTCGCGATGAGCTTGACGTGCAGGGAAGAGATCGAGAATCTGCTGCAGGTGGGGGCTGTGGATGGGAGGAAGTTGGATGCCATGGTGGATGCACAGCGCAATCTGGTGGTGTGGCGGCGGAAAGAGGTTGCTGAGTGGAAGATGGATTCCAAGGGGAAGTTATGGACCCTGGTGGGGGCGGAGTGGGATTTGGGGATGGATTGGCTGGGGGGATTGGCGGAGACGGAGTTTGGGGAGGTGGTGCGTTTGGAGGAGTGGGAGTGGAAGGGGGGAATCGGCTTAAAAATATTTTTATTTAAAATATAATAGGACAGAAAAAACCGTTAATAAAACAATTATTAGCCCAAAAAAAATTAAAGTGATTATTTTTATTGGTCACTATAAAAGTGTAACTCAATAAATAACCATAAAGCAATTAGGAACTAATTATTATTACTGAAAATCCAATATTCAGTGTCATCCCACTCAAAATCGTGTATGGAAAATAATTATCCCGTGATACTCCCATAACAATCGAAATAACGGGCAATGATATCACCCGAACAATGATTACTTATGATCAGAGTACTGATCTGCCTGTTATTATAAGTTTTTATATACTAATACTCATTCTTTATGGCTAATTTTTCGAAAGTACCATCTTGATTGATCTGCACAAAGGCGTCCTTCCATCCGTCATCACAAATCAAAGCAACACTCAGGTGCCAGGGTCCACTCAGAGGATCTTGAAGAGCGCCAGAAGTATATGCATGGATATCACCCCTACCAATGGAACATCCAGATAATGGTCCAACCAATAAATGCCCTTCAATGATAGAATGCGCCAGTGTGATTTCCGGGAATTCCAAAAAATCAATATTATTGGAAAGCGTATATCCTCTGACTAATCCATAATAAAAACTATACTCGATGCGATTATCACCGCTTCGACTTATAATCATATCTTCATAGCGGGGGATAATTGGTTTGCTGTTGTCAGGATTGGTACTGGTGAGCACTTCTCTTATTCTTGGGTTGCTTTCGAGCTCCTGGATTTTTTGCTGGAAGTAATTTGTGGTCGCTTCTAACTCAAAAGTGGCCGGCTGCCTTATATGATCTGCTAATTCAATGTTTCCTTCTTTAAAGTAATCCAGGAAAAGATTGTCGATGTAAGAAAGATTAAACGCTGAATAAGAAGCTGGCAGCTCATATTGCACTGCAATCTCCACTTTATTATTCACAAAACAAGATGAAATAACAACCTTACGCAGAGTTAATTCAGAGTTGATTAGTTGAAATACCTCGTTTGATAAAACTATATTTTCAATAATCTTAGGATTTGGGACCTTTTCATCACATGGAAGTGTTGATGGACAGCCAGCGAGCAAAAATGTCGTAATCAGAAAAATAATCACAATAAACGCATTTTTTAATGAAGTTTTTCCAAAAATTTCCATATAATTTCAAATTTATTTATTGCCTAATGAATCCAAGCAATTCGTTTGTGGATATTTTCATTATACCGAAATTCCACGTCTGATATATTTTACCAACATTATCACCCCAGAATGGTGATGATTTTGGCTGAACTCACTTAAATTTAACATATATTCTCCATTTGTACAACATGTTTAGCGATCCATGTTTAGCGATCCATTACCCAAGATTGGATGTTGGAAATGATTTTTCTCGGTCTGACTTAAATATAAATAACAGATTGGGACATAATAAAGGCGTTTTTTCAGGAAAGGCTTTTTGCATATATCTCTTGATAGGGATAATTTGTTGAGAGCTTCAACACTATACTTCTTGCAATTCTGATGATCTTTCCAGCCAGAAATATGTACTTCAAGCGGAATGTTTTTATTTGCTGCCGGTATTCCGTTCCCTTTGCAAAATCCATCTTGAAAAGCAGAAAAAGATTGTAGGCCAGCATCATCAACTGAAAAATGGCTTCGTTGGCCCAAAATGATTGGAGCAAGAGGTGCCCTACTGCCATATCAGATGGCTTCCTTGATGTAATTTTCAGCATTGCCGCGTTTTTCGTAAGCAATGACCACTTTTTCTGAAGCCAGTTCGGTATTGGTCACAAAGTAAATCATCGAAATCGCTGCCTTCCAGGAAAGATAGTTGCGACCTGTCTTTTGCTGGTTTCAATACGCGGGATACAACAAATCTCCTGTCTTTGTTCCAGGTGTCCAATTTCGTAACACGCTCCGTTGTTTCCCTGCCTTCATCACCTTTCGTGAATGAAATGGTTGGTGCTGTAACTTGAGAGGCGAGCGTTGGATACTCTTTACCCTTGATCAAATACTTGCAACCGGCTGATTCGATGGCTGTAATGATGTCGTCATCAAAGTATCCACTGTCCATGCGGAACAGGATTTCCAAATCATCGGTTTTAATATGAGCAACGATCTCTTTGATCATTTCTGCAGCACCGTTTGCGGTATACGTGTTGCTGCTGCGCACAAATCCAGTGATATAAGCTTTCAATTCATCGCAGAAGGCAAACTGGATGTTGTAACAGTTGTTCCAGGGCTTTTTGGGATTGTACCCTTTGACAGCGCCTTCCTGATGGCCTTCCACGTTGACCACACTGCTGTCAATATCAATGGTGATGGATTTGCGCTTGCTCTTTCTCAACAGCTTTTTGAAGACCTTGAAATTGATTTCTCGCAGCATATGGGTGGTTTTGTAGCTGAAGTTTCCCAAAAATCTTGAAACCGTTTCCGGTTCCTTGATCGTAATGGAAAATTCATTGATCAGCGGGTCGCTTTGCAACAATTTCAATCGTTCCAGCTTATCAATGCCAATGAAGTTTCCGCACAGCATGGTCTTGATATGGTTCATTTTGATTTTATTGGTCGATGCATTGTCAAAAACCAGATCGTGATCAATCAAGTCAAAAACCCCATTTTTATTGGCATGTTCCAGCAGCAATAACAAACCGGCATTGGAGGTGAGATTTTTGGTAGAGAATTCGATTTTATTGATCACGGCAGTATCCTCACGGCATATTTTCTTTTCCTCGATAATTTTAACAGAGTATCCCAATCAGAAGTTTTTTGATTCACTCATTTAGTGAAATCATGCGTCTGACGATAAACCTTAAAATCCATCCCAAGTAGGTGAAAAGTGGTAATTTTAGCTTCTATTTGATGAAATGTTGGCTTAATACTCCTGTTTTTATAATATAAGTGGGGCTTTTCATCATACGCCGCGTTTTGACCGATTCGGCGACGTGGAATCCGGGGATGGATTGGCTGGGGGGACTGGCGATGACGGAGTTTGGGGAGGTGGTGCGGTTGGAGAGGTGGGAGTGGAGGGGTAGGGGGGAGGATGGGAGAAAAAATTACTAGTCGCGGGAATCAGCGTCAATAAAAAAAATTCACAAATTATAGATAAGGAGAGTCGTATGCCAGGAAGAGACAATACAGGACCGTTTGGAGCATGGCCGATTGGCTGCGGTATGGGATCTTGCGGCGGGGGCGGTGCATATCGCGGCCGCGGCTGGGTGCCAGGGGTTTTTGTTTTCAATTAAGAAGTAGATTTTTTCAATCGTAATCGAAATGATTATTATTTCTTTGAACTCCACTTATGGCTCAAGATAATACTCCTGCTGATTTCCTTCTGCGGTCCAGCCTGAGCCGTTTGGTAAACGGGCATCTGCGATTTCCCAAAATACCAGCCCATCCGCACAGACAGGTCCATCAAGAACAAAGTAAGATTCGCCGCTAATCAGTTCGCCGATGATGTTGTCTCCTTTTTGAGGTGCAGAACGGATGCGGTTGGGAATTTCCCCCAGATTGTTTACATAACCACCGATTTTAAGTTGGCTCCACCCATTTGTGCAATCCTCCCTGGGATTTGGTTGACCATCGGATAAAGCCGTCTTCATTAATGGAGACCATGCCAGGTTGTAGCCAGCATAATGGGGAATCTGCAGAGGAACTAGCTCCCCATTCTTAATGTCAACGATATAATTGCGCGGTCCGCAGGTGTTATCACAATGAAAATCTGAGAATAAAAGGAATTTTCCATCGGGCGACCAGCTGAAACCGGTCACATCGAATGAATCCGACGTAAGAGCCTGCATCCCGCCGCCTTGTGCCGGCATGATATAAAGATAGCCATTGACAATTTCTGGATCATACCTAATAAAAGCTATCCACCTGCCATCTGGTGAGTAGATAGGTTGTTCATTAAAACCACTGGAAGTAATTGCTCGTGAGTCTGTACCATCCGGTTTCATTACATAGATTTGACCATCAGGTCTGCGGCTGAAAATAATTTGTTTCCCATCAATCGACCATGAAGGAAATTCACTGCTGTTGCGATAACTGCTGTCAGGGGTTAGATTGGTCAGTCCACTCCCATTGCTGCTGATTCGAAAAATTTGACCTTCGTTATAGGCAAAAAAGAGTATATCTTTCCCATCCGGAGAAACTGCCGGCGGGTTCAAAATAATTGAGAACTCCTGAGTGCTTGGAAGGTTTCTGATTTCTTTCTCGGGATAGGAAAGGATATTGATCCCGTCCCAGGTTGTGGCAAGGATGATAAATTTACCATCGCGTGACCAGGCGAGGTCGGTCACAGAGATAAGGTCAGTTGGGACAAACCAGTCGAATTCAGATCCGTTTGGATTGACCAGTCGTATGGTGGCAGTTTCGGATTCATCGATATAAGCGATCGGGCCATATTTGCGGAAATCATAAGTGGTTGCTTGGTTAACAGGTGTGGCAGTTTTCAGCGGTGCAACGGCCTTTGTGGGTGAAGGCGGGAGAAAATATGTCTGTTTAGGCGTTGGGAGCCCGGTAAGGGGGGTTCTGCTGGCCGTGGGAATGACCATCGCTGTGGTAGTCGGTGCCATTGTGGGTGCTGGAGTTGGTGTTTCAGGGGCCGCTTTCGAGGTGCAGGCAACCAGAAAGAGTACAAGACAAGTTATTGAGATTCGTTTAATTAACATTTTTTAAACTCCAAAAATAGAATTAAGTATCTGTTAACCTATTGGTTTGGAAATCCAATCTTGGGTAAAGATGCTGTAAACGGGAGCAGACTTCGCCAATTGTCTGAGGCGTTTAAACTACTGGCATCCAGCCACCAGGTAAAACTGTCCTGCGGAAGAAAATGCGTTGGGAAGGAAATCTCGGCTTTCAACCCGGTTACCTTGAATTTAATCTCGCTGTAACTATCCTGGAGAATCTTCTCAAGGGCAACAGGCGAAACTGGAATAATATCTGCGCGCCACCCAAACTCGTCCAGAGATAAATGAATGTTGTAATCGTTACCCAGATGGCTTTGCCCGGTTTCCTGGTTATTGTCGGCGTCCACAAACCAAATGATATCAATCCTCCCGCCGCCTCGCAGCTGTTTTGGCTCGGGTAAGACGCGGTCCGCGGAAACCCGGAATACATAGCGTCCGTTTTCGACGATCACTCTGGAGGTCAGGTTCGTTTCCGTGCTCAGCAACAAGTGGTTGGTGGTCAGATAATATGCTTTTCCATCCCCTTCGGCTGTCCAGACCGTCTTGGCAGAAATTAAGGGGCTTTCCACTTTCCACCAAACATAACCATCCGCACACACGGGACCATCAAGGATCTTAATCAGCGACCCTGGCGGTAATCCGCCGATGATTTTAGAGGATAAACCTGGTGATTCACGGGCGTTATTTGCCAACGAATTATCTGTCGCAACACTGGTATTTGGCCCTATTTCAATTCGAGACCAACCTATCCCACAAGGATTGACTGTTGGACTCGGTACATATATAACCGTCTGAGTAGGGGTCAGAGAACGAATTACGTTAACTGTAGGTGATATTGAAGGGAGCGGCGACAAGGTGCTTTGCACTGTTGAAGGCAGTTGTGGAAGAGTGGGCTGGCTTTGGGTTGGTAAGTCTGAAACCGCATTGGGGGTACAGGCGGTCAATACAAATATTCCCAAAATAGGGATCAGAATTCGGGGGATAACCTTCATATTTTCCTCCAGATTTCTCACAAATAAATTTCAATAGTATGAGGGACATTAATCACCTAAGAGAATGATTAAACAGATTTTTAAGAAGGATTAATGGTGTGACTTGAATTCTACTTTATTTTCTTTAGTCTATTGCTGATTGAATAGGCATTAATATGGGATTGAGGTAAGTTGATGATTGTTGGGGTTGTCAAGGTTGATTTGATTTTGTTGATTTGATTTTGGATATTTTTAGTCTATAACACTAAATAGTAATTATTTACCGAAATTCCACGTCAACAATAAATTTACATCATTTTTCCAAAAAATGGTGAATCTTTTGGCTGTTTTTTCTTTCTGTTCACATAAAAGTTTAAAATTAACAAATTATTAGATGAAAATCACACAAAAACGGATATTCTATCACTTTTAGCAAGGGGTGTTTCAGTATTCTCATGTGATTTCACACTATTGAAATCGAGATCCACAAATTCGGGGTAAAAGACAACATCGAACCCATCATCTTTGAGGTATCCTCTTGCCAAGACCATGGCTTTCATGGCCTGATTGATTGATCCGGCTCCGATGGTTTGAATTTCTGCTTTCCCTTCACTTCGGACAACTCCAGCGATGGCACCTGCTACTGATGCTGTTCGTGAATTACTGCTAACTTTGATTAAATCCATTTTATTCTCCTGTGATGATTTGATATGTGACAAGCATAATTTACGCCTAAATCCTCTCAACGGTAACAGATTCCAAGTAGGATTTGTAATCGAATTCCTCGATTGGTAAGAGACCTTTATCCTGGCTATAGACAAAATGAAAACATTGACTACATTTGCAACCGACCAGATGATAATTCTGATTGAGCCTGGGGGATGGATCTCTGGACTTTAGGCGGTGAATCAATAAACGAATGTTGGTATCGTCCCTTTGTGCCTGAAGAACGTGTCCGATCAGGTAGTACGGGTTGATGTGATGCATTCTCGCCAGGCGGGATGCCATGGGTTCTCCAATCCCGGCTGATTTGATCAGTGCCAGGGATTCCGCAAAATTATTGTCAACGATTTCTTGCTCTTCTACCTGCTCTTCTGCTACTGCTTTTTCTTGATTATTATTATCTTTTGTTAAAGCAGTAGTAGTAGGATCCGAGTCGGAATTATTCCGAGTGGATTCCAATAGAAGCTCAGGATTTCCGATCATAAGCTGGCGGATCTGAGCATGCAGTTCCCAGGATTCGGTGCGAGCGGCATTGGTGACAAATCCCATCTCCAGGAGATAATCCATGGCGGAAGAGACCGGTTTGTCGGAGTATCCGGTCACCCTGGCGAGCCATTCCTTCCCAACAGGTTGATTAGCAAACATAAGCGCGACCAGGCAGGAGAGCGGGGCACCTTTCAAAGATCGCAGAGCAGTGAGTGGATTAATGTTCGGCATGGTGGCTCCTTTGGCTTTGATAATCGGTACCAAGTACCAGGTTGATGGATTCGATGGGGAGATCGATTGTGACCAGCAGGTGGTAGAACAGTTCATCGGCTGGGATGGTGAGCTGGTCCAGGGGTGCTCGGGATTCGAGCTGCTGGCGAAGTTGGATCAGCGATTGGGTTAGATAGGCATTGCGAAATAAATCAAGTGATATTTCAGTTGAATTGTTGCTATTATGTTGACCTGACATTTTTGTTAACTCCTATGATTTTTATATTGACTTTTTTTTGTTGTTTGATATAAAATTATTTTGTTCAGCGCAACCGATCATCTGCTGGGAAGTGGGATTCCGTATCGGTTGCGCGGTGCCTTGAAGAATTGCCCGGGCAGATCTGCCAATCCACCCGGGCTCGCAATTAAGTCCGATATACCTTCGCAAAAAAAGAATACATATACCAGACGCATAGCGGCTTAGAACTCCGGTGTTTTAAGCTGTGTCTAAACCTGTTAGCACTGCAGAAAACACCGTAACCAAGGGGCTTTTTATGCGCTTGATAGATGCACTCGAAGATTTTTATTTATCGATGGAAGGGGTTTATTCCCCAAACACATTGAAATGGTATCGTCATAAACTTCAACCGTTAATGTGGAGTATGGGGGACTGTCACATTGAAGAAATTACCATTCAAATGTTAAGGGCGTGGAGGGCTGATCTTGCGAATAAGATGACTACTTATGAAGATCACCCAACAAAACCGACAAAAGAAGGACCAATGTCTCGTCATACACTGCATGGGCATGTGAGGGCATGCAGAAGGTTTTTCAAGTGGCTGGAAGAGGAAGAGCTAATGGATCATAATCCAGCAAAGCGACTTGAGTTACCGGCAAAGCCAAAGGGAGTAAGAAAAGGGATCAAGGAAAAAGAACGAGATTTGATTATTGAGAAAGCGAGGACAGAAAACCCGAGGGATTATGCTATCGTTTTGTTCTTAGCTGATACCGCTTGCCGTGTTGCAGGTTTGGCAGGATTGACATTGAACCGGCTTGATCTTGATAATTTACGAGCTGAGGTTCATGAAAAGGGAAAAGGTGGGAATAATAAAGCCCGCTTGGTTTATTTTGGTGAGAGAACTAAACTTGCAATAGAAGAATGGCTGAGGGTTCGACCTAAGAGTCGAGATTGTCCTTTTGTGTTTGTGAATATTCATAAAAAAGGCGGAGTTCATGGGTTGACAGTTTCTGGGGTTTATCATGCTATTGAGCGTATTGCTGAAAAAGTTGGTGTCAAAAGTAATTGGAACCCACACAACTGGCGGCATGGCTCTGCTCGAGGGATGATCAAGAAGGGTGCTTCTTTATCTGAAGTGTCACAAATATTGGGACATTCTTCTGTTACCGTGACTGGTGATTTTTATGGAATATTTTCGGAGGAAGAATTACACGAATCTCATAAGACATATTCATGGATTGAGTGAAGCATCCAAGTTATTTTAACAAAGGCTTAAAAAAGAAAAATCCACAAAGAAATTTTGTGGATTTTTTAATAGTTTTTTATGGTTTTATTGGAGCGGTGGCTTAAAAGGCCACTGCTCTACCATTGAGCTACGCGCCCGAATAACGATGGTTAGTTTACTATAGACAACAATCCTTGTCAACTTTTTGCGACTTTAATGCCTGACTTTTTCTTAAGGTAAAACCTTCTCCGATTTCTTAATCATTACAAGTAAAAATTTAAATATCCGAACAACAACATCTACGTATCATTTGCAAATTAGACCTATTTATCATACACTTATCGTAGATTTTTTTTCGCGGGAGTTATTTTTATTATGGATCTTGAATACAATACCTTCTTACGTGACCGCTATCGTATTGAAAAACAACTTGGCAAAGGTGGTATGGGGGCTGTCTATCTTGCATTAGACACTGTTCTACAAACCAAAGTGGCTGTTAAAATCAATCAAAATCCCCGTGAGGAAGGCCGAGAACAATTCTTGCAGGAAGCAAGGTTGTTGGCTGGATTAAGACACCCAAACCTGCCTCGGGTTATCGATTATTTTGTCATTGAAGATAGCCAATATTTAGTCATGGACTTTGTGCCCGGTGAAGATTTAGGTACCATCGTCAAACGGGATGGAAAACAAGATCCGGATACAGTTGTTTCATGGGCAAAACAATTAGGTAAAGCGCTAAATTATCTGCATACACAGGATCCTCCGGTAGTCCATCGTGATATCAAACCTGGAAATATTAAAATCACACCACGAGGCGAGGTTATCCTGGTAGATTTTGGGATCGCAAAATCATCCGACGTAACGCAAGAAACTTCCACGGGTGCAAGAGGTCTTACTCCGGGATATTCACCACCAGAACAATATGGTTCGGGTAGAACTGGCCATTATTCTGATCAATTTGGTCTGGCTGCCACGCTTTACAACCTTCTTACCAATGAAAAACCGGTCGATGCAGTCGAACGGCTTCTCGGGCAAGCAACCCTCAAACCCATTCATGATCTAGACCCAGATATTCCTCCGCATGTAGAAGAAGCAATCGAAAGAGCGTTGTCAATTAAACCCGAGGATCGATATGGTTCCATCACTGAGTTCATCCAGGCATTAGGGCAATCAAGTATTCCCGGACCGGATGAAACCATGATTGCGCCAGCCAAATCAAAACAAACAACTAAACCACTACCTGTAGTGTCACCAGAAGCCACTCGTGTTGCAATCTCATCAACACCACCTTCTGGTCCTATTCCTGTCACACCTTCTTATCCCATCTCGAAACCGGTTCAACAGCCAAAATCCAAATTACTCTGGCTGATTCCAGCAATTTTGGTCATCGGTGCTCTAGTTCTCGTTGGGGGAGGATGGTTTGTTTGGAATAATTTCCTTGCCAATAGAGAGACTCCCCCGCCTGCTACAGCCAATGTGGTGATATTTACCGAAACATCGGCGGTTGTTTTGGTACCTGTCGAAGAAGCAACAGGGACACATACCCCAGAACCTGAAATAACTGATACACCAGAGCCGACACCTACCAACATCCCCGAACCAACCGTTGCACCAACCCAGGCATTCCCCAGTATTGGACGGGATGGTCTTGTTGCCTATGTCAGTGATTCAGCTGATGGGGAGACTTTCCAACTTTGGACAATGAAAGTCTATCAACAACCGGATGGCTCACTCTTTGCAGGCGATCAAACCCAATTGACCACCAATCCTGGCAGTAAATCTTATCCAAATTGGTCACCCGATGGATCAAAAATCATTTTCTCAGCGGATAGCGGTGACACCGATAATAAGATTGATTTGTACACAATTAATGTAAATGGAACTGGCTTGTCGAATATCCTTACCTTACCTGGTAATGAAACAGAAGCAGCCTGGTCGCCTGATGGAGAATGGATCGCATTTACCACCGATAATCGCTCGGACGGATTAAAACAGTTAATGATTGTTCGTCCGAATGGTACTGATTTAAGACGTCTCAGCACCGATAAACAGGAATTCTCACCTGAGTGGTCCCCTAAAATGGACAGGTTGATCTATGTTCTTCCTTCTGCCAGCCTGCGATATATATGGATGCGTGATCCTCTAAATGATTTTGTCGACATGGAAAGGGACATGTTTTTCATGCGTCTGAAATACGTTGGGGATCCTGCATGGTCTCCTGATGCGTTATGGATGGCATACACCAACATCCAGGGTCGTACTCAAGATATCTACATGACCCGCATCCTTTCATTTGGCCTAGAGGTAAAAAGACTGACCAATACAACCTTTGACTCCTATCCAGCCTGGTCTCCGGATTCAGCCTGGATACTCTTCCAGTCAAATCGGGATGCTAACATGGAAATATATGTTATGGATATTGATGGACAGAACCAGACAAATCTCACCTTAAGCCCGGATTCTACAGAGATGCATCCTGCCTGGCAACAAAAATAATCGAAAATTGTGCTTCTTGATGAACACAGATGGCTTTTTCGGTCATCTGTGTTTTTATAATTAATTACCAAAAAACCACATCATTTCAATAAATTTGGGTTAATGAGTGTTTTTAAGAGGCTGTTCACTTGCCTAAAAACACTCAGCCCTAATTAGTGAAAAGACACCAATAATTTGTATATTTATTTCATAAATCAATATAATCTATTTAAAATTTATAAGATCATTTAACAATCGAGGGATATATGATCGTTCGTAATTGTATGAAAAAGCATGTATTTTCCATCCATTCGGATGAAACAATTGCAGTTGCTGCCAGATTGATGCAAAAACATCATATTGGTACACTTCCTGTCGTTGATCACAACAATCGTCTGATTGGTATTCTAACTCTCCATTCGTTGTTACGGATTGTTTTACCCGATTTTGTTGAATTTATTTCCAATTTTACTTTCATCAACAATTTAGGAGCTTTCGAATCCCGAACGCCATCCGAAAAAGAATTGAACATTCAGGTTAAAGAGATTATGGAAGAACCTTTCTTTGTGCAGGATGATTGGGGGTTGGTACATGCGGCAGCAATATTACACAACGAAGGGTTGGCGGACATTCCGGTCGTTGACGCATCAAAACATTTAATCGGATTAGCTTCGCATGTGGATATCGGCACAGCTATGATGCGGGGTTGGAATTTATCAGAGAATAATATTCCAAAAAAATAATAATGATTCCAATTATCTTTTCTATCCTACTTTTTATAATCGCGCTTATATTAATTTTTTCTGAAAAAGTTAATCGGACAATTGTAGCCATGGTAGGAGCTACATTAATGGTCGTTTTTGGCAACATAATGGGTTTCTACAGTCAGGAACAGGCTGTAGAAGTGGTAGATTTTAATACGCTGGGATTGCTGATTGGAATGATGATCCTGGTTGGGTTATTGGAACCAACAGGCTTTTTCCAATATCTGGCCGTTTTGGCAGCAAAAATTTCAAAAGGTAAGCCGGTGCGCTTGTTAATCCTGCTGGGTGCGATCACATCGATTGTATCAATGGTGCTTGACAATGTCACAACCGTAGTTCTGATAGCCCCTGTAACCATCTTGATTTGTGAAATTCTTGGTTTTAATACACAACCATTTCTGATTTCAGAAGCGATCCTATCCAATGTTGGCGGTATAGCCACCCTTGTTGGTGATCCACCAAACATATTGATAGGATCAGCAGCGAATTTAACTTTTGTAGATTTTTTGAGGAATTCCATGCCTATCGTCCTGGTAACTTGGTTTGTCTCTCTGGCTGTGATTAATTACCTGTTCCGAAAAGAATTACGTGTATCGAATCATGTTGACAACCTGAATATCGTAACAAATCTTAACCCAAAAGAAGCAATCAAACAACCAAAAATAGTTGTAAAAGTTGTTACCATGATATCGATTGCATTATTCGGTTTTCTATTTGAAGACTTTCTCCATCTCGACCCATCCGTAATCGCTATTGGAGCAGCATCGCTGGCTTTATTGTGGGTAAATCCTGCCAAAGTCAGGGATGTTTTCAACCTTATCGAATGGGATGTTTTGATTTTCTTCAGTTCACTTTTTATTATGGTTGGTGGATTAGAAAGTGCTGGAGTTCTCCACCTATTAGCTCAAACCATTCCTTCTAGCAGTACACTCCACCCCGTATTAATGGGAATCAGTTTGCTATGGATTGTGGCTATTTTATCAGCCATCGTTGACAACATCCCGATTACCATCGCTTTGATCCCGGTCATTCAGGAATTGGGCACAATGGGAATTGATATCACGCCTTTGTGGTGGGCTTTAGCTCTTGGAGCAGGTCTGGGTGGAAATGGTACGATCATTGGATCAACCGCCAATGTCATCGTTACTTCACTATCTGAAAGGACGCGGCATCCCATTTCTCCAATGCTGTGGAATAAAAAAGGGTTACCGGTCATGATAATCAGTTGCCTGGTAGCATCCGGCTTGTATGTTTTTTTCTTCTTCTTTATTGGTTTCTAAAATCCTTACTTTTTGAGCATTGTTCAACTCATTATCATAAATTTTATACCCTAAAAGGTATCGAAGCTCTTCTTCAAAAATAATAATCGGTGTAAATAGTTGCTCTGAATAGCGTAAGCAACTTTTTTCTTCTGTGAGGATGACTTGTGTTTCATCTAATGTGATTTCTCCATATTCGTTAATATCCAATGGATGCAATATACAGTAAAAAGGTTTCAGAAACCAATGGTGTTTATCCAATTTTTCAGATGCAACCTGCAATGCGCATTTGTGGTCACTTCGCAGAAAAATACAAGTCTTCCTCTTGACCGGTTTTTTTCTCCAGACCAATTTTGTGTGAACAACCCAACCACTTTCAGTAAATGGATCTTTTTCTATTTCATCTTCAAACCATTTCTCTGGATCATCCGAAACATCATCCATACAGACCCGAATAATTCCTGAATGTGCTTTTATTTTTTCTTTTTCCAAAAGATCGATCCAAACACCATATGTACAGCAAGCCCCGGAACAATCATTAAGTTTACAACGCTGTAATGTTTCTGGTGTAAAAAGTCTTGCTGAGATAGTCAAAGGTTTTTTCATGATAAAAATACTAACAAAAAGCTATCAAAAGATGAATCTGTAAACTAAGTTGAAAGGACATTGTATATACCAAAAAATTTGAGAGAAGGTATGATTATTGTAAAATAATATATCTATTTCAAAATAATTGGCAAGGAAAGTGCAACAACCAAAAAATCACATGGAAGAAAAAATCACATTGCTAAAACAATTGCTTGCAAAAATTGATGACCTGGATCATACCAGTGCATTGTTGGGTTGGGATCAACAGGTCTATATGCCTCAAGCTGGTGCTGAAGAGAGGGCTGAACTTCTGGCTAATATCTCTGAAATCACCCATAACTTATCTGTTTCAGACGAATTAGGTTCATTATTACGAGATGTAAAACCTCTTGTGGATCAGCTTGACCCAGATTCAGATGAAGCACGCCTGGTAAAAGTTGCGCAAAGAGCATTTGACAAAAATACAAAAATTCCCGCTGATCTCATCGTTGATTTTACCAGAACCACTGCTAATGCTCATTTTGCATGGCAAGAAGCCAGAGAAAAGAATAATTTTAAATTATTCGAACCCCATCTTCAAAGAATAGTTGAACTTGTTCAATCTATGGCCGAATGTTTTAAACCATATGATCATATTTATGATCCTTTACTGGATATGTTTGAACCAGGTGTAAAAACAAAAGAAGTCAATGAGATTTTCTCGAAAATAAGACCACTTCAAATGGAATTAATCAATACAATCTCAGGACAACCCCAAGTAGATGATTCGTTTTTGAAACAAAAATTTCCAGACCAAAAACAATGGGATTTTGGAATCATGGTTGCCGAAAAATTCGGAATGACCTGGAACCGCAGCAGGCAGGACAGATCTGTCCACCCATTTACCACCAGTTTCGGTCAAAATGATGTCCGGATTACAACAAAAATTTACGAAGATTTACCAATGTCAGCCTTATTCAGCACCATGCACGAAGCTGGACATGCTTTATATGAATTAGGCTTTGATCCAAAACACAGGCGAACCCCATTAAGTTCTGCTGCTTCATCCGCATTCCATGAATCCCAAGCAAGGCTTTGGGAAAATGTAGTTGGTAGATCGAAAGAATTCTGGCAACATTTTTATCCTATCCTACAATCGCACTTCCCAACACAACTGGGAAATGTGCCAGAACAATCATTTTATAAAGCAATAAATAAAGTTGAACCTTCCTTAATTCGTGTGGAAGCTGATGAATCAACATACAATTTACATATCATGCTACGATTTGAAATTGAAAAATCGTTGATGGAAGGGCAAATCTCCGTAACCCATCTACCAGATATGTGGAATACACTGATGAAAGAATATCTTAATATTACTCCCCTCAATGATTCTGATGGGGTATTGCAGGATGTGCATTGGTCTGGAGGAATGTTTGGTTATTTTCCAACCTATGCTTTGGGAAATATTCTCTCTATTCAACTTTGGGAGAAGATCAACTATGATGTCTCTGACTTAAGTGATAAAATAGCAGCAGGGGATTTTGTAGAATTGCTCAGTTGGTTACAGAAAAATGTACAACAATATGGTGCAAAATACGAACCCAATGAACTGATTCTAAAGGTGACAGGATCCAGAATTAATCCTATTCCTTATGTAAATTATTTGATTAATAAATATAGTGATATTTACAATTTCAGAAGCAAAAAGAATTAGGTAATTTTCCAAATTAGTAACAGATAAAGAATTATGGCAAAAATACTTTTTATAGATGACGATACACATACTTTATACCTAATGGAGCAAATTTCATTGATCTTAGGTCATGAAGCATTTTTATGTCCTGCTGCCAAAGATGCGATGCGTATGGCATTAGCAACCCTTCCTGATTTAGTGATGATTGATATCAACATGCAGGAAGTGAATGGATTTGATGTTGTAAGACGCTTGCGAGAAAATGAAATTACTCAAGACACCCCAATAATGATTCTTTCTGCCAGCGAACCGGATTTTGAATCAAACATGGCAGTAGCTTTTGGAGCGAATGGATTCCTTCCAAAACCGTTAACGATCAAAGGTTTAGAGAATACAATAGCGAAATTCAATATATAATACTTACCATGAAATTTGGTTTCGTACTTCCAAATTATGGACCGCAAGCAACACGGCTTGCCATCATTGATTCAGCTTTAATGGCAGAGAATTATGGGTTTGATTCCATCTGGTTAACCGATCATCTTGCATTACCTGAAAATGATGCCAGCCTCTTTGGTCATATTTATGAGTCTATTTCTACAATGGCTTTCCTGGCAGCCAGTACAAGAACAATTAAACTTGGTATTTCAACATTGGTTTTGCCGCAACGTAATCCTGTTGAGATGGCGAAATCATTGGCAACTTTGGATAATCTATCTGGTGGAAGACTTATCATTTCTGCAGGAATTGGTTGGTCAAAAGGTGAATACCAGAATCTTGGTTATGATTTCACCAACCGTGGACGCAGAATGAATGAAGCAGTAAAAATCCTGAGAACCTGCTGGCGGGGTCAAAGTAATGTAAGTTTCCATGGAGAATTTTATAGTTTTGAAAATATGGTGGTCTCGCCAACTCCTGTTCAATCTGGAGGTCCACCGCTTTGGATCGCGGGTGATTCACAAAAAGCACTTAAACGAGCCATTGCACTTGGAGATGGATGGCACCCTAATGGGAACTCACCCCAAGCTTTGAAGGATTCACTCAGCAGTGTACATTCAATTATTATACTTCGTCCATTTACAGTTGCAGTAAGAATAGGAATTCAATACGCTCCTGCAAATGGATCAGCATTACCATCAGTAATCACAGGCAATCCAGAGGAAATCATTGATCAATTAAACCAATACATGCAATCTGGTATGACCTATGCAATTATTAATTTTAAGGTAAGTTCACAGGCAGAACGAGAAAGAGTGATCAAACAATTTATAAAAGAAATTTCACCGGCTTTTAAAGAGTAATCATGCAAAAATCAGGATTGGCAATAATTTTCAGAAAGAGAAGTGGCAGGCTATCGCGAATAATTGCCATATTGTTTGCATTGCCTATTATATTCTCAGCCTGTTCTTTAAATATACCCAACACAAACAACTGGTTTTCTGAACCGACCGAAACAGAAACAGTATCGCCCTCACCATCTGCAACTGGAACGGTTTCTCCAAGCAACACAGCAACCATCACTGCGACAGATACAAGTATTCCGGAAAGTACTGAAACTTCTACTAAAACCCCAAGACCATCGTTTACCCATACCCTGGATGGTTCTCAAATCACGACTTTCACACAAACCATCACTTTGACACCTACACGCATTGTTATTCCAACCAGAACCAGATTTCCAACACTAACCCCCAGACCATCGCGTACGCCAACCATTACCCAAACTCCTACGCCGCCTTTGGCTTATTTCCGGATCAATAACATTGGACAGTTTTCTTTTGTCACCTCCCCTATCAAACCTGAAGCAATCATCAGCCCTGGAGAAGATGGATTGATCATTGTTGAATTATTTGGTGAGGACGGTAGAACAATAACCAAAGAGACTATTAATTACCAGAGCTACATCGGTAGACGATTCGGAATTGCCCCATCCATTATTTTTATTATGGAAAATGTTTCTGAATACGGCAGATTAATGATCAGCGCTAAAGATCGATATAACCGCACAATTGCACTTACATCTGTTGACCTTATATTATTGCAATTGGGAAGTAACAAAATCACTGCGCCGAAAGATTTAAGAGAGCCTTATTTGATAAGACAACCAGTTGAAGAGAGCATCATCCAGGGTGGTGTTATTTATGTAAAAGGATTGGCGAGTATATTGACCGCAGCACCCATCATTATTGAATGCATTGATGTGGATGGAAATATTATTGCAGAGACAAAAATAGAAATTGAAGCCCCCAATCAAATTCTGAGTCATATTCCTTTTGAAGCATATCTTCCTTATTCTGTGGAAACCAGTACCAATGTTCGATTCAGTGTCAGGCAGGAAAGTGCATCTCGTTTACCAGGAACAATTTATCTTTACAGCTTTGAAATTACTCTTGAACCTTAGGTAAAGATTCCACAATTGCAAAAAAATTTTTAGTTAAATCATCAAGACTATTTAGTGCCTGTTCTCTGGTCGTTTCATCAATATCAAGACCATTAAATTCTTCCTCATCTACAATCACCTGCCTTCCATCTGGAAAGACCCACAAGTCCAATGACAAATCAATATACGATATTCGATGGTCAGAAATTTTGGCTGGTTTGCAAATATCACAGTACCACCCTTTCAAACGATCATCATCACGATCATGGATTTCGAAAATGTTATACCAACGGTCTTTAAAGAATGCTTCTATAAAACGATCGTGGTGTTTAATAACAATCCCCAGAAAAGGTGTATCTTCTCGGTTAAATAATGCTTCAATCATAACGATATCATCTATCCGTAGCAGTTCTCTGCCTTCATAACTCCAGGTTTCGATCCCTTTTTCATTGAGTTTGGTTACAATAATATTTTTCAACTTCACTCCTGCAGGATATTAATCAGTTCCGGATCAAAAGAAACCATAATTTGAGACCCGCTATTAATTGGTGTATCTACAATAAAAGAAAACTCAACATCCGATATCATCATTTTCACCCGCCATTGATTTCCCAGAAAAACATCATCTGTAATCAATGCTTGAAATTTATTGAGCTGGTTATCTTCCACTAATAATGCATCCGGTCTGAATAGAACCATCACCTCATCCCCCTGATAAATATTCTCTGGCAATTCAGTTATTACCACAATCTCACCAAAGATCGTTTGAACAACCAATGGATTCATCGAAAGAATTTTTCCTTTTATCAAATTTGTCAATCCAAAAAATTCTGAAACCCATGAATTCGCAGGTTTCTGATAAACAAAAGTAGGAGAGGCATCCTGCACGATTTTTCCTACATTCAACAGGATAAGACGATCCCCGATGGTAAATGCTTCCTCCTGATCATGCGTGACATAAATCGCAGGAATTTTTGTTTCATGCAACAGCAATCTTAATTCATCCATTAATTGTTCTCTTAATGTGCGGTCCAGAGCACCTAAGGGCTCATCCAGCATTAATAAGCGTGGTCCAGGAGCCAATGCTCTTGCTAATGCTACCCTTTGTTGTTCACCTCCAGACAGGTCTGTTATTAAACGATGACTGAACTTTTCCATTTTTACTTTTGAAAGGACATCTTGAACCCGATCATAAATATCTTTATTCTGAAGGTTCTGCATCCTCAATCCGAAGGCTACATTTTCATAAACATTTTTATGGGGGAATAATGCATAATCCTGAAACATGAACCCAAACTGGCGTTTATGAACAGGTACATCTTTTAAATCTTGCGCATCCCAAAAAACCTCTCCGGATTCTGGCTCTTCAATACCAGCAATAATTCTCAGTATCGTACTTTTACCACTACCCGATCTTCCTAAGAGACAGACTGTTTCGCCTTGCTGCACATCAAAACTAACCCCACATAAAAGAGGTTGTTTTTCATAATTTTTAAAGAGATTTTTTACAGATAACATTTGGATCTCATTTCTAAAATTCTTTGAGATTGGGTAATTTTAGTCGATCGATTAAAAATATTGATAACCCACAAATTATCATTAAGATCGTTGACATTGCCATGGCTTGTCCATAATTCAATCCCCCGGGTTGTGATAAATAGCGGTAAATGGCAATCGGAATGGTTGGTTGTTCCGGTCTGCTCAGAAAAGTTGTCGCTCCAAATTCACCCAGGGAAATCGTAAAAGCAAACAAAGCAGCTGAAATTGTCGCCCGAAAAATAATCGGAAATTCTACCTGCCACCAGGTACGCCAGGGAGACGCGCCTAACACTCGTGCTGAAAACTTCAATTCACGGGGGATTGAGGAGATGGCCGGCTGTATTATCCTGACAACAAAAGGCATTGCAACCAAGGAATGTGCAATTGGGATTAATAAAGGAAATGAACGAACGTCGATAGGAGGACGATTAAAGACAAGGATGAAGCCAAGGCCTAAGGTGACTGCGGATGTCCCTAAGGGTAACATCAATATCGGATCAAGAAATTTTCCCCACCGAGATTGTGATGAGATGACTTTCGCCGCTAAAAATCCCAAGAATAAGGCGATTCCTATAGTCACCAGACCAAAATATAATGAATTGAAGATTGCATCCACAGGAGCAACATAAAATAGGGACTCGCGCCGATTGATAAATAATTCCTGAAAGTAAAGCAACTTAAAATTATTCACGATCAGCCCACTCGCTCCACGACCGGATTCCAATGAAAAAAATGATCGGAAAACCAATGAGAGCAAAGGCATGACAAATAAAAAGACCATATAGGTCAGAGTTCCAATCACAAAGAATCGGTCCTGCCATCTTCTCACAGGTCTTTCATTTTCTAGCGGATCTCTGGGCGTAAGCGCAACCGATTTTCGACGACTTAATCTTGTATATAAAATAGTCAAAAGCAAAGTGCAAAAAAGTTGAATAGCTGAAAGCAAACCGGCTAACGGCAGATTGAGCATATGAAGTGCCTGAATATATATTTCGACCTCCAGGGTTGCATAACGAGGTCCTCCCAATAGTAAAATAACAGCAAAGCTGGTGAAATTGAATAAAAATACAAGCAAAATTGCAGAAAACAGAGCAGGTCTTAAAAGAGGCAAAGTGATTTTTTGCCAGACCCGCAGTGGGGATGCTCCCAATGAACTCGCAGCAAATCCCATCTTCGGGTCTAATTGACTCCATGCCCCCCCTACAACCCGGATAAAAACAGTTGAATTATAAAAAACATGAGCGAGCAAAATCGCTCCTAATGAATTTAAAATCTGAATCGGTGGTACTTCTAAAGAAAATAATTGTTGAAGAAGAACATTCAACCACCCATTCGGACCCAATAAAGCATTAAAACCAGCTGCAACAACAACCGTTGGCATTATAAAAGGTATGGTCGTTAATAATCGAATAAAGGATTTCCCCCTGAATTTAAATTTAGCCATTAAGTAAGCAGCAGGAAAACCAACAATAATCGTCAGCAGGGTAGAAAGGATCGCTTGCCAGAACGTGAAAATTAAAGGTTTTGAAATTACATTCCAGGACGTTGTTGTGATAAATTCAGGCGTGGTTGCCTTCCATGCCATTTGGAAATTTGCAAATACAGGAAGAAAATAAAAGAATGCCAAAAATATAATAGGCATACTCCACAATAGGAAATTTCCAATACCTTTGATGATCCGAACATATGATTTCAAATGATCACCTTAATACTGTGATGGTCCAGTCCTGGATCCATTTCTCACGATTTCGGTCAATCAAATCCATATCCAGAATCGCTGGCTGCTCAGGGATTTGTGCAAATTTTTCAAACTCTACCGGCAATTGGGCGTTCTGATTGGCAGGGAATACAAACATTTGCATTGGTAAATCTTCCTGAAATGGAATGTCAAGCAGGAAGTCAACAAATTTCTCTGCCATTTCCCGATGTTGTGTCCCTCGTAAAATGCCCACAAATTCAATCTGACGATAGCAGGTATTGGGCGCAATGATAGAGGCAGTTGGAGAATCATCTAACTCAGTTTCCGCAAAAATTACTTCGGCTGGAGGACTTGAGCCATAAGAAACAACCATCGGCTGGTTCCCTTTTCCTGAAGAAGCACTGAAATTGCTGTAGTACGCGGTCTCCCAATCATTAACAATGACTACCCCGTTTCCGCGCAAGTCTTTCCAGAATTGTAAATATCCTTCTTCCCCAAATTCTACAATCGTAGTAAACATAAAAGCAAGACCTGGTGAGGATGTGGCTGGATTTTCTACAACGAGTAAACCCTTGTATTCTGGTAACAATAAATCGCTGAGGGAGGATGGAAGTTTCAAACTCTTTTCAGAAAAATAGGCTTTATCATAATTGATACAAACATCACCGTAGTCAACGGGCATCACCCTGTTTTCAGGATCAATCTGAAATGATTCTGTGATATTTTCAAGCATTGGACTGTTATATGGTTCGAAGATGTTTTCATTTAATGCTCTGGATAAAAATGTGTTATCCACACCAAAAAACACGTCAGCTTGCGGTGACTCTTTCGTTAAAATTGCTCTATTCAAAGCAGCGCCTGTATCTCCGGAGAGTAAAAAATTTACTTTTACATTGTTTTCTGTTTCGAATTTCAAAATGAGATTTTCATTGGCAGTGAATGAATCGTGTGTCATCACATTTAATATCCTTGTCTGGGTATCAGGATTCTCTGACGAATTATTGTTTGCCTGAGTCTCACATGCACTTGATATTGCGACCATTAAGACAATTACCGATAAAACTAATATTTTTTTAAACATCATGCTCCTCTTTCTAACCTTTGTCCCCAAAAACATGAACACAAAGTAAAGTACCAGAAACGAAATCTACTTGAGCTACATGGTCCTGTAATTGATTACTAATTCCCCTGGTTTTCCAACGGGTCAGATCTTCATTGTTGAGTGGAAACAACAATCCTTCTGTTTTAATCCCTCTTACTATTTCTGAAATTGGGATTAAGCTGATTCGATCTCCTGGTACACCGTGAATTGATTGATTGGGTCTTACATAAAAAATAACACTGTGTGCATCGATTATTTTGATATCAAGATTCAGATAATCCGGATTTGAAAACAAAAAGATATTTCCCAAAAAATGATCAATTAGACCGCCAGTTGCACCAAGTATATAAATATTGTCAAAGCCAAGATTGATTACATGATTAATTGCCAGTTCTAAGTCTGTTTCATCTTTTTTCTCTGGAAATTTGTTAACAGCAATTCCGTTATTCTCGAAATATTCCACATCACGCCGATCAATCGAATCAAGGTCACCAAGAATGATATGGGGAGTAAGTCCCAAATTGACAATATGATTCAGACCACCATCCACAGCAACAATTAAATCAGCTTGAAGGAAAATATTCTTAATCCATTCAGTCTTCTTAAATTCTCCATTTGCAAATATTGCAGCTATTTTTTCTGACATTTCGCTCCTAAAAACAAAAAACCGCCAGTCAGCGGGTTCCTTATGATTCGTTCGCACATTCCTCCGCCGGCATTATCCGGATCAGGTTTGCGGGTCGAGAACTATGATTTGTTCTCCTCTCAGTCCAAAAGGACTCCCCGTTGCTCCTTATCTTTATTCTAGTATATGAGAAATAGGCGTTGTGTCAAGTAAACCGGTAACCTGTAAACCGGTAACCTGCATAAAGAGCTTTTAATATTTCGGTATATTCGGAGTCGTATTTTTATTAGGAATTTCACAATACCCAGGGACAGGAAACAATAATCGATTCTTTGCTATCCAATCATAAATCCTTGAACCAAAACCGAGTTTTATACTCAACCAGAAAACCGGGATAAAAACCCATAATAATGGTACATAAAAAGAGATTAGCAGGATACCTTCCATCCCTTCTTTACTGATCTTTGCATCCTTTACAACTTGAATGCGGGTTAAAGCCTGTTCCAATGGAATTTTATATTGATCTAACAAATCAGTCGAATGTAAATCAACCACATCTAATTTATTCATCCAATCTAATTTATTTAATTTCCGTGCACTATAAGTACATAACTGACAGGTACCATCATAAAGAACAATTAGTTTCATAAAATTCCTGATCTGAAAATGAAAATCTTAATTTGAACTTACCGTATTTTTCTTTGCCATTTTTCTTTAATCTCGAGATTCTTTGGAGAATCATCTTCGCCTAATTCTAAGAACTCGCTGAGTAACCTGGAAAATTTGCTGCTTTCATCCAACATTGGGAAATGACCTGAATTGTCAAAAGAGATTGTGTGAAAATTTGTAGGGAGCTTTGGAAAGTCGTCAATCTCAGGGAGGTGCACGACTGGATCTTTTTGTCCAAATACCATTAAATTTGTTTTTGAGAGAGTTTTCCAAAGATTTTGGATTTCGAGATTCTCAAGTTCATTCAGTGAGATTTTTACAGCATTTGGATCATTTTTAGGTTCATCTTTTCGAACCGCATCCATCTCGACACCCTTACCTAATAATTTTTCAAACAAACCAATTGATTCCCCTGAAAGAAGCTTGTGATTTAATAATGATTGTTTGAGCGGAAAAGCGATTGTCATTATTTTTTCAACGAGATCCGGATATGAAGCCTCAACCTCATAAGCCAGTATTGCTCCCAATCCATGCCCAATAATTGATACCTGTGAAAAACCAATTTGGTTAATGAAGGAAGCAATCAAATCCGTTTGATGTTTAATGGAGTAACGATTATTCTTTGCACTATCGCCAAATCCCCACAAGTCTAAAGCATAGGTTCTTTTCGTCGTTGAGATGGATTGCATGGTTGGAACCCAATACCTCCATGAACCAACCCAACCATGAATAAAGAGAATTGGTTTTCCACGACCGATCACTTCATAATGGGCTAATTGTCCATCAATAAAAATCGCACTCATGAAGACCTTTCAAGTATTTTCTTCAGACGATTGTTCAGATCTTCAGGAGCAAAAGGTTTTAATATGTATTCCACAGCACCAGCATCAAGACCAGCTTTTATTTCTGAATCCTGACCTTTTGCTGATAGAAAAACAACAGGAATATGCATTGTTCTTGGATCAGATTTTAATTTTTGACAGGTTTCAATTCCAGACATAACAGGCATTCTTACATCCAATAAAATCAAATCGGGGTTGTCATTCACTGCCTGTTTCCAGGCTTCAACTCCATTCGAATAGGCAACTACTTCATGGCCTACATACCGTAATGTAAATTCAATCAGATCGCGAATATCTTGTTCATCTTCTGCGATAAGTATTTTTGCCATTAAGAATTTTCCTCAGTTGCATTCATTGGAATAGTAAACGAAACAAGTGAACCTTCGCCCTTTATTCCAGATGATTCGAACCAAATATTGCCACCATGCATTTCAACCAGAGTTTTTGCGATAGATAAACCTAAACCAGTACCAGCAGAGTTCACTTCGAGTGAATTTTTTCCACGATAAAACCGCTCAAATATATGAACTTGTTCTTCTTTTGGAACGCCAATTCCCTTGTCTTTAATTTCAATCTTGATTAAGTCCTCAGCTAATTGCAATGTAATTTTGATCATTTCTTTGTCAATTGAATACATCCTGGCATTGTTAAGAATATTCATCAATACCTGTTCAATTCTCTCAGAATCAATCAATAATTGGGGAACTGGATCATTTTGAATGAACTCAATTTCTATTTGTTTTTTTTCACTCATTGAAATATTTTGTTGCTCATCAATTACCTTTTTTATTAATCCTGGGATATCTGTCAATTGTGGATTTAAGACTATACTACCCGACTCAATTCTTGATACATCCAAAATGTCATCAACTAAAAAATTCAAACGTTTTGTATTGGTCTGAATAATTTCAAGGAAATGTTTTTGTTGTTCATTAATCCCTCCAACTGCCCCCATTAACAGTACCTCCACATAACCTTTTATCGAAGTCATTGGGGTTCTTAGTTCATGACTGATATTCGAGATGAAATCTGTCTTCAACTGGTCAATCTGAACCTCAACCGAGATATCCCTGAAAACGGATACTGTCCCTAGGAATTCATTACGCCAAATTACTGGCGAAAGATGGACCGAAACCACCTTTCCTTTTGTTAAAATTATACGCTCCGTAAAAACTGTTCCTACCGGTTGACTTACAGGTTTTTCCGTCCACTCAATTATTTTTAAAATCCATTTGTTGATAGGATCTCCATAGAAGGAAATCAAGCCTTTTAAGGATTTTTCTATCTTATTTTCATCAATATTTAGAATATTCTCAGCAGATTTATTCAATAAGATGACGTCTGATTGGATATCAGTTACCAGCACACCATCAGCAACGGCTTCTAAAATCGCTCTGGAACGACTAGACTCAACCTCTTTTTCCCGCAGCATCGATCCCAGGTTCTCTGATTGTTCTCGAATCAGGCTGAAAACTTCTGCATTATTGAGTGCAACACTCATTTGCCCTGCTGCTGCCTCTGCCAATTTTAAATCTCGATCTGAAAAGTTATCTTGAGACTTAGAAAGAATCCCCAAAACACCTAAAACAACTTCTCCAAATCGTAATGGTGTGAACAAAAGACTTTCATATGGATTACCATCAGATTTTTCTTTTGGGATTTCGTTTATCAATAAAGATGATTTTGTTTCATAAATCTGTCTGATAAATTCTTCAATTATTTGCCTGGTATGACCATTCTCCAATTTTTCACTTAGTCCAAAAACCTGGATTAATTTGTCGATTTCACGAATATGAACCAGACTTCCTGTAGCATTCATAGATCGATTAATGACATCAAGTGTGCGATTCAAAATTTGTTCGATGTCCATGCTCCCAGCCAGCTCGTATGAGACATTTAGAAGCATCTCATTATTTCGATGTTCAATCATCAACTCATTTGTTCGTTCTTCAACTCTGTCCTCAAGGTTTTCTTTCAAACCAATTGTCTCAGAAAACAATGATGCGTTAATGATTGCCAGTGAAGCCTGATTCGCAATTGTTATTGCCAACTCAATTTCACTATGGAGGAATTTCCTTATGTTTTTTGATTCCAGTCCAATCCATCCCAGTACTTCTAACGAACTGAGGAGAGGAATTAAGAGAACCGACTCAGTTTCTCTTGGCTTAAAAAACCTCTCATTTAATAATTCAATATCCTTTTCTTCTGATACATCAGCGATAAAATAAACACCGCGTGTCTGAAGTAAGGTTTGAAGAAGAGGTTGGTTTTCTAAAAATAAGGGAAGAGGTTGAATAACAATTGGTTTCTGAGTTACGAATTCTATTTGACCATTTTTGGATAAAAGAAGAATGAAAACCATTTCACAATTAAGAATGGTTGATAAATGATCTGCGGTTAAATCAGCTATCAAGCGTAGATCCAAAGTTCGTGTTACTTCTGTTGAAAATTGATTTAGCCAGGATAAATTTTGAGTTCGTTTATTCAATTCAGCACCACGCTGAATAGATTCTTCATATAAACTTGCATTTTCAAGCGCAGTTCCAGCCTGCGAAGCAAATGCTTCAACCAATTGAACGAGTTCAGGCGTGTAGAAATCATGTTCCTTTTTTTCTAAGGCTATAACGCCTATAATCTCTTTTTTCGATATCAAAGGTACACCCAACCAGGATAGATTTTCAACATCCAACAAGGAAGGAAATCGCTGGTCATCTCTGATATCAGGGACAACAACCGGTTTTTGGGTTTGAAACATTTCCTGGAAAAGCGCAGAATCTTCAATTTGAACGACAATACCTGTTCTATCTTCTTGATCGGAGAAACCATTCGTGGCTGCAATCCTTAAATTTGACTTTTCTTTTTCCCATAAAGTCGCATTTTGATAATCAATCAAATTCCTCAATTGCTTTAACAATGAACTTAACAATTGCTCTCTACTTAAATTTGAAGAAATAATTTTCGAAATTTCTGAAAGTATTTTTAATTGGTCGGTTCTGTTTTCTGACATTCTAAATAAATTTGCGTTTTCAAGCGCTAAATTTGCTTGTTGAAGGAAAGATAAAGTAATAGATTCATCCTCTTTAGTGAACTCTTGATCTTGAGAAAAATTCTCCAGAACAATCACGCCAATACTTTTATCGCCAGAGATAATCGGAGCGATCATACATGAGGTTGGAATAAGGTTTTGAGATGCATTTAAATAAATTGCAGCCTCTTTTTCCTCCAATCGATAGGCTGATGGAAAATCTAAATGATTAATAATTACATTTTTTTTATTTTTCCAAACTTCTACCGGTATACTTGGTTGCCTGAATTGAATCTCTGAAAGACTTTCGGTATATTCATGTACTATTTCTGATTTTAACCATTGGTTTTTTTCATCCCATAAACCTATCCAACCGGCATCGACAGATGGAATAAGTTCTACCAAGACACTTAATAGTTCATCCAAAATGAGCGTTGGTTTTAAGCTGGTGATCTTTTGAGAAAACTGATTGATCTTCTGTAACTCATCAACCATTTTTTCTTGTTCAATTATTTCTCGAAGAGCCTCGTGTGACAAAATTGACAAATTCGCCTGATCCACCACATATGCCAGTTGATTGGCAGCAGATAGAATTAACTGGCTATCGCCCTGATCAAAGTAACCTAATTTATAACTTCCAAACCATAATTCACCAATTCCCTGGTTTTTAATCACCATTGGGACAACAATAGCCGATTGTAAATCGCTTTTGTCAATAATCGTTTGGTAAAAAGAATTGATTGGTTTCGTTTCATCAAATTTTCCAATCATTAATGGTTCTTTTTTATAAGTCACTGTACCCATAAAATCAGAATTGGATAATAAAAGCTCGCCCTCTTGCTCCGTAATGTTCCATTTTCCATATTTAACTGATTGTTTCCATTCCATTACCATGGAATTTTGATCAATTAAAAACAATCCGCCAAAGTCTGCATGCAGTAACAAAGACAATTCATTTACAGCGAATGCCAACACTTCATCCAGCGTTGCATTCGAACTGGCAATCGATGAGATTCTCCGGAGAGCTTCTGCTCTCTGTGTTCTTTGACGCGATTGGATTAAAAGATAAAGGTTTTCAATTAATGGAGCTGTTTGATTAGCAACAATCATTAATAAATGCATTTCATCCTGCGAAAATGCGGACGAACCGTCATGATGGTTTGCAGCAAGAATGTAACCCATTGGATCACTGGCAGGGGCGAGTGGTATCAATACAGCCTCTTTTATGGAAGCTGCATTTGCCAAATGATTCAATCCCAGATCATGCCAGTGAACATTCTCTTTTGCATCATCTGTAATCAAAATATCCTGCGAGTAGATGATTTTTTCTGCTGCACTATCAGTTTCGATAGTAGTTCGAAGTATATCTACAATCGGATCCGGTAATCCCTTAAAAGGCTTTTTGGCTTCGAAAGTATTTGATGTGTCATCAAAAAGAATAAAACCAAAAATTTCAACTGGGATTAAATCAGCATAACTGGTTAATATATTTTGAAACAGTTCACGAGGTTCCTGGATTTTACTGAATGAGTGCGTTAATTTAGCCAATCCACCTATCTCAGCTGTTTTTCGCCTCACTTCCTGGTTTAATTGTGCATTATGGATAGCAATCGAGATTTGTTTAAAAATTAATGAATAAATTTCTTGATCACCGATCGAATAGCTAAATGGCTTCCGGTTTCCTAACACGATCGCTCCAGTGATTTCATCATTTACTGATAATGGAATCCCTATGATTGACTGTATCTCGCTCTGAGAATTTTCAAAAAGAATTTTATTGTTTTCATTAATTTCATTATTAATGTCATTTATCCAGATTTGATTTTTACTTTTAATAATCATCCCAGGAAAATGATCTCCTAATTTTGATCTTATCCGTGATTCTTGAATTCGTTTCCCATCAAACGTTGTAGTAATATATGCTTTTATTTCCTGGTTTTCTTGATCAACAATCGCAACCTCGATGTAGTCTGAAGGAATCATTTTTTGGATTTCATCAAAAATCGATTGAATAGTCATATCAAAATCAAGATTATTTGATAGTTTTTCAATCAATGTCAGATTTAACTGCAAAGAACTCATTTGATTTATCTGAAACGTGTTGGAACCATTGACTTCAACAAAGGAAACGATCATTCCATCAGATGTCTGATAGCGATAAACTTCAAAATTCTGATTGTTTATTTCTATTATTTCTTTTCCAGGTTCATTTAATAATCGGAAAAAATCCTGTCCAATCTTCGTTTTCTTTGACATTGAAATGAGATCAGGTTTATGTCCTTTTTGAATATCAAACAACGCAAACAAATTGTCGCTTGTATACTTTACCTTTCCACCTTTTTCAATAATCATTACTGGGTGGGAATAATTAATATTGTTAATCGACTCAGAAATATGTGTGGTTTGATCTGATTTTAGAGAAATAAAAATTCTTATCGAATTCCAGAGGATTCCAATAATTACAATTATCATCAAACCTGTTAATAGCTGTATGATCACCAGAAATATCCAAATTAATGGTTAAGAAACTTTTCTTCGTTCTTCCGCTGCTAATTCAGTAATTTCCCGGATATCTGCAAATTGATGTGTCCGGGGAGATACCATTCCAATCGATAAGGTCATAAATGGAACTTTTTCGGATTCACTTTTTTCTTTCTGAACCAGAAGATAACCTTGATCTCGATCAATAAAGTTATAATGTGTTTTTATTGATTCAGAAAATTTTTCCTTAAGTCTCGATTTTAGTTTTTCCGATTTTTCATAATCTGAAATCACAATAAAATTATCACCACCAGCATGCCCAATAAAATCAAATTGATTGGTTCCTACTTCATCAAGAATATCTCCTAATAGCATTCCGGTGAATCGAAGCACATCGTTGGCAGTAATAAATCCATAAACCTCTTTGAAAGGTTCAAGATGATTGATTCGAATGTCAAACAATACCCATTCCTTATCACGAATAATTCGACGTAATTGATCTTCGATTAATCTTCCGGATGGTAATCCAGATTGAGCATCGGTTAGACTTTCGCGTTCTGCTCTGGCTATGGCATTTTGCACTCTTAATCTTAATTCTTCTATATCAAATGGTTTAGTAATATAGTCATCTGCGCCCAGTTCCAAACCCTGTAATTTATCACTGCGTTCATCCTTCTGGGTCAGGAAAATCACAGGTATATGGCTTGTTCTTGTATTAATCCTTAAACGCCGGCAAACTTCATAACCATCAATATCGGGTAACATAATATCCAGAACAATCAAATGAGGCATAATTTGTCGTGTTTTATCGAGGGCATCCTCCCCTCGTGGAGCTATATCCACATCATATCCCTGGCCAGTAAAATATATATTTAACATATTTGATATATCATAATCATCTTCTACAATTAATAAGCGAGCCTTGCCCATTCTTACCTCCCAAAATCATTAGTCAGTAGTTAACAATCTCCAAAAATTGAACAGAATTTTTTTATGTCATTAAGTTTGATTCTAATTATACTTAATCCAAAAACCTAATGTATTGAAAAACGAAACAAGTTTATTTCCTTTTATAAATGATTGTTTCCAAAGAAAGCAACTTAATAATAATCAACAGTTAAACTGTTTTAGTGGGCATTTTCACCAGAAAAACCCTCCAGCCCGTTTTATCGCGAAGATACCAATGATTATTCTCTGGGATAACGTTGTTGATGAAGATCAGAGAATGCCAATTTATGATGGTCACTTTCTTCGTACGTAATATCATGATCAATTACACGCCGGTCATTTGAGCTTATTAATATCACATCAGATTCAATTGTTCGGGCTGGATAAACGACCAGACCAGATCCGATACGACAATTGTGTCCGACACAGCCCCCCAGTACAGGACGATTTGCATTTTTGAGTTCGCCTTTTGCATCCCTGGCGCGTAATTCCACTGATAATAAATTGAAGTCAGTAAAAGTGGTACCGGCGCCAATAAAAGAATTTCTTCCAATAACACTCATCTGTAGGCACGTATTTTGTGCAACCATGCTGTTGTCCATCATTGTCGTCATAAATAATGATGCTCGAAAAGGTAAAAAGGCACCATCACCAATCACAGATAACATCAAATTACAGCCTTGAGAAATGTTTACATTGTTTCCAACAATACAATTTTCAATTACCACCCCTGCACCGATCGTAACATTATCTCCAATGGTTGTAGGACCATGAATAACCGCACTGGGATCAATGGAGCAATTTCGTCCAACGTTAACCAATTTCGAACAAGACAATAATTGTTTGCCTTCATACATGGACGTGAAAAGTACTCTTAACATGAATTTTGGGTCATTTTTCAGTTTTAATTCAAACCGGGCACCTAGTGCAAATAAACCGAAAATAGCATCAGCAATCAGAACATGCACCCATGAATCGATGGCAAGAAGGCTACGCATAGGTACCTGGTATACAAGATCTCCCTGGTTAAAAGCCATATAAGTAGGCACATGATAGTAACCAATTTCCTGTGATTCGAGATCAATAATTAATGGTTCAACCTTTTCCTCAAGTCCTTTGGGGTAATACCAGAGGTCAGCATAATATAGATCACCGTTTTTTTCATATGAATCTGATAGCGGCAAACAATGTTCTCGAAAAGCAGGGTCATTAACGGTGAATGCTGCACGAACAGCGCAATTCTTTTCTTGTGCCTGATCAATGAATAACTTAATATAATTGTCGTCAAAAAACAGGTTATCTCGAAAAACGATACAAGATTCTCTTAGCTCCGGTAAATCCTCAACTTTGTTAATATCGATTTCCTGTTTTGTATAAGGAGCCAAAACATCTCTTTGAATAAGCCATAAAGGCTTATTAAGAATCCTTAAATCTCTGGCTGGCTCATTAAACGGCAAAACATATCTTTTGCTTTTGAGCGCTATTCGAAAACTTATCATTAATTACCCAAAGGCTGTTTTTTTATCGCTATCTGGAAGATTGAATGAGTTGCAGTCTCATCTAATACCTCTTCCATCATGTAATATCGGCCACCACTCGTCCAGATAAAAAATTCCCGCAATAAACCAAAAATGTAGGGTGAGTATAAACTATTCCAACGTAAGAACGATTTATCCATCAGCACATTCCAATACCATTTTTGATCATCTTCAGAGATTTCTATCTGTGCTCCGCAATTTTGATGGGCAAATTTTGCTAATTGTTTTAATCCAAAAATGATTCTGTGTTGAGAATTCATTAATCGGTATGCAATATCCGTTAATGAATATTGGTCTCCCTGTGTACGTAAAAAGCAACGGAAACTTGCTTCGCCGATTCGCAGGGCAATTCCGGATGCACCTCTTTCACCATATAAAATAGGAGCTGTATCTAATAATGAAATCAAATCTTCTTGTTGTAGAGATTCCATATCTGAATATTTATCGAATGATGGTGTCGATTTTCCTGATTGAAGATCGATATCTTTTTTTGATATTTTTCCAGCTGTTCCAACCATTTCTCTTACCCCCTCCAGCAAAATATCAGTCATCATGCCAGAGCAATTTAGAGTTGATTGTTTTTCCATTATGTCAAATCTGACTCCTCATTAATGAATTCTTTTATCAGTTGCATACATAAATCCGGTTCTTCAAGCATGATAAAGTGACCGGATTGAGGAAATAGTTCGATACGTGCGAGCGGAATCCCTTGTATCAGCAGTTTATACTGAGCGGGTGATACTATATTATCACGTTTTCCATACAAACCCAATACCGGAATTTTGATTTTTTGTAATTCTTGCCTCAAATCAATACGATTTAATGAACGGATACTATTAAGAAATGACTCGAGATTTGTCCTGGACAAATCATGATCGATTATTTCTGGAAATTTCGGATTCTTACAGATGAGTGGTGAAACCCAGCGTAATGTTTTTCGAAACAATCCAAAATATCGAAATAAATTTACAGCAATAGCTCTCTTTCCAGCCAATCGTAATGGAAAACTTAATGATGACCCCACAATTGGTGAACCGATCATTGCAACTTTATTAACTCGGCTTTGATCATTAATGGCTGCCATCAAGCTGACCGTTCCCCCCATACTGTGCCCAACCAAAGGAGCATGTTTGATCCCTAATTGATCCATAAATTGTCTTATAAGATCAACAAAGTCATGAACTTGATAGGAGCTCAACTTTCCATCCGATTCCCCAAAACCCCAAAAATCCAGCGCGTAGGTCCGGTTTGTTTTACCCATATAGGTCATGGTATCCTGCCACAATCCCCATGATCCTAACCATCCATGCAAAAAAATTACCGGTTTTCCTTTTCCAAAAACCTCGTAATGTAATATTCCTTTATCAGTTGTAATGGATGACATCGGCGAAACTTATTTCGCCTCCATCTCAGCCAGGATAGTATAAAGAAGTTCCAGTAAAACCTTCTTAACCGAGTTTTTATCATGAGCGACACAGGGTAAAAGTTTCACTTTGGGATCTAATCGAAGCGCAAAACGCATATCCTCTAAATCCCAGGCATCATTAAGATCCTGTTTATTTGCGGTTACCACATAGGGTGTTGGTGCGTAAGCCCGAAATGTTTCTAAAATGAATCTGGCTTCACGGAAAGTCTCTGGTCTGGAACTATCAACCATAACAATAAAACCTAACATTCCTTCAGAGAGAATTTCCCACATAAAATCAAATCTTCTTTGTCCAGGCGTACCAAAAAGGTATAACACCAGTTCTTTATCCACAGTTATTCTTCCAAAATCCATAGCAACGGTTGTTGCATTTTTTATTTTTTCAGACTCCATTGTTATTTTTCGTTCAGTAGAAACAACGTCTATTTCACTAATTGATTGAATAAACTCTGTTTTTCCTGAACTGAACGGGCCAGTAACAACGATTTTTACAGTCTGCATAAAATACCTTTTATCTCAAATCGCTCGAATTCGATCAATAATCCTGTTGATCAATGATTTTTGTTCTGTTTTATTTGTTTTTGGGAAAGCTCTTGGTTGCAATGCAACAGATGGTTCACCTGGTCGAATTATCTCGATTAACCCGGCCTGTAACAAAGAATAGACGATTCGCCTGATTTCCAAATCATTTAATTTTGTTGCCTTCGCAATTTGTCGTATTGTGTTTTTTGGGTTTACATAATAAACCACTCGCCACTCTTCCACACTGAGGTTTATATTGCGAATATTGATGCCTGGCCGATCACTAAATTTTAAAGACATGTCTAAAGAGGGAATTTCCTGCTGTAATTGTTCCCATTCTCGTAATTGCCTTGAACCTTCAATGATTAAGTTTTCCAGATCCATTCGAATGGGAATTTTATCGGTGGGTGGCAAAGAATTAACTTCAAAATGAAACATGCCTTCCACCCAGGTAAATAATTGACGGACAACTCCAACAAAATTTTGTTGCAAACTTTCAATAATATCTAATTGGCTTAAATAACCGGCATTAATCAACAATATACCCAATTCTTTATCATTCATGCTGGCAGCTCGTTCAGTAAGAATTGTATATTGACGGGAACTGATTTTCTTACTTCTTCTCAGAATCCCTGCCAGTGTATTATCCTGGTGATCTAATTGAGCATAGATCAATTTACCATCACGAAAAGTAATCTTGGCTATATCCACAGGACCTTCAACAACTAACGTCCCTGTCTTACAGGCAAGATTAACCAAATTCAATAATTGTGTAATGGTAAAATCGCGAAGATTTCCTTTTAGGGCCATTTAGAATCCAAATTAAGATGCTTGACTTTTGAAATTATACAAGTAAGCACCATCTAAGTCAATTAAATATCATTTACGATTTCGATAGGTATCATAATGGACAGGGTTAAGATTTGATCTTCTATTTTTGACCTCTTAGAACTTTTATTCTATAATTTATTAAAAATATAATTTTGTGCTCTTTATTCTTTGCAGTAGTAGACCGAATTTCTTGAACTTATCGGATTTACTTGATTCTCCTGTATAATTTCGCCTAAAATAGAATTGGATTTGTTTTAATTATTTGCAAAAATTCTCTTTTCATCATAGCAGTCAAGGTGTTTTTGGCGAACCACCCGCCAACCATGCCTTATTGAGATGATACGAAAAAAAGGATCTGGAATGTTCAATGCTAAATATTCTTAATACACTCAATGGGCAGGATCTTGGCTTTCTCAAAATAGTTGCGAATGCCTGGGGAATAGAAATCAAAGCACCTGACGCCTACACTGCCAGAACACATCTGGCTGTAGAAATGAATAATCCAGAAATCATCAAAGAAATTTATGAAGCATTTCCTGAAGATGCAAAAAATGCATTTACTTCTCTCCTGGAAATGAATGGAAAAATCCCCTGGGCAAAATTCTCACGTGAATTTGGAGAAATTCAGGTAATGGGATCAGCAAAGAGGGATCGGGAAAGGCCAGATCTCAAACCAACAACTCCAACTGAATATCTTTGGTACCGAGCTTTTATTGGACGCGCATTTCTCGGGATTGATTCGGAACCTCAAGAATTTGCATATATTCCGGAAGAAATCTATTCCTGTCTTGAGCCAATCCACATTCAAAAAAAACAAATCCCTGGCAGGAAGGCCACCCCCAAAGAGACCCAATACATTCATCACGTGTCAGATAAAATTCTTGATGATCTCTGTACTCTTCTTGCCATGTATCGGAATAACTTACCAATTGAAGAATACAAAGATCTGCTGGAAATCCCAGTATCATTTTTACGTGTAATCCTTACCGAGATGAAGCTTGTCTCAGAGAATGGCTCTGTAGATCCTGATCAGATTCGATTATTTTTAGAAGCCCCTGGCGAAAACGCATTAACCAAAATTGTAAATAATTGGCTGGAAAGTATTCAAATAAAAGAAATGGAATTCGTTCCAGGGTTGATAATCGAGGGGATACTGGATCATAATTCTACCAAGACGAGGAAGTTCCTAATAGATCAGATTTCATTAATCCCTGCAGATCAATGGTGGAATCTGGAAAGTTTTGTAAATTATATCTATCAGACAAACCCAGATTTTCAACGTCCTGCAGGTAATTATGATAGCTGGTACATAAAGGATTCTGAATCTGGAGAATATTTACGAGGATTTGAGTATTGGCATCATATCGATGGTGCATTTATCCGTTTTATGATTGCTGGTCCGTTACATTGGTTGGGATTGATTGATTTATCCTCCACCAGTGCTGAAAATCAACCCATTGCATTCAAATGTTCATCCCAATGTATCGATTTATTGTCGAACCAACCACCAAAAGGAATCATAGCTAAAGAAGAGAAAATCCATATTGATTCTTATGGAAAAATAATGATTCCTTGTCATTTTTCCAGGGCAATTCGTTATCAGGTCTCTCGATTTTGTGAATGGAATGGAAGATCAAAAGATGGATATATCTACAATCTATCCCCAAAATCGCTGAATCGGGCAAAGGAACAGGGATTAAAAACAAGTCATTTTCTGAAGCTTGTTCAATCCTCCTTACCCCACTCATTTCCGCCCAAACTAAAACATGCATTAGAAAGATGGGAACAGAATGGCACCCAGGTTTATTTTAGCAATGTGGTCCTATTGAAAGTATCGGATCCCGAAGCGATTACTCAACTACAAAACTCGCTATCAAATAAGTTTATTCAAGCAATTCTTAATCCAAATACTGCAGCCATCAATCCAAATGGAATGGAACAAATCCGGAAGACTCTAATTGAAATGGGTTATTTAAGCGAATAGGTAATTCCAACTCAAGTAAAAAATACTGTCATCTTCCATTTAAAAACATGTTTTTTGTAATCATATTGCTTAACTTGCTTGAGATATAATCAAGTTATCTATTTCATTTTTTGTTTCCCTTGAAAAGAGGTCACCGTGTCACACCGCTTAGTCTGGGCTGAAGAAGAGCTTCAATCATTAAAAGTAAACGGTTTGTTCAATCAAATCCGTACCATTAGTTCCCCACAAGGAGCATGGCTGGTTGTAGATGGCAAGAAAGTTCTAAATTTCTGTTCGAATAATTACCTTGGGCTGGCAAATCATCCAAAAATGGTAGCTGCTGTAAAGAATATTGTTGACAAATATGGCGTTGGTCCAGGGGCAGTTCGATCCATCGCAGGAACTATGGATGTTCACCTCGAATTAGAAGATCGATTAGCAAAATTCAAGGGAGTAGAATCCTGTATTTCCTTCCAATCAGGATTTTCAGCCAATCTGGCAACTATTCCCTGCCTGGTTGGAAAAGAAGATGGAATTTTATCGGATGAACTCAATCATGCTTCTATTATCGATGGATGCCGCTTATCTGGTGCGACAATTATTCGCTTTAACCACGCTGACGCAGAAGATTTAGAGAAGAAAACCATTGAAAACAAAGAAAAATATCGAAGATTATTAACGATCACCGACGGCGTTTTCAGTATGGATGGTGATCTAGCACCGTTGGATAAAATCTACGCAGTTACAAGTAAACATGATGTGATGCTTATGGTGGACGATGCTCATGGGGAAGGTGTTGTTGGAAAAGGCGGCCGTGGAATCGTTGATCATTTTGGTCTTCACGGGAAAGTCGATATCGAAGTAGGCACTATGTCAAAAGCCTTTGGCGTGATGGGTGGTATGGTTGCCGGAAATGCCAAATTGATTGAATGGATACGCCAACGGGGTAGACCTTTTATTTTTTCCTCTGCATTAACCCCAGCAGATGTAGCTGCTTGTTTAACAGCTGTTGATCTTCTGGAAGAATCTACAGAACTGGTTGATCGATTGTGGAAAAATGGAAATTATTTTAAAGCTGAGATGAAAAAATTGGGATTTGATACCGGATTGTCACAAACACCTATTACACCAGTGATGGTCGGTGATCCTAAATTAGCAAAGGAATTCAGCAAAGAATTGTTCAACGAAGGTGTTTTTGCCATGGCGTTGGGATTCCCAACAGTTCCGGTTGGAAAAGCAAGAATTCGCGTGATGATTTCCGCCACCCATTCAAAAAATGATCTGGATAAGGGTCTGCAAGCATTTGAACGGGTAGGGAGAAAATTAAAGGTAATTTAAAATATTCTTATTGATCCATGAAAGGATCATAAGTCGGATTTGTCCCGGCCCAGGTACAAGATGGTTGTGTGAGCAGATTACATTGCATTCCGTTTGAGCATCGATGTCCAATGATCCGAGGTGGTTGATCGGGCAGATATTCAGGCGGCAAGACGAGATGCACCTCTAATTCAACATCACATCCGGCATGTTTACAGAATTGTTTTTTCGCTGGGTACCATTTCTTTTCTGTCATTTTACCTCCATCGGGGTTTTTCCGATACTGATTAGATTATAACACTTCCAAAAGTCAATTTTTTGAAGTTGGTCAAGGTATCACGTTTTCTTTCCTGACACAACTTCTACTTCGATCTTAATTGATATAATGTCCCATTATGTGCAATCAAATAAAGTTCACCAAAAACATCTTCGCCAAATGAGCTGATATTTACACCCGTCTCGAATAATGATTCCACAAGCGATTGACCATCATCCGTCTGGAGCATTCCCCAAACTTTGCCATTACAAAAATCTCCAAATAAATAGACACCATACCATTCTGGTAATTGCTCCCCGCGGTATACAAACCCTCCTGTGACAGAACAACTACCCATACTGTGGTCATATTCATAAACAGGGTCGATTAGATCGGATGGATTTGATGGATCCCCTTTGAATGGATGGGTGCCTTCCCGATAATACCAACCATAATTCAGCCCTGGCTGTGCTTTGGCGGGTGTGAAGTTGATTTCTTCCCAATTCCCCTGACCCACATCAGCAATCCACAGATCACCGGTCAACCGATCAAACGAATACCGCCAGGGATTTCGTAATCCCATCGCCCAAATTTCTGCCCTTCCCTCACCAGCTTGATATGGATTATCCGATGGTATTGCATACATTTCCTGATCCTGGACTGAAATTCTGAGCATCTTTCCTAATAAAGTCTCTGGATTTTGAGACCTTAGCTCTGGATCACCTCCAGATCCGCCATCACCCAATCCAATATAAAGGAATCCATCTGGACCAAAAACCAGATTTCCACCATTATGATTTGAATAAGGTTGATTTTGGGTCAGTATGATTTGTTCGCTATCAGGAATTGCTGTATAACGACCTTCATTCGCCTGGTAACGTGCAATGACAGTGTCCCCATCCCGATTGGAATAATTCAAGTAGAATAATCCATTTATGGAGAAATTTGGATCCAAAGCTATACCTAGCAAGCCTTGTTCTGAACCCTGGGTTCTTATTTTGTTTGAGATATCCAGAAATGGTTCATTTCTTATTCTCTCATTTTCAATTACCCGGATTACACCCCCTTGCTCAAGAACATAAATTATGAGACGATCACTAAAAAAGGATGTCATTCCCAGAGGTTTTGTAAAATCAGAAACGATGGGAACCCATTCATATTGAGTAGGGTCTGGAAAATCTGTTACTGATACCGGAGTGGTAATAGCAGGTTCGACGGTTTCCAGGATAGAAGCTTCTGTTGGGATCTGTGATTTTGGTTCTGTTGCGCTTGGGGTAATAACAACCGTATAGGTTATTTTTGGAACATCAATTACTGGTGGGGTAAATGTTGACTGGCTTTCTTCTGTACATGCTGTCAAAAGGAGAACTGACAGAATAACAAAAGTCTTTATAAAAATAATTTTCATTATGTAAACCTAATCCTTAAATTCTTTCCAATTCATGTGAATCCAATTATAGCAATCACAACCATTGATTTCGAAAGAAAATATATTGTTTAGGGTATTAGGAATTTTTGTTGATCAATTTGTTTCGTTTGTACTTCAAATATGGAGCAACCAATTTTCTAATCCAATATTTCCAAACAATTGGCTGCCACCATTTTCCCCCATCGCGATAATGAATCTTCAACATATCCGGCCAACAGCGATCATCTTCTGAGATTGTTTTTGCATCTCCATGTAATCGAAAATTTGCCCACAGTTGAGTAGTGTAAACAATCCTGCTGATCTTTGATAACCGTAACCACAAATCATAATCCATCGCAAAATAAATGGATGTGTCTAATGGAGCAATCTGATGCCACAAATCTGCCCGCCAAAAAGATGACTGTTGGGGAATATGAACATAGCCAGTTCGCAATTTCTGGTAGTTAGTAAGTTTTGCATTAAATTTACCAATTATCCTGTCTTCAGCATCAATAAAATTACAATCTCCATAGACCATTGCTACCTCTGAATGGCTGAGAAGATAATCCACTGCTTGAGAGACTGCATTCGGTTCATATGTATCATCTGAATTTATCCAGGCAAAGACCTGACCATGTGCGTGCGAAAAACCCTGATTAATCGCATCCGTTTGTCCCAAATCTTTTTCCGATTGCCAATATGCAATTTTGGAAGAATATTTCTTGATGATTTCAACGCTTTTATCATTTGAGTTTCCATCCATAATAATGTATTCAATGTTAGGATAATCCTGGTTTAAAACTGAAAGAATCGTTCTTTCCAGATATGTTCCCTGATTGAAAGATGGTGTAACAATTGAAACAAGTGGTTCCATAAAATCAATTCTCAATTTTCTGATTAAGGTCAAAAATTATGTAATCATCAGTTTCCTGATGGATCTTATAGCCTTCAAAAAGCATTTGTTTTATCTCTGGCTGGTTATCCAATTCTGATAGCTGCGTCACCAGAAAAAAATCTTTCCCCTGGGTTTGTTCATCAAACAAAACACGCATATCAAACTCCTGGCCGGCTAATTCACGCACGGAAAAATCATAGGTAGCCATCCAATTTTCAATGCCTGTCCACCCCCAATAATTTAATCGATAACCATAATCCTGGGTAATCCCGATGAGTGAATCATTTGGATCAAAAACACCATTCATTTTCTCCCAAAATGTGACTTCACCCCTATAGTCATTTCTTTTTAAGCTAACTCGGACATCCCAGGCATTGATTGCTGTATAAAAAACAATTACCCCAAGAACAATGATGTTGTAAAGAAACTTTGGACCCTTAAGGGATGCTATGATTTTACTGAAAACAGCTGCTGCTCCAAGAATTACAATGGGTACCAGAGGTAATTGATAATAATCATGGGTGGATATATGGTAAGAAAGGGTTAAACCATAGACAAAATAACCAAAAAACAAGGCTGCCAGCATGATCCGAAATATTGATTTTCTAAGTAAGAAGATACCCAAAATTGATGCCAGAAAGAATTCGAATCCAACAACTTTGGAAATCATTTCATTCCACCGTAACCAGAAAACCGGATCAATCCACAATTGTGGGAAAAACCTTAAACTAAATTGTGATTGCAACGAACCGATGATCACCAGACCATAGACCAAGTAAATAATATATGGCAATAAAGCCAACAATCCCATCACCCAAATAGTTGAATTTCTAATAATCAATTTCAAAGATCTCTTTTTCCATATTACGACAGCAATAAACGAAAAAGCGATTGGGAATATGACAACAGATTTTATAAAAATGGCAAGTCCTGCAAAAATACCAGCTATGATCGCGTTCTTTAGATTTTCCTGATCAACCCACCGTACCAATCCCAGTATGGCAAGAATCATAAACATGATCATCAATGGATCCGGTTGAAATGCCCGGCTGGCAATTGCTGTGTAAGGTGTAATCATAAACAACAAAAATGCAAATATTGCTGCATTTTTATCAATCACTAACTTTGTCAATGATAATAAAGCCAGACCTCCAATCGTCCAGAATAGGATTGATAAAACGCGAGGGATCCAGAGCTGTTCCTGACCAGATAATTTGTAAATCGTTGCAGTTAGTCTTTCCATCACTGGCGGTTCGATCAGTCCCTGTATTTTCCATTGTTTTACTGCAAATTCTCTCTGCCAATCTGGCACTGAGTCCAAATTCTCATAAAACATACCTCTGGCTTTTAATGCGGAGTAAAGCTGTCTGGTTGGATGGAAATCCAGGGGTGCATCTGTCAAATCATAAAAACGGATGGCTAATCCAATGAGTAGGATTAGTATGGTGGTAAAAATGTACAGTTTATAATATTTATTGAAGACTTTATCTTCATTCATTTCATTTTCGACTGGATTTGACTCAGAATTCATTTATTTTTTCCTCTTAAGTCAGGTCTCTTCAACCAAAATTTTAATTTCAAGTATACGTCTTTCAATTTAATTACACCTAGAGGAGCAAATATCGAAAATAAAAAACGATGCCATTCTGGTAATATAGTAAGAAAATCCAATTTAAGCCCTTGCCAATAAGCATTTCGGGCATCCAAATATTGGCCCCCATCCAGGAGGTAACGGGCATTCATCCGATGAGCACCAGCAAGAATTTTTTTATGTTCCGAAAGAAATATTATATTCGTCTCAGGATTATTTTCCATCCAGGCGACCAGACGGTATGCTTCCTGTCCGAATTCCGCAGCATGTGCGACATTCTTTGCTTCAGCGTGGAAACGAGCCGCCGCCCATAATTTTCCTGAGTATTTTATCGAACCTCTGGAGGCTAATTTTAGCCAAAGATGGTGGTCCAATAAATAATGAAAAGACGTATCCAATCCACCAACAGATTTTAATAACTCCGTTTTCATAAAAACTGCTGGTTGACCTATGATTTTAAATTGCATCAAGTCTGCCAGTTTCCAGTTTCCATATTTCATAATATTGGTAATGCCACCATTCGCATTAATCGCTTCAACATCACCAAAAACGAATGCCAATTCAGGATCTGATTCGAGGATATTAACCGCTTCTGATATCGCTCCTTGTAAAAACAGGTCATCTGAATTAAGCCAGCCAACATACTTCCCATTTACATGCTGGAGTCCTTTATTGAAAGCATCTGCCTGACCATTATCTTTTTCTGAAATCCACCAGGCTAATCGATCCTCATATTTTCTGATAATGTTCTGACTGCCATCCGTTGAATTTCCGTCCACGACTACATATTCAATGTTGGGGTAATTCTGCTTTAAAACAGAAAGCATCGATTTTTCCAAATAATCCGATTGATTATAGGAGGGTGTTATGATGGACATGAGGGGTTTATTGTTCATTTTAAGAGAGTGACTGCATAATCAATTAATTCACTAAAAATAATTTAAAATAGACTGTCGAAATCAACCTTATCAAAAACAGTTAATTTTCCACCAATTGTTGCATCAAGAACTATGCGATTGTCTTTTTCAAAAACATCCTTTGCCATTTTATAGCCAACTTCAGACATTTCCAGATCAGGTAATTGCCAACGGAATCCTTTTCCAAAATATCCAGGGTGAAAATGGTTGGGATCATCCCCCTGTGAAACAATTGTGGTGTTAGCTTTACCTTTCGTCTCAAAATTATGGTCAACACCAATTAAGATAACTTCATTAAATCCCATATAAAAAGCAAGTTGTAAAGCAACGTAAGTAACCGTTGCACTTTCCCATAAACGGTTTCTGATATCCTTAGCAAATTTTGGTTCTGAGTAAGTCGTATACAAGAAAAAAAGATTTTCCTGTTGTGTCAACCAGCGTTTTCCAGCCCGCCAGGAAACAAAACGAGGAATTTTCAAATTTAGTATTTCCTGAGCACATTGTTCAATGACCAGATCATTAACAGAAACATAATAGCTGGTTTCGTAACCAATTTCTTCAAAAGCAAGATAGATGCGATTCATACCGAAGGTAAATTCATTTTTCAGCTTCGTAAGGTCTGTGTGTTTTAAACTGGGACCATTCCCGAGGATGAAACATCTTTTTCCTTTGTGGATGTTATGAAATTTGCGTAAATCTATTCGTGATTGAAAGCGCCAGGAATGATTATAAGCATCAGGTATTTCTTTTATTCGTTTAATTGCATCCAGAGAATCACGAATCACAACTTGGGCTTGCTGGGGAAGAATTTTCTTTAGTTGATCCTTCATCGGGTTATTCCGTGCTTAGTTTTGCTGTCGCCCCACCATCCACAACGATGGATTGACCGGTCATGAAGGAAGATTGTTCTTCGTCTGCCAGAAAATATATGGCATGTGCCAGCTCGGACGGCATGCCAATACGGCCATTCACAGTCCGTTTTGCCAGGTTTTCTAATCGAATTTGATCAAGATGAGCGGAAAGCATTGGGGTATTAACTGCACCAGGAAGGATTGCATTCACACGGATATTATCCTTTGCAAATTCAATTGCCATCGATCTGGTCAAAGCGAGCAATCCACCTTTACTGGCTGCATAGCTGCCCACGCCAGAAGAAGTGGCAATTGCATGCACAGAGGAGACATTTACAATCGCTCCCCCTCCTCGATTTGTTAATAAGGGATATGCGAGTTTAGCTCCTAAAAAGACTGATCTCAGATTCGACGCCATAACCGCATCCCACTCTTCAACAGTTGTGTCCAGAAGCGGTTTTACAACCTGCAAAGCAGCATTATTGATAATTGCATCCAATGTATCCGTAAAATTCTTTACACCTTCATAAATCTCTTCCAGTTTGGAAGGATCAGAAATATCAGCCTGGATAAAAAGACCATTGGCAGGGAAGGATTCAACGTATTTATTTCGATCAACACCGATGACAATCCAATCTTTTTCGAAAAATAATTGGACTGTCGCCCGACCGATTCCACCAGCTGCCCCCGTAATTAACATGACTCTTTGATTTTTTTCCATAATATCCTGTCATTAAACCGTACTGAATTTTTCAAGACCTGAGGTGTCCATATCCAAACCAATCAACAAATTCTTGATCGTATTCCAATGGACTCTTTCCCAAGCATTTGGACTTGAATTTGAATTATGAGGTGCGAGTAATACATTATCCATCGATAATAAAGGAGAATTGAGAGGTAAAGGCTCAACTTCAAACACATCAAGGGCTGCACCTGCAATTTTTCCGGATTGCAAATATGTTATGAGGGCATTTTCATCCACAATTGGACCGCGAGCTGTATTAATCAGAACCGCTTCTTGCTTAACGAAAGAAAGAGATTCTTCATTGATCAGGTGGTAACTGGTTTCGTTTAAATCACAATTGACACTGATAAAATCAGATTGACTCATCAATTTCTCAAGAGAGACCATTTTCAACCCCTGCTCAAGAATAAAATCAGGATCATTCTCTTTGATATCATTCCCCAATAATTTCAAACCAAATGCTTTTGCCCTTCTTATTACAGATTTTCCAACATTGCCTACACCTATCACACCCAGCGTACATTCACTCAAGGATCGTCCGGGAATTTTATCCCATTGTCCTGACTTCATCGCGGTATCCATCCATGGTAATCGTCGTGCAAAAGCTAAAACATAGCCGATAACACTATCAGCGACTGGAATAGAGAACGCATTGGGTGTATTTCCCACCATGACTCCCACTGAATTTGCATAAATTTTGTCAATTGAGTCAATTCCAGTTCCCCATTTTGAAATCACTTTCAAACGGGGTAGGCAGGCGTCAATTACCTGTTTTGTGAAACGGTCATCACCGCAAATTACACCATCAATCTGACCAGCATAAACCAGAATTTCTGCTTCGGACAATCTTTCATGGACTTCAGGAACAATCACATTGATACCTAGAGTTTCAAGCACAGGTACAAAGCGATCCTTAAATGGAATCATATAAGGTGCAGATAATAAAACAGTTGGTTTCATAAATCTCCCAGGAATCAGGTATCGTTATGGATTATACCAAATCACTTTTCGACTGATGTGAAATCATCAAATCTGCCAGTAGAAAATCAAGTTCCTCATCAATGTCAAAAGCTTCTGAGCGATCAACTTCAAACATCATCGGCATTTCACCAATTCGATTCCTGCGTTCAACTAATGTTTTTCGTTGAAAAATATAAATACAGGAATTTTCTTCAAAAATCGGAGGAAGATCCTGGGTTCTTAACAATATGGATGGATTATGATTGATGGGTCTGGTTAGTTGATCCCATAAACGAGTTTGAAGTTTTGTCACAGAAAAAAGAGAATCATATGCCGGAATCTTGTCTAACAATTGATTAATGGCATTTGATATCGTTTCAGGCTTTAATAATGGATTTGTGCTGTGAGACTGTAGATATAAATCTGCCTTAATAATTTCCGTATCATGTAACAGGATCTCATTCATCGGGATTGTATCAGCTCGCAAATGTTCGGGTCGTTTGATGATTTTAATGGAAGGAAAATCTATTTTTAATCCTTCAATAATTTTTTCACTATCGGTATCAACAACAATTTGATCGATTTCCTTTACTGCCTGCAAACTTGTCAGGATGTAATGGTATAAGGGTTTTCCAGCAATTAGCCTGAAGTTCTTCTCAGGTACTCTTATTGAATGGTGACGCATTGGAACTAGAGCAGCAATTTTCAAGTTTTTATTCATCATTCATCCTTTCCATCTACAACCTTGTAATGAATAGGTTTTATTTCACGATCCTTCTTCTTTATCTGTTGACCATTTCTTGGATAGTAAAAAGTCTGTTTTAATTGCCATGTCAAAGGTCCTGATTGGCGATACCCTAAATAAGTTCCATAAAATTGGTTCCACCGAAAACCCAGAATACTTTTCCAGACCTTATTAATGATTTTATCTCTTCTGGCAATCATCAGGTCATTTTTTACATTAGAATAGAACGCCGAAACAAGATCCAAAATTCCAAACTGTTCCTGAGGATAGATTGTTTTAAACGCCATTCCTTCGCGACGATATCGATTTGAAATTCCTCGCCAGGATTCATTATGGACATGAATAATTTCTGCTTCCGCTACATAAGCAATCCGATAACCTTGTTCATGAGCCCAGCGTGCCCAGGCCAAATCTTCCAAACCTGGTAAAGTTTCATTGTAAGCATTTTGCTCCCACAGTTCTTTCCGGATGGCTGCATTGGCATTATTACAGAACGGATGACCCTGATTGTTGGTTGAGCCATCCGGAAACCAGTGCTCGAAAATCCTATGTTCCGAAAACTGAGTCGTCTCCATTCCACGTTGTTTTCCATAACTGATGGCTACTTTCTCGTCCTCAAAGGGTTCGAGAAGCCGTTCCAGCCAATCCGGATACACTGGGTAAACATGTGCACTGGCAAAAACAACAAATTCTGCATGAGCATGGGAAAGGCCAAGGTTAAGTGATCTTCCAAATGTGAACTCTTGAGGTTGAATCTTCACAACCTCTACCCCATATTGTTGCGCAATTTGAACGGTATTATCTGAAGACCCTGAATCAACCAGAATAATTTGAACATCCTGAATGTTCTGATGTCGAATACCATCCAACAATTTGAAAATATGGTTTTCTTCATTAAATGCGCGGATAATGATGGAACAGGATGGGCTCATATTTCCAGTACGAAAGCAGAGTCTTTCAATATCCCTTCAGTGATGATTTTCATTGTTTCAGAATTTTCAGGTAATAAATCCTGCCATTCAAATCCTTTTAGTTGGACATATCCTTTCCAAACCCGGTCCTCTTCCAAAAACCGGTCAAATGGCAATGATACTCGATATAATTGTGTGTATAAAAATTTTCTGGTATTTTCAAGAAAAATCTCAGGAAGTTCAATTTTTTCTGTACTCAGGAAATCCTCCAAAGATCGGATAAAATGTTCTCGATTTTCAGGAAAATATACTGTATCGATTTGGGTAAAGCGAGATTTTCCACCACATAAGACCGGAATACCCAATAGGGTTGCTTCCAACCCAATCGTTGAATTGTAAATCATCACAAATTTGGATTTTTGTATCAATTCATAAGAACTAAAATATTCGGTTGAATCAACGAATACAACGTTTTCAAGCGTATCAACCCGGTTTAATTTTGCCCATTCTGCTACACTTTCACGGCTTGATTTTCCAGGTCTGGTCTCATCCGGATGTGCGCGAATCACAAATAATGTCTCAGGATGTCTCTGAATAACGACCAGAATCTGATCCAGCCAATCAAACATATGATCAAAGATCACATTGGCGTGTGATTGACTCGTATCAAAAATAACATTTGTAAAAATTGGAACGATTTGCTTAAACCTGGATGAGAGATCATTGAAAGACTCACTCAAAGTCCTGATGGTTGGCCAAAAACGTACTCCAGCCATTGTGAAGTTTCCCTGGAATCGTTGTTCAAGATATAGGTCCAGTTTTTTATTTTGCGTTTCGGTTAATTGAAATTCTTCAGGCACATCTATTGGATAAGCAGTCGCCTGATCGTATGTAAAGAATGCAGTAAATGGTTGCAAACCAACTTCATGCGTAACAACAGGAATATTATTTATTTGTGCTACCCATCTAACCGTAGCTTCAGGAAAAGACATTCCATTAAAAACAATTACTTTTTGAGGATTTTCCGTTTCAATTAACTTCTCAAACTTTTGCGCGATATTATAAGAAGCAAGCATATAGGATCTGTAGAGAATTTTGGTTTCTTCATTATCCGGTAAATGATAACAACGTAATACCCAACGAATCGCAGGTAATACCAATTCTCCTAATGGTATTCCTTCAAATTCATAGGTTGATAATTGCTGTGTTGAAAAATTGGCAATTTGTTCTTTCAACTTCGAAGAAGGTGAATTTTTGAACCAGACCATCTCGGAATGTTTAAACATATTTTTGGATTGTCGTATGCAAATCGCGCAGGGAGGTTTATCTAATGGATGATTGAGCGTACTCCCCAACATGCAATGATCCATCCCGGAATCACAAACAAATTGGATGACCGGAACGCCTTGAAGCTGAAGACTCCATTTAGTCATCATTGCAAAACCAGCATTTAGACTCATTCCCTGGAGACGTGTAGAAACACCCATAAACACCACAGGTTGTTGATTGGTTGCTTTGGAATTATTATTTATTTCACCTGCTAGTTTCGATAATCGGCGATCATTTGAGTGATGCAACAAGCGTTGTCGAACTCCAGATTTAATTTTCTTAATCGTTCTAATCATTAGAAGGAAGTAACCCTGCGCAATTTCTGTAAGGATGATTTTTCACTATCATATACTTTCTTAACGCCATCCCCCAGAGCCTGTTCGGTTACTCGGATGTATTTGACCAGTTTCTCCATCCCTTGTGGTTCGACAGACGCAGCCTGGTCGGATCCCCACATGGCACGATCGAGCGTTATGTGGCGTTCCACCAGACAGGCTCCTAAAGCTACTGCCACTGCTGATGGAACCAGACCAACTTCATGACCTGAATATCCAATCGGACAATCAAATTCTTTCTGTAAAGTCTCAATCATTCTTAAATTCAATTCGTCCGGGGGGCATGGATAAGCGCTGGTCGTATGCGTGATAATTAAATCTTCACTTCCAATTTCCTGGATCGCTGACCGGATCTGATCCATTGTGGACATTCCCGTCGATAGTATCAATGGCTTTCCAGTTGCCCGCAATTTTTTTAATAGCGGCAGGTCAGTCATGGAGGCGGATGGCACTTTATAACAGGCAGGAGAAAATTGTTCTATAAAATCAACCGATGGCTCATCCCAGACTGAAACAAACCAGGTCATTCCTAATTCCCGGCACAATTTATCTATTTCCCGATAGTCCTTTTCAGTAAATTCTACTTTATAACGGTAATCCAGATAGCTGATATATCCCCAGGGGGTATCCCGCATTTGAGATTGTTGCTCTTTTGGCACACATATTTCAGGAGTCCGCTTTTGGAATTTTACTGCATCCAATCCAGCCAAATAAGCTTCCCTGATTAATTTCTTAGCAATATCAATATCACCATTGTGGTTGATTCCAATTTCTCCAATAATATAGACCGGATTTCCTGTACCAACCATCTTATTATCAATCTGAATTTCTTTTGCCATATTTACTCCTTACGCCAATAATTATCTTTTGGATTGTAACAACAAATCACAAACTTCTCGAACTGCACCTCGACCACCTTTGTGTTGTAGTACAACATCAGCCTGTCTTAATGCCTCAGGCTGTGCATCTGCTACAACCAATGCACAGCCAACCATAGGGAAACACGAGATGTCATTAATATCATTTCCAATAAAAATAACTTTCTTAGGGTCAATCCTGTTTTCTTCTAAATATTGATGAAGGACAGATGATTTTTCATCAACTCCCTGAATAACAGGTAAATTTAACTTTTTGCCACGTGCCTGTACCACAGAATTTTTTTCGGATGAAAGGATTATCATTTTTATGCCTGCTTTATGCAGCAGCGTAATACCCATTCCATCGCGACGGTTGGCTGCGACCATCTCAATTCCGTCCTGGTTCACATAAACCCGATCATCCGTCATAACACCATCAAAGTCAAAAACAACCAGTTCAACTTCATCAGGTAATGATCTTCTTGGATTCCCTGGCACAACCATCTCCAAACCACCGTGCCAGACCAACCACTCTGATCTTTGCCAGTCGGATGGTTTATCAATATCAACTGTATAATCCGGATTGATCATGATTGGTTTTATTTTTTCACCTGACATGGATTTTTTTTCAAGGATCACATTTGATCGAATTACATCAATATGCCCAGTCTGCCAGTATGTATCTGGTAAGGCCTGGCGCGCGGAATTATATGGCTCATCAATGCCTTCTACACTGAGTAGACCTGACATAAGCCCGCTTATCGGATCAATTTTCCACATCTTAAAGGGATTCTGTCCGGAAGGAACAACCCCCCTGACCGAATCGATTTCAGGACTATTGAGAAGAATTTCAATTGCTTCATCTACAAGTCCTATTGGTCGAATCGGCGACGTTGGACGTAATTGAATGACAATATCGGGTTGATAATTTTCTGTCTCTTGAAGCGTCTGCAATAGATTTTCAAAAACAGGGAAATCCAATGTAGTATCCTGTGCAAATTTGGATGGCCGCATAAATGGAATCTCTGCCCCAAAACTTCTTGCAACCTCTGCAATTTCATTATCATCCGTAGACACTACGATTCGGGTAACGTGTTTAGAATTTAAGGCTGCCTGAATACTATACGCAATCAATGGATAGCCCGCGAAGTTTTTAATATTTTTTCTGGGTATTCCCTTCGATCCTCCCCTGGCAGGAATAACCGCTAATATTTCTGGTTTCTTATTTACCATGCTGTCCATCCACCGTCAACCACCAAATTTGCACCCGTCATATAAGAAGAGGCATCGGATGCTAAAAACAGGCATGCGCCGTTCATCTCATCCTGATCTGCCATACGTCCTAAGACAGTTTTAGCAGAGTAACGCTCAGTGAAGATTTCATCATGTTGATTGTACACCCCACCAGGAGTTAATGCATTTACCCTGATTTGAGTGCCCATGTAATAAGTTGCCATATATCGTGTCAGACCTAAAACACCCGCTTTTGAGACAGTATAAAAGACTGGTTTGTACTGTTTCGGCTGCTCTTCCCGTTCATATAAGCGTTGATCGGGTCCAACCAGTCCGTACGTCGAACAAATATTAACAATTGATCCTTTTTTTTGTTTTAACATTTCTTTGACAGCAGCCTGAGAACATAGGAACATACCTGTCAAATTCACATCGAGTGCCGATCTGAACATTTCAACCGGGTAATCTTCAAAATTATTATTGTGCTGTCCAGCATGTTCATTATCAAATTTGGGGTCCATCGCAGCACTATTGATAATTGCACTCAAAATGCCATATTCTTTTATTGTTTTAGCAACCATTGACTCAACTGAATTTTTATCAGTTACGTCCACGTGCACACCAATTGCCTGGAAACCAGAATTTCGTAATTCAACAGCAACCTGTTCTGCTTTTTCTGAAAATAAATCCGCAACCACAACCCCGGCGCCAGCTTCAGCAAGGGTTTTTGAGAATTGACGCCCCAGCAATCCCGCTCCGCCTGTCACAATAACAGCCTGGTTTTTCATGTTAAATTTTTCAAAAATATTTCCCATATTCAGTTCCTTCGCGTGAATGCTAAATTTCTATTCTAGATTCATTTATCATTATGGAATCAAATTTCTTTAGAAAACTATAAATCAATTCTTCTTTTTTCTACCTGACTTAAATAAATGGCAGAAACAATTTTTTGGATTGCAATTCCATCCTCCAAAGTACACATAGTTTCAGAATTTCCAGAAATAAATTCAATAAAATTTTTCATTTCATCAATAAATAACGTATTTCGTTCAAAATCAGCGGGAGGAATGAAGGCATGCCATCGTTCTTCTTCAATTGAAAAATATCTGGCGATACCATCTTTATTATCCCAGGTTATTGTACCTGAATCACCAATGATTTCTACCACATGTTTTCCCGGTCTTTGAATGTAATTCAGGTGAACATGACCGATTACACCGTCAAATAACAAACCAATATCCGCAACACCTTCCGTGTCAATATGCAAACTTGGAATGTTTTCATAGGCACTCCACACGGATTGAATCTCCCCAAACATCCATCGAAAATAATCGATAGGATGACAGAGAGTCAAAATTACACCTCCGCCAAGATCTTTTCTTGCAGAATAGCTGTTGCGATGGTCTTCCCATGGATGCCATCCGGGTTGATACTCTCCCCATTGAGCACGAGCAGAGATTACTTTTCCAATATTACCGTCTTCAATCCATTTCTTCACTTGCTGCAAACCGGGATGAAAACGGTACTGGAAACCAGTCATTGCTTTTCCCCCGCCAATTTGAAGAGCTTTCCTCAATTCTTGTAATCTGTCCAGTGAATCGGAAATTGGTTTCTCAAAGAATAAATGGCAGCCCTGTAAAGCAGCTGGTATAGCAACATCGAGATGTAAAGCAGTGGGATTGGAGATTATTACAACATCTGGTTTATGTGCCAAAGCTTTTTCCAGATCAGTTTCAACCTCGAAATTCTTTATTTCATCGGTATCCAGAGTGCTTTTATTTGAACGATAGAGGACAATATCATAATAACCTAAAGTTAATAAATTCCTGAGATGTCTGCGCCCTATTGAACCAAATCCGGCAATTAAAAAACGCATGCTTATTCTCCCTTCCGATAATGTTTACCCATTTTTGAAAACAAGAAATCTGCAACATGAATTCCCGAACTTGCATCCGTAAAGGTTATTTCATTTTCGACAAATTTCTTTCGATTATCTTCTTGAAAATTTGTCTGATTCAATGCCCGGTTGAGTGCGGTTTTTAATGCCACTTCATCAAAAGTAACCTGTCCTGCTTCTGCTACCCTAAATCTTTGGTGGGTTGGCCATTCACCAATTTCTTTTAGTGAAAGGGAATACTTATCTGGATCATTCCAACCTCCGGGCACATCAATACAAATACTTACAATCGGTCGATTATGAATGGCAGCTTCCACCACCATGGTTGAATAAACGGTTGTAAACACATCCGAATAAGCCATCATGGATGTTTTTTCTGGCATGTCTTCCCCTGAATAATAACCCAACTCCCCACCTAATGGAACAGGCTCTACCATATGGATGAATTTATTCTCCAGTGCTAATTTTCGAATGGCTTCCTGTTCGCCACTGAAATATGGATCATCCAAAAAATGATTCGGGTGTAATCGAATTAATAATTGTGCTGGTTGATCCAATTGATCATTTTCTATTAAGTCAACCAAAGTCTTGATATTTTCAATATTCGGAGAAAAGGTGACAAAACTACATGCATAGGAAATCAATTTTCGATCTTTATCCAAAGAATGCAAATCATAATATTCGTCTTTCGGCATCAACCATATTTTTTTATAATACCCATCATAGGTTGGAATACCACCCACATTAATCTGATTAGGATCCCAATCCGACCCATCTACCAATTCCTCTTTTTGAATCTCTGACCAGCAATTTATCCAATCTATTGGAGCTCCGGAAATACTATAACTGCTGGGGTTATCCCACCCCACAATCACTGCAGCAGTAGGAATTCCGTGACTGGTTGCTTCCCGTAATAAATATCGATCGAAGCGCCAACCAGGAGAACTCGCAATAACAAGGTCTGGTTTATACTTCGTGAATAAATCTGAATAAATATCTGGAGTGAATTTCAATTGTTGCTTATATATAAATTTTCGCACGAACCGAAAATGACGCATCAAGAAAATCATCATTCTGATAAAAGGTAAGATCAAGCGTCTTTTTCCCTTAGCCTCAAATTCAACCTGTGGGATTTGGCTATCTAATGCGGCGGTATTTATACTGTTGGATGATCCAAACCGGCGTAAATGATGGAGCCAATATTGGATGGTTGGTTTCTCTGATTCACTATATTTTCTGGCTTTGTTTGTTCTCAAACCTTCAAATTTAATGCCCGGTTGTCCAAATCTTTTTTCTATTTGATCCAATAATGCATCATCAGTCAAGAAGATGATTTCCACTCCTTTTTCCAGGAGGGTTTTGACAACATCAGTTTGCAAAAAATAAACAATTGCCAATCCATGATCTGCTGAGATAAATATTGTGTTAGCACCCATTCATAATCTCCCGATTATTCTCATCGATCGTAGTACGCAATGAAAATTCTATGATGAATAAATAATAAAAACCGTTTTAGCAAAGGAAAATCAATTAGACGATTCGTCTTTCTTCTTTTTTCATTTTCTTTTGCTGATTGGATCCCTAATTTTTCAAGACTATTGCTCATATTGTCAGCCAGTACTTCAGGGGTCATTAACCGCAAAAAGCCTGAATCATTCATGCGTTGATCCAACTGCTTCACCTGACCCATTGGTCTGTCCATATCAAAAGGTAAAAATTGACTAATAATGGATTTAGTGGTCAGGAATTGCCAATGAGAGGCACCTGCATAGGCAGTCTTATCCTTATATTCAATTTTTTCTATATCACTACTCTCATAATCTTTTTTTATGTCGTCAATATTTTGTCCCAGACTGAGATTGAATTCAGCAAAAATTTCCCAGGGAACAAATTTGCCACTCTCAATTATCGCTCCTTCTGTATCTTTCGCCCATTTAACCGTACTGGTAATAAACTCCTTCTTGGTTATAAAGGGTCTGGAAGTAACCATCCCCACATTTGGAAAATGATCAAGGATTTCTTTACTCTTGGTCAACCAATCTTCGTGAAATAAAACATCACTGTCAGCATAAGCAATAATTTCCCCCGGCGCAGCTTTGAAAATCATATTCCAGGCTCCGCCTTTTCCAAGATTTTTATCAGAAAGAATTAAAAATTGAATTTTTTCGGACCTTTGTTCATCAAGCAAATAATTTTGAACTTCATCGCAACTTCCATTATCAAAAACTAAAAGATCAAATTCAAGTTTTGTTTCTTTTTTTATACTATTCAGGCAGGCATCAAGGACTTTCAAAGCATCTGCGTAAAAACCACTCAGGTATGGGATGTAACTTAAAACGGCTACCGTGATATTGGCAGGTTTAGCCACAGTATTGACAAATTTTGCAGGGTTTTGACCTTTACGCATAATCTTTCCTATCTTTTTTTCTGTTGGATGAGATCCAGGTTCTTAATTCCATACTTGCCCGTTTGGGATGAATAATCGCAAAAAATAGTTGTGATAACCATTTAGATTTCAATGTGATTAATGGGAATATCTCAATTTCTCTCCAGAATTTTTTCCAATCCAATGGATATTTTCTCAAATTACCATTTGCAATTTCATAATTTACATCCTGTAAGGTAAATATCGATCGGCGACCACCAGCCAGACGAACATTCTCATTCGTCTCCGGAAGTCGATAATGTGATTGCCCACCTGGCAAATGTGAATAATCATGGTTTTGATGAATAATTTGAATCGACTTGGATGCATCGATACAAGCCCAGCCTGTCATTCTTGCCTGATAAAACATCCAGTTATCCCAACCTGCTCTGCCAACAGCGAATTCAGGCAACACGGAGAAACAAGCTCTGGAATAGATGAAATAATCGCTACCCCCTCTCGGGTGTAATTTGCCTGTCCTTTGACAATCTAGTTTTAGTTGTTCTTGCCATCCATTAGAAAAATCTATTTTATTCTGAATGTCCATATCCCAGCGTTGGCCTACTAAAAGGAACTGGTCAAATCTCTTCAGAGTCTGCAGGCTCACTTCAAGGAAATCAGAAAAGATTAGAATATCTGCATTAATGTAAGCAAGTAAAGGACTTGTATTCAGGTTTCTACCAATTTCGAATATTGAGGAAATCAGGGGAGTTCCTTGAGAATTGCGCTTTACGTCAGGAATAAAATTAACACTTAGCTCATTAGCAACAGATTCAACACCTTCTTCATTACCAATCAGGACAATTGAGACTTCCGGTTCCAATTCTTTCCAGGATTGAATGGCATTAAATTGGATCAAAGAAATATGAGGATCCGAAAAAGGTTTGGGGGCTGTGAAGATTGTTAATTCAGGTTCAGTCATTGTTATCTCTTTTGATTTTCGAACCGATCATCTACATCAACTACATTTTTTGCAGAAATTACCCTATTAATTTTTTCCAGATCAGGAATTTGATCAATTACCTTAATCACTTCCAACCAGGAAAAATCAATTCGGGGTGAAAATTGGTTGAAGATCTGGTTTAACAATTCCAAATCCTCAGGAGTATCAACTGTCCAGCGTTTATTTCCGTAATCTGGCTCATGCTGCATCAATAATATCTTAAATCGATTGGGTTGATCATACAGGTATGGCAAAACATGTTCACGTTCATAAGGCAATGAAGCTTCCTTCCAGGCTTTTTCTAAAGCTTTTAAACCGACGATCTCAATGTCCAGACCAATGGGGAAAGTTCTTTTCCAGGGTGGTGGCAGTCGATTCGCAGCAAAGTCGACATTTGTTTCTATAAACGACATGATCAAATGATCGATCAGGTCTGCATTTATCAGAGGACAATCTGCGGTAATTCGCACGATTATATTTGCCTGATATGATAATGCCGCCTGGTAATAACGATCTAAAACATCAAAAGGATGTCCACGAAAACAAGTATAACCGCTCTCGTTACAAAATTTTTCAATTAAATCATCTGCCGGGTCGTCCGTGGTGGCAATAATGACTTGATCAACAAATCTTGCTTTAGAAACACGATTGATTACATGTGCAATCATTGGAACACCTGCTATTTCCTTTAGCACTTTTCCAGGTAAGCGACTTGAAGTCATTCGTGCCTGTATGATTGCAACAATTTTCTTATTTTGAACCATCGAATTTATTTCAGGATAGACCTGAATAATCCTCTCTACTTTTGATTAGAATTCAAAGCTAATTGATAAGCATGAAGGTTTTTTTGAAAATTAACCTGCCAATTTGCTTTGGATTCTGCTGTCTTTCTTGCTTCCAAACGAATTTGGGGAAATTTATCCTTATTTTTATAATTACTTATAATACATTTAGCTAAGTTCTCGGAATCCCCTGTTTTGAACATCCATCCATTTTTATCCTGTTCGATCCATTCTTTGTTTCCCGGGATGTCAGATACTAGCACAGGAATACCACTAGCTAATGCCTCCATTAAAGAAACAGATGAACCATCACTATAAGAAGCACTGATATAAAGATCCGAAGCCTGGTAATAACCGGGCAATTCTATTTGATCAATCACACCACCAAAGAAAACCCGATCTCTTAATTCCGTTTCACCAAAAATAGTTTTTATCACATCTTCCTGTGATCCACTCCCTAAAAGGATAAGTCTCAAGTCTGGTTCTGATTTTAGTGCTTCAACGAACCCTTTTGCGACAACATCTACGCCATATATCTTTTCCCAGGAGCGTACAGAGAGTAAAACAAACTTGTCTTGCCAACCTAATTTTATTCTTAATTGTGCATTATCACCCGGATGAAATTTCAGCAAGTCGATTCCCCAGGGGAACAGTACAATTTTGTTTTCAGAAAAACCAAATTGCATTGCTTTGGTTTTTACAGCATCACAATCACCAATTAAAATTGATGTTTTCTTTAGTGTATATTTTGTGATCCAGTTGAATATGAAATTCTTCTCGCTATCCATTAAGATATCTGAGCCCCATGACATAGTGACCAGGTGAGAAAAGCCTGACAAAGCAACCAGGAATGCGCAGGATTGTAATGGCCCTGCATGAATAATATCAGGTTTGATTTGCCTAATTATTCTGCGTAAATTTTTTAAATTTTTAGAAATATGTAGTAAATTGAACCTATTGTGTTGGTTTAGAGGTGGTAAGATTTTTATTTTCCCTGGTAATATCTCATCGCTCAGATGGGTATTCCGATTTTCAAGCCGAAGATAATACACATCAAATTCAGTCCTTGCTAAAGATGCCAAGAACCGCTGATCATGTGTCGTAAAATCACGACTGAAATATAAAACTCGTTTGGAAGAGTCCATCTTCACTTATCACCTTAGACTACATCAGTCCAACGAATCTCTTTCCCTGCAGGAATATCAATGTGTACTTTGGTGCCAATCACATTTTCAACCTCAAATGGTTTAATTGCTCCAATCTTCGCAGGTCTAAGAACATCAAGCATATCTCTTGTTATAATTTCGCCAGCTTTCAAATCTCTGGCTGCCCGAACACATCGTCTTTGAATTACAGATGTTTCCTGCTCATTTTCTACAATTATTTTGTCCGTACTTCCTAATGCATTTTCCAATTCACGAGTACGCAGTACCATTTCTGCCCAGGCTTCGGGATCCATCGAGAATGGATGATCCGGTCCTTCTCTTTTCGTGTCATCTGTAAAATGCTTTTCAATAACACGTGCCCCCAATGTAACAGCACCCAATACGGTTGCATGACCTGGAGTATGATCAGATAGTCCTAATACGGTTTGTGGAAAAAGGGTTTCATATGTTTTTAAGACATTTAAATTTACAAATTTCAAGTTTTCCAGGCTGCCAGTGTAATTCGTATTGCATTGCATCAAAACCAATTGAGGATTAATTTTCAAAATTGCATGAACTGCTCGTTGAACTTCACCAAGATTAGATGCCCCAGTCGCCAAAATCACTGGCTTTCCTTTGGAAGCCATTCTTTCCAATGCTTCAATCCAATCGATTTCGCCCGATCCCACTTTATAAGCTGGCATATATTGATCCAGGTAATCAATGGCTTCAAAATCATATGGTGAAGAAAAATAGTCAATCCCTGCTTCATCACATGCTTTTTTAAGTTCTTCGGACCAATCAAAAGGAACAGATGCATCCTGATAGACTTCATATACTGATTTTTTCCATTTGGACTGATGTGATTGTTGACCTCCCAGATTTTTAAAACCATAATCTGAGACAATTTTTGAAGCCTGAAAATTTTGAAATTTTGCTGCGTCCGCTCCTGCTTTTTTTGCAAGTCGAATTAAATATTTCGCTCTTTCCAAACTTCCATCATGGTTTGCCGCTATGTCAGCGATAAAATAAGTGGGATGAGCTTCACCAACTATTCGATTTCCAATCTTGATTTCCATTTTTTCCTGCCTTTCTAAAATATTGCTGCTAATTTTCTATTGAATAATTCCTGATAGTCTGAGCATACCCACTTTGATAATCTTCAAAAAATTGATTTATTCCATCCAAAGTAGTAGGTATGGATAGATTAAGGTCTGAAGACAACTTTTTCGTTGAAAGCGTTAAATTCAAAGATCTTTCAGCCTTTAAATTACTTTTTTTCACAGAAATTGGATTAATGATCGTTTGATCTAATCCAAATTTCTCTGCAATTGCACATCCAAATTCGTATTTTGTCATATGATCTGAACTGACAACGTGATAAATACCTGATAGATCAGCTCTGACCATCTCTAATAAAAGATCTGATAAATGCGACACATACAATGAGCAAAAATTTACGTCTACAAATCCATTAATGGGATTTCCAGAAAGCAAATTATTGACGAAAAATTCTCCCAGACTGCGAGTCCCACTGAGACTCCATCCAAAGAAATTTACTCTGGCTATAATGGCATCAGGATTCTGTTGTTGTACATTTTCTTCACCAGCTCTTTTTGTTTTTGCATAAACTGAGAGTGGATTGGTTGGATCATTTTCAGAATAATTACCAGATTTGCCATCAAACACTGCGTCTGTCGAGATATGAACAAATTTCAAGCCTCTTTTTCTGCATTGAGATGCGATTTCACCAGGAATGATGGCATTGGTATGGTAAGCAAGTTCTGGATTTTTTTCACACTCTTCTAAATTTGCAATTGCTGCGCAATGTATAACTACATCTGGCTTGTAAGTTTCAAGTATTTCTGCTTCAAAATTGTCGCTCACAAGATCCAATTCCTGAATTTCGAAAGACAATCCCTTCAAAGGGCTTGTATTGGCAATACCAAGAACCTCGTCATAAGCAGAAATTTGTAATGATAGATTGAGACCAAGTAAGCCACTTGCACCAGTTACTACATATCGAACCATTAAAGTTTTCCTGCCAAGTAATCCTGTTCAATGGGAGATATGATTGAGTTTATCTGATCCACATCCAGCCAAATTGAATTGGTATTACTTGCGAACCTGTATTCTTCGGTGATTAATCTCCCTTGTTTTTCCCAGTCGCGGCCAAACCATAAAGCCTCGGCGGGTTGTACAACATACATATCATCCAGTTCCACTGTCGTGCGTGCTTCGTCTTCTGAAATGAGAACTTCATGGAGTTTTTCACCAGGACGTATTCCAATCACATTAACTTTTGCATCAGGCGCAATTGATTTTGCCAGATCAATAATGGACATACTGGGAATTTTAGGTACAAATACTTCTCCACCATGCATTTGTTCTGCACAGCGAATCACAAAACGCACACCTTGTTCAAGTGAGATCCAAAAGCGTGTCATTCTGTCATCAGTGATTGTGACTTCTCCATTATCTCTTTGACGTAAAAATACAGGAACGACACTGCCACGACTTCCAACAACATTCCCATAGCGAACACAGGCGAAGCGGGTTTTTCTTCCACCTGCATACGAATTGCTTTGAATGAATAATTTCTCTGCGGCTAATTTTGTTGCACCATAAAGGTTGATTGGATTCACAGCTTTATCAGTACTTAATGCAATAACTCGTTCAACGCCTGCGTCCAACGCAGCATCAATCACATTGCTGCTGCCTAAAATATTAGTTTTGATCGCCTCCATGGGATTATATTCACACGCGGGTACCTGTTTCAATGCGGCTGCATGAACAACGATATCCACACCTTCAAATGCTCTTCTTAATCGATCTAAATCGCGGACATCACCAATGAAATAACGTAAATTAGGAGCATCATATCCCGCTGACCGCATTTCATGTTGTTTTAATTCATCCCGGCTAAAGACAATGATTTTGGAGGGATTATACTCATCCAACATTATCCGTGTTAATTTTTTTCCAAATGAACCTGTTCCGCCTGTTATCAGGACAACTTTTTTAGACCAATCCATAGCTCATCTCCATCTTATTATTTTGTAATTACAACCAGTGGATATTGACCGTTTTCACCGTAATACTCAGGGTTTTTTTCTTCTACCGCATAAAGAAGTTTCAACCAGATTTTTCCACCAAGCCATCCGTGAATGACAGACCGGAGAAAACGGACGCTTACACTGCGCCAAACTAAAATTTTTATATCCATCTCAGACAATTCTTTTCTTAACCATTCAGCATTTAATTTTTCAATAAATGTACCTGTAGATTCATTTTTGGTTATTTTTTCATTCTTATTGTTTTCAATTTTTTCTTGCTTCACAATTGGTTTTTTGCCAGCAATTTTTTGAATGATTCCAGCCACTCTATCCATGAATTTTACCAACCCCGACCATCGCATCATTAATGCTGATTCAGTCCAACCATTTACGAGAACTGCATTTTTTCCAGGAGTTAAAACACGAAATAAATCTTTATAGGCCTTTTTTTGTTCAGATATTGGCAAATGGTGTAACGTGTGTAAGGAAACAATTCCTTCGAAAACATCCGATTTGAAAGGAAGGTTTGCGATGTCTCCAACTACAAATAATCCTCGTTCACCAATTCTTTTTCTTGCTTCCTGTACCGCTACGATGGAAATATCCATGCATAATCGATATTGGTAACCTTCCATGTAAGTTAAATAAGCAGGATATTGAATCGGTCCACAACCAGCATCCAATAAATACTTTCCGGGTCGTATCAAATGACGATTAACTCTCAGATGACAGCTTTCGATATATTTTTGCGATACGGGTCGTAAGTCTTCATAGCGTGCATTCTGATAAAATCCATCCGATTCCATCTTCCAGCCAATCTGATCATAGAAATTACGAACCTGTTGTTTTATTTCGAGGTCATTCACGAGGGATTACCTTCTCTTTTTCCTACGGTCCAATCAGTCGGTTTTCCAATCAAATTTTCGAATGATTCATTGTACTCTTCAAGACCTTTCGGGCTGAAGACATCATTAAAATCGTGTTGTTTGTAATCTTCCCACATACGAACAAGATGCCAGGGGAATGGTTTCGGAAAATCAAAGAAAAAATGATATGCATATTTCCAGGCTAAGTCAATTTTTTCTTTCGTTAATCGATGGCTGGATGGGTTTTCCAACATGGCACCGAGTAATTTGTAGTAATTAACATATGAATCCGGATCTATCGTGAAGCCTCTGTTACGATAATGTGTTTCTCCCACTACGATGGATGGTATGCCACTCATCGCCATTTCCATTCCCACCGTTGTGGTGTAAACAAGGCCTATATCAGCAATTTCAACCAGGTCATATGTGTTAACTTTATCTTCAGGTTTGATTAAATGGATGTGTTCAGGCAATTCCGGCATCAATTTGTGAATAATTTCTACCATTGATACACCGCGTGACTTGATCTCACCTGGGTGAATTCGAATAACCAATTGAGTATCCACTCGTGCAACAAAATATTGCACTGTTCTTTCAATCCATTCTGCCATACTCTTTGTAAAGACCTGTCGTCCTAACGTCAGACTATCACCCAATACATTGGTAGCAAGAAGAACAATTGGTCGTTGATCCAATCCTAGATTGTTGCGTGTTTTCTCTGCACCCTGGGTCGGAACGCCTTGCCATAATCGAGAAAAATTTTCAAACAAGCTGGCTTTCTGACGTGAAATCATCAAGGAGCGCACTTTTTCCAGTTGATCATCGCTCAGTTTCTCTTCCAGGCGAGCTTTCCACAAGTCATTTGTATCCTGTCGCATAATTTCACTATTCTGAGCGATCCAGACACGATTTCTTTGATCACTGAATTCATATGTCATTGTTGGAATTTTTAAATATCTTGAAACCCGATAGCAAACTCCCAGTTCCATAATCGTCCCATTAGGGACAATTACAACATCTGGCTTTTCTTTTCGTAACCAGGAAAGGATCGTCTGGGCAGCGTCCCGATTGCGACGATATCTCAATTTATAAATTTCGCTATTCGTATCAATATCTTCAATCTGGTCTGTATATTGAGAGTCAAAAATTGACACTTCCTTGACAGAATTTTCCAAATCTTTTGAAAGAGGCACATAAGGCGCGCGTTTGGATAAAAACGAAACAGTTTCCATGACTGGTGAAGTCTTACTCAATACTTTTTTGGCATAGATATTTTGACGTCGAAGGTCAAAACGATTAATCGGAAAACGCCATTCACAGAAAGGCAAATATCCCAGAGTCACATCATGTCCCTGGGCAGCCATAGCCAGGCTAACTAATGAGGCATGTTCAATCCAGTAATGTAAGGTAGCGAAAATAAATATTTTCTTCCCTTTTGGAGACGATGCTCTTAGTTCTGCTGCCTGACTCACAATCTCAGGAAGATTTTTTTCCAGATTCTGCAACGAAAACCGGTTGATTGGTTTGCCTTGTTGTCTGAATAACCAATATAACTCAGCAGTATATGGAATATTTCCAAAGAATTTCTTTATTGCTTCTTTTCCAACAATTGCCATTTTATCTCTTCTCTATTTTCCAATTTAATCTGGGACGAATTGGTCCCAATCTCTGTTCTGGCCATTGCATCCCTGGTGCTCCAGCAGGATCAATGTTAAATGATATTGCTCGTTCATCCTGAAAATATCGGCGAATTCTGTACGTACTTGCGTTTATTCCAACAATAAACCGTCCTTCATTAAATGTGTCCGCTGGAATTTCACAGCGACTACTATAATGACCTTTGTCCCTTGCTAAAAAGCGATCATACAAATGTGGTTCATCTGTATCAAAAGTAGTGAAAACGAACTCACCTCGTGAACTCATCAAATAATAACCGACACGCAACCCGGTAATCGCTTCTTCAAGCTCGTATTCCAATTCAATCGTCATTTTTTCTGTGGATCGGATCGAGTTAACAACCAGACCCTGTTCATTCCTGATTCTTAATGCTTTTGGCTTGAAGGGAGCGGAATATTCCGAAAATTCATCTTCATCCCAGACTTTTTCACCGGTTTCAGCAAACCCACTGGAGAGGTAATAATCTACTGCCTCATTTGAAGGTGCTCGTTTTACGATCATTCCCTTTTCCATCACCAAAGTCTCACTGGTCAAACGAAGAATGGCTGACATATTGTGGGAGACAAAAAGAACAGTTCTGCCTTGCTCAGCCACGTCACTCATTTTGCCAAGACACTTTCTCTGGAATTCGGCATCCCCAACGGCAAGAACCTCATCGACCACAAGAATATCAGGCTCTAAATGAGCAGCGACTGCAAAAGCTAATCGCAGATACATCCCACTCGAATACCTCTTTACAGGGGTATCGATGAATTTACTTACTTCTGAGAATTCAACAATTTCATCATATTTTTTTTCAATCTCGGTGCGTTTCATCCCAAGAATCGCACCGTTGAGATAAATATTCTCACGACCGGTTAATTCGGGATGAAATCCGGTTCCGACTTCCAAAAGAGACCCAACCCGACCGCGAATTTCACCAATCCCGCTGGTAGGATCGGTAACACGAGAAAGAACTTTCAACAATGTGCTTTTTCCAGCTCCATTGCGGCCAACAATTCCTACTACCGAACCTCTTTCAATATCAAAACTTATATCTTTTAAAGCCCAAAGAGTCTGGTTATCTCGCTTTTCTCTTTTACGAAATGGGGATTTGAACATCGAAACAAGCAGATCACGTAATGTATCCTGCCGTTCATACATTGCACCCAATGTATATTTTTTTGAAAGTTTTTCTACATGAATTACGATATCTGTCATTTAAATAATATCCGCAAAAGTTCTTTCCGTATTTCGGAAGAAGATCACCCCAGAAAATAAAACCACCAATGTAATCGAGATTGAAATGATAAACAATGGACCTGGATCAAAGCTTTCAACGTACTTGCTACCTAAAATAGCCCATCGAAATCCTTCAACAACCCCTGTCATTGGATTCAAACCCAATAAAAAACGAAATCTTTCCGGAATTAACGTAGCCCCATAAATGACCGGGGTCGCGTATTTCCAAATTTCAATAATAAAAGGCACGAGGTGATTTACATCCCGAAAACGCACATTCAAGGCTGAGAACCACAATCCAAACCCCAACGCTGTTAACATTGCAAGGAACAAGAATACTGGCATTAGGAGTAAATTCCAGGTGGGAATGATCTGGTAATACAACATCATACCAATTAACACAATCAAAGAAACCAGAAAGTCAACAATCCCTGATAGAACCCCAGCGATTGGAATAACCATTCTTGGAAAAAATACTTTACTGATTAAATTCGCACTGCCCACCAAAGTTGTCGAGGACCTGGTTAAGGAACCAGCAAAATATAACCAGGGTAGAAGAGCAGCGAATGAGAATATTGGATATGGTATTCCATCCGTTGGTACTTTGAGTAATTGCCCAAACAGGATGGTAAAAACAACCATATTGATCAAGGGTTGTAAAATCACCCAGGTAAAACCAAGAACTGTCTGTTTGTAACGGACTTTTAGGTCACGCCAGGTAAGGAAATAAATCAATTCGCGGTAATCCCACAAATCCTTTAAATTCAAAGCAGCCAATCCTTTGGCAGGCTTTAAATAGGTTATCGAAATTTGATTTTGATTGGTTGCCATATTCTGTTTCAAAAAGGATTTCCTTCTGTTAACGAATTTCGTCCTTGTATTCCCGGAACCATGCAATCGTGTTGCTTAACCCTTGATCAAAGGTCATTTTTGCTTTAAAACCGAACTTTTCAAATGCTCGCGTGGTATCCAATCCTCGTCTTGGCTGTCCATTGGGTTTTTCTGTATTCCAAACCAATTTTCCGCTAAACGAAGATAAACGAGCGATTCTCTCAGCAAGATCTTTAATGCTGATTTCATAACCTGATCCCAGATTAACTGGCAGGGATTCGTTGTAGAACTCAGTAGCAAGCAGAATTCCTTCGGCTGCGTCTTCTACATATAAGAACTCTCTGGTTGGAGAACCATCGCCCCACACTTCTATTTCTTTCACCCCAGCTAATTCTGCTTCAATACATTTGCGGATCAATGCTGGAATAACATGCGAAGAACGCAGGTTGAAATTATCTCCCGGCCCGTATAAATTTACTGGTAAAAGAAAAATTGAGTTGAAACCATATTGTTCCCGATAAGCCTGTGATTGAACCAATAACATCTTTTTTGCCAGGCCATAAGGAGCATTGGTCTCTTCAGGGTAACCATTCCAAATATGATCTTCTTTGAATGGAACCGGTGTAAATTTTGGATAGGCACAAACAGTACCGATCGCAACAAATTTTTTGACGCCTGTCTGCCAGGCTTTGTGCATCAGTTGGACACCCATCATAAGATTGTCATAGAAGAATTCTGCAGGATGCTCACTATTTGCACCAATGCCACCGACATGGGCAGCCAGGTGAATAATCACATCAGGTGTTGAATCAACCAACAATCGATCGATGTCGATTGGATCAACGAGATTGTAATCTTCAATTCGAGGAATAAAAATTTGAGTGGCTCCTCGTTCCTGCATTTTTCGGGTAATTACTTTCCCCAGAAATCCCGCCCCACCGGTTACAACAAAACGCTGATCCTTCCAAAAATCACTCATTTTGGTAGCTCCTCCGTGAATTCAACAAGTATTTTTAAATCATTCACTCGTAAGACAGGTATATGATCACCTGATTCTGAAATTTTGATGTTTTGATCGAGACAGGTCAGACGACATATTTCTGCCACATCCCCTTCACCGAGAATTTTCACTTCGTTATGTCCAGTTTTTCGCACCTGAGAAATGGCTTTAATGGATCGCTCACGAACCAGGCGATATAGACCCATCGAGGTTTGAATATAATCAATGGTCAAGCGAGCTCTTAATGCTAATCCTTCAGGCGTAATAATGTAGCGAAGCTTACGCCTCTCTGCCCGACGAACTTTCACATACCCTTTTTCGATCAGTCTCTTCAAATGCCAATTAATGGTGCCCACAGCAACCCCAAGTTGTGATGCCAGGGTTGCCTGGGTCGCATCAGGATCTACTGTTATTTGTTCCAACAGAGCTAACTCGCGGTGTTCGTTATCTGAGTAAGTAGTCATAATTCAAAATTCAGTTGCTGAATTATAAATCATGGAGGCGTATCGGTCAAGCAAATAATTGCGAAATAGCGAAGAATTGCCAAAGGGTATAGAAAATGATGGCCGGTGATCAACAGATCAGATGGGTTTATTTATTTGATGGAGTATTATTTGGAATTTCAATTGTTTACATATCGTTGCGACCTCAAATAAAAAGCACACCCGTAATTTGATTGAGGGTGTGCCTGGTTGTTATAAATTGAAACCTGGTTATTATTTCAGAAGTAAAACGGTTGTGGAAAATTACGGGGTTACTGTAGGAACATATTTACTTCCGGTATCACTTTTTATTGAAAAATTAATGACTGCCAGATTCTTCTCACAGTTTCCATCCATTTGGAATGAATAGATCCCGCTGAGAGGATTTCCAGTAACATCAAATAATTGGATCCAGAAAATTCCTGGGCTGTTAACCTGGCTAAGAACTAATTCGTATCCACCGGGACCATAGGTTTGTGCCAATCCACTAAATCCTAAGAACTCAACCATGGTGTTATTTACAACACCTTCTACGACAATTACCAAACCATCTTTCGGTTGAAGGTTCTCATCGAATATCTGTCCTGCCACTCCCATCCAATTACAACCTTCTTCAGGATGCACAAAATTGGCCAAATATAATGGTTCGACTGATTGAAGATCATAAGGCAGAAACGATCCTGGCACTGTTTCCTTTAATTGATTAAATTCCATCACAGGTGATTCTGACCCGGTCGCTTCCGAGGAACTGGCAACAGGCTCTGATACAGCTGCATAATCCAATGCTGGTGCCATGCCAGGTGCTGGATATCCTTCAGATCCAGTAAATGCAGATCCCATGTTTGGCTGCACTTCCATCGGCACTTCTGGTGGAACTGCAGTATGCTCTTCAATAGGATTTACTGTCATTTCAGCCTGAACTTCGGTTTCAATCAAATCTGTCGGTTCTTCAGTAAATACTTGTTCTGGTGTTTCTGTTTCTAAAACCAGGACAATTTCATTATCAACAACATCCTCCTTCGGTGAAAAGAAACTATCCAGGGCAGCGTTAATTTGCGCGAGCTCTGCTTTCAGCGAAAAATCCTGAAACCTCTCTTTTAGGAGTGTGAGCTGAATTTGAGCCTCTTCTTTTACCATTTCCGGTTCGATCTCATCAAACCATCTGAACCATGCTGCTACCAAAATCAGACTAAACATTACAATTAATAAACCACGTTTCATTTGAACCTCCGAAATTTCCTAACTTTGTGATTGATTAAGATGCAAGTCTTATGCCTTAAGCGAGCTTCTACAAACCAAAAATCAAGATTATTTTGAATTATGAAGGACTTTAATTTGGATTTCAAAAATGATGCTTATGATATACTTAGCAGAAATAATCACTCAAATCCTTCTGATATAAATGAAACTAATCATCCAGATCCCCTGTTATAACGAAGCATTGACCCTGCCTGAAACGCTGAAAACTTTACCAAAAAAGATTGATGGTATAGATCAGATTGAGTATTTAGTAATTGACGATGGCAGCCAGGATAATACCGCTGAAGTAGCAAAAGATCACGGCGCGGATCATGTCATCCGATTAAAGAAAAATCATGGATTGGCCGGTGCTTTCAAAGCAGGCCTGGATGCCTGCATACGCCTGGGTGCTGATATTATCGTCAACACGGATGCGGATAACCAGTATGTTTCCGCTGATATTCCAAAATTAATTCAACCAATATTAAATGAAAATGCCGAACTGGTGATCGGAGACAGAGGGGTTGCCACCGAAGAAGCTTTTACCCCCTTAAAACGAAAACTGCAGACATTTGGCAGTTATGTAGTCTCCAAAGCCTCTGGCCTGGATATTCCCGACGCTACCAGTGGTTTCCGCGCCATGACGCGAGAGACGGCCTTAAAAACCAATGTGCTCTCCAATTATTCCTACACATTGGAAACATTGATTCAAGCGGGTAATCGCAATATCAGCGTGACTTCAGTCCCCGTGCGCACCAATCCCCCCCGCCGTCCATCGCGTTTGATGCACGGGATCTTTGATTACTTGATTCACTCGACAATTACAATCATAAGAGCTTATGCAATGTACAGAGCCATTCGTGTGTTTTTTAGTATTGGTCTGGTCCTTTTGTTAGCCGGAGGAGCATTGGCCGTTCGTTATTTCGTATTCTTCCTTCAGGGTCAGGGTGCCGGCCATGTGCAATCGGTCATCCTGGCTGCGATCTTGATTATTGTGGGTTTTCAGACGATGTTGAATGGTCTGCTGGCAGATTTGATTGCGAGTAATAGGAAGATGTTGGAAGAGATAATGATTAATATGAAGATTTAATCTATATGTTAAGAGATTTAACTATCCAAAATTGGGGACTTATTATTTTTGCATTTTCAATAATTTCTGGACCTGGCTGGTTATTAATTCAGCTACACTCTTATTTCAAAAAATTTAATTTTTTATGTAAATTAATTTTAGCTTATTGTTTCAGTATTAGCATCTTGTCATTAGTTTTTTCTATTGCCCGATTTTTTCAATTTGCTATATCAAATCAAGTTCAAATTATTTTTATAATTATTTGTTGGGTAGGTTACTTCTTTACAGGATTCCTTCCTTTAAAAAAAATGAAAATAAGAATTGACTTCTACCAAATTACTTTGGCAATAATTATCTTGATTTGTATCACCATAATTCTTTATAGTCTTCGAAATATTGTGGCTGGATTAGGAAGTGATAGTTACCATCACACATTAATTTCTCAAATAATTCTCGAAAATGGGAAAGCTCCTGATAATTATCAACCTTTTGCTCCATTAGTAAGCTTTTCATACCACTTTGGTTTTCATGCATTATCAGCAATAATTTCAAATATTACTGGAATCACTTTACGATTAATTGTTCCGATTACGGGAATATTTATTCTAGGACTAACCTCAATTTCCTGCTATTTTCTTTCATACCAAATCTTTCAGAATCGAATAATATCTTACATAACTGGAATTCTTACGATTTGTTTTTCTGTATCTCCATTCTATTTAGTAAATTTTAGCCGTTTTCCTCAATTGTTAGGTCTTGTATTTTGTGGCACTTTTATAGGATTATTTATTTTTTGGTTTAGAGAAGATTATCCAATCCATTTTTTTCCTTTTGTTTCATTAATTACTTTAGGTCAGGCATTTGCCCATTATCGAATTACTTTAATGTCAATAATTGGAATATTATTATTCATGTTATTAATGTTTTTTGAAAGCAAAAATAAAAAATATTTTTTAATTCTTTCCTTGCGTAAATTAATTTTGTACTTAATTTCGACAATTGTATTATTTTCTCCTTGGATTTTTAAAGTGATTTCTTCAAAACAAAATGGATTTTCTGGTGATATTGGTGAAATGGGAGAATCTTTCTTTTCTATAAACCGTTTGGGTAACGAAATGCTTAATTATCCATCAAATATCCCAATTTTAGTGATTATTGCCTTTTCAATAATTCTTCTAATCATCAAGAAAAATAAGAACATCCTTTGGTTATTTTCTTGGATTGGTTTATTAATTCTATTTTCAAGCAAATTGTTCTTTGGAATTTTAATGGATTCAGTTTCGGTGATTTTTTCATTATTTGTACCTATTTTAATTATTGTAAGCTGGGTTATTTATGAGGTGATTTTAATCTTAAGAACAAAAATAACATTTCTGAAACCATTTTCTATATTATTAATCCTCCCATTAATATATTATATGAGTCTCATCCCATCTCATATCCACCCAGAATACTCATTTGTGGCATCAGAAGATCTCATTGCATTTCAATGGATTCAAGATAACACAAAGCCAAATGCAAAATTTGTTGTGAATTCGTTTAATTTTGACTTTAATAATAAGTACATAATCGGTATTGATGGTGGTTATTGGATACCACTTTTAGCAAATAGACAAACAATTACTATTCCCATGATCTTTATCATTGAACAAATAGAGAATGAAGAGGTTTTAAATAACCTTGTTGAAGTACATAATATTGATGATTTTTCAACAACTGAAAATGTGAAGATATTACATCAGCTTGGATTCACTCATATTTATATTGGCCAATTTGGATCAAAGGAAAAGTTACATCAATTTGAAAATTCGAAATTTTATAAACAAATTTATAATGTATCTAACACCTATATTTTTGAAATTGAAAAGTAAAATAAACGAAAATGAACCCGGAAACAATTACAGGAAATTATTATAATAAACATGCTTCAAAAAATCCTATTGAGAAGTACCTTTTATTTAGATATAAAGTAGCTCTTCTTAGGCTAATGAATCAAATCAGTTTTAATAGTTGTTATGAAGTAGGCTCTGGAGAAGGATATATTTTACAATTACTAGAAGACAATTATTCATTTGAATTATTAATTGGATCGGATATTGATTTTGAATTGATGTTTGAAAGTAAGAAAAGTAAAGAAGCTCAAAATAGAATTGTCAATGAAGCAGATTTTCTTCCATTTGCAAAAGATCAATTAGATTTAATCCTTGTCTGCGAAGTTCTGGAACACTTGAAAAATCCAAAATTATTCTTAAGTGAATGCAACCGTTTAAATTCCAAATATTACATATTTACTGTACCCAATGAACCTTTATGGAGATTATTAAATATATTAAGACTTAAGTATCTAAAAGATTTCGGTAACACTCCTGGTCATTTAAACCATTGGACAAAACACCAGTTAATAAAACTAATCTCATCGTACTTAGACATAACAGAAGTGTTTTATTGTCAACCATGGATTTTCTTACTAGCCAGACCAAAATGATAATTCAAATGGATTAGTTTCTTTAAAAAGCAAACAATAATACCAACGGATTATTGCACATATCTCCAAAAAAACTAATAATTTAGATAATAAAAAATAACTGGAGGTTTTTAATGAAAACACATTTATCTGTCATTTCAATTTTATTAATTGTTTGTGTGATTTTGATGGGTACAGCGTCTCCCGTCAGTGCTTTACCAGGTTCTAATTGGGCCACTGGTATTAAAATACAGAATCTAAGTTCTACAACTGATGGTTCCATCGTGATCAAACTTTATTCAACCAGTGGAACCTTAGCAACAACTATTTCAACAACTTCTGGTGGGACACCATTAACTGCTCCAAAATCAAGCTCAGTTGAAGTCTATTTGCCTAGTTACGCATCAGTTCCAAACAGTCAATATTCAGCAGAAATTTCCTCAAATGTACCTTTAGGTGTCGTAGCTACAATGACGAATTATGATTATGGGATAGCTGATAGCTATAACTCTATGGTGCCATCAACAGAGGTTGCAGTTCCATATGTTTATCATAATCATAATAAATGGTCAACGGAAATCTATATTCAAAACACAACAAACAGTTCAATTAATGGTCAGGTAATTCTTACCGAACCTGCCGGTGGCGTATCATCGTCTGATGGATTAGGAAATAAAACTGTAAATTATACTATTCCTGCATATGGAACCTATAGTTTAAATACAAACGATAGCACACACAATGATCTTGGTTGGTTCATAGGCGCTGCACGAGTCACAGCAAGTGGTCCTGTTTCTATTGTGGCCAATCAAGTGCGATTAGTTGGGGTAGGAGATGTTCAAGGAAATGTGCTCATTCAAAGTAGAGGTCTTACTGGAAATGATTCTGGAAATGAAGTACTAATTCCATCTCTCTATAAGAATTTTTCAGGTTTGAATGGAACTTGGAACTCAGGAATTAAACTTGTAAATCCAACCTCATCAACCATTAATGCTGTCGTAACATTTACGGCTGATCCAGAAAGACCAGCTTATTCAGGAACCAAATCTGTATCAATCCCCGCAAATGGGAATGCTGAATTATATTTAGCTAATTTAGTATTAAATAATAGTACCAAGATCCCCGATATGTTCAAAGGTTATGCAAAAGTGGATATTGTGGAGCCTGCAGGGACAGTTGTTGCTACAATACAACACACAAATTACTTGGCTGCCAATGGGTATGGAGTTGCTTTGGGTTATGCTGGGTTCTCAAGTGGTCACTCTCAAGTAAGTTTACCATCATTATATCGATGGCCATCAGGCGCAGGAATTTGGATTTCAGGTATTAAAGTTCAAAACATGGGGCAAGATCCAGTTACAGTTACTATCAACTTAAAAACAGATCCAGATGTATCAACCTGGACAGGAACCAAATCTAATATCATTCTAAATCCAGGTGCAGCATATGAATTATATTTAGGTGCCAATGGTAATCTGGATGGTGGTTCATCTGTTCCACTAAAATGGAAAGGATCAGCCGTAGTTTCAGCATCAGGGTCAGGAGAAGTTGAGATTGTAGCTACCGTACTTCACACAAATTATGGTCGACATGTAGCAAATATGTATACAGGTATTGGAATTGACTAACAATAATTAAATAATTAAAAAGTCGAGGTCTTTTTGACCTCGACTTTTTAATTATTATGGGAAAATATAAAGAGGAAATGAAAAAATGAAAAATATCTATAGAATTTTGTCAACATTATTTTTATTATTCACATTATCAAACTGCACAAGCAAAATTGATAATAACCAGAATGTTGAAAATAATTCATCACCTCATGATTCTATCGCCTTATCATCTGACATCTTTGGTGCTGTTAAAGGGACAATTCAAACAGAAGAACCAACAGATCGAATTGGTTTGATTCTATATCTTGGTGAAGTAATAACAGATTCCAATGGGATGTTCGGCGGATTTTTAAACCCAGAAACTGCTCCTGTAGCTATATATGATTCTACCAGTGGTGAGTTTGCCTTTTCTAATGTACAACCAGGAGAATACTCACTAATAATTCATGAAGTTGTATTAGGCGGTCAAGCTTTAATGGATGAAAATGGAAGTGTAGTAATAATTCTGGTTGAACAAGGTTTAATTACTGATTTAGGGATAATTTCATTTACAGGTTTCTAAATAGACTTACATGATTGATAAAAAAAAAGTAAGATCACTTTTACAAATTGCTGGTTCAATTATTGGTCTTATTTTGATAATGATTCAAATAAAAAATGGCATCTTAGGATTCAAAGAAAATCAAGTTGGATTTCTAAATGTTCGGTATTTATTTTTTTCTTTATTATTTGCTACAATAGCTTTGTTCTTCCAAATTCTGGGGTGGAACAAAATATTCTCATTTATTGGAATTAATTTACCTCTTAGAAAAGTTCTTTTTGGATATACTTTTACATTTTTACCCAGATATATACCAGGTACCATTTGGGGTTATTTAACAAGAAGTGAATGGTTATTAAAAATTTACGATATTCCATATAAAACTTCTATATTCGTATCATTTATGGAAATGATTATTATTTTTATCACAAATCTTGTGTTAGGAAGTTTTATTTTTTATTATTCAACTAAGAACTTGTTATTACTATTAATACCAATAATTCTTCCTTTTTTTACTTTCATCTTAATAAAGTATCTTAGTACTCGACCAATAGGGAATAAATACGTTATTAATAATTACTTAAGATTAAATTTTTCTTCATGGAGTATCATTTTTTTTATTTTTATCATTTCATGGATTTTTTATGGTATTGGTTTAATTTTTTCGATATCTTCATTTTCAATAGTAGAAAAGATTGATTTAAATTTCGTGTTATTAGTTACAAGCATTAATAGTTTTTCATGGATCATAGGTTTTATAGTGTTTTTTATTCCAGCAGGAATTGGAATTCGTGAAACAATATTAAATTATTTGTTGATCAACTTATTATTTTTACCAGTTAATTTATCATCTTCAATTGCGATTACTAATAGAATAATCACTCTATTTGCTGAGCTAATTCTTTTAATTTGTAGTTATTTTTTGAAACCAAATAATCCAAATCTTAATGGTTTTTTGAAAAGTAATAATTAGATATACTTACTATTATTATCTCGTAAAATCTTCATAATAGGAGATACAGGACTCCAATCCATCGATTGTAATATTCTAATTATCGAAACATTTCTCGACAATTGAACTTTTTTCCTTTTCCTCAAATAAATAGGCAAATTCACAATCGCATCAAATTTCGCTTTTACTGTTACTTTTCCTTGTTTTCTGAATAAAGAAAATATTACCAAAAGGAAATTCGTGAATATATGAATTGGTAAGAGTAACCAGAATAAAATACCAGGCATATTCTTGAAAAAAGTCCAGACCAAATTTCTTTGACCATAATAAACAGAAAAATCGCTTCGTATTCCAGTGCTTCCAGACCCGACATGATGAACAATTGCGTCTGGAAGAAAAATACATTTATAACCAATCAAACGCAATCTGAATCCAAGATCAACATCTTCCACATAAGAGAAAAAATCAGTGTCAAATCCATTTACTTCATCAAATGCTATTTTGGGATAAATCGCTGCCGCCCCACATGCACTGAACACTTCACACTCCTCTAAATTAACATGTTTCTCAATGTAATTATGGTTTTGTCGCCAAACTAAACCAGTAAAATGATAAACGTCTCCTATACCATCCAACCTAGTCGGATCATCAGCCATTACTAATTTGGAAGCGAAAAAACTATCAGGATATTTCTCAATTGCACTTTTTACTCTTTCCAGCCAATTTTGTTGTGGAAATGCATCAGCATTCAACAGAGCTAAGAATTTTCCACTCGCATGCTCAGCACCAAAATTATTTCCAGCTGCAAAACCAATATTTTCAGGCAATTTATGAGTTGTGATTTTAAGTGTTGGGAATTCTATATTTATATCATAAGGTAATTTATGATCAGACCCATTATCAACAAAAATAATCTCAAAGTCATTCCATGTCTGGTTGAGCAGGGAAGTTAGACATTTTCGAATAAATTGTTCATTATTCCAATATAAAATAATGATTGAAAAAAAAGGATCAGCCGTTAAAGTTGGTAAAGTGGAAAGATTCATTAACTAAATTATCTTGTTCTTCGGAAAATCCGTTTAAAACCCAATATTTTTTGGATTAATTTCCAACTTTCACTTTTTTTGATTTCACTGATTTCATTCATCCTAATTTCCACCTCTTTTTCCAAAGAAGGAATTTTCGATTCCAATTCTACAGCTAATTCACGCAAATCAGAATTTTCTTTTTTGAGAATCCAAAATTTTTGTTCATATTCTTTTATAATTCGATGGAAAGGTTCGTTTCTTTTTCTATAACGAACCGCCCAAGGGGTAATAAATGATGCGTCGAAATTTATGTCGCGAAAGAAACCCTGTTTCGCAAATTGTTCACTCCAATAATCCGGATTGTTGACATTAACATGGGTTGTCTCTTTGTAATCGAATGGGGTAGAAGAAAATAGGATATCGTCACTGGCAGTACACAAATTTATTAATGCTAATTCTGATTCATTTTTCTTTATATGTTCCAAAACTTCAATTGACACGATTAAGTCATAACGATTTGGAATTGGATCAGCTAAAGATGCTACCCAACAATATGGTTTAATCGAATCATGGGTTTGAGAAATGGCATATTCAGATATATCACATCCAAAGGCCTGAATATCCTTTTTTCTCATTTTTTCGACCAGAAATCCAAACGCACAACCAGCATCCAATACTGTTTTGGGATTTATTTCATTTTTAATTTTCTCGGCGATACCCTCAAAGAAATTTAGCCATTCTTCATCTCTTTGATAAGGTCTACCACAACTGGTTGCATAGTAATAATCATCAAATTTCATTATTTGAGCCTGAAATAATAGGATAGATCAGATTATAAACCATAATTCATTGATATTTAAGTAGGATGAGTTCTTTTGATGAGTTCTTTTAGAAATATTATTCAAAGAATGTTGATTTGCAGAAGTTATAAGACTTAGCTTTTTATATCTTCCAAAAGTAAATATTTTATTAATCCCTAAACTCCCTTAATTCAAGGTTATAATTTATTGAAATTGATTTCTATTTGACTTCAAAAATCGACATTTAATTCTTCTTGTAGGAGTTAATGGATTATGAGCAATTTTGCACTTATCGGAGCAGCTGGCTACATCGCCCCAAGACATCTTAAAGCCATCCGTGACACCGGTAATAAACTTGTAGCTGCCGTCGACCCGCATGACTCGGTTGGCCTGCTCGATCAGTTCTCCTTCGACACCCGGTTCTTCACCGAGATCGAACGATTCGACCGTCATCTCGAGAAATTGCGCCGTGGACCGGACGCCAATCAGAATCGCGTCCAGTGGGTCAGCATCTGCTCGCCCAACTACCTGCACGATGCCCATTGCCGCCTTGCCCTGCGTGTGGGAGCGGATGTGATTTGTGAGAAACCGCTGGTGATCAATCCCTGGAACCTCGACCAGCTGGAGCAGATCGAAGAGGAAACCGGGCACAAAATCTACAATGTGCTGCAGTTACGTGTCCATCCCGGGTTGGTGAAACTGCACGCTGATCTCCAAAAAGAATCCAACACCACCAGACGCGACGTCGTCCTCACCTACATCACCTCACGTGGTGCCTGGTATCACACCTCCTGGAAAGGTATACAGGATAAATCCGGCGGGGTTGCCACCAATATCGGCATCCATTTTTTCGACCTGGTGATGTGGCTGTTCGGATCCGTGCAGGAAAGTAAAGTCTTTTATAATGATGTCAAACGCATGTCCGGCTTCATCGAACTCGAAAATGCACGCGTACGCTGGTTCCTGTCGGTTGACCAAAACGACCTTCCTGCTAATGTACAGGCAAAGGGAAAAACCACCTTCCGTTCCATCACAGTTGATGGCGAGGAGATCGAATTCTCCGAAGGCTTTGGCGACCTGCACACCAAAATCTACGAAAACACCCTGGCTGGCAACGGCTTTCGCATCGCAGACGCTCGACCATCGATCACCCTTGTTCATGACATCCGTACGGCAGAAATCGAATCTCCACTCGATAAAGCCCACCCATTTTTGAAAAACTGAACCACTAAGGCACGAAGAAAAAGATTTGAACTATGATTATAGCGATTACCATGATGGACTATGATTTTTCAACCACCAACCCCTAAACCCTACTAGCTACGAGCCACAAGCTAAGGAACTTATGACAATATTTATTCATGAATCCTGTTACATAGATGAAGGTGCACAAATTGGTGATGGAACAAAAATTTGGCATTTCTCTCATGTGATGTCCACTGCAAAAATTGGGAAAAACTGCTCATTAGGTCAGAATGTATTGGTAGCAGCAGATGTAACGATTGGTAACAATGTCAAAATCCAGAATAACGTCTCGCTCTATACCGGTGTTATCATCGAGGACGATGTCTTTCTGGGACCTTCGATGGTTTTTACCAATGTTACCAACCCTCGTAGCCATGTGATTCGAAAGCATGAATATAAAACCACTTTAGTCAAAAAAGGTGCTTCTATCGGAGCGAATGCGACCTTAGTGTGTGGTATATCTTTGGGAGAATATTGTTTTGTTGGTGCAGGAGCAGTCGTGACGCGAGACATTCCACCTTATGCACTGGTGCATGGAAATCCTGCCCGGATTCAGGGTTGGTATTGCCAATGCGGTACACGCTTGCATTTCGTAGCTCAACCTGATTATGAAATTGCCACCTGTTCTGCCTGCAGCGATCATTATCACAAACACGGGCAGGTTGTTACTTCCATCCAACCTTAGAGGTAAATTTGATCCCATTATTAGATTTAGTAACCCAATACCAATCCATCAAGTCAGAAATTGACGCAGCGATTCAGGACGTGCTCGACTCGGGTAAGTTCATCTTCGGACCACACGAGAAAGCCTTTGAACAAGAGATCGCAGACTACCTAGGTGTGAAGCATGCCATTGGCCTTGCATCCGGTACGGATGCCCTGATCATTGCCCTGAGAGCAGCTGGGATTGGACCAGGCGATGAAGTCATCGTCCCTGCTTACACTTTCTTCGCCACCGCTGGTGCTGTGTTGAGTGTGGGTGCCACACCGGTTTTTGTGGATATCAACTCCGATACTTATCTAATGAATACCAGTCAGCTGACGGACGTTATCACGGAGCACACTCGCGCCATCATCCCGGTGCACCTATATGGACAGGCTGTTGATATGGATGTCATTATGGAATTTGCCCTGTCTCATAACCTGATTGTGATCGAAGACAATGCCCAGGCGTTTGGTGCGCTGTTTAAGGGACGTAAAACCGGAAGTATCGGCAACATGGGCTGCCTGAGCTTCTTCCCCAGCAAGAATCTGGGTGGCTATGGCGATGGTGGTATGATGGTGACGAATGAAGATGAGCTGGCAAGACAGGCACGTATGCTGCGCACACATGGCTGGCAGAAGAAGTACTTCCCAGAGATTCTGGGATATAACAGCCGGTTGGATGAATTGCAGGCAGCTATCCTGCGTGTCAAACTCAAATATGTAGATGGTTGGAATCAGCAGCGTCGACAGGTAGCCAGTTGGTATAACCAGGAACTCATTACTAACCGGATACAACCTCCTGTGGTTGCCCTCGATCAAAGCCCTGTCTATCACCTCTACATCGTGCGTTTCAAGAACCGCAACCAGGTACAGCAAGCGCTCAAGGTTGCTGGCATTGCTTCAGATATCTACTACCCACAACCTCTGCATCTTTGTCAGCCATGCCTGGAATTACCGCTCCCCACTGGTGGATTACCCGTATCTGAATTAGCCAGTCAGGAACTATTGGCGTTACCGTTATATCCGGAATTAACAAGAGAACAGGTAAAACAAGTGGTGGAGATCATAAATATTGCAATGGATCAGGCATGAAAGTAGTTTCTATAGTCGGTGCTCGCCCTCAGTTTGTGAAAGCTGCTGTACTATCCCGTGAGCTACGCAAAGAACACACTGAAATCCTGGTGCACACTGGGCAGCATTACGATGCCAATATGTCGGATGTATTCTTCGAGGAAATGGAGATACCGAAGCCTAATTACAATCTCAATATCGGATCCAGCAACCACGGCGAGCAGACTGGAGCCATGCTAAAAGGCATTGAAGAAGTACTACTCAAAGAAAAACCGGATTGGTGCCTGGTATATGGGGATACCAATTCTACTCTTTCAGGAGCATTGGCAGCAGTCAAATTGCACATTAAAGTAGCTCACATAGAAGCAGGATTGCGTAGCTATAACCGTATGATGCCAGAGGAAATCAACCGGGTATTGACAGACCATATCTCGGATTTATTGCTCTGCCCTACTCAAACCGCGATCGATAACCTCAAGCAAGAAGGCATTACCAAAGGTGTGCACCTGGTGGGCGATGTTATGTACGAAGCACTGATGTGGGCGTTGAAAAAAGCGAGGACACATTCCACTATCCTAGATGATCTTAAACTGACACCGAAGAATTACCTGCTCGCTACTGTGCATCGAGCTGAAAACACCGACAACCCTGAACGGCTAAACAATATTCTGACTGCTTTCAACCAGATTACTGAAAACCTCATTTGGCCAGTACATCCGCGCACTCGAAAGAAACTTGTAGAATTGAACTGGCAACCAGGGAATTATATTCAGTTGGTCGAACCTTTAGGTTACCTCGATATGGTTAGTGTGGAGGAGAATGCACTTGCAATTATCACCGATTCAGGCGGCATTCAAAAAGAAGCTTTTTGGCTGCAAGTACCCTGTGTGACTTTGAGAGATGAGACGGAATGGGTGGAAACTGTCGAAAGTGGATGGAATACTCTAACAAACACAAACCAAGAAAAAATTCTAGAATCCGTAAATTCAGATTATTCCAATTTATCTAGAAAAGATACACTTATCAAAGAAAAATCTCCTTCAAAAATCATTACCAGATTATTACAACAATGAACCAAAAGTTTAGAAATTCTTCAATTAGCTTAGAAAAGAAACAGAGAGTTATAATTATCATTCTTTCCTTTGAGGTGAACTCATAATGATCCCTGTAACAAAATCATTTCTGCAGTAATGGAAGAAATTAGTTAATAATTGGACAAGTTTAGAAATGATTTAATGTTTCAGAGGAAAAATATATATGAAAAATTTATTATTTTGGATTAATTTCCAATCAAATAAAAACCAAATTACATACCCTGAAACAGTAAATAGAATTATTCAAATCGGGGAGAAATTACATAATAAAGATTATTTGGGTTACGATGTATCTATAAATAATCCAATTGCAGAAATTAGTACAGTATTAAGTCTATCATTGGTCGGGTGGTTAAATTTATATAAATTAACAAATAACGAAGAATATCTAGAAAATGCGAACTACTGTATCATCAAATTATTAAAATCTCAAAATAAAAATGGTAGTTGGTTGTTTCCATATTTTTTCCGGAAAAATCCTGCTAATTATTCATATGCATGTGAAAATTTTATGACCATTCGTCCGTTATTTTTTGCTCTTGAATTTCCTATTAACCATAGAGATTTAGTGATTGAATCGATCAGAAAAAATATTGATTTTTTGTTAAAAGACATCGGTTATAAAAAAGGAATATTTTGGTATTCTGCAAATGATAAAATCGAAGTTCCGAATATTAGCTCAATGGCTGCCAATGTATTTTCGAAAGCATCTGTCTTGTTTGATCAAAAAGAATATTTTTATTTAGCAATTGATTTTGCTGAATATTGTATTGACCAACAGTTGGAAAATGGTGGCTATTCTTATTTCAGTAATGATAAAATGGTTTATATCCCCTATCATGCTTTAGAAATTTGGGAATTATTTGAGGCAAACAATATACTTAATAAAATTGAGATTGAAAAAAGTATAAATTTTGCAATAAATTATCTCTCACAATATTTTCTCAACCATGGTTATCAATCTAGATATCCCCACAAAAAAATCTCTCAAAGTATCTTATTTAAAACATATATATGGGCAGCAAAAGCATTTATCCTTACAAATCATTTTGAAATTGGGTTTGATAATTTTTTTAATGGCCTAAGGAAATTTTCTCTTCCAGGGGACAATTTTTTTTATCTAATTCGAGAATTTGATCTCAAATTATTTACCATTTCAATTCCATTTTTTAAAACTCAATACATTCGTTATCATGCATCTTTATTTGAGACTGGCACATTTTTATTATTAAAATGGAAAGATAATTTATGACAGGGAATTATTTAAGATTATTTAGCTCTCAATCTAAGAACCAAAATTTGGTTGAGCGAGGTGGTGGAGGTGTTGTTACGACAGTACTTGCAAATGCCTTTGAACAAGGAATTATAACGAATGCATTAGTTGTTGTATCTGATAATAAAGAACCGTGGGCTAAATATATCAATGCAACATCTACAAAACAAATTTTGGATAGCTCAGGTTCAAAATACACTTTATTATCATTTAATAAATTTGCTAACCAAATAAATAGTCAAACAGCTGTAGTTGGCCTTCCATGTCAAATAAAAAATTTTAAAGATAAAAAATGTATAAAAATTGGTCTATTTTGTGGTATTTCCATATCCAGAAAAGGTTTTGATTATTTATTTCACCAATTAAAAGTCGATAAAGCTCGAATAAACCAATTAGATTATCGAAAACCTGGTGGAGGTTTGAAGATTGAAATGTTGGATGGAAAAACTGTTGAATATCCAAGTTATTCATGGTTAAGTTATTTTTACTCTTATCCATTTTGTTTAAACTGTGTTGACAATACTAATCATTATGCAGATATATCAGTTGGTGATAGACATTTTGAAGGAAGTAGTAATGTCATT
>Ga0209347_1000434_pt1 | contig 107216 bp, 98 predicted proteins | sample AutmiccommuBRH23_FD_187382 | JGI IMG/M metagenome (GOLD analysis project Ga0209347, IMG submission 187382) | Deep subsurface microbial communities from Mt. Terri, Switzerland - Autotrophic microbial communities BRH/23 (SPAdes) (version 2) | ecosystem: Environmental > Aquatic > Deep subsurface >...
GCATCATAAACTCCGTTCGTAGCTATAACAGTGTTCTCGGGCATGTTATTGTCTTTTTAGGGGTAGGTGATTTGGAAACAAAGATTTAGAGGGTTTTGAGGGTTTTAATGTTCACTGAAATAACAGTATGAAATGACAGCGCGTAGATTCATTTTCGTAAGAAAACTTGGCTTGTGCCCGCGAAGACACTGTCTTCGCACGAATTAGCCTTCTCGCAGACACTGTCTTCGCACGTATTAGTCAATTCTGTCAGCCTTGGCGCACTCAGAAGCCTTAGTTGCTTTATACTTACCCGAAATTACACTTTTTGATGTATTAGAAATATAGGGACGAAGATAATCCTCGCCCCTTTAATTCCTCAATTTTTAATTGATTGTAGCCATAGTACCTTTTAAAACTCACCACCAACAACCCATTCGCTTTCTAATGGAATATAGGATAATGATTTTTGCAATTCCATTCTGATACGAATTTCTTCTTCAATCGGCTCAAGGTACTCATAAAACATCACGAAGACATCGCCTGGGATACAACTATCTAATCCCGTTCGAAAGGCTTCTGTTTCGGAAAGTACAATACTTATCTTTTGGGGATTCATACCACTTCGAATTGCCTCAGCATAAAGCAATTGGGCAATTTCACCGGGTTTACGCCCCCGCAGATCAGCATCCTCTCGAATAATTAAGCGTTGAAAACCTCTTGCGGCTACCCGACCCACTTCGCGGATTGTCTCATCTGGTCGATCTCCCGGAACCGTAATGCAGCCCACCAGTGATTTCCTTTTAAAATGCTCGAGTGTTTTGATAACTTCTTGAATGCCTGCTGCATTATGTCCATAATCAATAAATACTTGGACACCTTGTAACTCGTAGAGATTTAAGCGTCCCCGATTGTGCTCAGCATCAGAACAGAATTCCTGAAGAGAATTTCGAATAGCCACCGCACTCAATCCCAAAGCCCAGCCCGCAGCGATTGCAGCTAAAGCATTATGGATATTATGCTTGGCTTTCCCTTCCCAAGTCACGGGAATCTGTTTAACTGAACAGATTCTAAAGATTTGAGAGCCTTGGCAAAGTAAAATCGTGCCCCGTCGCATAAAAACAGCGGTCCCACCTTTGGCTAAATGCTTAATAATCTGTATATTTTCTTTTTCAGTACTGAAAAAGATTATTCTCCCTTTAGTCCTTCCTGCCATTTGTACGACATGAGGATCATCTGCATTTAGGACCACGTAACTATGAGGCCTGACTGCCTCTGCAACCAAACTTTTTACATGAGCAATATCTTCGAGGGTCTCTATGCCATACTGGCCCAAATGATCATTAGAAACATTGGTAATCACTGCTACATCTGCATATTCATAGCCTAAGCCAGCCCTTAGAATCCCGCCTCTAGCCGTTTCTAGAACCGCTACTTGTATATCTGGGTGTCTCAAAACAGACCTAGCGCTATCCGGTCCTGTCATGTCTCCTTGTGTCCACAGTTTCTTATTAATGTAAATCCCATCGGTTGAAGCCATGCCAACGACAAGTTGTTGATCTATCAGCATTTTATTTATCATGCGAGTTGTCGTTGTTTTTCCATTCGTTCCACTGATAGCAACTATAGGGATTCGTCCATTTCCCGATGGCATCACTTTTTCGACAATTGCTCTGCCCACATCTCGTGCTTTGCCTACACTTGGAAAATGGTGCATACGAATCCCCGGCGCGGCATTCACTTCAATAATATGCCCGCCCCTTTCACGATAGGACGCCTCAATATCTTCAATGACTAAGTCAATACCTATAACGTCTAAACCAATCAGTTTCGAGGCATAGACTGCCAAATCAATATTATCTAAATGGACGAGATCCGTCACGTCCTCAGCAGTTCCACCTGTACTTATATTTGCACTGTCCCGTAAATAAACCACTTCACCTGGCTCTGGAACAGAGGATATCGTTAAGTTCTTTTGAGTGAGTGTTAAGAGGACTACCGAGTCAACCTTAATTTTAGTTAAGGCTTTCTCATGATCATCTCCACGCAGAGGATCTGCATTAGTTTGGTCTACTAATTCCGCAATCGTGGATATGCCATTCCCTATCACATGGGCCGGGATCCGTTTTGCAGCAGCAATCAATCGATCTCCCACCACAACCAAACGATAATGTTGCCCCTCTATATATTCTTCAATAACGACCCAATCCCCATAAGTTTGAGCGACCTTAAACGCAGCTCTTACTTCCGCCGTGCACGTGATATGGAGTGTAACCCCTTTACCCTGGTTCCCATTCAGGGGCTTGATTACAACGGACGTTTCCATTTCGAGGAACGCCTGAACAGCTTCCTCTTCCGTCCTGACAATATGCCCAAAGGGCACTGGTACCCCGCCCTCGTGCAGTATCCTTTTGGTCATTTCCTTATCACAGGCAATATCCACAGCAATGCATGATGTCTTGTCTGTAATCGTTGCTTGAATACGGCGTTGATTACGTCCATACCCCAACTGTAACAGACTTCCCTCGTTGAGACGATGGACTGGAATCTCCCGCTCCTTACATGCGTCAACAATGACTTGCGTTGAAACTCCTAATTCATAGGCAGCCGTCACTTTCTTAATTTGCTCTACCGCGTGTGCTACATCAAAGGAATCTTGATCTAGAAGCTTCTTAACCAGGGTAAAACCCTGCTTAAACCCTTCTATAGCACCCTCTTTAGCTTCGTAGTTGAAGATAATTTCATACCATCCCGGTTTTTCCAAAATCGCCATAGTCTTACCGTATTTAATAGTTTGACCTGCTAACGTCAAAAGTTCTATAGTCACATGTTCTATGACATGCCCAATAAGAGTCCCCTCTTCTAGGCGTTCTAGGAAACCACCCACTTTACCTCGCGCACAATGGTGCTCTGCCAATGAGGGTAGAGTCTCCACGAGCCGAAAACGAAAGTTCCCCAGTTCATCACTAAATCGCTCAGTCCATTCTTGGAGATCCACAATCGCTCGAATAATTGGGCGATGGCTATATACATTGACCCCCTCGATCGCTTGGACTTCTCTAATCTCCATTTTGTTGTTGTTCCCCCTTAAGATGCATGGATATTTTCCCCATTAGTTTAAACCTTTTTTACAATAGGTATTCCTCAAATATCATCCGTAGGCTAAAGTAAAGAAACCCTGCGTTTTAGATCAAAACTGTAGCCATCGGAAAGTACATGCAAAATTATCGGGCTCAACACTAAAGGTTGACCTGGAGTGGTTTCTGAAACGTTCGTTGTAGTAGAGGGAGACGCATCTACCACAGTGACCGTATTGCTGCCAATTACCAAAACGCGCGCGTCAGACTGCACTAAGATAGCGGTGTCTTCATCAATTCCCACACCAAGAACATAGGGGTTTTGAGAAATTGCCGATAAAAGTCTGCCTATTCGACCACGCTGAGCAAAATGCTGGTCAATCACCACAGAACGCAAAAGGCCCAATCCCGGAGCCATTGACAAATTACTTTTCTTTGCCGTTCCCGCTTCCCCTCCAACAATCATCGTATCAGACATAACGGAGGCCCCTGCACTCGTGCCAGCAATAATAATCCCCTTTTCGTACAACTGTTGCAGCATATGGCCGAGCAATGTCCCTCCCAACAAACCCGTAATCCGTAATTGATCCCCCCCTGTGAAAAAGATCCCCGTTGAATTTTCAAAGTCTTTGCCAATCCCTATTCTATTCGCCTGAATGCGGTCTGAAACGTCCAGAACCTGTACTTCTTGAGCCCCAAGACTAAGAAATAGGGCGTGATACTCTTCTCCTACTTGAAGCGGGTATTCTGTGGCAGCCGTTAAAACCGTAATCCGGCTTTCTCTACCACCAGATTCTTGAACAAAACGTTTTAGGATCTTGCACTCTCCCTTTTTATCTTCCGCTCCGCCAATAATTAAAAGCTTTCCTTCTACATGTTCCGTCAAAGCTGATCCCTCCTTGTCCGCTATATTCTCTACCTAAAGAGGGTTTAATTATGCAAGAACATTCAGAAATTCTGAACATAGCATGAGATAGATCTTATTCCTTAGAGTTAGGAGGCTTCTCTATGCTCAATTACAGAATTGTCGTTTACCCCGCCCGTCGACTGCTAGAGCTTTATGACGGGACTCAGCGAATTGGTTATTATCCCATCGCAGTAGGCAAAAGATCAACCCCCACCCCCCCAGGGCAATACACCATTGCCACGAAAGTAGTTAATCCTGGCGGAGCCTTTGGCAGTCGTTGGCTGGGTCTCTCAATTCCGTTTTACGGAATTCACGGTACTAATAACCCCTCAAGCATTGGTCAGGCCGTATCAAAAGGCTGTATCCGCATGCATAACCACGACGTCGAAAACCTATTCCGACTGGTCGAAATCGGCACCCCTGTGACTATTGATCCTTAATAGCCCTCTGTGTTGGGGGGACGGTCCTTTTAACACGCATGTGTTAAAAGGACCGTCCCCCCAACATTTTCCCCCAACATTCAAAAACCAATTTTTCCCTTGATGGTTTTAATAAGGACTTCTAGGATACCCCCGTCGCATTTGCCCCCTAGTCTCTACCCCTCCGACTCCATCCGTCCCCGTAATCGTATGCGTCAAAATATCCTTCACTGAAACAATTTGATCTGTTGGGGTAAAAGCAATTCGCTCCACGATGAACACTGGATCAAATGCATGGATGAGCATGCGTTTAGGTGATGAAGCAAAATTAGCTCCTGCTGAAAGAATCGCTTCATAGTTAGATTGGCAAGCCCCTGCAAAAATTACTAATGCATCACGGTTATGCTGAAAACGTCTTGCTTCCAATACAGATTCCACAAAATAGCGTGAACTCCGATAACTATCATTACTGTGAAAATCCTTTTTTCCATAGATGAAGCCGTCGTGACCGGTCAATACTAAGATATCGGCTGGGTTTTCTTGTAAGATTTTGCGAATGACTCTCGGTTGTTCAATCTCTGATTTACAAATTCCCTTAGCATCAATTCCCATTTGCCGATACATTTTAATGCATTGGTTTAAATAATCTTGGTCCCCGTCAAGCTGTATCACTCGTCCTGGCACCTCAAAAAATTCTCTTTTATCATCCAAATCCACCTTTCGTTGACTGGTTAGTTTGTGTAACTTTTGATAAATCAGCTTACTATCTTCACGCTCGTAGTTCGCGACTTCACTTGGACTCTTTGCGACAAGGTCTGAGATTGGAGCATCCGCGAGTAGTCGTAAATTAATCCCTTTAAGAATCGCCGATCCTTCCCCTTTTAAATTTACCTTCAACTGATCAATGTGAAAGTAAATATCCTGTCGATGTGAGAGTCGAGCAACAATATCTCCAACCTGAAACATAGCTAGACCTCCTTTTACATGGTTTGAAGTTCGTTGTTCGTGGTTCGAATATCAAAATAAAATACAGCTGGTGAATCTTTTTCCATAATTCGAATAGCGAATATCGACCTTCAAATATGCTATATACTATGTCGAATATAGCCAAACGGCATATAGTATAGCAAGTTAAGATAAAGGGGGTCCAATGATGTTCGGAGTGATTATTCCAGCCAAAAACGAGGAAAAGAGCATCTTGGCAGTCTTAACCACTGTATTGCGTCTTCCTATAAGCTATATAATCCTTGTCCTTAATGGCTGTACGGATCGGACGTTAGAGCTTGCTCGCTCAATACCAGATACTCGGATTCATATTCTATATTTTTCAGAACCCTTAGGTATTGATATTCCGAGAGCAGTCGGAGCGCTTTATGCACGTCATTTAGGAGTTACGGGAGCACTGTTTGTCGATGGGGATATGTCCGGAGATATCTATCACAATCTTGTCCAACTCCTTACTTCCATTGAATCAGGAGTCGATGTTGCTTTAACAAATTGTTATCCTTACATTCCACATCGGCAAAAACTCGCTAATCTCGTCCTTAAATTCCGTTCGAAGCTCAATCGTGAATTAGATCTTTTTAAGACCCTAGGTCTTGCAACGCCCACACACGGGCCTCATGCCCTTTCTAAACACGCCTTAGATACCCTTCCTATCAAGGCTATTGCAATACCCCCGCTCACCCTGTATTGGGCAAAGGAGATCGGTTTTTCGATTAAAGTGGCCACCTCAATTCCTCACGAAGCCCTCCACTCTCCTAGAAAGCATCGACGTCATGCTCGACTGATTGCCGAAACTATCATCGGAGATTGCCTTATGGGCATAGCGCTAAGCCAAGCTATCCCTATGACTCGATCATTAGGAAAACACAACTTATTGGGCTACCATCCTGAACGGCGTTTTGATCTTCTTAGAGATTGGCAAGAGTCTCTAAAATCTCAGAGCTTGTTTTACGAGCAACATGTCATCATCCCCGGAACCTCTAATTGCGCAAGTCGAGAAATAGTTAATTCCTCAGTTTAGGATTGATTTTTTGCTTTTGAAAGTACCCTAAAATAGTTTCCTTTTCATCCACCCGCACATGGACAATCGGTTGCAATTGACCCTCTTTGACTCCGGTCCATTTCATATAAATCGTTTGACTATAGGCTTTATTTAAAATGGGGTCTGAGTACTGTAGATCTATGACGATAAAGTGCGCCTTGATTTCAAGCTGTTTAGGGTAAATCTCTTCGCTGGGGATCGTGACAATTAAGCTCGATGAAGTTTCTTTGGGGATGTCGTTAACAATCGAGGATTCATCTTCGTAAATCGGTTTATCGTCCAATCGCTCATCAAAGATAACTGTCTTACTCGAAAGATTGACCGCGGGGTGTATTCCCACATTATTGAATCTCAACTCAAAGCTTAATTCATTACCTAAGTCAATTTTAGGGGATTCTTTTAAAATGAAATAGGGCCGTGCGGTCTCTTGCTGTACCTTCCAAGCGGACATTGTCAAATAGACAGTAATCAACGCCGTAAGCGCAAGCACGGTCGTTGCCATCGTCGCAATAACACTTGACCATTTAAGATAACCATTCTTTGCTTTTCCCAACCCCAGTCAACCTCCATCATCTGCAACATTATCTAAAACGAGAACTTCTAGGATAATCATAGACTCGATTTCGAACCTCGAACTTAGAGCTTCGAACTGTGTTTATCGAGCAACCTTATAGTTTGGAAATTACACGGCTTTTATGCCCTTAAAAATCAAGAAAATTTTTTAGCATACTTGATTACCCTTTTAGATCGTTAACCTTCGTCACAAAAAGAGGAGTATACACCGACAAAGTGGTGTATACTCCTAAATTCCTACTATTAGTCCTGAAAGGATCTTGTTAAAATCTGGAACTCTTCTATGCTCAACGATTCTGCACGTCGCCCTTCCGAAATGCCTACGCTTTGCAGGCGTTCGATGACTTCTTCTTTTTTAATCCCTAGTCCACCCATTAGCGAATTACTCAAGGTTTTTCTCCGTTGACTGAAAGCGGCTTTAACTATTCGAAAAAAGTCCTTTTTATTGACGTCAAATCCTGGGTAGGGGCGAAGGTCTAGTCTAAGTACGGACGAAGTAACCTTGGGCGACGGCCAAAAAGCACTCGGTAAGACATCCGTTACTTTTGTTACGCTTGCCGAAATCTGCACCGCGATTGACAAAATACCATATGTCTTACTCCCTGGTGGTGCTGCAATACGATCTGCTACTTCTTTCTGGATCATAATCGTCATCCCACTTAATCTATCCGCTTGCTCAAGAAAATGCATGATCAGTGGACTGGTAATATAATAAGGCAGATTCCCTACCAAATATCCCAATTGATCTCCCCAGAGGTCCTTTAGATCTAGCTTTAAGGCATCCTGATTGACAATTTCTATGGGAAGCCCTTTTAGCTCTCTGTTCAGAATCCCAATTTTATGGCTATCCAACTCAACCGCCCACATCTTGGGCACTTTGGGCGCGAGGACCCGTGTTAAGACTCCAAGACCGGGCCCGATTTCTACGAGTGGAACATCCGGCTGTAACGTACTGGCTGAGATAATACAATCAATCACTTCGTCACTGATTAAAAAAACCTGGCCCAGCGATTTATGGGCGCGTGCCCCATGTTTTATGAGTCGCTGCGTGTATTCAGATGCGCTTTCCATGCTGAACCTCCTCTATTGCCTTGAAAAGAACCTCCCGTGAAATTCCGAAACGGTTTAATCGATGAAGGAATTGTTTGGCATTCGTATCCCCGATTCCTAGCTTTCGCCCTACGGCTATCCTATATTCACTTGCCTGCTCTACGCCCGCAAGACCAGCTTGAAATAAATCCTGTATCGTAAACTTCTCACCGTTAGTGGAAGTCTTATGATCTTGCTGAATAGTTTCAAAGGCACGACGGATTTCTTGTAATGCAGCATTTTCAACCCCGATATCCCCATCTTTTGTCGCTACTTTCCTAGATAAATAAGCATGTTTAGCATGCGGAACATAAGTCCGAATACGATTGCGAATTTGCTCTCCCACCGTGTCCGGATCTGTAAAAACAATCACCCCTTGATGGTTTGCCATTTCTGCAATATAGTCTAACTTTTTCTTGGTTAGCCCATAACCATCAGTCCAGAGAAGATCCACTGCTCCAAGGGCAAGGCGCACTGCATGTGCGTCATTTTTCCCTTCAACTACAATTAATTCTTTTATCATTCTTTGATTCCTCCGCTTTCAACTCCTATATCTTAACCGAGAATGTCCAAATACTCAAATTAAGGGGGCATACGTTAACGGGACGAAAGATTTTCTCTTCCGTCCCGTTAAGGAGTTTATTTTTTCTCCCTGGTTTCTTTATTGGTGCCATAAGTTTTTATGAGCTGATCCCAAATTGCGGGATCCTCCATTCCTAAACGCCAAACAGCAACGCCATGCAACTTGTATTTGAGCGCATCATCCATTTTTGCCCTTAAGCTGGCGATATTCTCAAAGTAAACTTCGTGACGTATCCCATTTGCTGTATAGGTAAACTGTGGCACTTTGGCGTTGGGATCGGTAACAATTTCTACGCCGTGCTTCTTAGCCCGCTCAACCGTTTGAGCATAGGACAGATAATCTGGCATGATAGGTTTGTTCGTTCCCCAGTCAAAGGAGTATACCGGGAGACCCATCACAATTTTTTCTTTAGGTATTTTTCCCACTGCGAATTTAATAACTCGATCTACCCATCCCTCAGAGGCTACTGGTCCTTGGGTTGTTCCGAGTCCATGCTCATCATAGGTCATAAGGATGATTTGGTCAGCGGATTTTCCGATTGCAGCATAATCGTAGGCACCTGACCATAGATCTGATGGATAATCTACAAATTTAGCCGGGATAGAAATGTTCAAGACTTTATCTTTCGCTTTTAATGCTTTTTTAAGCTCAGCAACAAAGGAAGAGAAATTTTCTCGATCTCCAGGAGGAGTTTTCTCAATGTCCACCGAAATTCCATCCCAATTGTCTTGGGTTGTCAGGTTGACTAAGCTTGTCACTAAGTTCGACCTTTTTCCTGGGTTAGATAATACACTGTGTGCTAGATTCTCATCAAAGCCAACCGTTCCTTTTAACTTCATGTTATGCACTAAAGCATAGGCTTTGGACCCATTTTTTTGAACCTGATCTTTAATTTTTAAATCAACGTCACCTGTCTTAATAACCTTGCCGTTTGCATCAAAAGAGTACCAGAAAAACGCAACTTCATCCAGCAACTTAGCATTTTTCAACGTCGTTTCTTTCGAACTAGGTACAGACCCTTCTTGGTCAGTGTAAAATCCCATGACCACACGTTTTTCAGGTCCTAATACGGATTCTCGCGTTGCTCCTGCCTCTGCTTCAGGGAGCTTTGTAGTTTGTTGTGTTGACTGATCCGGTGCTTCGCCCGGAGCTTGGGGAGATTGTACATTGGTACATCCTGTCAAGGTAAGGCCCAAAATTAAGGCACTACTCATAAAAGTCAAAAACCGTTTCATGCTGCGCTTCAACTCCTTAATCTAGATTCGGTCACTGACTTTATTTTCCCCGCTTCAAAAGAGGTTATGTATCTAAATAATTTCAGTCATATATATCCTTCCTAAGTCAATTATGGGTGTGTTGAAAAATAATTAGAAATTCCTTTGGCAATCGCCCGTGATAACTGCTCTTGATACCAAGTTTGTTGTAACTTTGTCTGTTCTTTTGTACTGGACAAATACCCAACTTCCACAATAACAGCTGGCATTTTGGTGTTTTTTATTACGTAAAAATCACCAGGCTTGGCAATTCTACGATTCATCCCTGATATTTTAATCAATTCTTGTTGGATTAATTCAGCTAACCTTTTTCCAGATTCAGATTTATAATGGTAAAATGTTTCGGCCCCTGAATTTTGACCTTTGGCGGTTGCATTAACATGTAAACTGACAAAAACATTAGCTTTCTCCTGATTTGCCATATCAATGCGGTGATTTAGGTCAATTTTCTTCTTGGAAGTTTTACCCATCACCCCATTAGGAACATAATCCGAATCTTCTTCCCGAGTAAGAAAAACCACTATTCCACTTGGACGAAGCATCTCCTTAACTTTATGGGCAATTTGGAGATTAATCTCTTTTTCATAAACACCCTGAGAGGAAACCGCTCCTGGATCATACCCTCCATGTCCGGGATCAAGCATCACAACGTAACGATCTTCCAGAGGGCTAACAACGGCGGTAGAACCATGCCAAAATACTGAGACTACTAACATACCCATTACACCCAAAACAAGAACTATTGCCGTTTTTTTACCTAGTATTATTTTAGGCCATCGCACCATCGTTTCCAGCACTCCCTTACTTGTGGTTCTCTTTAAGAGTATGTGCTGAGAAATAAAGATAGACTTTCAGTTTTTAGTATAAAAAGGGTGACTTCACTTTAAGCGAAGTCACCCTTTACTAATCTATTTATTTATTGGACATATACCAAAACACTACGAACACCCCAGGACAAGGCTTCCTCCTTCGAATTCATGTAAAGGTCGATACGATTACCTCGGATAGCCCCTCCTGTATCTAACGCCCGTGCTACTCCATACCCCTCAACATATACATTCTTACCCAGTGGGATAACCCTAGGATCGACAGCAATGATCCCCGTGCGGACCGCTGCCCCTGTTGCAGTTGTGCCTCCAGGTATACAATAAGCGGTTGCTCTCATAACATAAGCTCTTTTAAACTGAATCGTGCTTCCACCCCGTGAAATAGAAGTTTGTGTACCGCGAGAAACTACTTGATTAGTGGGAGCCTTGACTACTCGTTGGCCAAGTATCTCTCGATCAACCTCTTTTCCATCCTCTAAGGTAAGTCGTATCGTCTGCTCTTGGGCACCATTTGAGCCACGACTGACCACTTTGTCCGGTAATCCAACGGGATAATCCGCCGGCTGTGCAACGGTCTGATAAGGAATCTCACTCGTCAAAACTTCTATTTTCTCAGAAACTCTAACAACATCCAATTGGTCATTAGGTACTAGCATATGATCAAGTGCTAACGAGATCTTATCTTTAGCGCCGAGGGTAAGGCCTAGTTTCTTTAGTGCATCCGCTACGGTACGTGGTGCTATAAATGCTTCCGACTTCTTGCCATCTGCATTCACGATGATAGGAATAGCCTTATGTACCTTGATTTCCATCTGGCTGGAAACCACTTCAGTCCGTGAAACATTCACTTCGTCAACATCTTTAACTTCAATACTATATCTCTCAGCTAATTCAGTTATAGCTTCTCCCACAGTTTTAGCGGGGGTCCGTGTCGTAAACGTTTGGTCATCGACTGAGAACTGAACCGGTACACTTTTGGTTACTTCAACGCTTAATCCCTTTATAACTTTTGTGTCACGTGAAGGAATTACAATATCTTCAGGATAAAATTCAAATTTCGAATGATTAAGTGCCTGACCAACAGTCCCGAAAATTGTTGTAATCTGAATGGGCTCTCCGTCAATAGTAAGGTTAATCGTTTTCATATTGTAAAAAAGGGCCATTGTGGCAATCAGGAAAATAACAAATCCCGCAACGACAAATTGGGCAATACGAGATGTACGAACTAAGACAAAGCCTTTAGTTCGAGTAATCTGTAACATTGAATCCCTCCAAAATATGCTAATAACAACTTTATTTTAATGGATAAGTAGTCAGTTGTCAAAATAATTTCCATTATATGGGGCTAAGGATATGAATGCGCACAGGCTTTCGACCCCAATCCATACACTGACGTAGGGTACCAAAGAAAACATCAATTTTATTGCCAAGAATTGCTCCCCCCGTGTCTGCAGCTATTGCATAACCGTATCCTTCAACATAGACTTTGGTACCCATCGGAATAACCTTTGGATCGACAGCAATCAAGCCTTCCCTTGGCTTGACTCCCGTCGCTGTGTTATTTCCAGTATACGTATAAGCGGTAGCCTCAACGTCCAATGTTTTACTAATATTCAAATTTATTAAATCAACTTGTTCCTTTTCAGCAATAGCTTTTTTAGGAGTTTGAACAATTACTTTCTTTTTTGGAATTGGCTCTGAGTTTTGAATAATGACTTCCTTCTTGGGACTTTTAAGTTCGAGGCTAGCGACCACTTGTTGATCAACGGGTTGTCCATCAACTTCGAAGGTCTTAATGACTTGACGCAAAACGCCTTCTTCCCCTTGTTCCTCGGTTTGACTCATACCTGGAAGAAGTTTATCCGATTCAACATATTGCGTTTCAAACGGGATCTCTTGCTCTACAACTTGAATCCTGCTAGTTATCGCCTGATCTCCAGTCCCTTCACTTGGCAGTGTTTGGCTATTTATTTCTTGAATACCTCCTGCTTGGTTGTCTATTTCTTGGCTTGTATTCAATTGTTCAATATTTAATTTTTTTGTACTTAATAGTTGTGAGGTCTGCAGTGAGTAGAGTTGAGAAATATCTGGCACCTCCAACATTGAATAACGTGTACCAGCTGCAAACACTGCTAATCCGCCTAAGTACGAACTCCATTGCTTGGTTCTTCGCCAATAATCGGAATAAGTAGTAATCGGTAGCGAATACATTTTATCCCTCCTTACTAAAATCTATGAAGTAAACAAAAAAAAAGAACTGTTAAATCAGTTCTTTAGACAAGTCTAAAAATGGTTTCTGCATTATGCATGGTTTGGATAGCAAGATCTTCAAAAGGCACGCCTCGGATCTCAGCTAGTTTCTTAACTATTTCTACAACATACGTCGGTTCATTACGCTTTCCACGTCGCGGTTCTGGAGTTAAATAGGGAGAATCTGTCTCTACCAAAATTCGATCTAACGGGGCGTTTTTAGCCACCTCGACCGTATGGCGGGCATTTTTATAGGTTACTGGTCCAGCAAACGATAGATAGAATCCCAGGTTTAAGAGAACCTTTGCCATTTCCCAAGAGCCTGAGTAGCAATGAAATATTCCACCGTATTGAGGGGGATTCGACTTAACAATTTCCATAACATCCTGATGTGCATCGCGATTGTGAATAACAATAGGCAAGCCAACTTCATTAGCCAACTTTATTTGTTGGATAAATACCTTTTTTTGAATTGGGCGTGGAGACAGATCTCGATAATAATCCAGCCCAATTTCGCCCCAAGCCAAAACTTTCGGTTGTTTAACCAATTTTCCTAAAAGCTTTTCCCAAGTTTCATCGGTAGCCTCTTCCGCATTGTGAGGGTGTACACCAATCGCTGCATAGATAAAATCATAGTCTTGGGCTAGCTTAACAGACCGCTCTGAAGAAGGTAGATCATAACCTACATTCGTCAGCCGAGAAATTCCGGCTGACTTCATGCGTGCAGCGACTTCAAGAAAGTCTTCCTTATAGCCAAGATCATCTAAGTGTGCATGAGTATCCCAGATCATTTAACTCGCGCCCCTCCAGGAAGATCTTTTTTCAGCGTAAGAACCTCCAAGATTTCCCCTTGCGAAGCTGCTAAGATCATACCCTGGGACGTAATTCCCCTCAGCTTAGTGGGCTTCAAATTAGCGACCACGACAACATATTGATTAATAAGGTCTTCTGGTGCATAGTGCTTAGCAATACCAGAAACCACTGTGCGTACTTCTCCAGCCACTTCAATTTCTAACTTCAAGAGTTTATCCGTCTTCTCCACTTTCTCGGCACTTAAAACCTTCCCGACCCGTAAATCCAGTTTGGCAAATTCTTCAATGCTGATTTCTTCTTTAATAGGCTCAAATTCTATGGTCTGAACAGGTTCTAGGCTTTCCTTTGGAGCTTGTGCTAGGTCCACTGTTTTAATCTCCCCTACCGTTAGATATTGGGCGATATCAATTCTCGGAAAAAGTGGCTCTCCCTTTTGAACGCGGGTTCCATGATTCAGTATTCCCCATTGGTCCGCTTCATTCCAGCGAATGAGGCCCTCATCATACCCTAAGAGCCTGCAAATCTTCGAGGGTAAGCCCGGCATAAAGGGGGCCGTTAAAATTGCCATAATTCGTATCGATTCTACAAAGGTATAAAGCACCGTATCTAAGCGCTCCCGCTGCTCCTCTTGTTTAGCGAGCGCCCAGGGGGCTGTTTCGTCCACATACTTGTTACACCGTGCCACAAACCGCCAAATTTCTTCAAGGGCCCTGGCTGGATCGCAGCTACTGAGGCTTTGCTCGACAGATTTCTTGACCTCTTGACTCAATGCTTTTAATTCCCGCTCCAGTTCACTGTCTTGTCCGGGCTGAGGTACAATTCCCTCTCTGTACTTGACAACCATTGCTAAACTTCGAGATATAAAATTCCCAAAATCATTAGCCAAATCGCTGTTTAGGCGTTCGACCACGTTATCTTCGGAATACGTACCATCTGTTCCTACCTGCATTTCTCGCAGTAAGAAATAACGGATAGCATCTGAGCCATATCTCTGAATTAATTCGAAAGAATCCTGTACGTTACCGCGAGACTTGGATATTTTCCCACCATCTTTGGTTAAATACCAACCATGCCCATAAATCACTTTAGGTAGTGGAATGTCTAAGGCCATCAGAATAATTGGCCAAATCACAGCGTGAAAACGCACAATATCCTTCCCCATAATGTGCACATCAGCAGGCCAATACCTCTGATAATTCTCCCCATCAGGGTACCCAAGCGCCGAAATATAATTTATCAGAGCATCCAGCCAGACATATACAACGTGTTTAGGGTCAAAGGGAACTTTAATTCCCCATTGAAATGTGGTACGCGAAACACAAAGGTCCTCTAAACCACCTTCAATAAAACGCAGCATTTCGTTGCGCCGGGAAACTGGTTGAATAAATTCCGGATACTCTTCAATATATTGATGCAAAGCTCCCTGATACTTTGAAAGACGAAAAAAATAACTTTCTTCCTTGAGTAATTCCACGTCACGACCACAATCTGCATTAGGACATTTTCCATCAATCAGTTTGTTTTCCATCCAGAACGTTTCACAAGGGGTACAATACCACCCAGAATACTCTGATTTATAGATATCCCCTTGTTCAAAAAGTTGAGTAAAGATTTTTTGAACGACTATTTGATGACGTTGCTCCGTTGTCCGTATAAAATCATCATTCGAAATTTCTAAGGCGTTCCATAGTTCTTTAAAACGTTCTACCACACCATCCACGTAAAGTTTGGGGTCCATCTGATGCGCTTCGGCGGTACGAACTATTTTTTGAGCATTTTCATCGGTACCCGTTAGAAAATAAACTTGATCCCCTATCAATCTATGATAACGGGCAAGTGCATCTGCTGCAACCGTTGTATATGCGGTACCAATATGTGGACTTGAATTAGGATAAAAAATCGGAGTGGTTATGTAATATTTCACCGTTACGTCTCCTTCTCAATTTCATTAGAGTGAACTAGTTGAAAATCCCACTTAAAAACGCAGGAATTAGAAAACTGGTAAAAAAAAGGCAGATTGACATTTGTCAAGTATACCCACAATTGAGATTTCGTATGATAAAAGGCGCTTTTTTAGTTCAAAAGACAATATTTTTGAAAATCTTTTCAAAAAACTGGTTGACTTTATATGGAACGATTGGTATCATAAGTCTGTAGTTTCCTGTCGAATGTTGTTGTAAAGGGAGTGTGGAGAAAAAATGATGAAATCAACTGGAATCGTAAGAAAAGTAGATGAACTCGGTCGTATTGTTTTACCGATAGAGCTTAGACGCACTTTAGGTATTGACGAGAAAGACGCTCTGGAGATCTATGTGGACCAAGAAAGAATTATTCTCAAAAAGTATGAGCCTGCTTGTGTATTTTGTGGTAATGCCAGTAATAACCAAATGTTTCACGGTAAAAACGTCTGCCGAGACTGTGCTGTTGCTATGAGCGAAAATTTAGCTAGTAGTGTCGAATCCTCAAAAGCTGTTTAATAGCTAAACCATACTTAGAGAAATTTACTAAAACGCATATGTGCATATAATTAACTTTGAAGGCCTTAAAGGCCTTCTTTTTTTCTTATTATCCGAAAGATTAATTTCAGGTCCTCATATGAGCAACTATTATGGTCTAACGGTCTCTTCCCGCCGTCACGGCGCCTTGCCATCCGGCATCTAGCCATCCATGGCGATGCTCTAATCTCGAACATCCCTGTTCGAGTCATGGCTACAGGGACACTTGGCCGTCCATGGCCTGCGGTCCCCTCCCGCCATCCATGGCTACGGGGACACTTGACCATCCATGGTCGGCGCATCGAGGAGGGCTTGATAGATTTGTTGCTTTTTTACTCCATGGCGCTTGGCCACTTCTTTCATGGCCTCCATTTTACTTAATCCCCGGTCAATCCCTTCCTGGACCTCTGTGCACCATTCTTCTGGGCTTCCTACCAATTTAACATGGACGTAGGGTGCTAATATGATGCAACACTCTCCCCGAGGTGTGGTTTGTTCGAAAGCTTTTATTAACTCTAAAACGGTTCCTCGATGCACTTGCTGATGTAATTTGGTCAGCTCACGTACTACCGCCGCCTCACGATCCCCAAAATGCTCTGACATCCCTTGGAGAGTAGCCACTAGACGATGAGGAGCCTCATAGAATATCTGAGTCTGTGAGAGATTTGCCAGTGGCTCTAGACTTCGTTTCCTAGCCCCCGTGGTAGTGGGCAGAAACCCGTGAAATGAAAAATGTTCCGTGGGCATTCCAGACAAGACCAAAGCTGTAAGTGCTGCATTAGGTCCGGGTAAAACATCGACTGGTATATCCTCATTCTGACAAAGCCGGATTATTTCATTTCCGGGATCAGAAATCCCCGGTAGACCAGCATCGGAAATAAGTGCAATTGTTAAACCGCTTTTAAGTTTCTCCACCAGTTCTAGAGATTTCTTCTTTTCGTTATGCTCGTGATAACTAATCATGTGGGTCGTAATCTGGTAATGCTGTAAAAGCTTACGTGAATGACGTGTATCTTCTGCAGCAATCAGATCTACTTCCCGCAACGTATCTAAAACCCTTAACGTGATATCTCCTAAATTTCCAATGGGTGTCGCGCATACATACAATGTACCCTTAGCCAACAATGCCTTCGACTCCTTGTTTCCATCCCGATACTTCGTTAATCTTTCCTTAAAAAGCCCATGCAAAATAGGCAATCCCCTTCTAACGGTTGCCCAAAATGAAGATGGCAAACGTGGAAGCCTTCTTGGTATAGGCGAACAAGATTATCATGGGCCACTCCTTGGATGTGCTCTGCATTAGCGATAACTCGTTCTGTTTCTTTCTCCGGGAGAGTCCATTCTCGCTTTAACTTAATATTTTCATTCTCTAACGCTTGAACATAAGGCTTTAAGCGATTAACTTCCTCGAGTAAAGAACGTAATTTCTCTTCGACTTCGGTCAAGGCCTGGGTCAATTGGCTCATACTTTCTCACTCTTTCCTTTAGGCCTTTCCCCTTTCCTATTGCGTTGCTGTCTCCCGTCAGGTTTAGGAGAGAGAACGCTTTCCGCGCGGGGATTCTGTTCATCGGAGCCTTCCATAAGCTTATCTGTATCTAGAGTAATGTGTTGTCGTGAACAATGCTCTTTATCGTCAGACCTGTAACAGCCATTTTCATACTTAAGACAGCACATCAGACGACCACAAATTCCAGAGATCTTAGTTGGATTAAGGGAGAGTTTTTGGTCTTTGGCCATCCGAATCGAGACTGGCTCAAAATCCCCTAAGAAAGAAGTACAGCAAAGGATCCTGCCACAAGAACCAACTCCGCCAAGCATTTTGGCTTCGTCGCGCACTCCGATTTGGCGTAGTTCGATGCGCGTCCTAAAGATTGCTGCTAAATCCTTCACCAATTCCCTGAAATCAACCCGCCCCTCTGCCGTGAAGGAAAAAATAATCTTATTCCCGTCAAACGTATATTCAACATCCACTAATTTCATGGGTAGATGATGTTCGGCAATCTTCTTCAAGCAGATTTGAAAGGCGTCTCTTTCTTTCGCTTTATTTTGTTCGACAAAATGTTCGTCCGCTGCCGTGGCCTTACGCATAACCTGCTTTAATGGCAAAATCACCTCTTCGTCTGGAACCTGACGAGAGGGAATAACCAATTCCCCAAATTCAATACCCCTTGCTGTTTCAACAATTACTTTATCAAATGCAGCGAGTTCAAGGTCTCCCGGGGAGAAATAATATATTTTTCCGGCGTGTTTAAAACGAACGCCCACAATCTCAATCACAGAGAGCCCCCCCTTGTTGAAATAATTCCAAAGCTAACACTTCAATCACTAATCTTGGATTTACTTGTTGTCTTAGTACATCAACGGCCTTCCCGATCGCCAAAAGGTCGAAGGGTCGGATCGTCCCATTTCGAATTCCTGCTTGGGCCTGTACCGCCATTACCTGTAGATAAAGGTTGGCTTGATTCTTATCGATGGGGAAAAGAGCAAAGAGTTTAAGGAAATCTCTCTCTTGGACAGCAATCCCAAACTTTTCCAGCCATTCTTGCAGTGTAGAAATTCCATGTTTTAAAATCTCTGTCGCCAGATTCTGATTACTTCCACTTAGCCGAAAAGCTTGAATTGCCTCATGCCTATCCTCGTCTCCTACTTCCTTTAACCAGGCTTCTTCAGAAAGATTAGGGAAATAAACAAGCTGTGCGCGGCTCTGTATCGTGGGTAAAATGCCTTCCGCATTATCAGCACTCAAAATAATAACTGTCCGCTCCGGCGGTTCCTCAATAACTTTTAACAGGGAATTTGCGGCCGGAATCGTCAAAGCTTCTGCCTGCTCAATAATAGAAACTTTATAAATTCCCTCGTAATGCTTAAGATTCACCTTTTCTTGCCACTTAAGTACCTGCTCAATCCCGATGGTCGTTTTAAGAGGTTTTAGCCATAAAACTTCTGGATGATTCCCACTGAGAATCTTTCGACAAGACGAACAACTTTGACAAGGTCCGTTGGAAATCGGCTTACTACAGTTCAAAATTTGCGCTAAACGGAGAGCAACCTCTCGTTGATGAAGCGAACTTCCTCCATGGAACAGTAAGAGATGGGCTAATCGCCTTTCACTTGCCGCTTTCTCTAAGTGTTCTAACTGTCGTTTCATATCGTCACATCAACACCTTTGTCCTCGCCAATCGGGATTACTCTCTTCATCCTTTAGCCCTCCTCGACAATCCAAATTGTTTGATTCTCAAAACCGTCCCAGCCTTGCCAACGTCCCTCTCCGGCAGTGAGTAACCTATCTAAAACTTCTTGAGTCATTTGCTCTCCCATTACGACCACTGGGATTCCGGGCGGATAGGGCGAGATCGTTTCCCCAACAATATGACCTAAGCTCTGCTTGAGGGGGATTTGATGTTTATGGGCAAAAAAAGCTTCCCGTGGAGAAAGAATCCGACGAGGTAAAGGAAGAATCTTAGGAACCAATCTTTCTACTCCCTTTTTTATGATTCTGCTTGCAACAGAGGGAGCAAAATCAATTAGACTTTCTAACCCCTTGGTAAGCCAACGAATATCCTCTGGTGTATTCCCTATCCCTAACATAAATAGGATATTTTCCTCATCCCATAACTCTGGTTCAATTCCGAAGCCTTCTCTGAGGTATTCTACACAACGTGGAGCTGAAATACCCAACGGCAATGTATTAATAAGAATTTTTGACCAATCCACCGTATGAATACCATAAGTCCCGACATCTTCTCCTGAGAGAATTCGAAAACCAGTCCCTACTTTCCTATGAAGTTCATCGACTGCTTCCCTAAGACATTCCCACCGCCCACTATCTAAGGCGAATTCTCCGGCTCGCTCCAAGGAGGCAAGAAATAAATAACTCGGGCTTGAGGATTGCAAAAACTCTAGACTTTGCCTCAAGCGAGTGCGAGAGACCCTGCTCCCTTGAACATGTAGCATAGCAGATTGAGTTAAAGCACTTAAAGTCTTATGAGAACTATGTAAGACCAGGTCTGCTCCAACCTTTAAGGCACTGGGTGGAAATAACGAGCCAAGGTAATGTGAGCCATGCGCTTGATCGACGAGAATAGGCGTTTCAAATTCCAAACGCGTTCTTTCATCCACCAAACGGCTTAATTCAAAGCCTGTACCGTAATAACTGGGATACGTGACATGACAGGCAGATAACCCTTGCCATGAAATCTGTTGTTTCTTCACGTCGAGTCCTAAAGGAAGATTAAAATCCGGGTGAATGATGGGCAACAAATAATCTGGTTTTAAACCACTTAACACCAAGGCGGACATAACGGAACGATGAGAGCTTCTTTCTACAGCAACCCTTTTATCCGCAGTATCTTCCAAAGCGAGAAACATCGCTTGATTTCCAACCGTCCCCCCGTTAACTAAAAAAAAGGTTTCCTCTGCCCCGAAAATCTCTGCAGCCCGTTTTTGCGCCTTGGCAATAATCCCGTACGGCGAATGAAGCATATCAAGCCCCGGAAGCTCAGTTAAATCAAATCCCCGAAAATCAAGGCCAATAAAAAACTCCTGTCGACCTTTATGGCCAGGAGTATGGAAAGAGCAAAATCCTTGTTTATGGTAATGGCTCAATCCCGCTCCAAGATCACCCACCGAATGAAGAACCTCCATTCACCAGACTTGTTTACCATTTGAATATAACTGACACATGGTATTCCTTATAGTTTAACATGAAATAGGTTTTTTTTCATCCCTAATACAAATCCTCTATTCAGGGAACCAAGTAGTAAAGAAAAGTTTAAGTTCTAATGATACATTTATATATTTTCCTTACTTCATTGCTAGTAAAACTAGTTTGTATCTTATTAAACTAATTATTTGTTTACCGTTCTGACTTAATAAAAAATTCCTTTTATCAAAAACATGAACTCCTGATATTCCGGTGTGCCTTGCTCTGCTGTGAACAACTCCTGTTGGCAATCCGAACAAAAAAACATTCCCTGAACTCGAAAACCATCATATAGGCCCTCTTTAGGGACCTGAGTACAACGGTAACATACTGGGAGAACCTTACCCCCGTTGACAAAAGTATTATAGTCTTCAACAACTTCTTGAGTTTCTGATGGGCTTTTTATATTGTTCTGGAACATCTTAATCATGATTATACCCCCCTAGTTACTTCTACCCCTATTCTTGCCCTTCTACCGTTGGATTAACCGCACTGCCGCTTGACATTCCAGAATGATGAACCGTAACTTGTACATCCAGGGAAATCGGAAAATCTTTAATTTCCGCCTCCCAATCATCCTTTATTGTCTTCCAATATGCCGAATTTTTCTGTTCAATATGCCGTCCAATTCCCAAAAAATCAAGGCCTAGCTCTCGTTGCTTTTTAAGCGAACTCTCACATTCTTTCTCGATAACCTTAGCAAAGCTCTTTTCTGCCCCTTTCCCTAATTCTACCCACTCCGGACCCGACAGTGGTTTCTTTAATCCCAGAACTTCATCAATTGCAATACTTGTGTTGATCTGGTATTGCAATTCTATTTTTCCGTTATTATTTTGTACTTTGTACTTTGTACGGGATGTTAATACTTGCCCTCCAAACTTAGCGTTTTCTTTTTCTTCATCTTTAAGATCAACAGTGTTAATTAAGCGATGTACAACGTCATTCTCTAACCACATATATCCTTTAGTTTCTTCGTCTGTCAAAAAATCCACCAAGCGATCCCCACGCAAAACTCCCGCACCTTGTATCCGTATCTCTCCTGCCTCATCATTTCCGTCCGCTTTATATTCAAGGCCCTCCCCAGGCTTTACGCTCTCAAGCACCGGGAGAATTGGTGCCGTACTTGTTGTACCTAAAATAGTAAGGTAATGCCCTAACCGTACCATCGGGAAGCTCGATATTTCATCTCCACCTTCAATGATATTTTTAGTAGCCATAGCTGGTAATAGCTCAGAGCGCAATTCTAGCCTCAAGATGTCTTGGGCCTTCCCTTTAGCTAGAACTAGGTACATTGAGCGACGAAATTCAGAATAACGTTGTGCAAAGTCCAACATATTATTAAAACCACCAGCTTTTGCTACCTCCTCGCCAATAATGATCACCTTCAGTGAACCCATAAAAGGGGTCCGATAGGTGATTTTAGAAATCTTTTCGATAGCTTCCCTGACGCTTGAAGTCTCTACGCCAAATGTTCGGTCCTTAATTTCCGCACCGCTCGCAGCTCCTTTTGTTGGCCTTGCAAATTGAAATGTTATGACAAAAGTACCGGTTTTTTCCCCAAGATCAAATCCTACTCCTAATAGTGGGGCTAATTCCTCCACTTCCCGTTTTCCCCAACATCCAGGCAATAACATAAGGCATACAATCAAGATCCCTATAAGCCCTCTTTTAAGTTGGCTAATACTTTTCATGAATCACCAGTTCCCTTCTTCCAGCGCGAGGCTCCCCATAGAGTAAGGATCCAAGCAGACGCAAAAGGTAAAATGAGATAATTGTCGACGATTCCAATTTCCATAATTAATGAAGGTCCTCTTTTAAACCTAAAAGCGATCACCATAAATATGACGCCCACTGCGAGATTCCATTTTAATCCCTTCAATTTAAAGACGGTATCTAAGCCCCAAGTCACTGTGTAAAAAAATGCGCAGACCTTTATGACCAGGGCTCCTAACCACACCCCTAGAAATAAGGATTCAACTCCAGCTACCGTCCGACTTATTTCCACCATCTTCCCTAAGACAAGTAAACCATAGACTAAACGGATGGTTTCTGCAGGTCCAAACACTAGAATTTGAATTAAGACAACCATTGTATCCAGGAATCCTACCAAAAAAACTGCTCGCCAAACCCCTGTCTTCAATTGTCCAAGCACTTGTTTATCAGTAGCTAGAAAGGGAAGGATTCCCGCTAAGAAGAGAATATATTCCATCGCGAAGGGTACTACTTTGAGCCCCCCTAAAAAAAGCGGTTTAAATCCCTCACTTAAAATAGGCATAAGTTCTCCTTGTTCCATACGCGGTATGGAGAGACCGACATTTAGAACCAAGGCAATCACAATTAGAGGAAAGATAACTTCGGAAAAGCGCGCAAATACTTCGATCCCCGAATTAACCAAGTAAAAAACGAGTAAAAGCCCTCCTAGGTAGAACACCCCAAGGGGGGTTAGAGGCATAATTGAAGTCTCATAGATATCCCCTGCTTGGGCCAACAACAGCCCGCCAAAGTAACCCGTGATTGAAATATAAAGGACCCCAATGATTTTCCCAATCCATTTTCCAAACAGCGTTTCTGAAATCTGTAACAAATTTCTGCCTGGATACTGTTCGAGAAGCGAAATCACCATTAAGCCGTAAGGAATTCCCACAGCTAAGCCCGGTAAGACACTCATCCAGCTATCCCGTCCACCGACTGTAGTAACCATCGATGCTACAGGAAAAAACGTTGTCCCCATAAGCACGGCTGCCCCTAAGGTCATAAATTGATGTGATGAGATTCTTTCCATCGTTACCCTTGCCCTCCTGATTGGGGTCTCATTCGTCGAACACTCGCTCCCTTCTTCCAGAGCGAGACTCCCCATAGAATAGGTACCCAAAGGGATATAAAAGGCACTATCAGATACTCATCAACAAGTCCGATTTCCATAATTAAAGAAGGACCTCTTATAAACCTGAAAGCAATCCCTAAAAATGCAACACCCATTGCCAGGTTCCATTTTAACCCCTTCAAGCCAAAGACGGTTTCTAAACCCCAAATCGCTGCAAAAAAGAGAGAACTGATTTTTAAGACCGCCGCTCCAAACCAAACCCCCAAAAATATGGATTCAACTCCAGCTACCGTTCGGCTTACTTCTACCATTTTCCCTAAGACAAGTAAACCATAGACCACACGGATAGTTTCCGCTGGTCCAAAAACAAGCATTTGGATTAAGACAACCAACGTGTCTAGAATGCCCACCAAGAAAACAGTTCGCCAAACCCCAGTTTTCAACTGACGAAGCTCTTGCTTTCCGGTGGGTAGAAAAGCGATAATTCCTGCTAGAAAGAGCATATAGGTCATCACAAAGGGGGTTACTTTAAATGCCCCTATAAAAATTGGTTTAAATCCCTCACTTAAAATAGGCAAAAGTTCCCCTTGTTCGATCCGAGGTATAGAGAGTCCAATATTCAGAAGCAAGGCGATGACGATCAGTGGAAAAACTACTTCGGAAAAACCTAACACTTCGATCCCAGAGTTCACTAGATAGAAAACGAGTAATAATCCTCCTAGATAGAACACTCCGAGAGGGGTTACAGGCATAGTCGAAACCTGATAGATGTCCCCGACTTGCCCCAGCAACAAGCCACCAAGATAACCCGTTATTAGTATGAAAATGGTACCTATGATTTTCCCGATCCACTTTCCAAGCAGTGTTTCTGAAATCGTCAATAGATTTTTTTGAGGATACTGTTCTAAAAGGGAAAACACCATTAAGCCGTAAGGAATTCCCACGGCAAATCCCGGTAAGACACTCATCCATCCATCTCGACCGCCGACTCCAGTCACGATGGATGCTACGGGAAGAAACGTTGTACCAAGGAGTACGGCCGCTCCTAAGGTCATAAATTGGTGGGGAGAAATTCTTTCCATGGTTACCCCTTCCCATTTGGTCGGGGTTCCTCGACGTCCATGAGTTGAGGACGACGCTTTAACGCCCACCATGGTGCCCGAACGAATGTATCTTGTAACAAGGCCCGAATACGCAGCGGGGCTATCGGGCTTAAGTAGGGTACTCCGAAAGAACGAAGGCTTAGGAGGTGAATTAAGATCGCATAAAGACCCACAGCTACCCCAAAAAAACCAAGAATACCAGCCAAAATCATTAGTGGGAATCGCATGAGCCGAACCGCAAGACTCAAATCGAAGGTAGGAATAGCATAACTAGACACAGCTGTCAATCCAATGATGATAACCATCAGGGGGCTGACCAGGCCGGCCGTCACCGCTGCTTCGCCGATAATAAGTGCCCCGACAATCCCGATCGTCTGTCCAATCGGCTTTGGTAAGCGGAGCCCTGCTTCCTGTAATATTTCTAAAGTAATCGTCATAGTTAAGGCCTCTAAAAGAGCCGGAAAGGGCACTCCTTCCCGACCTGCAGATATACTCATCAAGAGATCTGTCGGTATAATTTCCTGATGAAACGTCGTCACTGCAATATAGACGCTAGGGGCTACAATGGCTACAAATGCTCCTACATACCGCACAAAGCGTGAAAGGATCGCAACCATGGCCCGTTGATAGTAGTCTTCATTCACATTTAAAAACTGTGTTAATACTGCTGGTACCACAAGTACTATGGGGGTTCCGTCGCAAATAATGCCCACTTTCCCTTCCAGTAGCTTTCCCGCCAAGACATCTGGACGCTCTGTAAAGGAGATTTGAGGAAAGGGAGAATAAGGATTATCCTCAATCATTTCCTCGATATATCCATTCCCTAGCATGCCATCCATCTTAATGGAGCTCAGTCTCCTAAGAACTTCGGAAACGATATCTGGACTTGCTATTTTTTCAATATAGGTAACTACAAGATCCGTATTCGTCATTTCTCCAAGTTTTAAAGAGATTATCCTTAAGGAGGGATGTTTGATCTTGCGCCGCAAAAGTGAGGTATTAGTTCGAAGCGTTTCCGAAAATCCTTCACGTGGCCCTTTGACGATCGACTCCGTAATCGGTTCAGCAACGCCTCGACTTTCCCATCCCCTGGCACCGATAACGATAGCCTCCGTCAAGTTGCCGAAAAAAATTACTGAATCACCCGAAAGAATAGCATCAATAGCATCTCCCATTTTGGATATTTTCTTAATTTCTAGGCCAGGGAGAAGACTCTGGAGTGTTTTATCCACAACATTTAATAAGGTCACTTGAGCTAATTCCGGATGTCCCGCCAAATCCACCATGAGAGGTTTGAGAATAAATTGATCGAGTAGATTCTTATCAACCAGACCATCCACCGCCGCTAAAATACAGGGAATACGTTCTTTCCCTTGGAGGAAAAACTCCCGGAACACGACATCGCTACTCTTGGATAAGATCTCCTTTATTGTTTGTCCAGATAAAGGCTTATTCAGCTCTTCGTCAAACGAATACGAGGGAGACTTGCGTATCTGCTTATCTCCCTTCGGACGAATGGTAAGCTCTTTGATCATTTTCAGCCAACTGCCCACGTTTCTTCCCCCTTATCTAGCTTATCTTGTCCGACAACAAGTTGATTAATGCGCCAATCCTTAGTTCGCTACTCTATTCAGCAGAAACAAACCCCTATCCCCAATTTTTTTAAATAAAAACCACAACAATCGATATACACTAAAGGCGCTCCTTTAATATCATGGGATCTAATGTTCATATATTGAATTTGTCGGTCTCACTCCTTTAGCTTATAAGATGCTAAAATAGTGACCCCTACTCTTGAATTTCTTCACAAAAAATAGTGTAAAGGGAACTACCGTTAAATAGTTCCCCTTACACTATTTGAGTATATTTTCTTTTGAATTCTAATAATACTACCTAAAAAATAATGTTAAATTCCCAGCAACTGTAATACTGATAGTGCCATAACACCCGGAAATCCTAACAACCCGACAAGTAGGATTGTAAAGAAGTTAATAGGAACCTCTAACCCAAAGACACTTAAGAGAAAATTAATAAGCCAAAGTCCAACTATCCCACCTAGAATATGTATCATCACTTTGAGAAATACCCGAGGTTTTCCTAAGGAAGAGCGCACAACAAAGGCTAATAAAATTATGAAGAGTCCTAAAAAAACAAAGGTCATGGAAATCCTCCTTTGCCTAAAGCATAGTACATACTATGCACATAAGGACAAAGTAGAACAAAATATCAATCTCAATCTGATTTCATTCATCAGTGATACTACTTAAGCGGCAAGGAGTCCTCATAGTAAAGAGAGCAGGCTAACCTGCTCTCTTCAACATCTTAATCTTTGCTACTTTTTTAATTTTTTATCTCTTAGTCCCACTTTTGATTGGCTAAACGCTTGTAGGATTCATAGCGTACCTTAGCGTATTTTTCAGCACCGACGAAAAGTTCCTCCGCACTATCCGGGAAGGTATTCAACAGGGAAGAGTAACGAACTTCGCCCATGATGAACTCACGGAAGGATGTGCTAGGTTCCTTAGAATCCAAGCTAAATGGATTCTTTCCTTGATCGATCAAATCTGGATTATAGTGATAGAGGTGCCAGTAACCAGAGTCAACCGCTTTCTTCTGCTCTTGGACACTCTTAGTCATACCAGCTTTAAGACCATGGTTGATACAAGGAGCATAGGCAATAATCAAAGAAGGTCCTTTATAGGCTTCAGCCTCTTTAATAATCTTAATGGTTTGAGCCATGTTAGCACCTAAGGCAATCTGCGCAACATAAACATATCCATAACTCATCGCGATCATGCCTAGGTCTTTCTTTCGAATCTTTTTACCTGCTGCAGCAAATTTGGCTACTGCTGCTCGAGGAGTAGATTTTGAGGATTGTCCTCCAGTATTGGAGTAAACCTCAGTATCCATAACGAAGATATTTACATCGTCTCCAGAAGCTAGTACATGGTCTAAGCCACCAAATCCGATATCATAAGCCCAACCGTCCCCACCGAGGATCCATTGGGATTTTTTAATAAGGTGATCTTTCTTAGCAAAGATTTCCGCCAGGACCTTATTGTCTCCAACATAACTTCCAAGTCCAGCAAGGATCTTTGCAGTTGCAGCTTTAGAAGCGTCAGCATCATCCCAACCCGTCAGCCACTCTTGGAATGCTTCTTTCAACTCAGCACTTATCTCCATCTCGAGTGCTTGGTTCATCAAATCCACAAGTTTCTCACGTTGTTGACGAACGCCCAGGTACATACCATAGCCAAACTCGGCGTTGTCTTCGAACAAGGAGTTAGCCCAGCTTGGTCCTTTGCCTTCCTGATTAGTGGTATATGGAATTGAAGGAGCACTGCCACCCCAGATGGAGCTACAGCCGGTAGCATTGGAAATCATCATGCGATCGCCATATAGCTGAGTAATAAGTTTAACGTAGGCAGTCTCACCGCAGCCTGGGCATGCACCGTTGAACTCTAGTAACGGTTGCGCAAACTGGCTACCTTTCACAGTTGTGACATCAAAGAGTTGGCTCTTATTTTTCAGGGTAACAGCAAACTCCCAGTTCTTGGTCTGTTGTTCCATCTGCTCAGCCGCTGGTTTCATGACCAGAGCTTTAACTTTGGCTGGGCAAACCTCAGCACAGTTTCCACATCCTGTGCAATCCAATGCACTTACTTGAACACGGAATTGCAGGCCCGTTACTTCTTTACCAATCGCCTTCTTACCCACGAAGGTTTCCGGAGCAGTCTTTGCTTCTTCTTCATTGATTAAGAACGGACGAATTGCTGCATGGGGACAAACATAAGAACATTGATTACATTGGATACAATTGTCGATCTGCCATTCCGGTACGATAACACCAATCCCACGTTTTTCATAGCAAGAAGTTCCTACCGGGAAGGTTCCATCTTCACGTCCTAAGAACGTACTGACAGGAAGGCTATCTCCCTCTAGCGCATTCATCGGGCGCAGAATATTCGTTATGAAATCCGGTTCTTGAACAGCCGCGGCAGCCTGAGCTTGAGCGTTGTCTGGATTTTCCCAAGCGGCCGGAACTTCTACCTTGATAAGGGAAGATACGCCGAGATCAATCGCCGCAGTATTCATATCTACGATGTTTTGACCCTTTTTACCATAGGTTTTTACAACGGAAGCTTTTAAATAATCAACAGCCTCTTGGACAGGAATTACGTTGGCAAGTTTAAAGAAGGCTGCTTGCATGATCATGTTAATGCGGTTACCAAGACCAATTTTTCGGGCAATCGATACTGCATCGATGATATAGAAGTTAGCTTTGGTTTTGGCTAAAGCCTGTTTCATAGTAGCAGGAAGCTTTTCAGCCAGTTCTTCTGGGGTCCACTGGCAATTCAAGACAAAGTTGCCGCCTTGCTTGAGCCCTTTTAAGAGGTCATATTGGTAGACATAAGTTTGGTTATGGCAAGCTATATAGTTCGTGCCTGTCACATAATAAGGGGATTTAATTTGCTTTTTGCCAAAGCGAAGATGGGAAACCGTAATTCCGCCCGATTTCTTACTGTCGTATTGGAAATAAGCTTGAGCATAGAGCTTGGTGTGATCCCCAATAATCTTAATCGCTTGTTTATTAGCACCGACTGTACCATCAGCACCAAGACCCCAGAACTTACAGGAAATTGTCCCTTCTGGAGCAGTGTCAATGATTTCATCCTCTGCTAAGGATTTATTAGTGACATCATCGATAATTCCAATCGTAAAGTCATGTCTTGGGCTTTCAGATTGAAGGTTTTTATAGACAGCCAGTACTTGGGATGGGGTCGTATCTTTTGACCCTAAGCCATAACGGCCACCGACAACCACTGGTTTAAGATCGCTTGAATAGAAAATATCCTTTATATCTAGATATAGAGGTTCGCCCGTAGCACCGGGTTCTTTGGTACGGTCAAGAACCGCAATCTTTTTAACAGTAGGAGGCAAGACTTTAAAGAAGTAATCACTGGAGAACGGGCGATATAAGTGAACCTTAACAACGCCAACCTTTTCCCCTTTGGCCACGAGATAGTCAATAGTCTCTTCAATCGTGTCACAGATCGAGCCCATGGCCACAATGACATACTCTGCATCATCTGCACCATAGTATTGGAAAGGATGATATTCTCGGCCAGTGAGTTTCTTGTATTCTTGCATATAATGCTCAACCATGTCTGGAATGGCATCATAAAAACGATTCGAAGCTTCTCGACCTTGGAAGTAAACATCCGGATTTTGAGCCGTTCCACGAAGAACAGGACGTTCAGGATTTAAAGAACTGTCGCGGAAGGTTTGTACTGCGTCCATATCTAAAAGTTTAGCAACTTCTTCATATTCTGGAACTTCTATTTTTTGAATTTCATGAGAGGTCCGGAATCCATCAAAGAAATGAAGGAACGGTACTCTGGATTTAACCGTCGCTAAGTGAGCAATAAAGCCAAGGTCTAATGCTTCTTGCACATTATGAGATGAAAGCTGTGCAAAACCCGTTGCGCGCACGGACATAACGTCCTGATGGTCACCAAAGATGGATAAGGCATGCGTTGCTAAGGCCCGAGCGCTGACATGGAATACACATGGCAAGAGCTCTCCAGCAATTTTATACATGTTAGGAATCATCAAAAGTAAGCCTTGGGAAGCCGTATAGGTCGTAGTTAAAGCCCCTGCCTGAAGTGAACCATGCACTGCGCCAGCTGCTCCAGCCTCGGATTGCATCTCAACAACTTTAACTGTTTGCCCAAAAACGTTTTTCCTTCCATGAGCAGCCCATTCGTCAACTAATTCTGCCATTGTTGAAGAGGGAGTGATGGGGAAGATAGTGGCGACTTCCGTGAACGCATATGAGGCGTGCGCGGCCGCTTCGTTACCATCCATAGTTTTCATTTTGGCCATAATTTTCTCCTCCTAATCATGTGATTAATTTAATTTTGGATCTCTAAGTATAAGTGCTCTATTTATGGCAACCCCAGATTCTATCCCCCAACATAGGTTAAGGGAAAAAGTTGGGAAAAAAAAGAAAGAATTTTTGTAAAATTACCATAAAAATAGACTGAGGGAACTAATTCAGGTATAAGCCCGAATAGTTCCCTTTCGACAACCTCAGTATACCCTTTAATTGTTATATCCGTCAACAATTAAATTTATGGGTAAAATGCAATCTTCAAATTCCGAGCACCTAGGAAGTTTCAAAATTATCAGATTCTTTATTAAGGTTCACTTCTAGGGAAACCTTTTTAATTACAGTTGTTAGCTTATATACTAGCTATAATTGTCGGCGACCTTCTAAAGCCCTGGCAATGGTCACCTCATCAGTATATTCTAGGTCTCCTCCTACAGGAAGACCATGGGCGATCCGAGATACTTTAATTCCCATTGGTTTTAGCAAGCGCGCTAAATAAAGAGCCGTCGCTTCCCCCTCAACGGTAGGGTTCATTGCCATAACCACTTCTTTTATTCCATCTAAACGTCTTAAGAGCTGTTTAACGGTCAATTGCTCTGGACCAATTCCGTCCATTGGGGAGAGAACCCCGTGTAGCACATGATAACGTCCCTTGAATTCCTTAGTTTTCTCTAACGATACCACATCTCTTGGATGCTCAACTACACAAAGTGCGGTTTGATCTCTTTGTGGATTATGACAGAGCGCACACGGCTCTTGATCTGTAAAATTCGAACAAATAGAACACTTTTTGATATCACGATTTGCTACGACAATAGCTCGTGCTAAATCCTCGGAAACTAGGGGTTGTTGAAGTAAGTAAAAAGCAAGCCGTCCAGCCGTTTTGGGCCCAATCCCCGGCAAACGCGCTAAGCTACTAATAAGATCCGCCAAGGGTTGTGGGTATTGTAAGAAATCCATAGATCACCTAGAACAATCCGGGGATCTTTAAACCGCCGGTAAGTTTACCCATTTCTTGACTAGCCATTTCCTGAGCTTTCCTTAACCCTTCATTTAATGCCGCTTTGATAAGATCTTCCAGCATTTCAACATCTTCAGGGTCAACTGCTTCAGGCTTGATTTTCAATTCGACCAATTCCATTTTCCCACTGACGACAACTTGAACCATCCCTCCGCCAGAAGAGGCATCCACTGTTTTGGTCAGAAGTTCTTCCTGAACCTTCGCCATATCCTCTTGCATCTTTTGAGCTTGCTTGAGCATTTGGCTCATATTACCACCCATACCGCCACCGCCCATACCTTTAAAACCCGCCATTTTAAACACATCCTATCTTCGTTATTACTAGTATTATTCACTCGTTGCTCTTATCTATTACTCCCTAACCACTACCAGATCTGAGCCAAACATGTCTCTGGCTTTGTTTATCAAAGCTTGCTCCTGCTTTTTCGAGTCTTGACTCGACGGTGTCTCCTTGGTCTGAAACTCGTTTTCCATAAAATTCTGCAAGGTTAGGGAAGTACCAAATAGGCGCTTAAGAACATCTTCGATGGTCTGGCGATTTTCTGCTTGATTAACTTTGTCTTTATGAAAAGAACAACCTTCACGAAAGAGGATCGTCAAAGTTTTTCCATCAAGTTGAACTGGTTTTCCTTCCATCAAAAAAGCCTGGGTTGATTTTTTAAGTTTTTTAACCTGTTCTAAAACATCATTCCAACGCTCTTGAATTCCCTCAATGGTCAGGCTGAGTTTAGATTCCTCGGCAGTGTTCCCTGAATCCGAGGTTTTTACTTCTGTATGAGAAATTTTCTGGGCCTGGGGTGGATCCTTCGGAATCACACGACTCGATTTAGAACTGACCAAAGGCTTCCCTTCGGGTATTCCCTCTCGAACAAAACCACCGCCTTGAAGCTGTTGCTCGATTAGATACAACCGCTTCAGTATCTCCTCCTGCCCATCCATCGTAGAAGGTTGACTATCATGAATGGTCTGGACTAATAAAAGTTCAGCAGCTAATCGAGCATTCGAAGCATACTTAAGCTGACCTTCCCCTTGTAGTAATACAGAGATCCAGCGCAACAAGCGGGGAATTCCGATTGTTGCAGCCTGTTTGACCAAACGATCTTGAATATGTGGCGCTACCATAGGGGTTTTCCCTGTAGACGCTGTCAATAACATTTGGCGGAGATAATCAAGCAACTCTCGGATAATCTGACGTGGGTCTCGCCCTTGCTGAATGCCATCAGCTAAAAGGTTTAAACTTTTGCCATAATCAGAGAAGAGACATGCTTCCACTAACTGAGCGCTATAAGTCTCCCCAACCATACCCAAAACCAGATACACTTCTTCTACACCGATTGGATCATCCTGAAGAAGACATTGGTCTAAAATACTCAAGGCATCCCGTAGCCCGCCTTCAGACTTCTGGGCAATGACCGCAAGGGCGTCCGGATTGACCTGCCTCTCTATAGACGTACATACTTCAAGCAAACGTTTTTGGATATTTTCTAAGGAGATCCGATGGAATTCAAAACGCTGTACCCGAGAAAGGATTGTCAAAGGAATTTTTTGAACCTCTGTCGTAGCTAAAATAAAAATAACCTGTTGGGGAGGCTCTTCCAATGTCTTAAGCAGGGCATTGAACGCCTCAGAAGTTAACATATGTACTTCATCGATAATATAAACTTTATATTTCCCTTGGGTTGAGCTCAATTTTATATTTTCACGTAAATCACGAATTTCGCCAATGCCCCGATTTGATGCGGCATCGATCTCAAAAACCTCCATTGATGAACCATGGTCAATACCCGTACAAGAAGGACAGTGATTACAGGGCTCCACTCCTTGTAATTCTTCGCAATTCAAAGCTTTAGCTAAGATTTTGGCAGCGGTAGTTTTCCCTGTGCCTCTTGGACCACTAAATAAATAAGCGTGTGCTATCTTCTGTTGTTTAAGCGCATTAATTAATGTTTTAGTAATATGTTCTTGACCTACAATGTCTTTAAACACTCTAGGGCGCCATTCACGATAAAGCGCTAAATAAGCCATACTATCACCCTCAATAAATAGAGTGGGGAATATGTTAAAAAAAGATGGTACATTGACCACCTTTATCTTTCATAAATAGCCGTACACCCTAGATCGAACCAGCGCCTCCGAACGTTACCTTGGTCGGCATACTCAATTCAGGCAACCTTACGGCACACAAAACGCTCTCCTTAGTGCTGCTTCCGTCAGGATCTGACACGGTTCGGAGTGTTCTGTTGCGTAAGACCCAAATCTCATCGCTGCCCACCAAAGACTGCTTCACAGGCGTGGACCTTTCGCGGGAATTCCACCTTGCTAGAGCGGGCTGCAAGTTACAGGGAACCGCTACCTCCCCGTCTAGTACGGCTAAATCAATTATAGCAAAATAAAAAGCCGAAGTCGAATACTTTGGCTGGAATCATCTAAAAATGGCGGAGAGAGAGGGATTTGAACCCTCGACACCGGTTGCCCAATGTACCCGCTTTCCAGGCGGGCGCCTTCGACCACTCAGCCACCTCTCCGAGTTCGATAAACAATCTACCTATTAATATAAAATTAATGTGTTTTCTGTGTTTAGTGAACAAGAGAGATTATATCGCAAAGAAACAGGCACGTCAATGGTAAATTAGCTGTTAATATATGTAATCTTATATATTTCTTTGTTTAAGTTGAATATTTTTGGCTTAAATATCGTAGAGTACTCTATGTATGCCTTTATTATTTAAATTTTTAAAACTAACCTTGGAGGATGAAATGGAAATTAAACCACTAAAAGAATTAAAATTATACGGTTTTAATAACCTAACCAAAACTTTGAGTTTCAATATGTATGATATTTGCTATGCCAAGTCCCCCGAGCACCGTCAAGCCTATATCGATTACATAGATGAAGAATACAATTCTGATCGTCTCGCTAGAATTCTTTCAGATGTTGCCAGCATTATCGGTGCCAATATCCTCAATATTGCTAAACAAGATTATAATCCTCAAGGGGCAAGTGTTACGATGCTTGTTTCCGAGGAGCAAGATGTGACAATACCTGCTAATGTCGTGGCCCATTTAGATAAAAGTCACATCACAGTTCACACCTATCCAGAAAGTCATCCCAATAAAGGGATTAGTACCTTCAGGGCAGACATTGACGTTTCAACCTGTGGGAAGATTTCTCCACTGGCAGCCCTTAACTATCTTGTGACTAATTTTTATTCAGACATTGCCATCATCGACTATCGCGTCCGAGGTTTTACACGAGATCTTGACGGTAGAAAATTCTTTATTGATCATAAAATAAATTCCATTCAAAACTATTTGGCTAAGGAAAAAAAGGAACTTTATCAAATGATCGACGTCAACGTCTATCAGGAAAACATTTTTCATACAAAGATGATCTTAAAAGACTTTGATCTCGATAGTTATCTATTTGGCACGGCTAAAAAAGAACTTTCACCCAGTGAAAAGAAAAAGATTAAACAACGCTTAACTAAAGAAATGTCGGAGATATTCCACGGGAGGAATATACCTAGAGCTTAGGCTTAGCTTAGTCTTAGCCTAGCCTTAGCCCTAGTCTTATACCCTATCCTTACTTATCCATATCCCTAGCTAAGTCCAAGTGTCGTTCTTATATTTAGAGAGTTTCCGGCTTTGTAAAAAGGACGGAATATGTGATTTTTTATATGCGATTGATTAATTCCCAGAAGTAAAAGCGAACTTTTGGCTTAGCCGTAATGAGGTGATTTTTATTCGTCTGTTCTTTCGAATTAACAGAGACTTCAATTTTATGGGGAATCCCCGCCTTTCCATCCACTGGAACGGCTGTTGAACTCTTAATATCAATAAAACAGAGCGGTGGGAAAAGCACGCACCACCAGTTTGATCCCTTTCCTTCACCGATCACGACACGTAACGCTTCATATTGACCTGCCGGGAGTACTAAGGATCCATAGGACTTGGTAGGGAAGGAAAAACGCCCATACTCTGTACGGACTGAATAATTCTTTCCCCAATCCCTGGCCACAGTACGCCCTATATCCTCCATTTCAGTGCTGAGCTGCTTAAGAATATCCCGTGATTCATCTAACGACTGGGAAACGGCTAGCCGAGGCGAAACTTCTTTTAAGATAGCATCTCGAACCGCATGCTTCAGCTCCTGATCCCGTTCGCTGTCAGAGTTTGCGAGAACATGAAATCGTATCAGTTCGTCCGGTGTTGGAGTGAATGATATTTCATCCATCGACTCGTTCGTTTTATAGGCTTTCACAGCATTAGTACTCGCACTAAAACCAGTACTAGTACCTGCATTACTTTCTTTAAGTGGTCCCCAATAAGCCGCGACTCCCCAAATTGTAATCATACTTAAAAGGATGATATTAATTGATCTCCATGCTTTCATAAGTCTGATCCCGCCCTCCTGAACTTCATGCATTAGTGGTCAATTTATTTCTCTAATAGCAGTCTGTCCAAGAATGTGAAGATTTAAGCAAGGTGCTTCCTTTTTTGATTAATTCATTTTTTTATTTAATTTGTTGATTTATTGATCTTTTAATTATTTATCTAATTGCAACTTCCCTCGGCTCGTTCCTCTATCCATAAAACTAAAAGGTCTTCGCGTATACCATCCACGAAGACCCTAGATTGATTCTCTCTATATAATAAAATAATTCATATCGAAATCACGTCTTTTAGCTTTAGATAAATATATAAGAGCACGTAATGATCTTCCTAACACCAATATAGATCGCTTATTACCCAACTATGATCTTTCGACCATAATCAAGCAGGTCACCACCCATACTCATGATTCGTTCGACCTTACAAGATATCTACTCAGCTACATACAACCTTTCGGCTGTATATAACCGAACTTTCTTACACATGCATATATCTACTGACATATGGTTGAGTAAGAAAATCAACACCCAGCAAAATCTTAGCTCGACCCAATATGATAAGTTGGAACCCTAAAACAATCGATGAAGACTGCAGTAAAGCTTTTCCCCACCATAGAAGATCTTCCCTCCGACAATATAAAAGCATTTTACTACCTGTATATCATCTTTGGCCGACCCATATACACCCCGTAAAGAGCATATATAAATCTTGGCTCAACCATTACGTACCCTTATGATCATATTATTAACCTCTTTACTAGATGTTATTCTGGTAATATCTAGTAAATCAATTTTCAGTAACAGCTATTGTCGTTTTAAATTATAAAGCCCCGGTTCAAACATTCCCTTTACCATTGGGTTTCATAGGTAGGAAGGATTAACCAATCTAGGAATTTATCCGTCTATCATGGTATACTTAACATAGACTATTCTTTTACTCCTTACCCTGTTTCTAAACAGGAATATGCTTGCTATAAAAAAACAGTCTTGTTCGAAAGGAGTGATATACAATGGGAGAAAAAAGCACCAAAAAGGAGACAAAAAAACCTAAGCAAGCCAAAAAGCCGAAATAATTGCTAGCGACTTTCTCCTCCCACTATTTCCAAAATAGTAAAAGGGTCTTCGTGTGTACTCACGGAGACCCTTAATTAGCCTCCGGATCGCTTTGCGCTAAAAGCCATTCATTGGTGATAGGTTTATAACCAAGCCTTCACCATCCGAAGCCCGTTTACGTATGCTGTAATTAAAGCTACCAAAAAGGCGGGAATCAAAATGAATGCACCCATCACTGAACGTACGCCGCAAGGCATCTGCTGAGATAAATAGGATCAAACAACAGACTTGTAAAATCATACCAATTCCATCGAGGTCGGCAAGCGCCTGAAGGAGGCCAAGGCCCTGTTCCCCCATGGAGAATGGGGAAAATGGTTAGTCGAATCGGTGAGCTATTCCCAGCGCACAGCCAACAGGCTGATACAGCTCTTTGAAGAATAGGGAGATAAACTGTTCGCTTCCACCGATGACGGCGGCAGCTCAAATTCGTCAGCGCTGACGAATTTGACTTACTACCAGGCCCTCCTCCTTCTGGAGATTCCGGAAGATGAGCGGGAGAAATTTATCCTGCAGCATGATGTTGAAGATATGATCACCTTTCAACCGATGGTGTTTTTTTTGTGCCCAATACAGAAAAACCTAAGAATCAGCTATGGCCGTAAAGGTGTAGGACTCGGACACTATAAAACACGGTATAACTACGATTTAATTGAATTAATGAGATTTTTTCTCACGTTTTAATGTTTTTCTGAATAAAATACTGCTATAATGAATATAATAATATTGTAATTACGAGAAAAAATCTCTAAATTGGAGTGATAAATATGCTGTGTCAATTTACATTTGAAAACTTCAAATCATTTAAGAATGAGGCTACCTTGGACTTATGTGCCGAAAAAATCAGCGAGCATGAGGACAGTCTAATTGTTGATCCGCGCGATAGTGAGAAATTTCTGCCCGTTATTTCGATCTACGGACCAAATGGCGGAGGAAAGTCTAGTGTGTTAGAGGCGTTTGTGTACCTCTCTCATAAGGTGCTCTTGCCAGTCATCGCGTTAAAGGCTTTAACAGCTTCAAAGGATGAAAACCTTGAGGATGGGAAAATGAAAGAATTCAGGAGTTTTCCTGTCGATGAAAAGGAAAAATATTATTTGTTTGACAAGAACTGTAGAGAGTTGCCTATAAAATTTGATGTTCTCTTTCGCATCAATGAAACAGAGTATCGGTATCAGTTGAATATTCTGCACTCTAATATCGTAGAGGAAAACCTGTATGCGAGAAACCTTCAAACAGGCGACTTGGAAATCATGTTTGAGCGGGACACCTCCGATTTTTATATTGCCGATGTTTTGGGTGAAGTCAAGGTTGGGAACATTAAGTCCTCTATTCCACTGCTGTCGCACTTGTCTATAAACTATGATATCAAAACAATTGACAATGTAATCACATGGTTTTTGGAGTGCAGAGTTCTGGATTATGATAATCCGTTTCAGGATAAAAAAATTGTTTTTCTAAAGGACAAGAGCAAGGAAGATATTTTCTTGAAAATGCTCGCTGAGATGGATATCAATATAACCAGCATAAGGACAGAAGAAGATACCAACGGTAAAATAACTGCTGTTTACACAACACACTGCCTGGAAGATGGTGCGTGTGAGGAATTGCCCTTTGAGGAAGAATCGAGTGGAACACGCAAGCTCTTTGGCTTGCTGCCGTTTCTGTTGGGCTGTTTGCATAAAGGCAGTCTTGTTATCGCTGATGAGATGGATGCCAAGCTGCATCCAAAGCTGCTCCGGTATATTATCGCGCTGTTCACAAATCCGTCTATCAACACCAAGGGAGCCCAGCTTATCTTTACCTCTCACGATATGAGCACCATGAAACCCACAGTATTTAGAAGAGATGAAATCTGGTTCTCTGCGCTTAATAAGAAAAACACATCAAAATTATATTCGTTGGTAGAGTTCAGAAAAGACAATGGTGCAAAGGTGCGCCCCGATGAAACCTATGACAAGCAATATATTGAAGGAAGGTATGGAGCCGACCCTTATCTCAAGAATATTCTTGATTGGGGGACGGTTCAATGAGCTTAAAGCCGATAAAGGCAAGCACCCAAAAGAAATTGGAAGCTGCCATGCAGAAGAAACGAAAGAAAATAGAAAAGCTTCACAAATTACCCCCTTATACTATTATTTTCAGTGAGGGTACTAAGACGGAGCCATTCTATATTCAGGGACTGACCAAGCAAGTCAATCAAAAATATGCACAGTTTACATCGGGTGACCGCATCACGGTTATTGGAACGGGGCGCAATACCCGAAGTCTGCTAAAGTACGCAAGAGAAACAGTAGAGGCCAAATATCCTGAGTGCGAAGATGTCTGGCTGATGTATGATCAGGATGATTTCCCCTATGACGATTTCGATAACACGCAATTCAGCGCCGAGGGTAGAACGTGTCGGCAGAGATTCCATGTGGCCTGGTCGAATGAGTGTATAGAGCTTTGGTTTTTGCTGCATTTCCAATCATTGTTTGCTCATGTGGGCAGAGAGCTATACCACGATATATTGAAAGGATATTTTCCATACGAAAAAACCTTGGAAAATATCTATGATCTTCTCAAGGACAAAACACATACTGCCATTGCACATGCAAAAGCCTTGTATGCCAGCTATGAAAAAGGCACACCGCCTTCTCAAAGAACGCCTGCAACGCGAGTGCATGAGCTGGTAGGCTTTTTATACGGCTACCTTTAATGGGGGTTTGCTATAAATAGTGCATACTATTTATAGCGAGATGATAAGAAAGAAATGCCCCTCTCATCTACAGGAAGTCAAGACAAGAATCCTTGAAGTAGCAAGTAACCCACTATCTGTGAAGATGCTCTTGCTGTAAAAACAAATAATAAATAGAGGAAACACCATCTTTCAGCGGATGGTTTTTTTTTATTATGGCGACTAAATGGCGACTCCCGTCGGCTCCGTCGTCGCCTTTCTCATCCAAGCATCCTAAAACAATAAAAAGGGTCTTCTCATTTTATGTCGCGAAGACCCTTGATTTATTAAATATGTAATGGCGGAGAAGGTGGGATTCGAACCCACGTGCCCTTGCGGGCATCCGCATTTCGAGTGCGGCGCGTTACGGCCTCTTCGCTACTTCTCCATGTCTAATCTTGTCGGACGCGGCTCTTTAAAGGTGTCCATCAAGTATAAAATTAACGCTAAAAATCAGCGCAATCTTTTAAAAAATAACTTTAAAATGTCAGAGCACTCTTCTTCCAGAACCCCAGCAACGACATCGACTCTATGGTTCCACAGTGTATAGTCCAAAACATTCATTACTGAACCTGTAGCTCCACCTTTTAGATCCATCGCCCCATAGACAAGTTGCTTTATACGAGACTGTATAATAGCTCCTGCACACATCGGACAAGGCTCTAAGGTGACATAGAGGGTGGTATCCGTCAGTCGCCAACTTCCGAGTACCTTGGCTGCCCGTTGAATTGCTAAAACCTCAGCATGTGCTGTAGGATCGTTCTTCTGTTCTCTTTCATTGTGCGCTGAAGCGATCACTTGACCATTAAGAACAATAACCGCTCCGATAGGAGCTTCCCCTTGTTCAAAAGCCGTCTGAGCCTCTCTAAGTGCGACACGCATCCAATCTTGATGAATCATAGTTACCTCAATTTTTGGTGACCCTGGGAGGAATCGAACCTCCGCAAGACAGGGTTTAGGAAACCCCCGCTCTATCCCCTGAGCTACAAGGCCACAGTGATGATTAGAACAATTAAAAGAGAGCAAAAAGTACGATATTCGAACCTCGAACATCGTACTTCGAACATCGATTATGGTGCGTTCGGAGGGATTCGAACCCCCGACATTCAGATTCGAAGTCTGACGCTCTATCCAGCTGAACTACGAACGCATAATTGGAAACTATACGAAAAGCCTATAAGAAAAACATTCTCTCGAACTTCGTGCATCGAACATCGAACTTCGATATTGGCGGAGGGGGTGGGATTCGAACCCACGGACCCCTTGCGAAGTCACCGGTTTTCAAGACCGGGTCCTTAAACCGCTCGAACACCCCTCCAATTAAAACGGCCGAAGAAAAGCATAACACAAATGTCTTAGAATTTCAACTATCGTCAATTAGTATTATTTTCTATTTTGAGTTTCTTTTTGTCGAACAAACCTTTATCCGATATATTCCACACCCATATATGGCTGGAGGGCTTTAGGAACTCGTATCCTACCGTCTTGTTCTTGATAGTTTTCAATGATAGCTGCCACGGTACGTCCGATTGCCAATCCGCTGCCATTGAGCGTGTGGAGATACTCTGGTTTTTCCTTAGGTCCTCTCCTGAAACGAATGTTGGCTCGACGAGCTTGGAAATCTTCAAAGTTACTGCAAGAAGAAATTTCCCTATAGGTATTAAAGCTAGGCAGCCATACTTCCAAATCATAGGTCTTGGCAGAGGTAAACCCAAGATCTCCTGTAGCTAAGGCCATAACTCGGTAAGGAAGTTCCAATTCTTGAAGAATGCCTTCAGCATCTCTCGTCAGCGTTTCAAGTTCTTCATAAGAATTCTCTGGAAGGGTAAATTTAACAAGCTCTACTTTGTTAAATTGATGTTGCCGGATAAGACCCCTGGTGTCCCGACCTGCTGAACCTGCTTCAGAACGAAAGCAAGCACTATAGGCACAGTGACGAATTGGGAGTTGGTTACCATCTAATATTTCTTCACGATAAAGATTGGTGACAGGTACTTCAGCCGTAGGAATTAGGAAGTAATCTGTTCCCTCCACTTTGAAGGCGTCATCCTCAAATTTAGGAAGTTGACCCGTACCCGTCATAGAAGCACGATTTACCATGTAGGGTGGAAGTATCTCTGTATACCCATTAGCGATGTGGCGATCAAGCATCAACGATATAAGTGAACGTTCTAGCTTGGCACCTAACCCCTTACAATAGGTAAAGCGGGCCCCTGTAACTTTAGAAGCTCTGACGAAGTCGAAAATATCTAACTTTTCACCAATTTCATAATGTGGTTTTGGTTCAAAGTCAAAACCACGGGGGGTACCCCAAGAGCGAATTTGAACATTGTCTGCTTCATCTGCACCAATAGGAACGCTGGCATGAGGAATGTTAGGAATTTCATAGAGGACCTTTTCCATTTCTTGCACAATATCTGCCGATTTTTGTTCCAAGTCCCTGATTGTTTGACCAACTTCGCGCATTTCTAAAACGAGGCTTTCAGCGTCTCCCCCGCTTTTCTTAAGGCGTCCAACTTCTTCCGATACAGAATTACGACGGGCTTTCAAGGTTTCAATTTCAAAAAGAAGTTTACGTCTTTCTTCTTCTTGAATCAAAAAGTTGTCAAGGCTAATTGAAACATAGCGTTTTTGCAATGCTTCCTTAACCACATTGGGATTATTACGAACGAACTTAATATCCAACATACATAAATCCCTCCCATGCCAGAACACAAATTAATTGGCCCAATGTTCATCGATCATGTCCAAGAAGTATTGATGGACTCGTAGATCCGGGGTAAGTTCTGGATGAAATGCACTGGCTAATAAATTTCCTTGCCGTGCAAAGACTATCTTACCTTCAAATTCAGACAATATACCGACATTCGGAGCAACTTCACGAAGGTAAGGTGCTCTGATAAATACAGCACGCAATGGGTGGGGACCCATGGCAGGCACCAAAAGGTCTGTTTCAAAACTTGCCACTTGTCTACCGAAAGCATTGCGCTCTACGACTGTATCCATAAGATTCAATCGATACTGATCACTATCAACGATCGTTTTGCTGAGTAAAATCATACCTGCGCATGTACCAAAAATCGGAACATCTTTCGTGCCTAATTCTTTGATTCTTTCACCCATCTCATCAATCATTAGTAGTTTCCCAATCGTCGTGCTTTCTCCACCAGGAATTATCAGCCCATGAATTCCATTAAGATCGCTTGACTTACGCACCTCTACAACGTCACAACCTAAGTTTTCTAAGACCTGACGGTGCTCGCGGAAAGCGCCTTGCAGTGCCAAAACGCCTACACGCTTTTTCATTCTTACCAACCCCGTTCTTGCATACGCTGAGATTCTGTCAGTGTCGAAATTTCGATTCCGGACATAGGTTGTCCTAAATCTTTAGAAATTTGAGCGAGCATTTTAGGGTCGTTATAGTGAGTTGTTGCTAGAACAATTGCCTTAGCACGAGCTATTGGATCTCCTGATTTAAAAATTCCAGAGCCCACAAAAATTCCGTCAACCCCAAGTTGCATCATCAACGCGGCATCTGCTGGTGTAGCTATGCCTCCTGCTGCAAAATTTACAACGGGTAACTTTCCATGTTCAGCAACATACAAAACTAGATCATAGGGAGCACCCATGTTTTTAGCAGCTGTCATAAGCTCTTCTTTAGGCATTAAGGTTAAAGCCCTAATTTCGCTCATAACCGTACGCATATGTCGCACAGCTTCAACAACGTTACCTGTTCCAGGTTCCCCTTTAGTACGAATCATAGCCGCCCCTTCGCCGATTCGGCGCAATGCTTCCCCTAGATTACGGCAACCACATACAAAAGGCACTTTAAAGTCATGTTTGTTAATATGATAAGTATCATCGGCAGGTGTTAATACTTCAGACTCATCTATGTAATCAGCACCTAAAGCTTCTAAGATTCGGGCTTCTACAAAATGTCCGATCCGTGCTTTCGCCATAACGGGGATGGAAACTACAGCCATAATACCCTCAATGATAGAAGGGTCTGCCATCCGAGCAACTCCACCCTCAGCTCGTATATCCGAAGGCACACGCTCCAGTGCCATTACTGCGCATGCCCCAGCTTCTTCTGCAATTTTTGCCTGTTCGGGAGTAGTGACATCCATGATGACGCCACCTTTGAGCATTTCTGCAAGTCCGGTCTTTACTTTTAAAGATCCAATATCAGTCATTATAGTTCCTCCTCAAAATTTGTTCAGTTGACATAGTGTGTTTATACTCATCTGAAGTCTAGTTCAGTTAAGTTACCAGGGGGGCTAAAGTCCACATATCTTTTACTTATAATACCCTTTTTTAGGCCTCTGGACTCTGACTTCTGACTTCCGATTCCAGCAATGTTAACACCTAGCGCAAAATTTGTCAATTTAGTCCTCACCTAAGGTATCCTCAGTAAGATCATTATCTTCGATTTCTGCTTCATCTTTCATGACAACTTTGGCTATCGCAACCACACTACTTGCCCCCGTACGCATGGCCATTACCCCTTGAGCAGAACGGCCCTGTGTGGATATACTGGACACTTGAATTCGCAGCATGATGCCATTATTAGTGATGACCATCAGTTGGTCTTCCTCTTGAACAACCTTGATTCCAACCAATGTACCGGTTTTGGCATTTAATTTCATGACGATAATCCCTTTACCACCACGCCCTTGGATTCGGAATTCCTTAAGATTGGTGCGTTTAGCAAAGCCATTTTCACTCATGGTTAAGAGCTCACCTTCATCGCCAATCACATCCATGCCGACGACTGTGTCATTTTCTTCTAGCCTTATTCCTTTCACACCACGCGCTGTACGTCCCATATAGCGCACATCGGATTCAGGGAAACGTATGGCAATACCATTTTTTGTAGCTAGTAGAATATCATCTAACCCTTGGGTTAACTTAACACCAATCAGTTCATCCCCTTCGTCCAAGGTTAAAGCAATTAAACCGTCACGTCGGGATGAGTCATATTCTTTCAAGGCAGTCTTTTTCATAATCCCTTTTTTAGTCGCTGTTATCAAGAAAAAGTCAGGACTAAAATCCTTGATTGCCATAACTGCTGTGATCATTTCATGCTGACTCAAATTTAAGAGATTAATGACAGCAGTCCCCTTGGCTGTTCGACTGGCTTCAGGAATCTCATGCGCTTTCAGTCGATACACTTTACCTTGGGACGTAAAGACAAGAATATTGTGATGTGTCGTGGTGGTAAAGAGATGCTCTACAAAGTCTCTTTCTTTGGTTGCCATTCCGTGAACACCCTTACCTCCCCGGTGCTGGCTTTTATAAGTATTCAAGGGCAATCTCTTAATATAGCCATAATGGGTAACAGTAATAACCACGTCTTCTACTGCTATCAGATCTTCTATATCCATCTTACTAACATCAACGGTTATGCGCGTTCGACGTGCGTCTCCAAATTTATGATTAATATCGGTTAATTCAGCTTTTATAATGTTAATAACCATCTGCTCAGACGCTAGAACGGATTTCAGATAGGCAATAGTATTCATCAGTTCGTTATATTGGTTTTCTAATTTTTCACGTTCTAATCCTGTTAGTCGTTTTAATCTCATATCCACGATAGCCTGAGCTTGTCTCTCGCTCAAACCAAATTTCTGGCTGAGATTGATTCTGGCATTCGCTTCATCTGAGGAAGAACGGATGGTTTCAATAACCTCATCAATATTGTCTAGAGCAATCCTCAGCCCCTCAATAATATGCGCTTCTGCCTCTGCTTTATTGAGTTCGAATCGAGTTCTGCGAACGATAACTTCCTTTTGATGTTCAATAAAGTAACGAATCATATCTTTAAGAGTGAGAGTCCGCGGCTGTCCATTGACTAGAGCGAGCATATTAACGCCAAATGTATCTTCCATTTGTGTATGTTTATAAAGTTGATTTAAGATGACCTGTGGATTGACATCCCGCCTGAGCTCTATTACAATCCGCATCCCCGATCGGTCTGATTCATCTCGCAAATCTGTAATTCCATCGAGTTTTTTATCACGAACAAGATCCGCGATCTTCTCAATCATTCTTGCTTTATTAACCATAAAAGGGATTTCCGTGACAAGTATTCGCGTCTTTCCAGACTTCTCCATGCGTTCAATGGTGGCTTTTGCTCGTGTTTTGACAGACCCTCTTCCTGTCGTGTAGGCAGATCTTATCCCTTCATAACCCATGATCGTTCCACCCGTTGGAAAATCAGGGCCTTTGACATAATTCATCAGTTCGTCGATGGATAACTCGGGGTTATCTAACAAGGCCATCGTAGCTTCAACAACTTCTGATAAATTATGGGGAGGAATATTTGTTGCCATGCCAACCGCAATTCCTGATGACCCATTCACTAGTAAATTTGGGAATTTAGCAGGTAATACCGTGGGTTCCTCCTGTTTTTCATCGTAATTTGGAGTAAAATCAACGGTTTCTTTGTCAATATCTGCCAACATATAGGTCGCTATTTTTGCCATACGAAGTTCTGTATAACGCATAGCAGCAGCGGAATCTCCATCAATAGAGCCAAAATTTCCATGTCCGTCAATTAGTGGATAGCGACTTGCAAAATCTTGGTCCATCCTTACAACGGCATCATAAATTGAACTATCTCCGTGAGGATGAAATTTACCCATGCAATCCCCGACAAGGCGCGCAGACTTACTATAAGGCTTATTGGGAGTCAGCCCTAATTCGTGTAGGGTATATAATATTCTGCGATGTACCGGTTTAAGCCCGTCTCGGACATCGGGCAAAGCACGGCTCACGATAACACTCATCGAGTAGTCGATAAATGATTTTTGCATTTCATCCGCAATTTCCATGGGAAGGACTTTTCCTCCCAGTATTTCATCCGACATCAATGAGCACTCCTTTAAGTATCTAGATTACGTACATCTTTAGCATAACGATTTATGAAGTCACGGCGTGGTTCTACTTTATCTCCCATTAAGACCGTAAACATTTCTTCAGTTCTCATGGCATCTTCCATAGTCACTCGCAAAATCGTGCGTTTGGCAGGGTCCATGGTGGTTTCCCATAACTGTTCGGGATTCATTTCACCCAAGCCTTTATAACGCTGAATCTCGACTTTATCTCTCCCTATTTTCTCAAGAATCTTATTGAGTTCAATGTCAGAGTAGGCATATTGAAGATCTCTCCCTTTTTTTACCTTAAAGAGAGGGGGTTGGGCAATATAGATATAATTATTTTCAATCAGTGGTCTCATATAACGGTAGAAAAATGTTAATAAAAGGGTTCGAATATGGGCACCATCTACGTCAGCATCCGTCATAATAATCAATTTGTGATAGCGTGCTTTAGAAATATCAAATTCATCCGAAATACCAGTACCCATCGCTGTAATCATGGCTCTTATTTCAACATTTCCCAATATTTTATCCAGTCTTGCCTTTTCCACATTGATAATTTTCCCTCGTAAAGGCAAGATCGCCTGAAACCTGCGATCCCTTCCTTGTTTTGCAGAACCACCTGCACTATCTCCCTCGACAAGATACATCTCACATAGGTCTGGTTCCTTCCAAGAACAATCAGCTAGTTTTCCGGGCAGAGAAGTACCCTCTAGAGCACTCTTACGACGTGTTAATTCTCGTGCTTTACGAGCAGCATCCCGAGCTCGAGCTGCTTGAACAGATTTATCAATAAACTTTCTAGCAATAGATGGGTTTTCTTCTAAAAACGTGGATAACCCTTCACCAGTGGCAGAGTCCACAATCCCCCGAATCTCACTGTTGCCAAGTTTTGTTTTGGTTTGTCCTTCAAATTGAGGATCAGGGACTTTGACAGAAATAACAGCGGTTAGTCCTTCGCGAATATCATCTCCGGACAGATTTGAATCAGCTGCTTTAAGCATATTACTTTTACGAGCATAATCATTAATCACCCTTGTCAAAGCTGACTTGAAACCCGCCTCATGGGTTCCCCCTTCTTGAGTATTAATATTATTAGCATAGGAAAATAAATTTTCGGCATAACTATCATTATATTGAATACAAACTTCTACTTGTACATTATCCTTAGTCGTTTCAATAAAAATCGGCTGGGGATGTAAGCAATCTCTACTTTTATTTAAATATCTTACAAAATCTTGGATCCCACCGGTGTGTAAGAACGTTTCTTTAATATTTGTTCTCTCATCCGTTAAATTAATAGTCACACTTTTATTCAAAAAGGATAATTCCCTTAACCGATGTGCCAGAATATTAAAATCATAAACAGTTTCTTCAAAAATTTCTGGGTCGGGGATAAAGGTTATCTTAGTACCCGTGTTCTCTGTTTGTCCAATGTTAGCCAATAGAGTCGTCGGTTTTCCTTGGGCATATTCTTGCTGAAAAACATGTCCCCCTTTAGAGACCTCAACGATTAACCACTTTGATAAGGCATTGACTACACTCAGACCAACACCATGAAGTCCACCGGATACCTTATAAGCACTTTCGCTTCCCCCAAATTTTCCTCCGGCATGCAATACCGTCAAAGCAACTTCTACAGCCGGTTTCCCTGTTTTAGTATGAATATCAACAGGAATCCCTCGTCCATTATCGACCACTGTAATACTGTTGTTTTCATGAATCATAACATCAATCTTATTGCAGAAACCGGCTAATGCCTCATCAATACTATTATCGACTATTTCATATACGAGATGATGAAGTCCACGGGTACTTGTGGAGCCAATATACATACCAGGGCGTTTACGTACGGCTTCAAGTCCTTCTAGAACCTCTATTTGCCCTGCATTATAATTATCATCCCTATTCTGAACTTGTACATCATTATTTTCTTGCAAAGCCTTTTCCTCCCAAAAAATACCTTCAACCTTTTTATTGTACACCATATATTTAACTGATTCAATTTAATGTAACTAATAATTGGAAAATTGCTCTAATTATAATCATTAACTTTATCATCAAATGAACGTTTAAATAATGTTGTAGAAGAAATAGGTGAGAAAAATAGTTCATTCCTTGTAACAATTAGGGTTTTTTCATTTCCTGGTTCACAAATATAGTTTAAATTTTTATCTTTATTGAGTTTACTAATAAAATCTTGGTTTGTTTGCCCTTTCTTTGTTGTATCTAAGTCAATCATTGCAACTATCTTATCTTTTTTAATAAGAATATTTCCTCCAAGATGTAAATACATCTAAGGCTCCCTCCTTATACGTCCCTTTTCCACACGATACATCTCACCTAACTGGTGAGTTTCAGCACTTGTCATAGTTATTATCGTTTGAATCCGTGATGACTCAATGAATTTTATTAAGTATTCTCTCCTAAAACGGTCTAATTCAGACAATACATCATCTAGAAGAAGAAGAGGATACCCCCCTTTTTCCTGATTTATAATCTCTAATTCAGCTAGCTTTAGACTTAAGACGATCGATCGCTGTTGTCCTTGTGAAGCAAATAGACGTGCAGGTTTATCATTTAAAAGAATTTGAAGGTCATCGCGGTGTGTCCCTACTAATACCATTTGGCGCTCTATTTCTTGATCCAATTTATCATGAAGTATTTTTGGATATTCAGAAATAGCTTCGCTAATATTTTTTTTACCCAAAGCAAGATAAAAAACCTGCATTTTTTCTTGTTCAGACGTTAAATTAGCATAAATTGAGTCTGCTGCAGCTTGCAATCGTTCGGTCATGTCTGCCCGATTAAGAATTATTTTTTTACCTAACTCAATTATTTGCTCATTCCAAAGTTGCAACTGTGAATATTTATGAGATTTTTCTAAATATGTTTTTAGAAGCGCGCTTTTTTGTTGAATAACCTTGTTATAAGCATTAAGAATGCTTACGTGTCCTGGACGCATTTGGGCAATATGTAAGTCTAAAAACCTTCTTCTTTCGGAAGGCCCTCCTTTGATCATTATAAGGTCATCCGGAGAAAAGAAAACTACATTAATGGTACCCACAAAATCTGATAAGCGCTGACAGGGCACTTTGTTAATCTTGATCATTTTCTTTTTATTTCTATAATGACTTTCTAAAGAGATTCTGTGATCTTTGGAAACGAAGTCTCCGTACAGATGAAACTCACTTTGTTCCCAGCGCAATAGGTCTTGTTCCCTTTGTACTCTATATGACTTTCCTGTCAGGAGATAATAAATTCCTTCAACAATATTCGTTTTACCTTGACCATTATCACCTATCAAAATATTAGTACCAGGCATAAACTTTACGTTCTCATCAATATAATTACGAAAATTTTGGAGATGAAAGTTCTTAATTATCATAATTCAATTATGACGTCCTGATCGGCAATACAAGATATATATAATTACTATTGTCTATAGGTCTGATTACTCCTGGACTAAATGGCCCTGATAATTCAAATAAAATTTGATCACTATCAATTACTTTTAGCGCATCAATAAGAAATTTTGCATTAAAGGCAATTGTTACATCTTTACCTTCCATCTCAACGTCGATCTGCTCTGAAATTTTACCCAATTCAGACGTTTGATCTATTTTTAATTCATTATTTTCCACGCTAATTCTAATGATATTTGCTCCGCTTTTATCACGGGTAAGTACTGAGGCACGTTCTACTGCTTCTAAAAGTTTTTTTACACTTAAAATGACTTTTGTTTCACAGCTCTGGGGAATAACTTGTTTGTAGTTTGGAAATTGTCCCTCAATAAGTCGGGATATCAAATATATAGATCCAAATTGAAATACAACTTGATTATTACCATAGCTAATGGTTAAATTTTCATCTTCATCTCTCAATAGGCGATATATTTCGGTTAGTGTTTTTGCTGGAATAATTCCACTAAAACGTGATTCTTCTGTATTAGATATTTCAGAAATACTATACGCTAAGCGGTGTGTATCCGTTGCTACTAATCGAATATTTGTACCTTCAATTTGTAGAAGAGTACCCGTGAATACTGGTCGATTTTCTTCAGTAGAACACGAAAATACAGTCTGTCTAATCATATTTTTGAAAATTACGGTTGGTAAAGAAAAGGTAATCGGATCCATAAGGTCTGGCAACAAGGGGAATTCTTCTGGATCATAGCCATTTAGGACAATTTCGGACTCGTAATAACAAATGGTGATTGATTTATCCTTTTCTTCTAAAGTTATAGTTGTGTCAGGTAGTTTACGAACAATCTCGGAGAAGAGTTTTGCTGGAACTACCATTGTTCCTTCTTCTGTAACATTTGAGGTTACTTCACATCGAATCCCCATTTCAAGATCAGTTGCTGCAAATTGTAAAGACTGTTGTTCGGTTGTCATCAAAATTCCTTGAAGGACTGGTAGTGTGTTCTTACTTGATATAGCCTTTTGAACAGCATTTACACCTGAAAGCAAGGCATCTTTGGAACAGAAGATTTTCATATCTATCGAATCCTCCTATAAATTTTTCTTACATGTTCTAAACAGAGGTTATTAATAATAGGATAATAAGTAGTCGTTATAGTAGTATTACTTGTCAACATGTGGATAAGTATACGTATAGCGCTAATTTACTGCTAAAATGTATGTTGAAAAAGGTGTGGACAAACGGATTGAGGTTATCCACATGTCCACAAATAGAACTGTAAAATTTAGTTTTCAAGTATTTATAGACAAGTTATTAACATATCCTTTAATCCTACGTTTACTCAGATTGAATTCGTTGAATCATCTCATTTACTTTTTTTTCGAGTAAGGGATCATTAAGGATAGCTTGTGTAATTTTATCATGAGCATGCATTACGGTCGTATGATCCCTCCCACCGAACTCTTCCCCAATTTTCGGTAAAGAAGAATCAGTAAGTTGACGAGAAAGGTACATGGCGATTTGTCGGGGAAAGGCTACTTCGCGGGTTCTTTTTTTAGCTTTAAACTCATGAGGAGACATATGGAAATATCCTGCTACGGATTGTTGAATAATTTCAATTGTAATTTGCTTGGTGTTATTGGCGGGAATAATATCCTTTAATGCCTCTACTGCGACTTCAGTCGTTATAGGGAATGAACTAAGAGAAGCAAAAGCCATTACCCTTATAAGTGCACCTTCGAGTTCACGAATGTTGGAATGAATTTTATCAGCAATGTAGACCATAACTTCGTTCGGAACCTGTAGATTCTCTAATTTAGCTTTTTTCCTAAGGATTGCTATTCGGGTCTCCAAATCAGGTGCTTGAATATCTGTGATAAGGCCCCATTCAAAACGCGAGCGTAAGCGATCTTCTAAAGTGGGAATTTCTTTAGGTGGACGATCTGAAGAAATAATAATTTGCTTATTGGCTTCATGAAGTGCATTAAACGTATGAAAAAACTCTTCTTGAGTTCGTTCTTTGCCTGCTAAAAATTGAATATCATCGATCAGCAGAATATCTACGTTACGGTAATGATTACGAAATTCAATAGAGTTTTCGTCTCTAATCGAGTCAATCAATTCATTTGTGAATTTTTCACTGGAAACATAAAGAACCTTTGTATTGGGGGATCGTTGTAGAACATGATGCCCAATTGCATGCATAAGATGGGTTTTTCCTAAACCAACCCCTCCATATATAAATAGAGGATTGTAGGACTTAGCGGGTGATTCTGCAACAGCTAAAGAAGCAGCATGGGCAAAACGGTTGCTGTTACCGATAACAAATGTTTCAAAAATGTATTTTGAATTAAGGGAATTAGGCAGAGGATCGCTAGGCTTAGGGATAACAAAGGAATCCTGTTTAGGGACTACTTTGTCTTCGGCATAAGAAACTTCAGGAGAAGGAATAATGAAACGGAGACTAACTGAATGGCCTAAGACTGATTGAACTGAAGATCGAATCAAGGATGCATAACGGCTTTCCAGCCAGTCCTTAGCAAAGTCATTAGGAACACTAATGATTAGCGTATCGCCCTCGATATGAAGAAGCCTTGTGGAGCTTAACCATGTTTCAAAGCTCGGCTTGGATAGTTCATTTTTCAGTTTTGCTAAAGTTTCCTGCCACAATAATTGGGGCGACACAGGTTGTGGTGGCATGGACGGACCTCCCTTGTCTAAAATTGTAGGAATGATGACAATAAAAAAGTTATACACAAACTTATACACATTTGTGGATAACTTAAATAAATTACGTGTTGTGAATAACTATTACACGATTTATTGTTGTCGTAAGGGGCTGTGCAAATATAATATCAAGTTTTCACGGGGTTATCAACAGGTAGATAGTCAGTTTCAAAAAATTATTCACAGTGGATAACTTTTAAACTTGAGGTTATCCACATCTTAACAAAGTCCTTTGCTTGACAGATTAAATTTTTTTAGAGTATAATCTCTAAGTAAGTTTGATTACATGGGATGTTTTTCTGGTTTGAAATAAAGGAGGTGTCGTTAAATTGAAGAGAACTTATCAACCGAAGAATAGGCGTCATAAACGCGTTCACGGTTTTTTGAGTAGAATGAGTACGCCAACGGGGCGAAATGTAATAAAGCGCCGTCGTTTAAAAGGTCGGAAAAAATTATCAGTTTAAGGCCGCAATTATGTGGCCTTTTTTTAAATAAATTTTTCTGACAAGCATTAATATTTTTCTAAAACGTTTAAATCAAAGCAATAAGAGTTAGAATAGAGATTGAAAGGTATGTAAGCTTTGGAGGAGTTATGTTACAAAGAAAGTTCCGCTTACGCCGTAAATCGAGCTTTAAAACTATCTTTAAAGAAGGTAGAAATTACTCGGTAAAATATGTAGCAATGTACCTTATTAAAGGTCCTAAACGGTTTGGTTTTATTGCCTCCAAGAAAGTTGGAAATTCTGTTCAAAGAAATAGGGCCAGAAGACTGATGCGAGAAGTTATCCGGCTTCATATTTCGGAAATCAGAAATGATATACAAATAATTTTTATTGCGAGGGCGAGAATCAAAGGAGTTTCCTTCATCGAAGTAGAAAGATATATGATGAATATGCTTAAAAATGCTAATACACTAATTAAAGTGAGTAAACTTGAATGAAGATAATCTTAGTTGGATTGATTCGTCTATATCAGATAGTTATTTCGCCTATAAAAGGGCAAACATGTCGCTTTTATCCCAGTTGTTCAGAATATTCTATTCAAGCGTTACGAAAATATGGGCTTATTAAAGGACTTTGGAAATCAATTAAACGGATCTTTAAGTGTCATCCGTTTCACCCTGGTGGGCATGACCCAGTTTAAGGAGGGCTTTTGTGAGTATTATTGTTGAATGGATGACTTATTTACTAAATATACTTTATAACTTATCTGCTTCTATCGGTCTTCCTAATTATGGTGTGGCGATTATTCTCTTAACTATTTTAATTAAAACTTTGATTTTCCCATTAACTTATAAACAAATGGCTTCAATGCGAAAGACTGTTGATTTACAACCTAAGATTAAGGCAATTCAAGCAAAACATAAAAATGATAAAGAAAAAGCTAATCTAGCCGTTATGGAGTTATATAAAGAACATAAGGTAAACCCTTTAGGTGGTTGTCTGCCTATACTTGTTCAATTACCAATTTTCTGGGCATTGTATAGTACATTACTTAATTTTCCTTACGATCCAGCAAATGCTGCAGCCCATTGGTTTCTAGGCTTTGATTTAATTAAAACTTACGGATTTGCACCTTCATATCATTTAGTTTTACCGATTTTCGCCGCTGCTACGACCTATTTGCAGACAAAATTAACGAGTCCTAATGCAACTACGGATCCTACCCAGAAGACTATGCTTTATATGATGCCAATATTTTTCGCTTACATTAGTGCTACAGTCCCAGCGGGATTGGCCTTATATTGGGTAACTATGAACGTTGTTTCGATTTTCCAACAGCTTTTTATAAATAAGCGATTGTCTAGTCAAACAAAAAAAGCAATATAGGAACGTGGAAGGCGTGAGGAGGATCGTTCATGAGGATTGCAGAGAAAACCGGGAAAACGGTTGAAGAGGCGATTTGCGCTGGTGTTATGGAGTTAGCTGTAGATCGTGATCGTGTTAAAGTTGAAGTATTAGAAGAACCCGTTAAAAAAGGCTTATTTGGGCTATTTGGGACCACTCTAGCAAGAGTAAGAGTTTTTTATGAAGATAATCCTGGAGCATTGGCTATTGAATTCATTGAAAAAATCTGTCAATCAATACAGGTTAAGGCAGATACTCAGGTCAGTAATACCGGCGAACATTGGCATATTAATATTACGGGGCCTGAGCTTGGAATTTTGATCGGTCGACGCGGGGATACATTAGATGCTCTTCAGTATTTAACGAATTTAGCTGTGGCCAAGAGATTATCAGAAAGAGTTCGAATTATTGTTGATGTGGAAGGGTATAGACAACGCCGAGAAGAAACACTCATCCGTCTAGCAAAAAGATTATCTGAAAAGGTTAAGAGGAATGGAACGAGAATTGTTTTAGAGCCAATGAATGCTCATGAACGGCGCATAATTCACACTTCCTTACAGGATGAAACCAGAATATCTACATTTAGTGAAGGTGATGATCCAAATCGTCGTGTTGTCATAGCACTTAAAAGAGGATAGAGGGGGAATAACCCCCTCTTTTTTGTACAGTCAGACTCCCCCATATAATTTCTATCTCATTAGATAGTTGGTATGTGATGTTGTTTACTTGAAAAGAATAAAGAATAGCAATTTTTATTATTGGAGATGAGTTGTTTTGCTAGATACTATCGTTGCTATGGCAACGGCCATAGGTGATGCAAGTATTCATATCATTCGGATGAGTGGCCCTAAAGCGACCGAGATTATTGAAGAATGCTTTGAACCACGCAATAAAGAACGTTGGTTACGCGGAGAAAAGTTTACTTTAAATCGGGGTTTTTTTAGTGATAACAATCGGGTTTTAGACGAAGTACTTGTTGGGAGAATGTTGGCCCCCTCCTCCTACACAGGAGAAGATGTTTATGAAGTTAATTGTCACGGTGGCTTATTTATTGCCCAGCGAATTCTACAAGCTATTCTCCGACATGGTGCCCAATTAGCGGAGCCTGGTGAGTTCTCTAAACGAGCTTTTTTACATGGAAAGCTTGACTTAGTTCAAGCGGAGGCAGTCATTGATTTAATAAGTTCCCGCACTGAGACATCTGCGAATTTGGCTCTATCTCAATTGAGTGGAGGACTTTCAGAGACAATTTTAGCATTACGTGAAGAGATTTTAGAAATCCTCGCCTTTATCGAAGCGGGTATTGATTTTCCTGAAGATGATGTTGAAAGCTTAGATCGGGAGTCTCTTGAATCAATGATTAACAAAGCTCATGCAGATATAAAACTTCTTTTAGAAGGAAGTAAAACAGGTAAGATCTTAAGAGATGGGTTAATTACTGTTATTGTAGGACAGCCTAATGTTGGTAAATCTAGTTTGTTAAATGCACTTTTACATGAGGAACGAGCTATTGTGACAGATATCCCTGGTACAACCCGTGATGAGATCCGAGAATCTGTTAGTGTTGGTGGAATTCTATTACAATTGGTTGATACCGCTGGTATTTGCGAGAGTGATGATCTGGTGGAGCGTCTTGGCATAGAGAGAACTTGGAAGGCCTTAAAAACTGCTGAATTAATTCTATTAGTGGTACAGGCTAATTTGCCACTGACTGAGGTAGAACGACATATACTTGATAGTTACTCTGATAAGGTGATTGTACTTGTCAATAAAATTGATTTACTAGAACAAGGTCAAACTAATATTTGGAGCAACGAGAAAGGTATTTGGATTCCAATTTCTGTTCTACAACTACAGGGTTTTGATGAGCTTGAAAAGGAAATTCGTAAACGAGTCTACCAGGGTGAGGCTATCGGAACCAATGAGCCATTTCTCTCCAATGTACGGCAGATTACGTCTCTAGAACGGTGTGACAATGCTTTATCACAATCATTAAAAAGTTTACAGCAAGGAATGCCTTGGGATATACTTTCAATTGATATACGCCAAGCTTTACAATATGCTTCCGAAATTACGGGACATAATGTGCAAGAATCGCTTCTCGAAGATATTTTTTCTCGATTTTGTATCGGAAAGTAGGTCAAACATTGGAATATTTTGCTGGAAAGTATGATGTTATAGTAGTTGGCGCAGGACATGCAGGTTGTGAGGCAGCACTTGCTTCGGCTAGACTTGGATCTGAAACACTCCTGCTGACTTTACATCTGGATACGATCGCCCATATGCCTTGTAATCCATCCCTTGGAGGCCCAGCTAAAGGACACTTAGTGAGGGAGATTGATGCTCTTGGTGGTCAAATGGGCATAGTTGCTGATGAGACTTCCTTACAAGTTAAAATGCTTAACACTGGGAAAGGCCCTGCCGTGCATGCCTTACGTATTCAATCCGATAAACAGGCGTATCATAGTCGGATGCGAAATATCCTTTTGTCACAACCCAGACTTACCATAATTCAGGCGTTGGTTGAAACTATTGTTGTTGAACAAAACTCAATTGTTGGAGTTGTGACTCGAACTGGAGCTCGATTTGAATCTGCCAGCGTTGTATTAACAAGTGGCACATATTTAAGAGGACGAATTATCATCGGTGCTGCTATGCACCAAGGCGGACCGAATGGACAGATGCCTGCCATGTCTCTTTCAGATTCACTTAGAGAGTGTGGAATTGAACTGGGTAGGTTTAAGACAGGTACACCCCCTCGGATTCATCGCCAGTTTGTTGATTATACAAAGTTTCGCATTCAACCAGGGGATGATACCCCTTGGCGCTTTTCCTTTATGCCTACAGAGAGTCAGTTTTGGCATCAAGACCCTTCAAAGCAAGTATCCTGTTGGTTAGGATATACTGGAACCCAAACCCATGAGATTATTCGCAACAATCTTTATCGTGCACCTATGTATTCTGGAAAGATTGAAGGTATTGGTCCCCGTTATTGTCCATCAATTGAGGACAAAGTCGTTCGTTTTGCTCAACGTGATGCTCATCAAATATTCTTAGAACCCGAGGGCTGGCAAAGTGACGAGCTTTATATGGCTGGATTATCAACCAGTATGCCTGAGGAAGTTCAGGTTCAAATATTACAGAGTATACCCGGATTGGAAAATGTCCGTATGCTACGGCCTGGATATGCAATTGAGTATGATTACGTTTTACCCCATCAACTTTCTCTTGGTTTAGAGGTGCGCCAGATATCAGGGTTATTTACTGCAGGGCAATTAAATGGAACATCAGGCTATGAGGAGGCTGCAGCACAAGGATTAATTGCTGGAATTAATGCTGCACTTCGATCTTTAGGTAAAGAGCCGTTTACTTTGCGTCGATCAGATGCTTATCTCGGTGTCTTAATTGATGATTTAGTGACAAAAGGAGTGAAGGAACCCTATCGTCTTTTAACGTCACGAGCGGAATATAGGCTTGTTCTGCGTCAGGATAATGCTGATCTAAGGTTAACAGAAATTGGAAGATCGATAGGATTAGTTGATGATGAGCGCTGGAAGCGTTTTCAGGATAAGAAGAAGAATTACGAACATGTGAAAGAGCTCTTGAAATCAACGGTTTTTTCCCCTCTGCGAGAAGACTTGCAGCAAGTAATGGCTGAAGCTAAATCAACTCCGACGAGGGGCGGAATTAGTGCTCAAGATTTAATTCGAAGACCAGAAATTACCTTTTCCCATTTAGAAAGGCTTATTCCTGAGTTAAAGGCTTTTGATCAGGAAGTGTTAGAAGAGGTAGAGACGGAAACAAAATATTCGGGGTATATTGAAAAGCAGTGGGCTGATATCGAGAAATTTTCGAAGCTTGAAGAACGCTCACTTCCATTAGGCCTTGCTTATGGGGAGATCCGCGGATTATCAACTGAAGGTAGACAAAGGCTTTTAGAAGTCCACCCTCAAAACTTAGGGCAGGCTTCTAGAATTACGGGTGTTAGTCCAGCTGATATTTCTGTCTTACTCGTTTTTTTAGAACAACGACGTAGGGGAGGTAACAACTAACGGATGTTTGATGAGCATGCGTCTTTAATTAAAGGGTTAACCTATGAGCATATTGGGTTAAAATTAACAGAAGTGCAGTTGACTCAACTCTGTAGATTCGGTGACCTTCTACTTGAATGGAACGAGCAACTCAATTTAACGAGAATTATTGAACCTAAAGAAGTCATTTTAAAGCATTTTATAGATTCTATGGTTCTTTCAAAATTTATTGAAGGTAAATCCTTTGCGGATTTAGGAACTGGAGCTGGGTTTCCTGGTATTCCGCTTAAGATCCTACGCCCTGATTTAAAGGTTGTTTTATTGGATTCTTTGAAAAAACGATTAGACTTTCTCGACATTGTCATCGAGGAGTTAGCTTTACAGGGTATTAAAACTGTTCATGCTCGAATAGAAGATTTCGGCAGAGACGGTCGATTCCGAGGCTCCTTCGATACTGTTAGCTCTCGTGCGGTGGCTCGTCTTCCAGTCTTGCTAGAATATGCCCTTCCTGTTCTGAAGGTGAATGGACTCTTTCTAGCTCCAAAGGGATTACAGGCAGAGGAAGAATTGGCTGAATCTCAAAAGGCCCTAAGTGTTGTAGGTGGTAAATTTGAGGATATTATACATTTTAACTTTGGAGAGGGTGTTGAACATAGGGCTGTCATTCTGATTCGCAAGATTCAGCAAACCGCTTCAATTTATCCCCGCCAGGCTGGTACACCTGCAAAAAAACCTATTAAATGAAATTAATTGTTTAAATAGGGCGTTACTTGAGAAAGTGAGGCTCTTTTTTATACAAAATAGTAAAGGATATCTAGAATGAACGTCGAATTAAAGAACTAGTATATAATTTGGTCGATTGAGGTTGACCCTAGGGGGGGCATTTTGAAAGAATCACAACATCAAAGAGCCAGGAGTCATGAAGAAGTTGCTGTAAGTGAAGTTTATGAGAGAAATCAGAGTCTAGGAAAGAGCTTTCGGAATAGTATCAGTCGACTATTTAGAATAAAAGCAGTAAAGATAACGCTTGGATTGCTATTCATATTATTTGGTTCGGCAGGCCTTTACTTACTTTTCTATTCATGGGATCATCACTTGATTGTCGAAGGAGTAAAGATATCTGGAGTTAACGTGAGTAACTTATCCGAAAAACTTGCCAGAGAGGCAATGGACAAAGAAATCCATCGCTTAAAGAATCAAACTATACAACTGGAGCTCGATGAATTTTCACATGAAGTAACCTTAGAAGAATTGGGACTCATTGTATCGGCCGAATCGGCACTTAAGCTGGCCTATGATTATGGTAGGAGTGGCTCATTAAAGGACAAAGTTTTTAGTAAGATGTCAGCTTCGAATGGCATAGAGTTAGATTTAGAACAGGATTGGAATGAAACTAAATTAGTCGAAACGATCAACAAGAACTTTGCTGAGTTTAATAAGCTTGCGACGGATGCTTCATTTATGATTACTCCTCAAAATACAATGCTTATTAAGGGTGAACAAGTCGGAAGAATGATCAATACTGAGGCATTAATTCAAAAGATCAAAGGTATTAACGTCTATAAACCAGGACCTGAGATTAGACTCGAATTCAAAAGTAAAACTCCTCTACTAACTGCGTCTCAGCTTGAAGAACAAAAAATCACGGGCTTACTCTCCACTTATACAACCCGATTTGATTCTTCACAAACTGCAAGATCTGAAAATGTTCGCCTAGCTGCGAAGGCTTTAGATGGAGCGATTATTAAGCCGGACGGTACATTATCGTTCAATCAAATTGTGGGTGAAAGAACTGTTGAGGCTGGGTATTTGGACGCCTACATTATTGTCAACGGACAATTTGTGCCGGGTCTGGCTGGAGGAATATGTCAGGTATCTAGTACCTTATATAATACTGGGATTCTAGCTAACCTTTCTGTTACTCAGCGAAGTAATCATGATCTGGCTATTTCTTATGTTCCTCTAGGGCAGGATGCAACAGTTGCTTTTCCGGATCTTGATCTTAAGTTTTTAAATAACACTGGTGGATATCTTTTAGTTCGAACTAAACTCGGTAATAACACAATTACGATAGAACTCTATGGAAAGGTCAATCCCGGTCAAGAGGTGGTTATTGCAAATACGATAGAGTCTGTTATTCCTTTTGTCGAGGAACGACTTGTTGATGAGACACTGGCACGCGGTCAGACTCTTGTTAAACAAGAAGGACAGCAAGGATATATTGTTAACACTACTCGAACAGTTAAAGTTAATGGACAAGTTATAAAAGCTGAACCACTCAAAAAAAGTCGGTATCAGCCATTGCCTAAAATTACTGCAATTGGGGCATAAAACTATATATATTTAATATTTATCATAAAAAGCGTTAAAAGCGCTTTTTTTATTGAGAGGGGTTTGATAGTATCTAGAGTATGGGTATTTTGCAGTTATTTAAGACAGAAAAAGGGAGGTGAGCTTTATTGATGACTAAAGTGATTGCTATTGCTAATCAAAAAGGCGGTGTCGCCAAGACCACGACAGCAATAAATCTTAGTGCCTGTTTAGCAGAATTGGGCAAACGTGTTCTGCTCATTGATTTAGACCCACAGGGAAACGCTACAAGTGGAATGGGAATTGTAAAGCATAAATTGACTTCTTGCATTTATGATGTCTTAATCAATGATATTCCTCTTGAACATGTAATTCAAAAATCATATCAAAAGAATCTTTTTGTTGTGCCTGCTCGAATTGAGTTGGCAGGTGCAGAAATAGAATTAGTCTCCCAGATTTCACGTGAAGGTAAATTGAAATCCTCGATTGACAGTGTAAAACAAAATTATGACTTCGTTTTAATTGATTGTCCTCCGTCACTGGGTCTTCTCACCCTAAATGCCTTAACTGCCGCATCTGATGTTTTAATTCCTATTCAATGTGAGTACTATGCCTTAGAGGGATTGACCCTCTTAATGAGTACTTTAGATAGAGTCAGAAAACACGTTAACCCTTCTTTAAATATTATTGGAGCCCTCTTAACTATGTTCGATGCACGAACTAACTTAGCCATACAAGTGGTCGATGAGGTGAAGAAGTATTTCCCACAGAAAGTATTCCGTACTATAATTCCACGCAATGTCCGTCTCAGTGAAGCCCCTAGTCATGGAAAGGCAATCAATAGTTATGATTCTCGTTCAAGGGGTGCGGAGGTTTATAGTGACTTGGCGAAGGAGGTTTTAGAGCGTGTCTAAAAAAGGACTTGGCCGTGGTCTTCAAGCGCTGTTATCCGATGAACGTGGGGACGACCCTTGTATTAAGGAAATCCTTATTTCTGAACTAAAACGAAATCCTGATCAACCGAGAAAAGAGTTTGATCAGGATTCAATCAATGATTTAGCAGATTCACTGCGCTTACATGGTTTACTTCAGCCTATATTAGTGAGACCTGACGGAGAACATTATTGCGTTATTGCAGGGGAGCGGCGTTTAAGAGCTGCACAGATTGCGGGTTTTAATAAAGTGGCCTGCATTGTTCAGGAATGCAGTGATCAAGAAATGGCTGAAAGAGCACTTATTGAGAATATCCAACGTGCTGATTTATCTCCCGTTGAAGAGGGTTTAGCGTATAAACGACTTATCGAGGAATATGGTATGACTCAAGATCAGATTGCCCAACGGGTTGGTAAAGCACGGACTACTGTTGCTAATTTATTAAGAGTCATACAATTGCCTAAAGCGATACTTGAGCTTCTAAGGGTTAACACTATTTCTCTAGGCCATGCTAAAGTCTTATTAGGAGTTAATGACCCCTCTATTCAAGTATTGATCGCCCAAAAAGCAGCTCAGGAACAGTTATCTGTACGCGAGACAGAGTTTCTTATCAATAAACTGTCTGAGAAGACAACTGATAAAGCTCAAAAGGTTAGGTCCTCTCCGGAGTACCCTCCTCTACTGCGTAATGTTGAGGATCGTCTGAGATCTAGCTTTCAAACAAAGGTTCATGTAAAGGGAGACTTTAAACGCGGGAAGATTGAGATTCAATATTTCTCAGAGGATGAACTGAATCGACTTCTAGAATTATGGAACGTTCGTATCGATTGAATAATGTTCCACGTGGAACAATTATCTCTATGAACTATCATGTTTAGGCAAGTTGATTTCTGCCATTTGCTAAACAACTTCAAATTTCCTATTTTGGTACTTGTTATTTAATTAATTTATTATTTCTAACTAGTTCCTTAGAATCTGATGTTCCACGTGGAACATTCTTTTTAAAAAACATAGTAATTTCGAGAAATATTAAACTCAGTATTATTAGGTGCTTTAGAGACAACATCAAACGTTCTTGGCGACATTAGTGATCAAGAAGCTCGCCCACGAAAAGTTTTTCATTGATCATCAATTATTAAGCTATATAATATAAGCGTTTATAAGAGTTAGGGTAAATGGCTATATGCAATACCGGTTTATCATTTAAAGTAAGATATATTAGATAATACTGCTATTTTCCATTCGATTAATCGTTATAAGTAGCTACTTTCTTACTTCAAGAGAATTAAATTACTTGAAGATGTGCATAACTTTTAAAAACATTCTTAGATATGTGAATAATATGGTTAGTGTAAATGTACTTGATGGTCGCTAAACAATAAACCGAGTACATTCCACTATGACCAACACTGCGATAATGTTGAAGAAATTATCATATGTTCGTTGAACATCAGACTTGTTACACAAAACACATCACATATTTTGAAGTTTGCGGTAACGGTAATGTTGAAGGATATATATGTCCTCAATTGATGATAAGGTTCAGTTTGTAGGTCAAGATACTGATACTCATACGAAGACCTTTAAAACCGATACTTCCGATTGTGCCAGACTGTACTTTAGCAGCCTGTAATTTTGCGTAGAAGTATCCATAGTATATGTGGTTTTAGTGAGCACTTGTATTGAAATCTGACCTTGTAAATAGAAATAATGTTCCACGTGGAACATTTTAAACTATCGTAATAGCGATTATCGGCTTAAGAAGTATTATAAACTCTAAAAAGTTAAGGCTTAATTGCGCGGAGTATATAATCGGTTGTTCTGGCACCGTTCCGAGAGCATTAAGGACTATGAAAGGTAGGTAACTGTTAAGGTGTTAGGAACTATAGTGAATACTCTAGCTATTTTATTGGGTGGAGTACTGGGTTTGTTATTCGGACAGACTCTGCCGGATAAAATTAAAAGAACTGTAATCCAAGGGATTGGATTATCAGTCTTACTGATCGGTGGTAGCATGGCACTACAAACAAAGAACCCCTTAGTAATCATTTCAAGTCTAGTATTGGGGGGTATTATGGGTGAGCGGATAGATATTGAGCTGCGTTTACAACACCTTGGTCAGTGGCTAGAACGAAAGTTTTCGAAAAATGGAAAAGGTGCCGGATTTACAAAAGCATTTGTCACTGCCAGTTTAATATACTGTGTTGGCGCGATGGCTATAATGGGTTCGTTAGAAAGTGGGCTAAGTGGCAATCATAACATACTCTATGCTAAATCGATGTTAGATGGAATTTCAGCAATTGTATTTGCTTCTTCTATGGGAATTGGTGTTTTAGTATCAGCAGTTCCAGTATTTTTATACCAAGGTGCAATTACTATGGCAGCCGGTATGCTTCAGGGGATTCTTTCCCCACAAGTGATTGTTGAAATGGGTGCAACAGGCGGATTACTTATTGTAGGCATTGGAATTAATATTTTAGAAATAAAAGAGATCAAAGTGGGTAATCTAATATTAGGGATCTTCTTGGCGGTTCCCATAACCTTTTTGTTCACTAGAATGCATCTCGGTATGTAATAGCTTAGTTATGTACAATTCATAAGTTGTATGACTAGCAGAGGAGGAAAGATTATTGACAATGCTAGAAGAGTTAATTCCTTGGATTTGGTGGGGTATAAGTGGATTAGGAGTAATCCTTGTAATTTCTGTTCTGATATCCCTTTTACTGTATCGACGCATGAAACGATTTGAATCTGCCTATGTATCTTTGCAAACATTTATGTCGGGCAATCAAATGGATATATTGTTAGATGAAAGTAATCAAAAAATGCGTAAGCTTGAACAAGAAATTGAAAAATGTAAGGCTAGGTTAAACCCTGTAGAATTGAAACTGCGTGCTAGTGTAGATAGAGCAGAGTTGCTCAGATTTAGAGCATTCGAAAATGTGGGAAGTGACCTGAGTTTTGCATGTGCGCTGATTAGTCAAGAGGGAAATGGAATCGTACTTAGTTCAATTCATAATCGTGAAGAGGCAAGGGTTTACGCAAAACCAATTGTAGGAGGCCATTCTGTTTATTCTCTTTCAGATGAGGAGAAAGAAGTCATAACTAAGGCCATGCAAGGCGTAAAGATTTAGTAGTCTAGATGCGTCGTACTCTGAGATAGGATTGAGTAATTAGTGTACTAATATTTTCAGACATCCGCCAGACAATGTTCAGTCGAGTATTTTGCAGAACCATATATTCCATAAACCCTCCCACATTTACAATCCCTGTTATATGCGCTTCTCCCACTTTGGGTAATTGCTTATGAACTCCTGCACCTGGTTTTAGGGGACCATCAGCTAAGGTAATACAACCTACAGAATCCATTCGTCCCAAACAGGCATCAACAGCAATTATAAATGGATTCTGGTAGGTTTGCTCAATAAAACGGATAGTCTCTTCAAGATTAGTTGCATGTACGGGTTCATCCAAGGTCCCATAAACATGAAGTTGTGGTAGGGTCTGTCGTGTTAAATGCGTCCCAATTAAGGGACCTAATGCATCTCCTGTTGAGCGATCAGTCCCAATACATAGTATGACAGCAGGGCGTTTCCTTGTGGATATAAAAAGATCAGATAGACGCGTTTCAAGTTTTACCTTAGCAGCGCAGTCATCAACATGGGCTTTAATTTTTTGAGTTTCAGTTAATATAGAAAATAAACTCACAAGCTGCCCCCTAACATGTAATGATCAAATCTAGTACGTAGTATAATTTTTTCCAAATACTATCCTTTTTATGCATGAAATCCCTATTCAAGCCATATGCATGATGGCGAGGAGGGAGTTCAAATGCAATGGAAAACAACATTTCAGGTTGCCGCTACATACGTCGGTGCAGTCATGGGAGCTGGTTTTGCCTCTGGTCAAGAAATCCAGCAATTTTTTGTACGGTTTGGGCATTGGGGCTTAGTGGGAATAATCCTAAGTTCAGTTCTGTTTTCTCTTCTAGGGTGGGGCACGCTAGAATTGCAGGAAAGATGGAAGGTTTCGTCCTATAACGAGTTTTTTGATCGTCTCCTCGGCCCTAAGTTGGGGCGTTGGGCTGATTGGCTGGTTAGCATCTTACTGTTTGTAGGTATGATGGCCATGATATCAGGTAGTGGTGCGTTGTTTTATGAGTATTTTAGATTTTCCAAATGGTTAGGAATCTTCTTAACAGGCTTAATCATCGCATTAGCCTTATGGTACCGTGGCGAAGGAGTATTGTGGATCAATTCTGTTCTTATACCCTTGAAATTTGTCTTTTGCCTAGGTATTACAGCTGCATCAATTCTTTTGATCTCTTCTGGAGATAATGAGCACGTTTCGATGTTGCCGCATCCTATAATCAAAAATTGGGCTCTCTCGGCAGTTCTATATGTTTCATTTAATGCAACGTTAGCGATGGTGGTATTCGCTTCCCTTGGACGAGAGATTCAGAAGAGGGGTGCACGTTTAGGTGCAGTTTTAGGCGGGGTTGCACTCGGGTTATTTGCCTTTGCTATAGGAATGTCATTACTTCGGTTTCCGGACATCTGGGTTTTGGAAATTCCGATGGTTGCTATTGCAGGTAAGTTAGGAGAATGGCCTGGGTTTTTCTACGTAGTCGTACTATGGTTGGCAATGATCACAGCCGCAGTAGGAAATGGCTTTGGTCTTGTCAGTCGAATCGCGGATTCGGGAAAAATAAGTTATGGGTATGCAACAGTTATTCTCCTAATTCTACTTTTGCCATTAGCAGGGGTAAAATTCTCGCAGATTGTACAACTTATCTATCCATTGTTTGGCTATTTAGGACTAATCTTTTTACCAACAATCTTTTATTATTGGCGTAGAGTCTAGAGGAACTCCAAGATGAGGTCGACAAACAAATTCTGGTTAAGACCAGGTTAATAAGGGGAACAAAAATGGATGAACGACACTATTTAGTAGGTACAGCAGGACATGTGGATCATGGAAAAACTGAACTAATTAGGGCTCTATCAGGCATTGAAACGGATAGGCTAAAAGAAGAGAAGCAGCGAGGGATCTCTATCGAACTGGGATTTGCTCATATGACATTACCCAGTGGGCGACAAGTTGGAATCGTGGATGTTCCAGGCCATGAACGGTTTGTACGCCAGATGCTAGCAGGAGCCAGTGGAATGGACGTTGTATTACTCGTCATTGCTGCGGATGAAGGAATTATGCCACAAACCCAAGAACATATAGACATTTTGACATTACTAGGAATACCCAGAGGGATTGTTGTGTTAAATAAGGCTGATATCGTAGATCAAGATTGGCTTGATCTGATGGAAGAGGAAGTGCGTGAAGGACTGAAAGAGACTGCTTTTAGTAAGGCAAAAATTTGTCCGGTTTCCGCACTGACTGGGGAAGGAATTGCCGTTCTTCGTCAAACGATTGATGATTTGCTCTCGGAGGTAGAGAGTAAGAAATCGATTGGTCCGGTCAGAATGCCACTAGACAGAATCTTTAGTATCCAGGGGTTCGGAACGGTTGTGACAGGAACACTTCATAGTGGAACAGTAATGCTAGGACAAGAGCTGGCAATTGAGCCCAACCATATTTTAGCGAAAATTCGATCGATCCAAGTCTATAACAATAAAACAAAGTCTGCAGGCGCTGGTCAAAGAGTGGCAGTCAATGTTGCAGGTGTAGATGTTACAGAAATAGAGCGAGGTTCAGTGCTGGTAACGCCGAACACCTTTAAGGTTGGACAGATCTTGGATTTAAAGGTTACAAACCTCCCTTCAGCAGAGAGACCTTTAACTCAACGGCAACGAGTACGATTTCATCTCGGAACAACGGAGATCCTCGGAAGGTTACATCTTCTAGATCAGAAGGAACTGGCCCCAGGAAAAGAAGGGTTTGCACAGATTCTTTTGGAAGAACAAGTTTTAGCTGCACCAGGGGATCGGTTTGTGCTGAGGTTCTATTCTCCACCCCATACGATTGCCGGTGGGAAAGTACTCGGTATAGCAGAATTCAAGCAGAAACGTTTCAAGGAAAACGTACTAGCCCAAATGAGAGTTAAAGACGAAGGGGATCCACTTGATCTGTTAGAAAGAGAAATGGACGAACCTCGTACTAGAGCAGATTTAGCAACTCGCTTACATGTCAATCCTTTAGAATTGGAGGAAAGTCTAAGATCTTTAGAGGAATCAAACCGATTAGAAGTATGGCAAGAAGATGATACCCCTCTCTATTGGGGAAAGGTAGCAGCAGAGGGATGGCGTCTAAAATTAATCGACGTAGTAAAAAAACACGAAGCTGCAAACCCATTGCGTGGAGGAATCAGCAGGGAAGAATTAAAAACACGTCTGGGAATCAGTTGGAAAAATAGACGTTGGCAAACAATTCTAGAGCTTGGCAGTGTACGAGGTTTTTATCGAATTATCGGCAGTAAGGTCCAAACCAATGAAGGGGTAAAAATCCCTCCCCATATCCTTAAGGATTTAGATGCCTTACGCAAAAAGTGGCAAAGTGTAACACTCATACCCCCTGACCTCAGCACAACAGCAGAGGCCTGTGGGATTACAAAAGTACAAGCCCCAGAATATGCCCAATATTTGTGTGATATCGGAGAATGGGAACACATAGATCAATTCTATTTTAGGCATACTGATCTTAACCAGGCTAAAAATAGTCTAATCGAGTTTCTACAGACACATAACGAGGTTGGAGTGGCTGAAGTGCGAGAAATGTGGGGTGTTTCACGAAAGTATGCTGTTCCACTGCTTGAGTTTTTTGACAATCAGAAAATAACGAGGCGAATCGGCGATAAGAGAAAGAAATACTAAAATCTAATTAATGTAATGCTACAGAATTTCCTAATTGACACAATGGTGCAACAGTTATAAAATGAATAAACAGAAATGGAGTTGTTTCAAAAACTGACATATAACTGTCACATAACTGACACTCAACTGTTATACAACTGTGCATTGGGGTCAACCGGGTATCAATGCCGGGCTTTTTTGTTGTCTGGGTCATTGGATTCTGTTTAAATCGGAGGTGTATTAGAGAGAAGTTTTTGACGAATTATTAAGAACATAGTTTTTAAACTAATTTAGAAAAGTGGGGGAATAAAGATGAGAAAAAGTAAGTTATTAATAGGTGCAGCTTTACTAATGTTGGGTTTGGTTTCAGGTTGTGGTAGTGCTGGAGCACCGAAGGAGTCTGCAGAAATTAAAATTGGTGGTAACTTAGAGTTATCCGGTGGAGTAGCTACCTATGGACAGTCGGTTTTAAACTCTGTCACTTTAGCCTTTGAAGATCAAAACAAAAAAGGTGGAGTCCTAGGAAAACAGCTCAAATTCGTCACTGCAGATAACAAATCTGAGGCTGGAGAGTCAACTGCTGCAATCACCAAACTTATTACGCAAGATAAAGTTGTAGCTGTTCTTGGTGCTGTTACCAGTTCAAATACAAAGGCTGCAGTACCTGTTTCAGCAGATAACAAGATTCCTCTAATTACACCAACGGCTACAAATTCAGAAGTTACCATTAATAAAGATGGTTCACTCAATAAATGGGTCTTCAGAAGTTGTTTTCTAGATCCTTTCCAAGGAAAAGTTGCAGCTAATTTCGTATTGAACACTCTCAAAGTAAATAAGGCTGCCTTATTTATCGATCAGAAAGATGATTATTCTAAAGGTTTAGCCGCGGAATTCAAAAAAGTTCTTGAGGGTGCTGGGGGAAGCATCACCGAAACTGTACAATATGTCGGCGGGGACAAAGATTTTAAATCTACCCTAACTCGGATCAAAGCAAGTAACCCAGAAGTCGTATTTGTGCCAGGTTACTACAACGAAGTCGGATTGATAGTCAAGCAAGCACGAGAATTAGGAATTAAAGTTCCCTTTGTCGGAGGAGATGGCTGGGATTCTGCGAAATTACCAGAGTTAGCTGGTGCTGCAAACCTCAACGATACTTATTTCGTTAATCACATGTGGGCAGAAGATCCAGCCACAAAGCCATTTGTTGAGGCTTATAAAGCAAAGTTTAATGCTGAGCCAGATGCTCTAGCAGCTCTCGGATATGATGCAGCTAAATTGCTTATTGCAGCAATCGAAAAGGCGGGTAGTACCGATCCTGAAAAGTTAAGAACTGCTTTGGAAAATACTAAGGACTTTAATGGGGTAACGGGTATCATCACGGTTGATCCTGCAACTCACAACCCAGTAAAAAGTGCGGTTATCATTAAAATGGTCGATGGTAAGAAAACACTGCTAACACATGTAAATCCATAATCTGGAGACAAATGTATAGCATTGTTGCTTGGCAAGGTATTGACTAAAACTAGTACAATAGCTAAGATAAGCATAGAGCTAATTTAAGACAGTTTTTAATAAGTATAGAGCCCCAGTCGCTACAATATAGCCTTGACTGGGGCTTTAATAGAGAAAGAGGATTTTAGTTAAAGTATAGTCGTTTAACAATACACAATCGTGTAGATCAATCTTACAACCAAGGATCTGGGTATGGTAATAATTGGCAAAGACGATTACTAGGCGAAATTCAAGTAACGTAAGCATGTGTTATCAGGGGAAATAAACCCTACACAACCTTTGGAAAGCATTAATCTTAACTAAGAATAAGTTATTTTGCGGTCTAGATTATTATTAGGCCATCCCGTAAAAAAGAGAGAGGGAGCAGTTTTACCCTCTCTCTTCTATGTTGGAAAGTTTTAGCAGAAAAGGGAGTGAGATCATGGAGAGTATTATTCAACAGATATTTCAGCAAATTATTAATGGATTGTCGTTAGGAAGTATCTACGCTCTCATTGCTTTGGGATATACGATGGTCTACGGAATTATTAAATTAATCAATTTTGCGCATGGAGAAATTATGATGGTAGGAGCGTATGCTGGATGGTTTGCGACCAGTGTCTTGCATTTGCCGTTTTTACCAGCGCTGCTTTTTGCAATGATTGTAGCTGCCATTTTGGGAGTTGTCATAGAACGTATTGCGTATAAACCCTTGCGCAATGCTACTCGTATTGCGGCTTTGATAACAGCAATTGGAGTTTCGTTATTTTTACAGTATGGGGGCATGTTAGTTGTATCTGCTCAAGTCCGTACCTATCCCCCAGTCTTTCCAGAAACCATGTATTCTGTCTACGGAGTTATTTTTAAATATGGTGATATTGTTATGCTATTGACTTCCATTATACTCATGGGTCTCCTGCATTTCACGGTTCAATATACGAAAATGGGTAAGGCAATGCGGGCAGTATCCTTCGATAAAGATGCAGCCTTGTTAATGGGTATTAACACGAATAATATAATTTCGTTCACATTTGCCATTGGTTCGGCCTTAGCGGCTGCTGCCGGTGTCCTAATGGGTGTCTATTTTAATACGATCGATCCTTTAATGGGACTTGTTCCTGGTCTGAAAGCCTTTGTAGCAGCAGTATTAGGGGGAATTGGGATTATCCCTGGCGCGATGGTCGGAGGCTTGATGTTGGGTCTAATCGAGTCAATTGTGAGTGGTTTAGGCGCTTCAACTTGGCGGGACGCCGTTGCATTCCTAATCTTAATACTTGTCCTAATTATTAAACCCAGCGGACTTTTCGGTAAAAATGTACGTGAGAAAGTGTAGGTGAGGAAAATGCGCAACTGGTTCAACCGCAAAAATCTAGTGATGTTGTTAGGGATTGTTCTTATATATGCTGTTGTTCAAGGGCTGATTATGACAGATATTATGCCTCCGTTCTATAAGTTGACGTTAATCCTCATGTGTATCTATATTATTCTTTCTACTAGCTTAAATCTGATCAACGGAATAACCGGTCAATTTTCGATTGGACATGCTGGGTTTATGGCTGTTGGGGCGTATGTTTCGGCGATTATTACTGCAATCATGCATGGGCCGTTGATTTTAGGCATTTTAGCTGGAGCGATTGTGGCTGCCTTGGTGGGTCTCCTAGTTGGGCTACCTACGCTACGCCTTAAAGGGGACTATCTTGCTATTGCAACATTAGGGTTCGGAGAAATTGTGCGGATTGTTTTTCTAAATATGGAATTGGTTGGTGGAGCATCCGGATTCACTTTACCGAGTAGAATAACCTGGACTTGGGCTTTTGTATTGATGGTCTTGAGTGTCCTTTTAATGAAAAACTTTGTGGGCTCCACTCACGGTAGAGCATGTATCTCTATTCGGGAGAATGAGATCGCCGCGGAATCTATGGGCATCAATACCACAAAATATAAAGTTATGGCTTTTACAATGGGAGCCTTTTTTGCCGGTGTAGCTGGCGGAATTTACGCGAATTACATGTATATCATTCAACCCATGACCTTTTCGTTTTTAAAGTCGATTGATATTTTAGTTATGGTAGTCCTCGGTGGCTTGGGGAGCATTACGGGAGGTATTGCGGGAGCGATTGTTATGACCTTGGTTTCGGCACTTCTAGCAGGTGTTCCGGAATGGCGTATGGTTATAATAGCCGTACTATTGATAGGGATGATGATCTTTAGACCGACCGGATTATTCGGCACGAAAGAATTCAGCTTGAATTTCCTGGGAAAGAAGGGTGATAAATAATGCCGCTTCTGAAAATTGATAATCTTTCTAAGTCTTTTGGCGGTTTAAAAGCGGTATCAAATTTAAATATTGAGATTAATGAAGGAGAATTAGTTGGTTTAATTGGCCCTAATGGTGCAGGAAAAACTACAGTCTTCAATTTACTGACGGGTGTTTATGACAAGACCGAAGGAAACTTGATTTTTCAGGGTAAAGAGGTGAGTGGACTTAAACCTTATCAGGTTACTCATCTGGGAATGGCACGGACGTTTCAAAATATCCGTCTCTTTAGCGATTTAAGTGTTATTGATAATGTAAAAATTGCATACCACCAACGTGCTGCGTATAGCACGACTAGTGCGCTACTAAGACTTCCTAGTTTCTACATGGGTGAAAAAACGATACAGAAAAAAGCCATGGATTTGTTGAGAATTTTCCATCTTGAAGATAAAGCAGAAGAGACGGCGAAGAATCTACCGTATGGAGAGCAACGTCGCTTAGAGATAGCCCGCGCCTTAGGAACTGAGCCAAAGCTTCTCTTATTAGATGAGCCGGCAGCCGGCATGAATCCCCAGGAGACGAATGACCTTATGAATCTTATTCGGTGGATTCGGGAGGAGTTTAAGTTAACGATCCTCTTAATTGAACATGATATGTCCTTAGTCATGGGTGTCTGTGAACGCATATACGTTTTAGATTATGGCATGATTATCGCGCAGGGGGTACCTGATGAAATAAAGAATAATCCTAAAGTCATTGAGGCTTACCTAGGAGAGGAGGTTGTCGTCTGATGCTTGTACTTGAAGATGTTAATGTTTATTATGGAGCCATTCATGCCCTTAAAGGAATTTCCTTCCAGGTAAATCAGGGAGAGATTGTAACCCTTATTGGCTCAAATGGCGCAGGGAAAAGCACAAGTCTCAAGACGATCTCCGGATTGTTGCGCTCAAAAACGGGTAAATTAACCTTTAATGGAGAGAATTTAGCAAGCATACCTCCCCAATCCATTGTGGCCAAAGGAATATCACAGGTTCCTGAAGGTCGACGTGTCTTTGCTAATATGACCGTCATTGAAAACTTAGAACTGGGAGCCTATTTGCGTAAAGATAATGCGGGTATCAAACAAGATATTGAACGTGTCTATGGTTTGTTCCCTCGCCTTGGAGAGCGTAAAAGTCAGATTTCAGGTACACTGTCAGGCGGAGAGCAGCAAATGCTTGCCATGGGGAGGGCTCTGATGTCCAAGCCTCAGCTCCTGCTTCTCGATGAGCCTTCAATGGGATTAGCACCTATTTTAGTTAAACAGATCTTTTCAATTATCAAAGAGATTAATGCAAGCGGAACAACAATTTTACTAGTGGAGCAGAATGCTCATATGGCCTTATCAATCGCCAATAGGGCTTATGTATTGGAGACAGGAAAGATAGTTCTTTCTGGAGATTCAAAACAATTAGCGGCCAGCGAAGAAGTTCGAAAGGCCTACCTAGGGGGATAAGATCCCGCCCCTGAAAGGGTAGGAGGTCCGCAGACCGGAGATAAGATCTCGCCCTTGAAAGGGTAGGAGGTCCGCAGACCGGAGATAAGACCTCGCCCCTGAAAGGGTAGGAGGTCTGCAGACCGGGGATAAGGCATATATTTCTGAGACATGTGTATTCAGTAAGTAGAGCTTTGGTTGGCCATATTGGCAGCTTTTCTCCCTCCTAGCGCCAACCTAGTTTACTTTATAGGCTTAACTTTGATGGAGAAAGGGGTAAGGAAAAAATGTATGTTCGCCAATTTATGACATCTCAGGTTTTTACGGTGTCCCCGGATGAGTCGATCGCAGATACTCTAGCCCTCATGCGAGAGAAAAAGATCGACCGATTACCGGTTCTGGAAAAGGGCAAACTAGTGGGCTTTGTAACAGATGGGGATTTACGGGAGGTCTCACCTTCACCAGCAACGACTCTAAGTATCTTTGAACTTAATTACCTCATAGCTAAAACCCCAATTCGTGAAGTAGCGGTGAAAAAAGTAGTGACCTGTCACCCAGACACGCGGATTGAGGATGCAGCCTTATTAATGCGGGAACATAAAATCGGAGGATTACCAGTGCTTGAAGAGGGTAAACTGGTAGGTATTATCACGGGATATGATATTTTGGGTGCATTTTTAGATATCATGGGATCACGAAGTCCTGGTGAACGTGTTGTAATTGAAGCAAAAGACAAAATCGGAGTTTTGTTAGACATCGCCACTACAATAAAGCATTTTGACGTCGATGTAACTAGTTTTGCTTTTTATCATCAAAAAGATAATCATATACAGTTTCTCGTTCACCTTAATGGAGAACAAGTAAACGAGGCAAAAGTGTCGTTAGAAGAAAAAGGATATAACATTAAGAATTAATAATTAGGTTATAGCCTAACTCAAGGTTAAAGCGCTTTTCCGGGTTAGGGATTGTTATTTGACCTAGTTGCCCTAAGTATAGGATATCAGCTAATAAAGAAAGTCCTGAATGATAATTCACGGACTTTCTTTATTGGTAGATTGAGATATAATAATACAAGACAACTATAGTATTCGGTATGCTAGGAAAACGAGGGGATATAATGTACCTTTTTAATCGATCTATATCTGTGAATGTCCGCTTAGTAGATGAGGGAACAACGCTAATGGTGGATGGATTTTTTCTAGACAGTCATCATGAACTCTGTTTATCGATCAAAGTAAACATAGAGAGCAATACCATTACTTCAGCTGATGGTGATTTTCGACGTTTTCCGCATACAGATTGTGCGTTGACAAAAGAACACATAAAAAAACTTATCGGCATTAACCTAAATAAAAATGTTCGCAAACAAATACAAATGGCGGTCGGACTAAAAGAGGGCTGCACACATTTAACGGACCTCGCAATTGAATGCGCTAAAGGGTTAATGCAAGCTCAATATCAATTTCTACAGTTAACTATGCGAGAGGAAGAATTAAATAATATGGTTGAACAATTCTTAGATGGAAGCTGCTTACACTATACCAAATAGATTAAGGGAACATATTAGTTTTTAATAGTGAATTTATTTGGGAGTTGCATAAGCGATTAAAATCGTTTCTGGCCCCTCAGTTTTAGATAAATTGATTCTTGATTCTAGGGCTTGAATTTCTTGAAGTTGATCGTTTGTTAAATTAGAAAATTTAATCTTAGAAGTATCCATTTGGTATTCTCCTTTCTGGGACATACTCATTTATTTAACAAAAATTATGTAACATTAATATTCTGTACAATTGGATAGCAATCTATGCACAATTTATTGTTTAGATTATATTTTGACTGTATTTACTTCCATAATTATAATGAATGTGTTAATATATTATTAATTGAATGGGGATGGATGGTGGCTGGTGCTGCTCCCGGACTTCAAATCCGCGTGTCGGGACGCAGAACGTTCCGAGGTGTGTTCGATTCTCACGCATCCCCGCCAAAATCGAGGTTCGAGGTTCGAGGTTCGAGGTTCGAATATGGCGAAGCGTACATTTCGGGTCTGATCAGTAAATAGGTTTATGAAATTTAATCTAAAAATAAGTTTTATTTGTTTATTCTAGGCAGCGTGAAGCTGCCTTTTGACATATTGGGATGCTTTGAGACAGTTAACACGGCGAACGACTTATCCAGCAGGATTTCTGGGGGTCTAACCCGAATATGATTATTCTAAATGGTTTGAAGAAATACTGGACAATGGATTGAAGTCAAAGCAAAAATCTTTAAACCACTTATCTTTTTAGCCGGAGGCTAAACTTTCAATTCTGGCATCGATCCTCGAACTTCGTACATCGTTATTAGGGGGGACTACATGAATCTTCTAGATGTTCTCATTCTCGGGTTTATTTTGTTAGGTGCTCTACGAGGCTATCAAAGGGGTTTACTGACTAGCATTGTCAACTTCCTGAGTGGTATAGCTGGATTTTTAGTCGCCGTTTGGCAATACAAAGCCGCTCTTCGTTGGGTAGAGCAATATTTTCCCCTTCAACAATGGCTCGAACCTGTAATTTTTCGAGTGGTCCTCCCCGCTGTTCAGTCTAAAGCTGATACACTTCAACAACAGTTTTTAGGAAGTATCTTGAGCTCATTACCCCCAGAATTACGTAGTTTCTTTTCCTCATCGAATCTTCCAAGTCTACCAATGCCACAAACAATAGAACAAGTAAGCCATCATTTGGCGGGGGTGCTTACTGAGCGAATTTTAAATCTGATCGCTTTTGGAGTTGTTTTTTACACCGTTGTACTTATATTTCAACTAGGGTGCGCAATTTTACTTCGTCCATTTGGCAGCTGGAGAGGGTCTTTAAATCGCGGAGGAGGACTATTGTTCGGTGGGTTAGGTTCTTTGATTGGTTTGTCTGTTTTGGCAGGATTGTTCTCTCCTCTCTTGAATTTGGGTGTAGGACAAAGCTATAATGTGCTGATTCAAAACTCATACTTTTATCCATATTTAGTGGGAATTTTCAATGGATTAGATCAAATATTTTCGGCTCAACTCCGTCAAAATTTACTTGATCCTCTAACATTGGACAAAGGAGATTGGTTTTAGCACATAATTCAATCTTAGAAGAAGAAAACTACAACAACTGATCTTGCAATTGAACGATCTAAAGTAAGCGATAGATTTTTTGTAAAGGACGACTACTATTATGAATGTTACGTGGATACAGGAAAAAATCGGCTATTATGACTGGCATGGATTAGGTACAACAGCGTTTAACACCTTGGTATATATTGTAACAATATTGATCTTTGCTCGTTTGATCTACGCTTTATTAATTTATACGTTTCGTCGTCTACTGGTTGAGAGAAAAGGGAAACATCTTCTGGATGAGCGTAAAGCGAATACGATATTTTCCCTTCTCCGAAGTATGTCCTTTTATTTGATCACTTTTACGGTATTGTTGCACAGCCTTAAACGTCTTTTTAACTTTGATACCGGGACAATCTTAGCCTCGGCAAGTGTTTTGGGAGTTGCCTTAGGATTTGGATCGCAAAGTTTGGTTAAAGACGTGATCGGCGGTTTCTTTATCCTATTCGAAGATCAGTTCTCCGTTGGTGAATATGTAAAGGCCGGAGAATTCTCTGGAATTGTCGAAGAGACAGGAATCAGGGCGACACACCTCAGAGACTGGGGTGGCGAACTGCACATAATTCCCAATGGCAGTATAACCGCCGTCACCAATTTCAGCCGTGGTAAAATGAGGGCATTAGTTGACATTCAGATGCCTTATGATGAAGACTATGATCGAGCAATGGAAGTAATGCATTCAGTCTGTGAGAAGGTTAGTATAGAGTTCGGGGAGAAGATTATTGATGCTCCTTCTGTTCAGGGAGTAATTCAGTTCGGGGAACGAACTGCCGTCTTGCGAGTTATTGCTTATACCCAGCCCAATGAACAATGGAGCTTGGAACGAGAACTTCGCCTTCAAATACATAGGGAGTTTTTGAAAGAAGGAATTCGGACTCCAAACCTAAACAATTTTATTTTGACGGATCCTATGAAGTAATGGCCTTATAATTAACAAACTATTGAAGTTGGGTCTAAGTAATGTGCGACATGCGAAGTCTGACGTGATGAGCAATAGTCGGGCTTCGAACCTTCGAACCTCGAACTTCGCGCATCGATTAAGAGGGAGGTAGCAACCGATGATTCCATTGAAAGTAGGGGATATTGTTCGTCTGCGTAAACCGCACCCTTGTGGAAGCCTAGATTGGAAAGTAATGCGGACGGGGATGGATTTTCGGATCCAATGTTTAGGCTGTCAACATCAAGCTTGGATTCCTAGAGTCAAACTCGAACGCAATTTAAAGGAGATTTTACATCGGGTAGATGAAAATAATCTGGATTAATGGGAGAAAATCACTTATAATCGGTGAGGTAGCTTGTCTATATAAAATAGTGCTTAATATCTAATGATAAGAGCCTTAAAACTTGGAGAATATACAAAAAAAGTGTGAAAGGATAAGGTTAGGTTTGTCCAGGTTTTCTTAACTAGGTAACACCATGACATTACATGCAGGAATCGTTGGTTTGCCAAATGTCGGTAAATCAACGCTGTTTAATGCAATCACTCAAGCGGGTGCAGAAGCGGCAAATTACCCATTTTGCACGATTGATCCAAATGTTGGGATGGTTGAAGTGCCTGATTCCCGTTTGCAAAAACTTGCCGATATGGTAAATCCTAAAAAGATTGTTCCGGCAACCGTTGAGTTTGTTGACATTGCTGGTCTTGTCAAGGGAGCGAGCAAAGGCGAGGGGCTAGGTAACAAGTTCTTATCCCATATCCGAGAAGTGGATGCCATTGTGCATGTCGTCCGATGTTTTGAAGATGAGAACGTAATCCATGTTGAGGGTAATGTTAACCCTAAGCGAGATATCGAGACAATAGACTTAGAGCTGGTCTTGGCAGACATGGAGAGTGTGGAGAAACGGGCAGAACGTACTTCGAAACTCTTGAAGACGGGTGATAAAAAGGCCCATCTTGAAGTGGCCCTTTTGGAGCGCTTAAAGGTGGTCTTTAATCAAGGAAAAGGGGCTCGTTCGTTGACCTTTTCGGATGAGGAACAAGAGATTCTAAAGGGGTTTTCGCTTTTAACCTTGAAACCAGTGCTTTATGTTGCCAATGTCAGTGAAAATGGTCTTTCCACAGCCTCTGACAATCCTTACGTTCAACAGGTTAAAGAGATAGCGTCTGAAGAGGGTGCCGAAGTCGTCGTAGTTTGTGCGCAGATTGAGGCTGAGATTGCCGAACTTGAGCCAGATGAAAAAGAAGGATTTTTACAGGATTTAGGACTCGAGGAGTCAGGACTAGATCGTTTGATTCGGGTTGCCTTCCATTTATTGGGCCTTATGACGTTCTTTACTGCGGGTCCGATAGAGGTAAAAGCATGGACAATTTATCAAGGGACTAAGGCGCCTCGAGCAGCCGGGACCATCCATACAGATTTTGAACATGGATTTATTCGAGCTGAAGTGGTTTCGTATAAGGACTTCGTAGAATTCAACGGTATGAGCGGTGCTAAGGATAAAGGATTAGTTCGCTTGGAAGGTAAAGAGTATATTATGAATGATGGTGATATTGTCCACTTTCGTTTTAATGTTTAAAGCTTGCATTTTAAGGAACACAATGGTATAATTTTAGCTTGTTAGTATAAATATCCCTGCTCCGTTGATCGGGGCCGCTTAGTCCGAGGGGAGGTGCAAATATGAAAGCGTATGAAATACTGTATATCATCCGACCAGATCTGGATGAAGAGACAACTACTGCACTGGTAGAACGTTTAGGTGGGCTCGTAGCCAGCAATGGCGGAGAAAACTTAAAGGTAGAAAAGTGGGGCAAGCGTCGATTGGCCTATGAAATTGAAGATTACAAAGAAGGCCAGTATATCCTGATGAACTTTGATGGCGAAGGTCGTACATCCCAAGAAATTGAACGGGTTATGAAGATTTCTGATGATGTAATCCGTTTCCTAACCGTTAGAAAAGATGACTAGAAGGACGGAGGGGCGCATATGTTGAATCGTGTCGTTTTGATAGGCCGTTTAACGAAGGACCCCGAATTGCGCTACACGCCAAATGGTGTAGCGGTCGCTAATTTTACGTTAGCGATCGACCGCAATTATAAAAATGCCCAAGGAGAAAGAGATACCGACTTTATAAATTGCGTAGTTTATCGGCAGCTTGCCGAACTCTGTGCCAATTTTTTGTCGAAGGGGAAACTCGCGGCTGCAGATGGTCGAATTCAAGTACGTTCGTATACTGGACAAGACGGTCAAAAACGCTGGGTTACAGAGGTTATTGCTGAAGATGTTCGCTTCTTAAGTCCGAAAGACGGTGGAGGCGTAAACACAGAATCAAAATCTCCAGGCGGAAACAGCTCGTTTGGACATGAAGTAAATTTGGATGATGACATCCCATTCTAATAGGGGAAGGGGAGAATTAGTATGAAACGTGAACGCGGACGTCGCCCTCGTAAGCGGGTATGTAGTTTTTGTGTCGATAAAGTTGTGTCTATGGATTACAAAGAGACACATAAAGTGCGAAAGTATGTTACAGATCGTGGCAAGATATTACCACGTCGAATTTCTGGAAACTGCGCAATGCATCAGCGCCAAGTGACCTTGGCCATCAAACGTGCTCGTAGCATAGCCTTGTTACCATATAGCGTAGAGTAAGAAAAAGGGAGCAAAGCTCCCTTTTTCTATTTTCCGATCCGCGGACCACTTATGGATGAAAATGAGCTATTTTTCGAAGTAGAACGTATAAATTTTGGGCAAGGTCGTCCATGGTTAAATTTTCATAGGACGAAGGTGCAGGAGAATGGTATGGTAATCACGAACAGTAGTCTGATAGTGTAGCCAATTTTTTAAGATCATGAGTGGAGATAAATAATAGAGTTTAGGAGGGGTCATTCCTGGAAAATATTGAAGTTGATGTCGTTAAGGGTCTAAGGGCCATTGATGAACTTAAGGTAAATTTAATTCAGGCTCAGTGGCTTATCCAACATGGGACTCTGAGTGGCTCAGAGGATGAGATGATTCAGGGTCTGGCGGATCTAGTAGGAATGAGTTATTTGCTAGCAAGGCGATTGGGGTTTGACTTTTCACGACTCGATCGCATGCTTCTCCAACGCTTAGAGGGTCTAAAAAACACCGATGAAATGAACCTTGAAAAGCAGTGGGGAGATTTCAGCTTGCTTTTGAGTTACCTTGCCCCTGAAGATTAAGCATATAGGAGATCGGAAAAAATGTTTATTAGTGATGAATTGGCTCAGGATTATTTGGCAGGGGCGATTCTATTGACATTTCCTTGGGTGGGGATTGTTTTGGGAACCTGGGGATTTCTTTGGGAAGCACTGATGTTACTCGCAGTATTTTTAGTTGGACTACGTAGAGGGTTGCCCAGAGCGGTAGGGTTTCTCTTGATTGGCTATCTTGCAGCAGTAATTGTTTTTGGAGTATCAGCACTTAATCAATTGGGATTTGTACCTTTGGCAGGGTTGCTGGGTGTTCTTGGTTGGCAGAAGCGTTGGCCAGTACGCGTAACTTTTTTTTGGGGTGCTGCCTTAGCGGCAATTATAGGAGCTTTACCTTCTCTCTCCTATGTAATGCAAGGATTTGATGCTAAGACTGTTGGTGATCTGATTAATTCGACAGTTCAGCAATATCAAGATTCCGGATTACTGGTATTGATGCAACAACAAGGGATTACAGAGGAGCAGATTCGAGATGTATTGCAACAAGTAATTCAATTTTATATGTTAGTCAGCCCAGGTATCTCTGCAATAATTGCTATAGTTGAGTTTGGATTTGTATACTACATTATGAGACGATGGCTTAAGGACGAGGGAGGATGGATCCCGTTTACGCACTGGCGTCTGCCTTGGTATGCAGTCTGGGGTGCGGTATTAGGTATTGCTTGCTATCTTTTAGGGGATTACTTTGCTTGGCCGGTTTTTCGAGGGCTGGGGATTAATCTCATGGTTGTTTACGGCGCTTTAACGTTGGTTCTAGGCACAGCTGTCTATCTGCATATCTTAAAATCACCCAAAATCCCAAGATTCCTTAAATGGTTAATCATTATTTCTAGCTTTATTTATTTCTTTTTTACGATTGTCAGCATTATCATGTTTGGGCTTTTTGATCTCGTGATCAATTTCCGACGCCTACCGGAAGAACTATAAGGAGGAATTTTCATGAAAGTTATTCTTCAAACAGATGTAAAGGGAACAGGTAAAAAGGGACAGATTTTAGAAGTCGCTGATGGATTTGCTCGAAATTTTCTTTTTCCTAAGAAATTAGCGATTGAAGCGACTACCGGAAATATTCAGGACGTTTCACATAAGAAAGCAGTGGAACAACGTCGCAAGGAGAAAGAGAAAGAAGATGCTATCAAATTGGGCGATAAACTTAATGCCTTGCTGATCGAAGTGAAGACGAAAACTGGAGAAGGAGGGCGCTTGTTTGGCTCAGTAACCAGTAAGGAAATTGCCGAAGCCTTAAAAAAGCAACACAATGTCGAAGTGGATAAACGTAAGTTGGAGATAAAGGAACCGATTAAGACATTGGGAAATTTTGAGGTTTATGTAAAAGTGCATCCAGAGGTAGTAGCTAAGCTTCAGGTACATGTTTCTGGATTATAAGTGAGTTCAGCTTCAGATAGATCTCTGCAGTTTCGCATCTTAAGGCGGCGTATTTTAAACAACGTACTACGAACCACGAAAGGGGACCCCTGATGAAAGGGATTTTAGCAAAATGGTTAAATCACAAGGACCTTAGTGAGCGGTTACAAGACGAAGAAGAGTGGAGTCGAGAAGTTGAGGCACTCTATGTATTGCTTTCAAATTATTATGGAACTGACAAACTAGTACTTAAGGCTAGTCGATTGGAAGCACTCAAGCTCATGCGCTCGGATGAACTAATTGAACGTGTTGTTGGTTTGCGCAAAATCCTTTCAGATGATCCCACAGACCAAACCCTTCCCAATAAGTCAGAAATTCCGCAGATCTTAGATGAAATCGAGGAACAGATAGCGGACCTTATTGCTCGGCGTTCTGTAGAAGAACGGTTGGAACGTGTGGTTACAGAAAAGATGCAGGAACGGCATGAGGATTATGTCAAAGAAATAAAAAGGCATGTACTTCAGGAGTCATCTACTCCAGAAAATGCTCAAACCCTCAAGAAGTTAGCTGTGCTCGAAAAAATGAAAACAGTTTCCTTAAAATCATCAGCATCGGATGTCTTACGACCCAGGACTATGGAGGAAATTGTAGGACAGGAAAGCGCTCTACAAGCTCTTCTTGCAAAGATAGCAACACCCTATCCACAACACATGCTGATTTATGGTCCACCCGGAGTCGGTAAAACTTCTGCTGCTCGAGTTGCTTTAGAAGTAGTCAAGAGCCATCCACATTCTCCCTTTCTCAAAGAAGCCCCGTTTATTGAAGTGGATGGTACAACGCTTCGGTGGGATCCTCGTGATGTGACCAATCCTCTTTTGGGATCAGTTCATGATCCCATATACCAAGGTGCTAAGCACGATTTAGCAGAGACCGGCATACCGGAACCAAAAATGGGGTTGGTGAGTGATGCTCACGGCGGCATTCTTTTCATAGATGAAATTGGAGAAATGGATCCCTTACTCTTAAATAAGCTGCTCAAAGTGCTTGAGGATAAGCAAGTGACCTTCGACTCGTCGTATTATGATCCTGGGGACCCTCAGGTTCCACTGTGGATTAAAAAACTTTTTGATGAAGGAGCACCTGCTGATTTTGTGCTCATTGGAGCTACGACAAGGGATCCGGCTGATCTTAGTCCGGCCCTTCGTTCTCGCTGCTCTGAAGTTTTTTTTGTCCCTCTTGAGCCAAGAAATGTTCAGCACATTATCCGTCAATCTGCCCAAAAGCTTGGAGTGACGTTAGAAGACAACGTCCCTGAGATAATTAGTGAATATGTGATCGAAGGACGGAAAGCAAATAGTATTTTGACAGATGCCTACGGCTTGGCAAGGTATCGAAACCCGGATCAAGCGGTCGTGAAAGTAACTTGTGCTGATGTATATGAAGTCCTGCGTTCGGCGCGACTAACTCCCTTTATTGTCCGCAAGGTCCAAGCAAGCTTTGAAGTGGGAAGGATTTTGGGACTGGGTGTATCGGGATTTTTAGGTTCAGTATTGGAGATCGAGGCGATAACCTTTGCAGGGCGAGATGGTAAAGGTGCAATTCGATTTAATGAAACAGCAGGAAGTATGGCTAGAGATGCAGTATTTAATGCTGCTGCGGTCATACGTGAACTAACTGGAGAAGATTTAGGTAATTATGATGTGCACGTAAATATTGTAGGCGGAGCAAAAATCGACGGGCCCTCCGCGGGGCTTGCAACTACGCTGGCTATCTATAGTGCTCTGAAAAAGAAACCACTTCGCCAGGATGTTGCCATAACCGGGGAGATTTCCATTCAAGGCAAGGTGAAACCAGTCGGTGGTATTTACGAAAAGATTTTTGGCGCAAAACAGGTTGAAGTTCGCAAAGTTTTGATCCCCTTGGAAAACATGGTAGATGTACCAAGAAGTTTACAGGGTATTGAAGTGGTAGGTGTCAGTACAATCGAAGAGGCTATGAACCATGTTTTTTAATACTAGTCAACCTCAGCAAAGTTTTCAGCCAATTGTGAGAAGACTCGATGTTTAACTTTAGTTGAACGAGTTCACCACAGCTAGAGAGAGGTAAGTGCCAGAAGGAGAGAAGATATGGAACTACTGAGAGTTCCACCACAGAATTTAGAGGCTGAACAGGCTGTCCTAGGGGCGATGATGCTCGAACCGGAGACCGGAAGTTCTGTTTTTGAGATTCTTCAACCGGAAGACTTTTATAGGGATAATCATCGTTTGATTTTTTCTGCGATTCAGGAACTCTTTGAAAAGGGAGATCCTATTGACCTTGTCAGTGTTGCCGAGATCTTGCGCCAGCAGGGCCGTCTGGAACAAGTTGGCGGAATTGCGACAATCTCTGAGATTGCTCGTTCTGTTCCTTCGGCAGCTAATGTCGATTATTATGCCAAATTGGTCACGGAAAAGGCGCTTCTGCGTCAGCTAATACGAGCGTCCAATAGTATCGTAGAACGGGGATATGAGCCTGGAGAAGAAGCGCGTAATCTTCTGGAAGAAGCAGAAAAACTGATTCTTGATCTTTCTAGAAGGCGTGTAAAAGATGGATTTAGTCTTATTCGCGATGTTCTGCTAGAGACGTTTGAGAAAATTGAGTATCTCTATGCTCATAAAGGAAATCTTACGGGTGTTCCGACCTTTTTCACGGAATTGGACCGCATGACTTCGGGTTGGCAACCCTCTGATTTAGTGATTATTGCTGCCCGGCCATCCATGGGAAAAACGGCACTAGTTTTAAATATGGCACAAAATGCTTCAGTAAGGGCGAAAGTGCCGGTTGCCGTTTTTAGCTTGGAAATGTCCAAGGAACAATTAGTGCAGCGGATGCTGTGTGGGGAAGCAATGGTAGACCAACAGCGTGTCAGGACTGGTGATTTGCTCGACTCAGATTGGCCGAAATTGACGCGCGCTGTAGGGCCTCTCTCTGATGCCCCAATTTTTATCGATGATACCGTAGGAATTTCCTTAGCAGAGCTGCGTTCGAAGGTGCGTAGATTGAAAACGGAGCACAATTTGGGGATGATTGTTATTGACTACCTTCAGTTGTTGTCGGTTGGAAAGAAGACAGAAAGCCGACAGCAGGAGGTGGCACAAATCTCGAGAACTCTTAAAGGGCTTGCCCGTGAACTTAAAGTCCCGGTCATCGCCTTGTCACAGCTTAATCGTGGAGTTGAGCAACGTCAGGATAAACGGCCTATTATGTCGGACTTATTGGAGTCGGGGGCCATTGAAGCGGATGCGGATGTGATTTCATTTATTTATCGGGATGAGTATTATCATTCGGAATCTGAGAAAAAAGGGATTGCAGAGTTAATTATCGCCAAACATCGTAATGGTCCTGTAGGAACCGTAGAATTAGGCTTCCTTAAGGAGTTTACCAAATTTGTAAATCTTGATCGACAACATCAAATGGCTTAAATAGATCCCCCAGGCCTCTTGGCTGGGGGATTTATTTATACTTATCAGACCCCCATTCCTCTAAAGGGGCATCACTGTACAAAAGTCATAAACCCTCTGAAATTGTCGAATGTTTTTTATGTATTCATGTATAATGTTCGGATATTGATTGACAAGGGGAAGGAGGATTGTTAAGATAAAAGTGTTTGCGACTAGAGACTCTTTGCTAGTTGAGAACGAAGATGGCTCTAGGAGGAGATAAAGTTGAAACATGAAGTCGATGTCTTAATTATTGGAGCTGGTCCAGCCGGTATTTTTACGGCTTTAGAGCTATCAAAGCATAATCAAGAGTTGAAAATTCTTATTGTGGATAACGGAAGAACCATCGAAAAGCGAAAGTGCCCTGCCCGTGCAACGGGCGTCTGTGTTGGATGTAATCCATGCGCTATTACCAGAGGATGGTCAGGTGCAGGGGCATTTAGTGATGGGAAACTGTCTTTGAGTCCCGCGGTGGGCGGTCGATTGACCGAATATATGAAAGAGGCTCAGGCACAGGAATTAATTGACTACACAGATTCTATTTACCGCCAATTCAAAGCGCAAGAAACCGTCTATGGCTTAAATAACCACCGGGTGGAAGAGATTCAATATGAGGCTTCTCGTCATAATATTCAGTTGATTCATTGTCCGATACGTCATTTGGGAACTGAGTTGGCTTATGATGTGTTGAAGGGTATGTACGAACATCTTATGACCAATACGAAGACGATTTTTTGGGAACTGGCGGAGGTTAAGAATATCTTGGCCGGTCCTGAAGGGGTCATAGGGGCGACCATTCAACGACGGGACGAACCAGAAATTGATGAAGTGTCGGCGCGTTATGTAGTTGCTGCCCCAGGTAGAGGAGGCGCGAATTGGCTTGCTGAACAGACCGTTCGTTTAGGTGTAGCGACGGAAAACAATGAGGTGGATATTGGAGTGCGAGTTGAAGTTCCAAACTCGATAATGGATCATTTAACACGGGAACTTTACGAACCGAAACTAGTCTATTATTCGGATACTTATGACTTAAAGACGCGAAGCTTCTGCGTCAACCCGGGTGGTGTGGTTTCTGAGGAACACTATGACGGGGGAATAGCAGTGGTCAATGGGCATAGTTATGCCGATCCTGAGAAGAAAACAAAGAACACTAACTTTGCTTTATTGGTCTCAACACGTTTTACTGAGCCTTTTAACCAACCGATCGAATATGGTCGTTATGTTGCCCGGCTAGCGAACATGTTATCAGGTGGTGGAGTCATGGTTCAGCGTTTGGGGGATCTCTTACAAGGACGACGGACCACTGAAAGCCGTCTGCGCCAGTCGACCACGATTCCAACCCTGCTTTCAGCTGTTCCTGGAGACCTCAGTTATGCGCTTCCAGAGCGGTACCTAACTTCTTTAATAGAGACCCTCAAAGCATTTGATAAAATTGCGCCTGGTATGTACGCCAAAAACACGTTGTTATACGGGGTTGAGGTTAAGTTCTACTCTTCCAAGGTAAAAGTAAAAACAAACTTTGAAACAGAAATTCCTCGCTTATATACGATTGGGGATGGAGCAGGAATAACCCGAGGTTTGATGCAAGCTTCAGCAACCGGTGTTGTTGTGGGTCGGGATATCGTAGCTAAGTCATAAAGATTTTGCTTGACGTTCTCTCTTTGGATTGATGCTTTTGGTAGGTTAAAAATAGTACTTGTGATATTGAAGTCTACGAAATGACAGGGGGCGAAGTTTTTTGCTCGAAAGATATACTCACCCTGAAATGGGCAAGCTATGGCAAGATGGATATGAATATGAACGTTGGTTAGACGTTGAATTGGCCGTCGCTGAGGTTATGGCGAAACGAGGGGAAATACCTCAGCAAGCCATGGAGGAAATCCGAAAGTCGGCTAAAGTGAACCCTAAGCGGGTCTTAGAAATTGAGGCTGTGGTTCGGCACGATCTGATTGCCTTTTTACAGGCTGTTGTTGAAGAGATTGGGGAGGCTGGTAAATACCTTCATCTTGGATTGACGTCTTCAGATGTGAAGGATACCGGGTTAAGCCTTGTGTTAAGAGATTCAGGTCGGTTACTGAAGAGTGACTTGATAGCGTTGCGAGAGTCGTTAGCTAAGCGAGCGTTTGAAAGTAAATACACCGTGATGGTCGGCCGAACTCACGGCATTCATGCTGAGCCGCTAACCTTCGGATTGAAGCTCGCTTTGTGGATTGCAGAAATCGATCGTCAAGAAGAACGGCTTGATCAGGCGATTGTTTCTGTGAGTGCTGGAAAGATTTCTGGAGCAGTGGGAACATATGCCAACGTATCGCCTGATGTAGAGGAGGAAGTCTGTCTTCTCTTGGGGTTAGAGACGGCTTTAGTTAGTAATCAAATATTGCAACGGGATCGACACGCGCACTTTGTGTCTACGTTAGCCTTAATCGGAGGGACACTCGAAAAGATAGCAACAGAGATTCGCAATTTACAACGTACGGATATCCTGGAGGTTGAGGAATCCTTTGCAGAGGGGCAAAAAGGGTCCTCGGCGATGCCACACAAGCGCAATCCGATTGTGTGTGAACAGGTAGCGGGAATGTCACGGCTTCTACGTGGCAATGCATTAGCAGCCATGGAGAATATAGCGCTTTGGCATGAACGAGATATGACCCATTCCTCTGTGGAACGGATAATTCTTCCGGATAGTTGCCTTCTCTTGGATCATATGCTCCGTCAGATGACTAAGGTAATAACAGGTCTAAAGATTCGTGAGGATCAAATGAAACGTAATCTTCAGAAAACCTTTGGACTGACCTCTTCTCAACGTGTTCTCTTGGCCTTGGTCGAACACGGATGTATGAGAGAAGAGGCCTACGCCTGGGTTCAAGAGGATGCCTTTCAGGCTTGGGATCATGGTCAAGACTTTATTGAAGTTGTGACAGAGGATACACGAATTCTAAACTATTTAACCAAAGAAAAAATTCAGGGTTTGTTTGACTTAAAGTATCACCTGCGACACGTTGATGATATCTTTAAGCGACTAGGACTACAGGATTAAGGGACGCTGGCCAAGAATGGCCAAGTGTCCCTGTAGCCAAGACTCGAACAGGGATGTTCGAGATTAGAACACCGCCATGGATGGCAAGGTGTAGTGATAGCTAGATGCCGATGGCAAGGTGTCGTGATGGCGAGAAGGGACTCTTGAGAAAGTAAGGAGGAAAAATATATGGCAGCGGTTGTGTTAATTGGTTCTCAATGGGGAGATGAAGGTAAAGGTAAAATAACAGATTTTCTAGCCGAAAAAGCCAATGTCGTTGTAAGGTACCAAGGGGGAAATAATGCTGGACACACGGTTGTGGCGAACGGAGAAGAGTTCAAACTTCACCTAATTCCTTCGGGAATCCTTTACGAGGATAAAACTTGTGTCATTGGCAATGGTGTGGTGATTGATCCGCAGGTTTTGTTAGAAGAACTCAGTTATCTTGCCATACGAGGCATTAAGATCGGTAAGCTCCTTATTAGTAGCAACGCCCATATTATCATGCCCTATCACAGGGTACTTGATGGTTTGGAAGAAGAAGTACGCGCTGAGCACAAAATTGGCACAACGAAGCGTGGAATCGGTCCGGCCTATATGGATAAAGCTTCACGGATCGGAATCCGTGTGATTGATCTGATGGATAAAGAAGAGTTTGCTGACAAACTCAAACGAAATTTAACCGAAAAAAATAATTTGTTTGTCAAAGTCTATGGTAAGGAAGCGCTGAAGTTTGAGGATATTTATGAAACTTACCTTGGCTATGCAGAACAACTTCGTTCGATGGTCACGGACAGTTCTCTGGTAATCGACCAAAGCATTCAAGCGGGGGAGAAGGTGCTCTTTGAGGGTGCACAAGGCACCTTACTAGATATTGACCATGGGACTTACCCCTATGTGACATCTTCCCATCCAATAGCTGGAGGGGCTTGTATTGGTGCAGGTATTGGCCCAACTCGTATTAATCGCGTAATCGGGGTAATCAAGGCCTATACAACTCGCGTCGGAGAAGGTCCTTTCCCAACAGAACTTTTGGACGAGGTCGGAGAAGAAATTCAGAAGAATGGACATGAGTTTGGAACCACGACTGGACGAGCGCGTCGTTGTGGTTGGTTTGATGCGGTCATTGCCCGGTATGCTGTTCGAGTGAGTGGAATTTCCGACTTTGCCATTACGAAGCTTGATGTCCTTACGGGATTTGACACCTTGAAAATCTGCGTTGGATATAGCGTCAATGGAGAAATCATCCGTGAATTTCCCCAAAGTCAAAAGATATTTAAGCAATGTCAACCAGTTTATGAAGAAATGCCTGGTTGGCAAGAAGATGTGACTCATGTACGTCAGTTTGGAGACCTTCCTGAAGCAGCCCGAAATTATATTCTTCGAATTGAAGAGCTTTCAGGTATTCCGGCTACGTTGGTTGCCATAGGTCCAGGACGCGAACAAACCATTGTGCGCGGAGAAATCTTTTAATACAACAAATCTTTAAAAGTATTGACACTTGTGATGGATTAGTGTAATATCTAAATTCGTGGTACAAAACATCTTTCGGGCCATTAGCTCAGTCGGCTAGAGCACCTGACTTTTAATCAGGGTGTCCCGCGTTCGAGTCGCGGATGGCCCACCATTTTCAAAAAAGTGTTTGTAGGCGTAGTACTTGTCAAACATAAGATATAAACGGCAGAAGACAGTGATTTGGCACTATTGTTAAGTTGCTGTTTTTTGCTGTTTATTTCTTTGGTATTGTAAACATATTTTAGGGGAATAATAAATAATTTGTTGTAATAGAAAAGAAAATGTATTTAAAATTAATTCTACGTATGTTATAGTCAATATGATTCAAAAAATAAAGTCTTTTTTGCAAGCTAATAATAATTGACAAAGGCAAACTCGGTGAAAACCGAGGACGCAAAGCTTCGGGTCTTCCACGTTAGGGTGATGATAGCCGAGCCACCAATTTAGAACATTTCGCTTTCTATTTTGGGGAGCGATTTTGTTTTTTAACCGATCAGGTAGTTAATTTCCGGGAGGTCAAAGGGGCAATTGGAAAACCTATATATGTATTGGGGCCATAAATCAGAGTATGAGAAAGGGAGATAAAGGATGACTAAAATCAAATATCGTATTATTTTATTACTAGTAACGACGAGTTTAATTATGGGTTCTATTCTGGGTGGTTATAACATCTATAATGTGATAGTTGCAGAAAAAGCAAACATTACACAATATCGCGATACGTTATATGAACAGTTTGACCGGACCGTTAAACTGGAGGTCCAAACTGCTTATAGTTTAGTTCAAGATATCTATGATAGGCAGAAAAAAGGGGAATACACTCCAGAAGAGGCAAAGAAGACGGCAGCGGATCTTGTAAGAAATTTACGTTACGACCAAGAAAACTATTTTTGGATAGATACGACCGATGGAACAAACGTAGTTCTGCTAGGGCGAGAAGCTTCTGAAGGGAAATCACGTTATGAGGCCAAGGATAGTGAGGGTATACTTTTTGTTCAGGCGTTTATTGCGAACGGTAAACAAGCAGGCGGAGGCTATACGGATTATAGATTTGCAAAGCCAAATCAAACGGAAGCATTACCTAAAAGAAGTTATACCTTATTATTTGAGCCCTATAATTGGGTGATTGGAACGGGAAACTGGGTTGATGATATTGATACACTGGTTTTAGCAAAGCAAATGGAGCATGAAAATAAGACTAAACAAAGCATTATTTATACGATTGTCTCTATTTTACTGGCCCTGGGAGTTTCTCTTGTGACAGGAACAATACTAAGTAATAAAATCTCGAAACAAATTGCCCAAATGGCAACAAATGCTGATGAAATTGCCAAAGGTAATTTGAGAATAGGACAATTCGAAAATAATTCTAAAGATGAAATAGGGAATCTTGGTAGGGCTTTCCGGACCATGACCGACAATTTAATTAACCTTGTTCAACAAGTGTCATCGTCCTCAGCGCAAGTTGCAGCATCATCTCAACAATTGAGCGCAGGGGCAGAACAATCCGCCCAAGCGTCACAACAAGTAGCGATAGCTATCATGGAAGTTTCCGTTGGTGCAGAAAAACAACTAAATGCTGTTAATGATACATCGGCAATTGTTGAGCAGATGTCAGCGGGGATTCAGCAGATGCTGGAAAACGCCAAAATTGTAGTTAGGTCCTCGGAAAAAACGGCCCTTTCGGCGGCAGAGGGTAGTCAGGCAATCGATAAAACGATGCAACAAATGCTTAATATCGAAAGGACAGTGACAGGATCTGCTGATGTGGTCATGAATTTAGGAGAGCGTTCTAAAGAAATCGGGCAGATCGTAGATACCATATCAGGTATAGCATCCCAGACAAACCTTCTGGCCTTAAACGCTGCCATCGAAGCGGCGCGAGCCGGTGAGCAAGGGAGAGGTTTTGCTGTTGTTGCGGATGAGGTCCGAAAATTGGCCGAACAATCACAGGAAGCATCGAAACAGATAGCATTGCTGATTAATAGCATTCAACAAGACACTCAGAAAGCAGTGCTAGCGATGAACGAGGGAACACATCAAGTTAAGCTAGGGACAGAGGTCGCTGGAACGGCAGGACAAGCATTTAATGAAATATCGGGCTTAATTAACCAGGTTTCTTCACAGATTGAAGAAATTTCTGAGGAAATTCAGCAAATGGCTGTGGGGAGTGAAAGAATAGTTTCATCGATTGCGGATATTTATGAGACAAGTCGAGAAATCACGACCCAAACTCAGACTGTGTCTGCCGCGACAGAGGAACAATCGGCATCTGTTGAGGAAATAGCCTCTTCGAGTAACGTTTTAGCAACGATGGCCAATGAATTGCAAGAAACAGTAAAGAAATTTAATTTCTAACAAATCTATCAGGGATAGGCGTTGATCTTAATGTTCCTATCCCCTAACGCCAATGTCCATTAAGACCTTTGATCATCTGGATTTCTCATTTAAAGGATAGAGGCCTCCTTCGTTGCATGTATTGCTTTCGGGTGAGGCGACTTCGGTGAAAATTAATATCCTGCAGCAATAATAAATAAAACTAGGTTTACAAAGATAGATTAAAAGGTATTGACATGTCTAGAAAGATAGTGTAGAATTCATATTTGTGAGTGTCATTTATCTGATGACTGACCACTGAAGCGGCCCGTTGGTCAAGCGGTCTAAGACACCGCCCTTTCACGGCGGTTACACGGGTTCGAATCCCGTACGGGTCACCATACTCGATATACGAAGTTCGAAGCACGAGGTTCGACAAGTATTTCAACCAGCACTCATTAATTAAAGTTGCTAATCTTAGTTCGTATATGGAAGTCGTGGATGGTTATACACCCGATAGAATATCGAATTTCGAAAATCTAACATCGATTATGCCTCGGTAGCTCAGTCGGTAGAGCAGAGGACTGAAAATCCTCGTGTCGGCGGTTCGATTCCGTCCTGAGGCACCACTACTTATTATTTAATAAATCAGTTTAAATAATAAGAGTAAGCACCTAGACATCGCATTTCCTTAGATATTACCTATTAAAAATTAAATATATAATCGGTTCTGTTGATTTCCTTCAGGGAAAAATCAGGACTTTTTTTGTTGTAGCCGAATGGCTTAAACTGTAGAATGTAAATCTATTTAAGAGAAATAATAAGAGCGTGAGATTATTGATCATTTATTGATTCTGCCTAGAGCAGTAATAAACACGACAAGGATTAGGTGAGTACTATGCCACTACCAGAGAATAACTTATTGTTTGGTTTTGAGCCAAGGTTAACCGTTGAACAACGTGAGTACGTCAATGCTATTTTTGATAATCAGTTAGTAATGGTAAATGCCAAAGCAGGTACAGGAAAAACTACTCTCGCAGTCGCTTGCGCAAAAATCATTAAGAAACCTTTAACTTATATTTTTAATCCAGTTCAAGAATCTTCTATGGGGTTCAGACCTGGTACCCAATCCGAAAAAGAAAGCATTTACTATCAACCGCTTGTGGATGCTCTCTTAGAAATTAATGAAAATCCGACTCAATGCATTTATAATGAAGAATCATTGGCTAATGAAGCAATGCGCAGAAAAGTAAGTATTAAACGAGCAATGGATGGGGTTTGGTGTTACCCTAAAAGTCCCGTCTTCCTTAGAGGGACAAATCTTAAAGACATGACGATTATTATTGATGAGTGTCAGAACTTTTCTATTCAAGAGTTAAGGAAAATTTTAACTCGTGTTCATGATTCCTGTAAAATTATATGCATTGGACATTCGGGGCAAATTGACATCCCTGTATCAAAAAGTGGATTCGTTCCGTATATGGAACACTTTAAAGATCAGCCTTATTGCAAGATTGTTACTTTAACGAAGAACTTCCGTGGGGAGTTAGCTAACTGGGCGGATGCCTATCGAGCTCCATAAATCTAGATTGACATATTAGATCTTTACGCTTATAATTTTCTTTGTTGGGATAAGGGTAGCCGATGGTCTTATAGAGGCTTAATTGGACAAAACCCTTGGTAATATCATGCGGACGTGGCTCAGCGGTAGAGCATTGGCTTCCCAAGCCGAGGATCGCGAGTTCGAATCTCGTCGTCCGCTCCATAAAAAAATATTAGACATCGCAAGGGATTGCGGTGTTTTTTGTTTGATAGTGGAGATACCGTCCCATATCTTATAGAGGAGCCTTTTTTGACTTGAGATTAATTCTCTCACTCCGACCAGATGTAACTAGAAATATTGGAAAATGTAGCCCGTGTTTTGAAAAAATATATAGTTAGGATTGATTGACACTACTAGCAGTTTGTAAAAATATACGAAATGGAGCGTATTTGTAATGAATGTAGCCTTTTTCCTTATACCCAAGAAGGACATCGTCTTTCTAAAAGACAATGCGACAATGCGTCAAGCACTAGAGAGGATGGAGTACCACAGTTATTCTGCAGTCCCGCTCATTGATCGTGAGGGGAAATATGTGGGAACGATTACTGAAGGAGATTTGCTGTGGAAGCTTAAAAATACACCGGGTCTCACCTTTGAAAATACGGAGGATATATTCCTTAGCGAAGTGGAACAACATGTTCAGAATTTGCCGGTAACAATTGATGCTGAAATAGAGGATTTGATATCAAGAGCGGTGGTACAAAATTTTGTGCCTGTCGTGGACGATCAACAGATCTTTATAGGAATTGTACGCCGACGGGAAATGATTGAATACTGCTCGAAACTCTTGATCCAGCGAAGAGCAGAGGTCACAACCTAAGACTGGGACTATTACCTTTTATGTGAGTTCAAACCCAGTGAAAACGACGTAGGTATCACTAACAAAGGACAACCTCATTCATAGAATAGAGATTGTCCTTTGTTTTATCATAAAGTACAGATTTTAAGTCAGCATAAGTGATGAAGACGGTCGCCTTCGCCGAGGTTGGAACCAGCCAAGATTACTTTAACTGGAATTATGGGAAAATCAAGGGCTTTTCATGATGAAATATATTAATAAAAAATAGCTTGATTTCTTTAGAATATTATACTAATATATTCCAAGTAAGGGTGCGCTAGAGGAGTTTGTAAGGAGCCATCGTTAACACTATATTCAGAAAAAAGAGGTGCCAATTTGAACGTTTATAGGGACTTCCTGATGCTTTTAATCGAAGATGCTCGAACGAATCTTAATGATAATGCAAGACATAGAGACTTAACAGATCCGAGTATTGTTGAGTTGAGCCAAAGATTAGACGGCTTATTGAATGAGTATTATTTAATTACTCATTCGATGCGCATAGCCTCTTAAACTATATTGTAAATAGATGACTGACAAACTCCGGGAATAAGGTTGATAGAAGCAGCAGTAAGGATAGAAGCACTAAAATTAACGTGAACGTCCAGGAAATAAGATTGAAAAATTTTGAATTGACATAATCCCCCATAATACTTTTCTTACTGGCTATTAGGACCATGAAGATAAGAATGGGGGGTAAAAGGATTCCGTTAACGACTTGAGTTGTCAACATGACGTGATATAAAGACAAATCAGGCCACAAGACGATCGCTGATCCCAAGACGATGAGGACTGTATACAGACCGAAGAATACGGGGGCTTCCTTAAAGGATTTACTGATTCCGTGTTCAAAACCAAAGGCCTCGCAGACCGCATACGCGGTACTTAAGGGCAGGACAAACGCAGCCAACATAGAGGCGCCGAGTAAACCAAAGCCGAAGAGCAAACTCGCATATTCTCCAGCCAATGGTTTTAACGCGAGAGCAACATCTTTAGCAGTCTCAATCGGGATATTATTGGCGAAGAGGGTTGCTGCAGTGGAAACAATAATAAAGAAGGCGATAAATCCCGTAAAAAAGGTTCCGATTAGTACATCCCAGCGTGTGTAACGATAGTCCTTGGCCGTGATACCTTTATCGACCACGGAAGACTGGACATAAAACTGTCCCCAGGGGGTAATCGTAGTTCCGATCACTCCGACGATCATCAGCAAAAAAGCTGGGCTACCCGAGAATGTGGGAGTAACGGATTCCATGAAGACTTGAGGCCAGGGTGGCTTGACTATAATCCCAGAGATTACATAACTGAAAAAAGTTAAACATAGAAAGAGAAGGATTTTCTCCATTCTGGCATAATCTGTCTTAACGACCAGCCACCAAATAATGAAGGCCATGACCGGTACGGAGAGATATTTACTCACACCAAAAATTTCAAAGCTTGTAGCGATCCCCGAAAACTCAGAAGCGGTCGTGCCTAGGTTAGCAATCATGAGAACGCTCATCGCAAAAAATGCCCATTTCACTCCGTAGTTTTCTCGAATTAAGTCAGAGAGTCCGCGACCAGTCACGGCTCCTGTGCGCGCAGATATTTCTTGAGCTATGGCTAAAAGGACAGTGCTGATAAGCATAACGAAAATAAGCGAGTAGCCGTATTTAGCACCTGCTGCAGCGTAGGTGGCAATTCCACCAGCATCATTATCCGCAAAGGCTGTCACCATTCCTGGCCCCATGATGGCTAAAAACAGGGTAAAACGTGTTTTTAGGTTCATTCACTATGCCCTCCTTTAGCTTGGCGTCGGCGGGCAATCAAGGTGGAGTAAATTTCCACGCGAGGGCGATCCGGCATTAATAGTTCTAAGACATCGTCTACGGTGATGATGCCGAGGATTTGATCTTGAGAATTCACGACGGGCACCGCCAATAAACCATATTTATGGATGAGATCGGCAACCTTTTCGTGATCGTCATACGGCGAGATCCTCAAGATTTTAGTATGCATCAAGTCTTTTAAGGTAGTTTCTGGAGAAGCAATGATCAGCTCTCGTAGCGACAGAACTCCTTCCAGAGTTTCCTGTTCATCGACCACATAGAGATAATAAATAGTTTCTGCGTCAGGGGCTAAACGTCTTAATTCGTTAATCGCTTGTTCCGCAGTAAGCCAAAACGGTAAACCGATATATTCCGTGGTCATAAGCGAGCCAGCGGTGTCTTCCTCATATTGCATTAATTCTCGTACATCTTCGGCATCCTCGGACTCCATTAAGTTCAAGAGCTCTTCGGATTTCTGAGAGGACAGCTCACTTAAAATATCAGCAGCTTCATCAGGAGGCATCTCTTCTAGGATATCAGAAGCTCTCTCCTCATCCATCTGATTAATAACTTCAACTTGGGTATCCAGTTCCATCTCAGCAAGGGCATCGATGGCCTGTTGAGAATCAAGGGCATCGAGGAAATTAGCTCGCTGTTTATAGTCCATGTTTTCAACAATGTCTGCAATATCAGCAGGATGTAGTTGGCGCAGTTGTTCTTTTTCTCGAGTGAGTTGGAGAGCTGAGGTTCGATTTTCTAAAGGTTTGATATACTGGCAACCTACAAATTTATTCTCGACCCGGCTGAGTAAAAACTCAACCCCTAAGCGGCGAAAAAGCCCGCGTACACCGATATCCACCGCAACTAAAACAAGATATTGATGATCTTCATGAGAGACCCAAGACAATGAAATATCATTAACTCGCACTAACCTTGAGCCTTCTAAGTCAATAATTTGTTTATCTAATAGCCATTTGCCTATAAATGTTTCTTCTTCGTGCAGCGGGCAGGTCAGTTGGAGATCAAAATTGGTATCAAGACGCAGCCCATCATGATCCCAAGAAGTCACCAATCCAATAGGAATTAGGTCATGTAGCCCTTTGGTGTATCGAATACCTGTAACATGTGGAGAGACACTGTCCCAGCGAATTGCAATATCCAGCAATTTCCCAACACGATGTCCTTTGGCGTCACGAATTGGTTTATTAAGCAGTTGACTAAAATAAAATTCCCCTAAAACTCTCAGATCGGCCATTTACTTCCCTCCTTAGAGTGACGGAGTCTGGCGCCAGCAGATAAGGTGACTCCGCCCGTTATAGAATTTAGGTTTTTGCATAAATGATATGGGCCAGAATCCATAGAACCACCTCCTTTAACCACCCAAAGGTACATCATTAGGGGTAAAAATAAAAAGACCTCTATGACAAAATAGAAGGTCAATCAACAAATGTTTGGACCTCCCTACTCGTTGAGCTTTAGCACTGCATAGCGTAGAGTTTTCTCAGCCACCTTAAGTAAAACCTTATGTCGGCAATACCTGTTCTACCCAATTGGCGTCTCTCGACATTTCTGGGCAGTGGCCTATGTTTATGCAGGAGCCTCACCTAACGGAGATTAGATTTCTTGGACACTTCATTATATGTATAATCTAGCAAATTCGTCAACATTTTGCGTAAGAATTTCGCTACTTTCTGTATGTATTAGTATGATAATTCCGCCTAGAGCTACATAATTAAAGTATTTTCTGGCATAAGAGTAGTTGAAGGTAAACTAGGGGTTGTAATTATTAAAATTTGTAGAGGAATAAGAAGGTTTTAGCAAAGCTTAGGCTTTGCCTTTCTCGTTGTCCTTGTGTTATAATCGTGATTGAATTAAATGTGTGAGTATTGAGAGGAGGGTGTTTGAATGGCAAAACACATTCAGACTATTGTGAAGGCTAACCTAGGTTCTACCGTAAAAACTGGAGGGTGTGGCAAATGTCAGACCTCTTGCCAATCTGCCTGTAAGACTTCTTGCACGGTTGGTAACCAAGTGTGTGTTAAATAAGGTTAATTCATTGTGTTAAACATAGGATATCAGAACCCACCCCGTAGTTGGGGTTGGGTTCTATTTCTATTTGCTTGGGAAGAGAAGAAAGAGAGGGTCTGGATCTAGATGCTGAATTTATTAAATCATGAGGGATATTCTCTTAAGAAAAATGTTCATAGTTATTGTCAGGGGGATATTTTTATCGCTCATGACGTCAATTCCGGATCATTACATTTGCTTGATGAGGGGACATATCGTGTTCTAAAGGCTATTGAAAACTTGCAAGAGAAAGCTGAACTTATTACTCCGGAGGAGGTTTACCGGGTCCTAGATCAATCTGCAACGTCGCTTCTTACGAAGGAAGAACTCGCTGAGATCCTTAAGGAACTGGAAGAACTCTATAAGGAGGGGACCCTTTTTTCACACGAGGTAGAGGGGATCAAGCCCAATTACCCTGAGAAGCCGATCGTCAAAGCAATCTGCCTTCATGTAGCCCATGACTGCAATTTGCGCTGCAAGTATTGTTTTGCGGGAACAGGGGCCTTTGGTGGAAGTAGAACTTTGATGAATCTTGAGACGGGTAAAAAGGGTATTGATTTTGTTTTAGAGTCGTCGGGGCATAGGGACCATTGTGAAGTTGATTTCTTTGGGGGAGAACCATTACTTAATTTTGGAGTCGTAAAGGACTTAGTCGAATACGGTAAAAAGGCAGCGGCGGTTCTCGATAAAACTATTAAATTTACCCTGACCACGAACGGAGTATTACTGGATGAGAAAGTCCAAAGTTTTCTCGAACAAGAGGAGATCAGTGTGGTCTTGAGTCTTGATGGCCGCCCGGAAGTGCATGATCGGATGCGGCCCTATGCCGGTGGTCAGGGAAGTTATGCTAACGTTACACAACGCATCCAACAGTTTGTAAGCAAGCGGCCAGATAGTTCTCCCTATGCGTTAGGAACGTATTATTACGTTCGCGGCACCTATACACATTTCAATTTGGATTTTGATCGCGATGTTTTACACATGGCGGATATTGGGATTAAACAGATCTCGGTAGAGCCCGTCGTGGCAGGTCAGGAGGACGCTTATGCTTTTCAGGAAGGGGATCTAGATAAAATTCGGGAAGCGTATGATCGCCTTGGTGAAGAATTATTAGTGCGCCGTGCCCAAGACCGAGACTTTAATTTCTTCCACTTCAATATCGCCTTGGACCAGGGGCCTTGCATGAATAAGCGGCTTTCCGGATGCGGAGCGGGACATGAGTATGTGGCAATTTCTCCGGAGGGAGATCTTTATCCCTGTCACCAGTTTGTGGGACAGGAAGACTATAAACTCGGGTCACTCTATGACGAAAACCCTCATCAACTAAAAGCTGAGCTGGTTAAGAGCTTTCGTTCAGCGCATGTCTATTCTAAGCCGTCTTGCCGAGAGTGCTGGGCTCGCTTTACCTGTAGTGGGGGGTGCCATGCAGCGAATGTTTCCTTTACCCAAAGCCTGACAGACGTTTATACTCTGGGCTGTGAACTTCAGAAAAAGCGTTTAGAAGTAGCGCTTTATGTAAAAATTAAAGAATCTCAACAAAATAGAATGATTTCTCCTGTTCCGGATGTCCGCTGTTAGGTAGTTTGGAGACTAAAGGTTGGATGGTTTGAGAAGACATGTTAGAATAATATTTATAAGTAGATGACCAAGGAGGCGAATTGCTTGAAGAAGAAATCACAACGTATTTTTGCAGGAGTTCTTGCTGTTCTCATTAGTATTGCAATGGTTGGTTCGGGACTGCTTGTGTTCTTCTTTACTGGAGATGAGCAACCTTACGGCTCGAATGCATCTCCACTGGCTGCCAATACTAAGGCAGGATACCAAGCCCAGAAGTTGCGTATAGATGCGATGGTTGAGCAGGCCAAGAAGGACCCTGAGAATGAACTCCTGCAAACCGCCCTTGGAAATGAGTATTATAACGCAGGGGTCGCTGCTCAAGAGGTCGCCCCCTCTGAAGTACAAGAGAACTTTAAACATGCAGTCGAGGTTTACCAGAATGTTTTAAAAACAAAAAAGGATGTCAATATCATGGTTGATATGGCGACATCCGCTTTTTATAGCGAAGATTATGAACTCGCGGAAAAAAGTTTCCAAGAGGCGTTAGAACTGGAACCTAATTTTCTGTTTGGCCTGATCAACTATGGTATTTTTCTATCACAAGCAAAGCAAGATTGGGCAGGGGCCGTTAATCAGTGGCAGAAAGCTCTTCCTTTAGCTCAGAAGAGTTCGGAGAAAGAGCAGATCCAAGCCATGATCGATCAGGCGCAAAGCCAACTGAAAGCTTCGGGGAACCAGGGGCTCTCCAACCCAAACCTACCATAAATTCTCTAGCGTACTTCTCAAGGAGGGTTTGAAATTTGTTAACAAGATGTTCACAAAAGCTTCACGCCCTCTTTGCTTTCTTTGGCTATAATTTTTTTATCATGAACGGAGGAACAGTCATTGCATTTTACAACCTTGGCGAGTGGAAGTTCCGGAAACGCAATTCTTGTCGGAGAGAATAATCGACATTTGCTGGTGGATTGTGGGATCAGTGGGAAGAGTTTGTTACATAATCTGTCCGAGTTAAACATAGCGGATTCTGAAATTGAAGGGATTGTGGTTACCCATGAACATGTAGACCATATCCGAGGAGTGGGAATAATTGCCCGCAAACTAAAGATTCCTATCTATGCTACGAAGGGTCTCTGGGAGGTCATGGGCCCTTGCTTGGGAAAGCTTGCTGAAGACCAGCGTATCAAAGTTCGAGATTCTTTTTCCTGTGCGGGACTTGAGGTCTTACTTTATCCCACATCTCACGATAGTCGGGAAAGTTACGGATTGAAGATATTACGTCCCAAACAAAAGGAAAAGAGGCATATGGCAGTCGGAATCGCTACAGACAGTGGAATAATTACTGATGATATGCATCGGCATTTGAAAGGGTGCGATGCTTTAGTTGTTGAGGCGAACTATGATGAAGAACGGTTAAAGTATGGTCCTTATCCGGCATACCTCAAGAGACGGATCAGCGGAAAATATGGACATCTAGAAAATAAGCAATTAGCGGCAGGTCTCTTAGAGTGGGTTGCAGAGAATACCCAACGGGTTGTGCTAGCCCATCTGAGTGCAGAAAATAATACTCCGGAGATTGCCTTGACCACGGTCAAACGAATCCTGGGAGACATGAATATCTCGAAAAAGTTCCCAGATCTAGAGATTCAGGTTGCTCCACGGTATACGCCGCATGAACTCATGCGATTAATGGAATAATAGCAATGGGAGGTAGTCATGAGCTATTACAATGACCAAAACAAATATTCAGGGCGTAGACCCCGCTTCTTTTCAACGTTTGCAATTGCATTAATTAGTGCTATCTTAGGCGGGGTCATTGCAGTGGCCTTGGTTCCGTCGATCTATGGAAATAAGCAACAAACACCTACAACCCAAGTGGTTCTAAATGGTGGGGCAACGACTCCGACCATCGTGACTGATGGAACGACAAATTTTCCGGTCGCTCAGATTGCCAAAGCCACGGGACCAGCGGTTGTCGGAATTGCTAACTTTCGATCGACAGGGGCTTTGTTCGGCGGGGGCGGTCTAACTGAGGTAGGAAGTGGCTCAGGCTTTATTGTTGATGCAGAACATGGCTACATTGTAACGAACAATCATGTCATTACAGGCGCCGAAAAACTCGTTGTCAGTTTGGCAGATGGACGTAATCTCGATGCCAAACTAGTGGGTGGAGATGAGCGTACAGATTTAGCTGTGGTTCAAATTTCAAATACAAAAGACTTGATCGCTACACAATTGGGAGATTCCTCAGTGCTTCAAGTCGGTGAACCAGTCGTAGCAATTGGAAATCCCGGCGGACAAGAATTTGCCCGTTCTGTGACTACAGGGGTTGTTTCGGCGACCAATAGAATCTTGAATATTCCTGGGGAAGCAAGTTTTAACCTTATCCAAACAGACGCTGCCATCAATCCAGGAAATAGCGGCGGGCCTCTGGTCAATTATCTAGGTAAGGTTATTGGAATCAATTCCGCTAAGAATCAGGAACCGGGGTTTGAAGGTATGGGTTTTGCTATCCCGATATCTGATGCATTGCCGACGATTAAACAACTGATAGAAAAAGGGTATGCCAGTCATCCAGGACTTAATGTTCAGATAGATCCTCGCTATACTGCTGAATATGCCAGTCAACGTGGTTGGCCAGCAGGGGCCTATGTATCCAGAGTAACGGCCGGCGGGCCGGCTGAACGTGCGGGAATTCGAGCCGGTGACGTTTTAACGAAAATCAATGATAAGGCTATCAAAAGTTCATTGGAATTAACTCATCAGTTGTTCAAGTATAAACCGGGTGACACGGTTACGGTTACTGTGTTCCGAGATAATAAGACTGTGGATATTTCAGTGACCCTGGTGGAAATTAAGTCGCAATAAGCTCTAATTCGAAAATGTTAAAAGCCTGTTCCTTAAGTTGGTAAGCAACCTAAGGTCAGGCTTATAATAATTCATAAAAACTGAATATTCATAATTGACTAATTATTGTCCCTGGGTAAATATAATTACAGGAATATTTGGCAAATTATTCAATAATCATAGTTTAGGACTTTTCGATGAAAAAATTAAAAAGGGGGAAAGAGAAATGTCAAATGCTTACTTAAATATTATTGAAAATAGGTTATCTGAATATTTTAGTCTTAAAAAGCATATCAACCTACATGGTCAAGTGATTGATCTATTCGCTACTCTAGAGATACAGAATGAAAAATATTTTGTCTCTAAAAGCATCAAGCTTTGGCGGGCAGAAAATTATGAGTACGTATTTTTAAGGTTATTTACTGATCTCACTGAACAAACTTTGCAAGAATTTATTAAGTACTTACAAACTTCAATTACATATTTTGTTAAACCGCATTCTGAGCATATGGAAAGTTTAATAACAGGGGTAATAATTGTCGACCAAGAACCAGATTCTCAGCTCCAAGCTCAAATTAGTTCTTTTCGTTACAGGAGGAACTTCAAGTTGACGTTGGAAGGTTGGGCTGAGATCCGCCTAATCCTTGTAATCCCCTCCTCTAATATAGTCATTACCAATAAAAGAGGCAAGGAGGTGAAGAAAATTTATACTCCGGTCTTCAAGCAAACACAATTTGACAGGGGATTTACAAAAATCAAAAAAATCATTACGTTCAAAAAAGTGTAAGGAGGTTTTTTTGTGAACTCATTAGTATTGATTGTAATTGCTATTATTGCCTTTATAGTCGCTTATTTAACGTATGGTAAATGGTTAGCCGGCAAATTTGGTTTGGATCCAACAAGACCAACTCCGGCCCATAGTATGAGTGATGGTGTAGACTATGTTCCGGCAAAGGCGCCGATTTTATTGGGTCACCATTTTGCTTCGATCGCCGGAGCAGCTCCGATCGTCGGTCCGATTGCAGCAGCAACCTTCGGCTGGATTCCGGCTTATCTCTGGATTGTTTTTGGTGGTATCTTTTTTGGCGCTGTACACGACTTCGGTTCGATTGTAGCTTCCGTTAGGCATAAAGGTAAATCCATAGGTGTTGTTATCAATGATACTATGGGTAAGACTGGTAAGCTGTTGTTTAACATCTTTGCTTGGTTAACTCTTATTTTGGTCATTGCCGTTTTTGCAATTATCATCGCCAATACGTTTGTGGCTACTCCTCAAGCAGGAACTGCTTCTATTCTCTTCATGGCCGTGGCCCTATGCTTCGGTTTTGGTGTATACCGAAAAAACTTACCTATGTTTATCACAACAGTAATCGGCGTCGCTCTGCTTCTCGTCTGTATTTGGGTGGGTATAATGTTCCCGCTTAAACTCTCATTTAGTACTTGGGTTACCCTAGAAATGCTTTATGTCTTCGTTGCTTCGGTTATTCCAGTTTGGGTTTTACTCCAACCACGTGACTATTTAAACTCTTTCTTACTTTATGGTCTCATCGTCGGATCAGTCATTGGCCTTTTCTTGTACCACCCGACAATCCAAATGACTTCTTATGCAGGATTTAAAGTAGGCAACAATTATTTATTCCCTGTATTATTTGTCACAATCGCTTGTGGAGCTTTGTCAGGATTCCACTCTTTAGTAGGCTCCGGAACCACTTCTAAACAATTAGACAAAGAAACCGATGCCCGGCTAATTGGGTACGGTGGTATGTTAATTGAATCATTGCTGGCCGTAGTAGCCTTAATAACTGCCGTAATGTTGGCCCCGGATATTTATAAGGAAATTATGACTAAGGGCGGCGGAGCTGTTCCTGTCTTTGCTAGCGGTACAGCCACCTTCTTGGCCACACTGGGGATTCCTGTGGCAACCGGCAAGGTTTTCGCATCATTGGTAGTTTCTGCGTTTGCTCTCACTTCATTGGATACAGCAACTCGCTTAGGACGCTATATTCTGCAAGAACTCTTTGAATCTGCCAGCAGCAATAAAGATGCTAAAGGCGAAACTATATCTTCCTTAAATAGGTATGTTGCAACGATTATCACAATAATCCCGGGTGCTTATCTGGCTTATAGTGGTCAAGGAATGGCTATTTGGCCGATCTTCGGCGCAGCTAACCAATTACTTGCTGCTTTGGCGTTACTCGCAGTATCTGTATGGCTGATTAAAAGCGGTAAGAGCAGCCTCTTTACCCAAATTCCCATGTACTTTATCTTCTCGTTTACTCTTACTGCCTTAGCGCTGTTCAGCATTAATAATTTTAAAGCAGGGCATACTGCACTCGCTACCTTGGCAGTTATTCTCTTTATATTAGCCATTGTCTTAGTGGTTTTTGCTCTCCAAGCTCTGAAGAAATCGAGCAATCCTTCCCAGACTAATGCCAAAGCATAATGTCATAACCAGTGGGCATATATCATAAAGGGCTTTTGATAAAAATATTTCGTCAATATTTTCCACTTCTTAAATCGCAGTAGTCTTAGAACTGCTGTGCCCTAACAGTTCCTGAATATACCTCAGGTTGAGTCCCTGCCTCAAAGAGATGGGTATATCTGCCCTCTGGCAAACATCTTTTAAATGTTTATTATTTCGACATATCTGAACCAATTCCTACTAATAATCATAACTATTGGTATATGGAAACAGCCGGAACACAATCAAAGGTGTTCCGGCTGTTATTTCGTTACGGTCCGGAAATGCATATCCGGTGGTGAAGCAGGCCAAAGCCGACTCCCGGACAAAGGGGTTGGCGATTTTACCACCTTTCATGGGTGGCGTACGTTTCAACCGTCGTCATATTCGTCTTGGCAACAGGCGGCCACTCTTTAAGCCTTTCGACCATATATTCAGCAAGCCGGCTCGCGTCTTTACTGCATTTTTCCTTCACCGTCGGATCAAGTCTGGCCAGTTGGCCGAGCGCCGTCAGCAGATCGTAGAATGTATCGGCGATAGTTTTGCAGTACGCGGCGCATCTTTCTTCATACTCCGTGGTAAAGGTTTGGGAGGCTGCAGCTTTTGGGCTGCTTCTTGGTTTGTCGATTTTTTTGACGGTTAGATATCCTAGTTTGATATCCTGAGGATTATTTGGCATGGGCGTGACTTGAGCCTGCTCTTTCTCCGGAGCGGTTTGATTCCGTTCTTTGAGAGCCTGATCCAGCTCCCGGGTGGTCATATCTTCTACATCATG
>Ga0209347_1000436_pt1 | contig 107028 bp, 97 predicted proteins | sample AutmiccommuBRH23_FD_187382 | JGI IMG/M metagenome (GOLD analysis project Ga0209347, IMG submission 187382) | Deep subsurface microbial communities from Mt. Terri, Switzerland - Autotrophic microbial communities BRH/23 (SPAdes) (version 2) | ecosystem: Environmental > Aquatic > Deep subsurface >...
TCGAAACGGAGTTGTTCGGAATGATCCATGGCGGTACCCTCGCTGGCGGAACCCGCGCCAGAGGCGGACACACCGAGGGGTGTGCCAGATGAGGGTACGTAGCTGCCGCGTAGCGGCTTGGTTCAACTACAGCTTCAACGCGGATCGGCTTTTCTACTGGCTCTCCAAAGTCGGCCGGTTAAGCTGAGCGTTGGCGCGCCAGATAAATGCTTATCGTTGGGCCGCAAGATGAATCGCACATTCGATACCTTTCGAGAAGCGGGCCAGTATGCAACTCGCTTCTGTCTCGAAAACAACACGACAGCAAGTGTTGTTCGAATCGATGGCCGCTGGGCTGTGGTCCCTTCAGATGAATTCCAGGCAAAAGAGGAGGAAGACCGCAAGCTTGCGGATCAACGTCGAAAAGCGGAGGAGCAGGCGTTCGTAGAGGCCAGATTGCGTGCGGAAGAGGAGGAAGCCCACCTCCAAAAGCGAAAAGAGTACTATCGCCAACTTTCTGCTGACGCTCTAAAAGCCCTCTGGGAGAATCGCGAGCTTCTTTCTATTGAGCCGCGTGAGCTAGAAATTGTTCGCTGCATACTGCGCGAGCAGCTCGGGATAAAGCGCCCTTCTGCCGTAAATCTCGTCGTATGCCCGCAGTGTCATATGGTAGGTGATGCATGCACATGTGGTCGGTCGTGGTATTAGGCCAAACTATTCAAGCCGAACCGCTTCATTCAAGCCGAAGCCGCTTCGCGGCTCGGCTTAACTAAGGCGTTTGGCGTCATGATCGATCTGAACCGCCCCGGGAATCGTGGAGGCTCCAACTCTTGAGAGAATGGAGCCATGAACAAGACGAGCAGGTTTTCTCCCGAGTTCCGCGAGCGTGCGGTTCGGATGGTGCAGGAGCATCGCGGCGAGTATCCCTCGCTGTAGGCGGCCGTGGCGTCGATCGCCCCGAAGATTGGCTGCGTGCCGCAGACGTTGCTCAGTTGCGAGGACGGGGTCAGGTCTTGTTTCGTGCATCGTGCGAGGACGGGGTCAGGTCTTGTTTTGTGCATCGTGAGCGCGTAGTGTCTGGAGATGGCCCGGCCGCTCCGTCTCGAGTTCGCCGGAGCGAGTACGCGAGACGATGTCCGATGCGCGGGAAGCCCAGCCTGCTTGATCCAAGACCACTACGCCCTGCACGATGAACACGCAAAAAGACAGTGGGCGAACAGTATTGAGACCGGACTCTATGTCTTCCCTATGACTTCCACTCTCAACGTGCTTCACACCATGGACTACGGTTGCCTGCCCCTGCGCCAATTGACACTCTCACCTCCACCGGTACAACTCGGCCAGCGCTGTCAGTAACCTCGTAGGCACATGCCTGCACTCGTTTGGCCTCGGACACGACATACCGTTCGCCCTCGGCTGGCGTGATGGTGAAGATGATCCGACACAAGGAAAAGCTGTTGGGCGTGGGCACCGCCAGCCCCTTCACAAAGGTAACCCCGAGGCCCCGCGTTCTTACGTCGGTGATCGCTCCCAATGTGATTGGCTCACCTGCGGGAACAGCCACGCTTGCGGGAGCGTCTGGAATCCGCTCCACCATCTGACGGACGGAACAATCCTCATTGTTACGGTAAACGAACAACATAGCGTCCTGGGTCCACGCAGTACTGACCGTCGCCATCGCACGGCCAGGAGGGGCAGTATAAACGGGCATTCTCAGGGCAGTGCATGCAGTAAGTGCAATGCTTGCCAAGGCTAATCCGAGGAACTGCATGTGTCGAGAACCGGGAAAACGATCCGCTTTCACAGCGCGCCTCCGCTTTGCCCCAAGCCCAGGGGTCCCTTAGGGACCTTGAACCGTAACCACTTGCCGAGACCCTGACTCGTGCCCATGACTGCTCCCTACTCGATGTCGGGGAACATTAGGCCGAATTGATTGGCGAGATGCAACACGAAGCACGGGTCAGAAGCACGGAAGCACAGGGAAGCACAGGGTCACAGGGAAGCACAGGGTCAGGTCTTGTTTTGTGCATAGGGAGCGCGTAGGGTCTTGAGATGGCCCGCCCCCTGCGTCTCGAGTTTGACGGTGCGCTCTATCACGTGATGGCGCGTGGCAATGCGCGCGAGGCGATCTTTCTGGACGACGAAGACCGGCGCGCGTTCGTGGCCAACCTCGGTCGGGTGGCCGGGCGCTTTGAGTGGCGGCTGTGGGCCTGGTGTCTGATGGGCAACCACTACCACCTGTTGGTCGAGACGTTGCGGCCGACGCTGTCGCGCGGGATGCGTGAAGTCAATGGGGTGTACACCCAGGCTTTCAACCGGCGCCATGGGCGGGTCGGCCACGTGCTACAGGGACGCTTCAAGGCCGTGCTGGCGGACAAGGACAGCTACCTGTTGGAACTCTCGCGCTATGTGGTGCTGAACCCGGTGCGCGCGGGGCTGGCGGCGATCGCCGCAGATTGGCCGTGGAGCAGCTACCGCGCGGTGATGGGCAAGGCGGCCGCGCCCGAGTGGTTGGCCGTGTCCGATACGCTGGCGCTGTTCCATAGCGAGCGCGGTCCGGCCCGACGCGCCTATGCACGGTTCGTGGCCGAAGGCGCGCAGTCGGCGGACCCGACTGCGGCAATCGAGCATCAGATGTTGCTGGGTAGCGAGGCGTTCGTCGAGCGCATGGCGCTGCTGGCGGCCGAGCGCCCCGTTGCCCAGGAAGTACCCCGTCGTGCCCGACCGGTCAGGAGCCTACGCAGCATCGAGCACGCGGCCCCTGACCGCGATGTGGCGATCCGGACCGCCTACGCGACAGGGGGATACACCTTGCGGCAGATTGGAGATCACTTCGGGCTGCACTACTCGGTGGTCAGCCGGATCGCTCGGGGCGACCGGCTACTGCGTGCAAAGAACAAGACTTGACCCCGCGATTTCTGACCCCGCGATTTCTGGCGGTGTCTTTGGTTTGGGGGTATCGCTGCTGGCTGCAAGCATCACCCTACCTCCCCGCCCCCGCCACCTCACGCCCCTTTCAACCGACAGTATCGAAATGTTGCTGAAGGAGATCGTCAGTGAAATCCAAGAAGAGATTCGGCGGTTGAAGGCCCGCCCGATGGCGCCGGCCCATCGGCAGATGAAGCTGAATGAGTCCAACCATAGATTGTCGATGGCCCTCCAATGTTGGATCAAGGAAGTCCGCGAACGCCGACAAGACTAACGAATGCGGACGACTCGCGAACGTCCGCGCCCATGGAGGCAGCGGCATGAGTCTTCAGAGGGGTGCGTCTGTTCTTTTGGCTTCGCTAACTTTCCTCCAGCGCCCAACTGCAGCCGAGCAACGACAGGCCGAGCACAAGCACGCAGACGCCGGAAGAGGCGGCGCCAAAGCCTCCCGCCAGCCACTCACGCGCGGCCTGCTGCCACAGCGGCGACGGCAGCAGTGTCATCCATGTCAGCAGGCTGCCGGCCAGCGCGGCAACCGGCAGCAGCCAGGGGCGAGGCCGCTGGCGCGCAGGAAGGGCGCGCGTTACCTGCGCCGAAAAGCCGTCGTCCGGCACTGCGCCGTTGAAGTTGCGTCGTAGCAGATCATCGATCCGCTGTTCGGATATGTCGCTCATCTCAGTTGCTCCGTTGTGCATCCGGCGCCCAGTCGTGCAGCAGCTGCCGCAGCTTCGCCTTGCCGCGTGCCACATGCGTTTTCACGCTGCCAAGCGGCATGTCCAGCACCACTGCCGCCTCTTCGTGAGTGAATTCGAGCTGCACGCAGTAAAGCAGCGCCGTCCGCTGATTGTCCGACAGACAACGCAGGGCGGCATCGAAGTCGAGCGCCAGCTCGGGAGCGGCGGTGTCGGCGTTGAGCGCCTCAACCTTGCTGTCCTCCAGTTCCGACTCCTGCTGCGCCCGCCAACCTTTGCTGCGCCAGTACTGCTGGAAGCAGGAGTGGGCGATGCTGTACAGCCACGTGCTGAAACGCGACTGACCGCGGAACTGCCCCAGCTTGCGCCACGCCAGAACGAAGGTCTCCTGCGCCAGGTCATCGGCCAGTGCCGGGTCGTCACCCAGCAAGTGCCGAAGCTGGGCGCGGACCAGCCCCTGGTGCCTGCGCACCAGAAGCCCGAAAACCTGAGCATCGCCCTCCCGCAACGCTTGTTCGACCAGGTCCAGATCGATGCGCGCCTGCGCATCGCGATCATCCATGCGTGCTCCCGCACCGGGCCAGATACCAGTTGCCGAGGTATCCCAGACCAAGTGCCACCGGCAGGATGCCGAGGCCCCACAGCTCGGCCAGGGGGTGCCCGACGTGGTAGTTGAGCGGCAGCGACACCAGCGTGACGCTGAGGCCGATGCCGCCGGCCAGCAGAATCAAGGCGCGGCGGCGGTCGCAGTTTTGCGGCGTCGCTTCGCCGGGCAGCGATGTCGGCAGCGCGACGCCCGATTCGGCCAGTTGCAGCAGGAACCGGTAGCGCATTTCGGCGCGGGTGCGGCGATAGCGCAGCACCAGGGCAATGATCAGGATCGGCGGCAGCAGTACCAGCGCCGGGATGATCAGCATCGGAAGGGTTTCCATGTGTTTCGCTCCAGAGTGATTCGGCCGTGTTGGTCGGCGCGATGGGCGTGGCTGGCAGGGCCTACAGTGGCATGCGGTTGCTGAAATATTCTGTCAGACCTTCCGCGGCCGGCGGGTCTGCGTTGGCAAGGCCCACCAGCACGTAACCCAACTCGGGATAGACGCGCAGGCTGGCACTCATGCCATCGGCACCGCCATCGTGACCGAACCAGCGCAGCCGGCCCTCGCCGCCGATCGTAAAACCGAAGCCGTACCAACCATCGGCGTTCTGGGCCTGCGTCGCCTGCGCCAAGCGCTCGGCCGACATCAGTCGCCCATCCTGCAGCGCCTGCACGAAGCGCAGCAGATCGCCTGTGGTGGAGTAGCCGCCGCCACCCGCCGTGCCGCGCCAGGGCACGCTATCGAGGTTGCTCTGCAGACGGCCGTCCTTCATCGTGTAGCCGACTGCCAGCTGCGCTGGCGCCTGGTGCTCCGGCAACGCTCCGCTGGCCGTCATGCCGGCCGGCGCGAACACCTCCGCCTGCAGGTAGTCGTAGTAGCTGCGGCCGCTGACCTGCTCGATGATCGCGCCCAGCAATATGTAGCCATAGTTCGAATAACGTGTGGCGCTACCCGGCGTGAACTCCGGTGCGCGCTGCCCGAACAGGTCGAGATAGTCCTGGTGTTCGCGCACCTGCTCGCGTCGGGCGGAATACTCCGGTGTGAAGATGTCGCCGGTGCCGCCACTGTGTGTCAGCAAGTGGCGGATGGTGACCTGGGTGGCCAGACCGCGATTGGGATAGTCGGGCAGGTAGGTGGCGAGCGCAGCGTCGAGATCGAGTTTGCCGGCATCGACAAGTTGCAGCACCGCCACTGCGGTGAACATTTTGAACATCGATGCGATGCGGAAGCTCGTTTTGCTGTCATTGGCGCGGCCGGCTTCGTGATCGGCCAGGCCCCAGCTGCGCGCCAGCAGGGTGTTGCCGCCGCGCGCGATCAGCAGGTTTCCAGAGAACTGCTGCCGCTCGGCCACGGCGGTGGCCCGCTCCTGCACCCCGGCGAGCGCCGATGCCAGGTCCAGCCGCGCCGGCATGAATTCGGCCGGCACATCGTTCGCCGGCTGCATGCGCAGACTGGCGACCTGCTCCGGTGTATCAGCCTTGACCGTCAGGGTGATCCGGCCAGTGCTGTCCGAGTTGCGGGCCCGGATCAACGCGGTGATCGTGTGCGGTTCGCTGCTCTCGACCTTGAGCACATCGAAGCCGCCCATCTGGCGATGGAATGCGAGCGCGGGTTCGATATCGACCCTCGGCTCGTGTCGTGCCCGATACTGCGCCAGCTGCTCCGCCGAGCCGGAGTCGAAGGCCTGCAGTCGCGCCTGCAGCACCTTGCCGGCGGCGGTTTCGGGCAGGTCTTCGGCAGCGGCGGATGCCGCGAAACTCATCGCTGCGGCCCAGACGAGGGCGATCAGCCCGCGCCGGATTGCATGGATCGTGACCATCTTTTGGCTCCAGATTGCGCTGCTGCATTGCAGCGCTTCGGAGCATTGGATGCAGGCACCAGGTCATTTGGATTCACCGACGCGAAAGATTTTTCAGGGCGCGATGCGCGCTGTGCAACGCAGTGGCCTCAGCACCCAAGCAACCAACAACGGGCGGGGCAGGCTGCAAAATGGCGGTCGGCCCGATCGTTCTCTCGAATGGGTTCCGAAAATCCCGGTCCGAGTATGCAGGTCGCCGCCGTGCCGTTCGCCCATGACCCCGCCGTGGCGGGCGCTGCGCTCACGGATTGGCATCGACCGACACACCTGGCGCGTGGGCCGGGCCGATTTGCTCTGCCGGCCCGGCGATGCCGAGTCATTGCGCCGCTGCGGCCGCGGCGGGATCGGTTGCCGGCGCAAAGCTGTCGATCAACGTGTCGATGTCGGCTGAGGTCAGGGTTGGGTCGAATTCCAGGGTGAACTGCCTGCCACCGTCGGCGCTGCTCTGCATGCGTCCGTCCTGACAGAGCAGAAAGAGCAAATCGTCCTGCGAAATCTCGCCCCGAAGCCGATCGCATCCTTGCGGCACGGAGCCGTGCGGCTGGAACGATTGTCCATTGTCGGTGCTGAGATCGAGCGGGATATTCTCCTGTTTCTTCCAGCTGAAGGCAGACATCGAGAATTTCTGCGGCGCCCCCGGCTGCAGAATCGAGCGATCCGAAAAAATGTAGGGCGTGCCCCGAGTCAGGGACAGTATCTTCGGTCGCATTCCCGTCTTGACCCAGCTCTGACCCTCGTCGACCGAGAACAGGGGAGCACCTTCACCGTGGATCCAATCGAATGGCACGCCGACCCAGATGCCGTTGCGCTGCGCGACGAAGCGGGTGAAGTCGCGGCCCTTGCTGCGTTGCCAATCCGGGCTCCCCGGCTTGCGTGTGTGGATTGCCCCGTCCATCTGCACAAGCAAGGTGCCATCGGTCAAGCGGGCAACGGCGGGCAGGCTGATCCTTTCGTAAAAGAATCCCGGCTTGTCTCTCACGATGCGCGCTTGGGGCAGCCAGCTTTCGCCCAGGTCGGTGGAAGCCAGGATGTTGAGATGGTCGCGGTTCAAGACGACGGCCACCAGCGTACCCGGCTCGGCTTCCTGCAGGGCGTAGACCGGACCCAGGGTTGCGGGCAGGGGCCGAGGTTGAAAATCCCGGTACGGCGGTTGCGCGATGTAAAAGGTGCCCCGCTCGCCGCCGAGGGCCACGTGGCCGTCCGCCATCCGGACTGCGCTGTATATCTCCTGCTCGCCGGCCAGCGCCGACTGCGCCCACTGTCCGTCGGCGTCGCGCTGATAGACCTGGCCCAATCGACCGTAGGCCAACAGCTCGCCCGGATTGCCAACCTGCACGGCGCCGCGCGGCAGGCCCTTTTCGACCATCAGCTTCAGCAAAGCCTGGCGCAAGGGTCCGAGACTGTCCGGAAGCCATCCCAGTTCATCGTTCGATTTCAGCAGCCCTACCCGGTCCGGCAAGCGCTCGCGGATGAACGCTTGCATGTGGGCCGGCTTGTCGGACCGGGTCAAGGCGAAACCGCGCTGCACTCCGGCGTCGGTCTGGACTTCCTCCAGCGGCTGCGCGATCAGCGTGCCGAGGTTGGTCAGCCGCCCCGACGCGACCTCGAAGTGACCAATAAATGCCGGGACGCGCGCGCGCAGCCGGTATGAATGGTCGCCGAGCTGCCTGTAGGCTTGCAGCAGCATCAGCCGATAGCGGCCCGGCGCCAGCGCGCCGACGAACACATCCGTACCGAGGTCCGCGCTGTCGAGCGCTTCCAGGTACAGCGCTTGCGCACCCGATTTTTCTTCGATCAAAAAGATCGCCGTCCAGTTGCTGAGAAAATCGTGCAGTTGTTCGCTGTTGTTGACGACTTGCACGGCAACCAGGCCTGCGTCATCCGGAATCTTCGTATTCGGACTCTCGATGCCGATCGATGGCGCAACCGCGCAACCGGAAAGCACCAACACGCAGGCAAACAAGACGGTACGCATCCGCAACATTGGTGACTCCTTTTTGTCAATAATGACCGAGACCAGCGCAAGCCATCGGGGCCGCCAGATTATCCGATTGCCGGACGGTGGAGAACAGCCAAGGATGCTCTGTAGAGGCTGTCATTGCGAGGAGCGAAGCGCCGTGGCAATCCAGAAATGTTTTGTAAAACAATGCACTGGATTGCTTCGCTGCGCTCGCAATGACGCCGGAGACAATTGTTCAGAGTTTCCCTGAAGCCGGACCAGTACTTCCCGGAGGAAACGCACCAATCGCAGATTGCCACCAGCCAGCGCAAAGAGCATTCCGATGGCCCGCGCATGCATGCCACTCAGGGTTCACGGCCCCATTCGATTCAGAGTCAACGATCATGTCCTGCCATCGCCATTACGAAAATCGGGTTGTCAGGCCACTGGCTGATGGCGACGCGCTAAGGCTGCACGCAACGGTGCGCGCCTCGATCGCCTCGCTTTCGTATGCGTTTCCGTGGTGCCACCCAGGCTACTCGCTTGCCGATGCACAGGCACGGATTGCCCATTGCATCGACGCATGGCAGCGTCGCACCGAGTTTGCCTTCGGCATCTTCAGCGCCAGCAGCGAGGCGCTTCTGGGCTGCGTCGGCCTGAACCAGATCGATCGCGCCAGCCGATCCGCCAACCTCGGCTACTGGGTCGGCGCGCCATATCGCGGCCGAGGCGTCGCCACGACGGCCGCATCGCTGGCCGCATCGATCGGCTTCGAGGAGCTCGGCTTCGTACGCCTGGAAATCGTGGTGCTCACCCACAACGCGGCCAGCCAGAGGGTCGCCGAAAAGCTGGGCGCAACGCGCGAGGCGCTGGCACGCGACCGGCTTGTGTTTCAGGGTCAGCCGGCGGACGCCATCGTGTACTCGCTGAAGCCAGGAGACATCGCCGCAAGTGAGAGCTCAGGGTAAGCGCGACTCATCGGCGCCCGACTGCGGCACGTCGCTCGGCCCAGGCGCAATCGCGCGGCACGCAGACGCGCTCCGCGTCCAGTGACTCACTGCTCGGAGTGCGCAGGCCCATCGGTCGCAGGCAGCGGATGCAGCTCCACGATCGCCTCGATTTCCACCGCGATGTTGGATGGCAGCGACTGCATGCCGACCGCGGCGCGGGCACCCTTCCCCGCCTCGCCGAAGGCGACCACCATCAGGTTGGAAAACCCGTTGATCACCTTCGGGTGGTCGGTGAACTCTTCGATGGCGTTGACCATCCCCAGAATCCGCACGAACTGCTTCACCCGCGACAGCTCGCCGACCGCGCGTTTGATCGTCGCCAGCATGCACAGGCCGGTCAGCTCGGCCGACTTCGCGCCCTGCTCGACGGTGAGGTCGCGCCCCACCTTGCCGGTGGTGAACGGCCGACCGCATTCGCCGTGACCGGACAGAAACAACAGGTTGCCGGCCTGGCGCGAGGTGACATAAGTGGCCACCGGGCTGGTGGGCTCCGGCAGGGTGTAGCCGGCGGCGGCCAGCCGCATCTCCGGGGTTTCGGCGGTCGCTTCCTGGGCGGCGAGGTTGAAGCAGAGCCCGCACAGCAGCGACAGCAGCACACGGCGACGAAGCGCGCCGCCGGCGGATTTGCTGAGTCGAGCCATGATCGTCATCTCCCGGATTGGTCGGTTTGCGATTGCCCACGACTATAACCCCAGCCTTGGCCAGCACGCTCTTCCCGGCTCTCCTGGCGAGCATCCAGGGTCGAACATCGGACTGCATGGCCATCCGGCGATTGTGCCGGTTCGAGGGCTCGCCATCGCGGCGGTGGCCCGTTGTTTCACCGCGCATCGGGAGCGGTGCATCGGCACTTCCTCTCGGCATCGGCGCGGCGGGCGTTGTCACTGCCCAACACTGCTAGTATCGACGCTCAGGGGACGGGCACGGCCGAATTGCGCTTGAGGCGCGATGCTGCCTGCGCATGCACCTGGGTTGGCTGAGGAGGGCGCGATGCTGGGACTACGGTTTGCCAAGCTGTCGTGGTTTGAGCGGTTCCTGCATTTGTTTACCTCGGTTCGACCCGGCGAGGGCCGAAGTATTTTCCTGCTGCTGCTGCAGGTGTACCTGCTGCTGCTGGCCTACTACCTCATCCGTCCGGTACGCGAGGCGCTGATCCTGGCCGAGGGTACGCCGGAGGTGCGCAGCTATGCAGTCGGCGCGGTGGCGATCGTACTGATCTTCCTCATCCCGCTTTACAAGCTGCTGTTCGATCGACTCGACGGCAACGGCAGCAAGTCGTCCGTGCTGCGCTGGGTGATGCTGTTCTTCGTGGTCAACCTGGGCCTGTTCTACGCCATGGGGGCGTTGGCCGTTCCGGTCAGTGTGCCGTTCTTCATCTGGGTTGGAATATTCAGCGTCATGGTGCTGGCGCAGTTCTGGGCGTTTGCCGCCGACCTGTTCAACATCAAGACGGGGCAACGCCTGTTCGCGGTGATTGCGGTCGGCAGCGCCATGGGCGCGTGGACCGGCAGCCGGTTGTCCGGCTACCTGTTTCCGCTGATCGGGCCGTACAACCTGATGCTGGTTTCGGCCGCTCTGCTTGGCGTGACGGTGTGGCTGAGCGCTGTGGTCGAAAGCAGCGTGCCGGAAGGATCACGCGCGTCGGACAGTGTTGTCGAGGGGCCGTCTCCGGCCGGTGGCCTGCGCGAACTGCTCGGCGGCTTCGACGTGGTGCTGCGCAACCGCTATTTGCTGCTGATTGCGGCTTTCGTCGCGCTGCTCAACCTGGTCAACTCCACCGGCGGCTACATTCTTGCCAGTTTCGTGCGCACGCACGTCGCCGGGTTGGTAGCGGCCGGCAGCGCACTCAGCGAGCGCGACCTGATCGGCCAGATCTATGGCGATTACTTCGCCTGGATCACGCTGATCCAGCTCGCATTGCAGCTGTTCGTGGTCTCGCGGGTGTTTCGCTACTTCGGTGTGCGCGGCGCGCTGCTGGTGCTGCCGGCGGTGATGGTGATCAACTATGGGCTGATCGCCATGGTGCCGGTTTTCTCGATCGTGAGGATCATGATGATCATCGAGAACAGCACCAACTATTCCATCCAGAGCACGACCAATCACTCGCTGTACCTGCCGGTCACGCGACAGGAAAAGTACGTTGGCAAGACGACGATCGACACATTCTTCTGGCGCTTCGGCGACCTGCTGCATGCCTTCATGATTTTTTTGGTGACTCAGGTCATGGGTGTGGGCTTGACGCCGATCGTGGCGGCCAACTTCGTTCTGGCCCTGGCGATGCTCGCCCTGGCGCTGTCCATTGGCCGGCATCATCGTCGTGAAGTCCGCCAGAACCTGGTCAATCTGCCGCCACGGGTGGAGGCGCCGCTGCGCGATGTCTATGTTCCGGCGGGGCAGGTTCTGGTGTTCAGTGTGCCGGACAAGGCCTTCATGGACCCGGACCCCGGCGACACCTTGAGTTACCGGGCGCAATTGACCGACGGCAGTGCGTTACCGGCCTGGATCAGCTTCGACCGTTACAAGCAGACCTTCACCCTGTGCCCACCCGAAGGCGGTGAGGGTTGCGTGGAAGTCGAACTGGTGGCGACCGACTTCGAAGGGTTGCAGGTGAGTTCGCGATTCCGGATCGAGCACGGCGCCGACCCGGTCCCACGGTTCATTTCCGGTCCAGAAGACCTTGTGCGCGCTGGATGAGCGACTGGATCTGGCGCGGATTGAGGTACGGTGACAGCGGCTCGAGATTTTCTGCGTCGACCCGCTCCAGTGCGGCTTGCAGCGGCGCGTTGACGGTGATTTCCGCCTTTCGCAGCATCGCGGCTCGGCGGCGCTGAGTCCCGAAAGCGCGGGTGTGGTCGATCAGCCAGACCTGCCAGTCCCGGTCGTACAGAACGTTGCCCAGGTTGCGATCGACGTTGTGGATCAGCACGTCGAACACATTCATCGCGTTGTATTGCAGTCCCAGGTCGCAATCGCTGTCGTAGGCAATTTTCTGGCGTTGCCGATCGGCGTCGTTGACACTGTCTTCGATCCAATGCTGAACCACGCCGGGTTTGCCATCGACTGTCCGCAAGGCGGCAACCGGCACCATCTCGAAACCCAGGATACGATCCAGCCGATAGGCGACCAGGTCGTAGACGAATCGGTCGGCCGCGTCATGGCTTTTCCGCCACACGCCACCCTCGATGCCCGGGTCGGAATCGAACGATTTGAATACCGCACGCAGGGTCTGGCCGTCGCGCTCGAGCGTCAGTCGCTTGGGATTGGTGACGCCGACGCCAAGGTCTTCGGATTTGCTGATCGGCGCATTCGCCAGAAACTCTTCGATTTGCGCGTCGCTCATTCCAAAGGGCCGGGCCCACACCCGGTTCGGTTCGAGCACCAGCTCGGCGGTGCCTTCGCCGCTGTACAGCGCGGAGCTTTGATCGCCCTGGAGTATAAGCAGTGAAGGCCGGCCGCGGTACGCCGCCTTGTTCATGCCGGTGTCCATGCGCAGCACATGGCCATCCAGCCGGCTACTGATGCGTCTGTCCAGGGTTGGCGTGTGGCCGATCACCAGCCGGCGAGCGCCCAGCCCGGCCAGTATTTCTTCGACCATTGGCTGCTCGACGAACGGGTGGCACAGCGAATTGCCGCGATACCAGACCGGGCCGTCGGGCTGGAACGGCAATCCTTTGACGGCTTGCAGAATCGTCTGCGCGGCCTCCGCCAGCGCCGCGTCCTCGCTGTCGGCTACCAGTGTTTGCGCGGTGGCCAGGATGGCATCGAAATCGGCCTTCACCGGCAACGCGCCGGCCGCCATCAGCGCGTGCCAGCTCTTTGCAAAACCGCGAACATCGGCCAGAGCCTCAGCGTTGATCTGCTCCAGCGACTTGCCCTTCAACGATGGGGATACGCCGCCATGCAGAAACAGGTCGCCGTTGACCACGATCATCACCGGCCTGTGCAACAGCCATTGGCCAATCGCGCCATCCGGCGCCAGCGCGCTCATCCGCTGCAGGTATCCCGGCGGCTGCGAATCGGGCCGAGAGCCATCGTCGAACGCGGCGAAACCACCCGGAGTGACGTAGCGCAGATCGCCGGTCAGCGACATGACCTCGTGGTTGCCGAGCAGCACGTGGACCGCGCCGCCGGCTTCGGCGGCCTCCGATTGCAGGCGCATCAGGAGTTCGATCACCTGCCGGGCCTGGTCTCCGCGACTGAACAGATCGCCGGTCGACACCAGGTGGGTACGGCCGGCAGCCCACCGCAGATCCGCATCGATGATCCCGGCTTCGCGCAGCAGGCCAGTCAACTCGGGATAGGCGCCGTGGACATCGCCGAACGCGACCACCCGTTCGACGCCTTCGAATCGATACCGATCGGACGCAGACGCCGTCGTGAAGCTGGCCAGAACCAGCAGCATGAACAGCGCCAGCATGGCCGCAAGCCGCGCCTGCCGGCCTCGGAACGACTTCGCAATGCCCTGGAATCGATACATGACAGCACCCCGATCAGGTTGGTCCCGACAATTCTTGCACAGGTTGCGGGCCGGGGATTCTGGCGGCCGGACAATCGCCCGGGCCAAACTCCGGGCAGCAGACGGCCGGTCGGCCTCCCGGTGCGCCGCGAGCACCGGACTGGCACTTCTCCATCGGTTCGCCGGTGTGGTGAGCAACTCGGTGTCAGCGCCACGCGCGGGCTTGCGAAGTCCAGGCGCAACGCGTCGGAAGATACGCAGTGCATTCACACGACGCGCCCTCGCCCGCCGTCAGCCGTCAGCCGTCAGCCGTCAGCCGTCAGCCGCCGCGATTTTCAGCGAGCAATGCGCTGTAAAGCGGATCGCCGCGGATCGCGTCGTAGTAAGGCAGAGATGGCTCGATGAAGGGATGGGCCAGACTCGGTTCGGCAAGCGTCGATCGCAGACAGTCGACCGCAGCAGGCGCGACCCCAGCCATGCCCAGAGCGCGGCAGGCGTGGTGGCGCTTGACAGCGCGCTCGACCAGGTCCTGCGCTGCTTCGCGAAACCAGGTCCGGACCAGTCGTTGGGTCTCTGCTCGATTCCCCTCCAGAGCGGTGATGTACGCCATGATCAGGTAATAGTTGGGCTCGAAGCCGCGCATGCCAGTTTGACCCTTTCGCTCCAGCTTCGCCCGGGTTTCGGCCAGGGTCGACGGGTTCCCGATACCTGTGTCCAGGAACCGATCGGTGATGCTCCGAGCGAGATCGAGATCGGGCAGGTCGAGCACGTCCCATGCTTCGACAGTCGATGGCGCAGCGTCCATTGCATCGAGCAGCGCTGCGGCACCGTCGAAATCCCGGGCGGTGATATGCGCCTCCCATAGCTGGAACGGCTCGACCTCCACTCCGTATTCCCGTTGCATCGCGAGCAGATCGTCCAGCAGACGGCCGGGTTGGCCATGGCTGCGTAAGCTCAGCAAGCTGCGCAGCAGCGACAGCCCGATGCTGTCGACGGGCGCATCGTCGAGCACCTGGATGGCTTCGTCGTAGCGGTGAGTGATCGACAAACCGGATACCAGCCGGTCGATCCAGTACGGGTTCAGAGGGTCCAGCGCCAGGCCCAGCCGGATCGTCTCGACCGCCCCGTCGAAATCGCCCTGACGGCGCTGGATCCAGGAGCGCAGGTTCAACACCTGCGGGTCGTTCGGCCTCAACTCTCGCGCCTGTTCGATCAACCGAAAGGCAAGATCATGATCCTTGACGATGTAGTAGGTGTAGTAGGTCTGCGCGATCAACAGCTCGGCCGATTGCGGCGCGAGTGACTGGATCCGCTCCAGGATTCCCTCCAGCCGCTGGATCGAATCGGGGTCCCGCCGAGTGATGTTTTTGAAGCTGAGCGAACCGGCCAGTTCTGCCCATGCCCGGACGTAATCCGGATCCAGGCTGACGGCCCTTTCCAGCGCAGCAATGTACTCGGGCGTGCCCAGGTTGACGCCGGCGCGCAGCGCGATGGCTTCATGGTAGGCGCGATAGGCGGCCATGTTGGCGGTCGGGAGCGCTTCAAGCTGTGTGGCGTCCTGTGCGGTCAGGGCGGAGTCCAGCGCGGATGCAATCGAACGTGCAATTTCGGTTTGAATGCCAAAGATGTTGGCCGGTGTCAGTTCTCGATCGTACTGTTCGGCCCACAGGTGAGTGTCTGATTTCGCATCGATCAGCTGGACATTGATGCGCACCTGGTCGCCGACGCGCTGCACCCCGCCCTCCAGGACGGCATCGGCACCCAGTAACCGGCCGATTTCCCGGATATTCTGGCTATCACCGCGATACTCGGACACCGACGTCCTGGAAATGACCCGAATCGACTGAAGCTGAGCCAGATTGGTGAGCAGGTCATCGTGCATGCCGTTGGCAAAGAACTCGCTCTCGCTGGATGGAGCGGCTGAAACGAACGGCAGCACGGCAACGACCGGCGCCTGTGTGCGTCCGGCACTCGGCGGCACGCGGAGCGAATCGCTGAAATCGGGGAGCAAGCGGGCACCCGCGAACAGAACAACCACCATGAGGCCGGCAAGCATGCCGATTCGCTGCACGCGGCCGCGACGCGGCGCGTCCTTGGGTGGCACCTCATCAGCCAGTGGCGGCGGAAAGTGGCTGATGAAACCCCGCCGAACCACCGTCTCGATATAGGCGTGCTTGTCGTCGGGCGTCAGTTTGTGTCGCAGGATCGATATGCAGCGATTGATGGCGTGATCGGAGACGATCCGGTGATCCCAGGCTGCGGCCAACAGCTCATCTCGACTGATCAGCGTGTCCTGATGGGTCAGGAAGTAATCCAGCAGCTTGGCCACCTGCGGCTCGAGTCGGGAAGTCGTCGTCCCGTCGGACAGATCGCCCGTCCCGGCATCGAAGCGCCAGGAACCGAATGCATGCGAAGTCGCATTCTGGTCGTCGACTTCGCTCATCAGCTCTCACCCCCTGAATGCAGTCGGACCTGCGGTGCAGTACCCGCAGGTGCATCGAAGTCCCGCCGAATCAGCGCAAGACCAGCCCCATTGACAAAAATCAGCAATCCATCGGCACAAAATCAGCGTTCGATCAGGCCAGCCCCCGCGCTTGCAGCCACACTCTGGTTTCGTGAAGCGGCACGGGCGACGCATTCCCTGGTTCCGTGTCCTGGGTACGGAGACTCACGCGTCAACAACCGATTTGATGTGAATCCCCCGGAGGACATATGAACAAAATACTCACACTCTCTGCTCTGATCACGGCCGCACTGGTGCTGCCGGGACAGATCGTCCAGGCGAACGACAAGCCATTCGCCAAACGCGTCCCCGTTCCCAATGAATCGTTCCATGAAGGCTTCGCGATCGGCACCGGCTCGACGGCATTCAGTGGGTCGCCGGATGGGTCGATCTACAAGGTGGACCTGCGATCCGGGCAAGGTGAAATCCTGGTTCCGCGCGAGCCTGATTTCGATATCTTCACGCAGTGCTTCAAACTCGGGATGCGCGTCGATCCGCGCAGCAATTATCTTTTCGTCGCCGGCTGTCTGGGCGGAAACGCCTATGTGTTCAATGCCGACACCGGCGAGGAGATCATGAACTACCAGCTGGCACCCGAGTTTTCGACGGTCATCAACGACCTGGCCATCACGCGCGAAGCAGTCTATTTCACCGATTTCACGCAGCCGTTTCTGTATCGACTGCCGCTGTCCCGAAATGGTGCATTGCCGGCCGACACCTACGCGGCGACTGCACTGCCGCTGACCGGTGATTTTGTCGACGACGATCCCGTCTGCTGCTCCGGAAACGGCATCGTTGCCACGCCTGATGGCAAGACCCTGATCGTCGGCAACTCGAACAACGGGCAGATCTATCGGGTCGACCCGGATAGCGGGCAGACCGACAGAATCGTTCTGGACACGCCGCTGATTGGTTTCATCGACGGCATCGTGATGCACGACGACAGGCTGTACATCCTGACTCCATACTATCCCGGAGACCCGGCCGACTTCGACAGGATCCAGGTGGTGGCGCTGGCTGACGACCTGCTCAGCGGCACTCTGCTGGGAAACATCACCGACCCCGACACCGATGGCGTTGCGAGCGGCGCACTGTTCGGCAACTCGCTGTATGTCAACAATGCCCGTTACCGCGACTTCCCGCTGCCGGATACCGAATTCTGGATCACCAAGCTGAGTATCGACGACATCGAGCCGTGACAGTCGCTCGCCTCGACACCCGGGTGTCGAGGCACGGCCGGAATACGCAGGTGCGGTCTGCTGCCCATGCGGGAGTGGCAGGCCGCTCGGCTCTGCGGCTGATCTCGAACACGATCTGGCCGAGGGCCGGGACCAGGCCCTGATGGCGCAAGATCGCTGCGTCGGCACGGTCATCTGCCCGCGGGAAGCGCTACGCCATCGACGAACGGCTCGACGCCCAGCGCGCGGTACAGGTCGGCCGGGCGATACAGGCGCGTGCCTTTCATCGTCATCGCGACATTGCGCACCGCACTGATGTCGTCCAGCGGGTTGCCGTCGAGCGCAATCAGATCAGCCGCGTATCCCGGCGCAATGCGGCCGAGGCGATCGTCCACCTTGACCACACGCGCCGAGCCGATGGTGGCGATGCGCAGCACGTCGGCGTTGGCGATGCCGGCCTCCGAGTACAACTCCAGCTCACGGTGCAATGTGAAACCGGGCAGCGCATCGGTGCCCGGCACCAGCGGCACGCCGGCCTGGTGAAGTTTGCGGATCATCGCCAACAGCGCCTTCGCCGATGCTGCGTAGCGCGCGGCATTGTCGTCGTTGACGTCCATTCGACCGGCCAGCATGCCGCGCCTTACGCTCGGCGGCAGATGGTCGGCGATTGCCGCGTACGACGGGCTGATCTCCCCGGAGCGGTGGCGAAACATGTCGTCGAAGATCGATACGGTTGGATCGACCACGGTGTTGCGGGCGTTGAGCAGCGCGATGAGCTCCTGAACGGCCGGGGCGTCCAGGTCCAGACCAGCGGCATTCTCCGCCACCAGGCTGAAGCGCACCGGCGTGCGCGTGTCGTCTTCCGGCCCGGCCAGGAAATTCAGGAACACCATGTTGATGTGCTGGATTTCGTCGAAGCCAGCATCGACCGCCTCGCGGGCACTCATTCCGGACGGAACATGCCCGGAAAGCCGCATTCCGCGCCTTCTCATTTCCGCCGCCATCGGCGCGACCCAGCCCGGATCGATCGACGAGTAGATCTTGATGTGCCGGTAGCCCTGCTGGTCGAGTTGGTCGATGAAGCCCAGCGCGTCGTCGAGGCTTGAGGCAAGGTTCCCGGTCGGCGCGGCGAATGGGCCGGCGGCGTCGATGAAACCGGCCCGATGGACGCCAGGGCCAATCACGGTGCCGTGCTCGAACTGCCCAATCGTCGCCATCAGCGTCTCATGGTCGTTGGCCAGATCGCGCACGCTGGTCACGCCGGCGGCGATATGCAGCAGACCATCGGTCGGGTCCAGGTGCACGTGCATGTCCCACAGACCGGGCATCAGCGTGCGCCCATTGCCGTCGATGGCCGGCAAGTCGGCGCAGTCGATCGCATCGTCAGCACCAACCGATGAAATCACTCCGTTCTCGATGCGCACCGAAGAGCGAGGAGCAATCCGCCCGACATCGACATCGAGGATGGCGAAGTTCCGCAGACAGATCGCATCCCGCATGACGTGAGTCAGTTTCGCTGCAAGCCCCTGAAGATGCGCCCGCTCGGCGGCTTGCTGGCGCTCGGCAAGCTGCGGCAGCACCGCACGCCAGCCGGCCGGCGTCAGGCCCATCCAGCCCAGCGAAAGTGCGAAAAGCTCGCGTTCGCCGTCCAGCCAGATGTAGCTTGGACTGAATCCCAGGCCAGAAATCGCATAAAGGTCCACGTGCCGGGTCTCGCGTCCAAGGGCGACGGTCTCGCTGGCGAGCTTGTGAATGCCTGCGCTGCCGGACGGCCATAACCGCAGGCGCTGCTCCGGCGCGGCCAGCAACGCCCGGGCCAGCGCAGCGGTTTGTTCCGGCGTGGCGTCGTTGGCCAGATAGTAGGCGTCGAGCGCGCGCTCCGCGCTTCCCGATTCCAGCGTACTCTGCCATCGGGCGGTGCCCGATTCATGGCTGAATCGCTCATCCACGGGTGCGCCCATGTAGGCCTTGCCGTCGACCTCGTAGTGCTCGATCAGGCCGTTATCGGCCACCGTGTAACGCTCGTTCAGCGAGGGTCCTCGGCCACGGTCGTTGAATTCGAAGTGAGTGCTCCGTGCGCCGCCGGCATGAATCGTCAGTAGCAACCGGCCCGAGACCTCTCCCTGCGCCAACCAGTCGTAGGCAACCTGCGTCGCTTGCTGCGCGCCAAGCGGCAACGGCAGCAGCGTCGCCGCCGCGATGAGATACCCGATGAATCGCGATCCAGGCATTTTCGGCTCCTGTTGGTACGTATTGACGGTGACGCTCTCGAGCTAACGCAAATGACGGCCGCGACCGGCAACCCGACCGCTGATGTTGATCGGCCCCGCGCTTGCTTCGCTTCGCTTCCTCGGTCAGCGCATGGCCGCGAGTTGCCCGGTGATTGCCGTGATCGCCGCCTCTCCATGGCTTCGCATGGATGGATGGATTCCCCTGACGAAGATGTTCTGCCCGATGCAGAATCCAAGCTGATGCTTGATCTCAGGATGGCCGTGAGCATCCAGGAGTAAAGACCGCTCCTGTGCGGCGAACTTCCGCTCCGCGTTCCAGTTGCTGACTTCCAGGCCGACGAGGATGCTGACAACCACGATCAGGAATTCGATCGCGGCAGTGGATCAGTCCCGGGCCGACAGGTGCCTGGTGACGCGTTTGAGGATCACTGTTGCGAACCTCCCGCAGCCTGCTTGTCTTCACGCTGTGCGCCGGCGTCACCGGCGTCCCGCAACAGCTCGAGCGAACGGCCAATCGAGAAAATATCTCCGCCCAGGTTGTTTCGCGCGCTGGCCAGCGCAGAAACGTGCAGCGTCAGGAATTGCAGCAATTGCGCGTCCGCCTTCAGGGTTTCCGCTGCGACAGCGATGGCTTCAGGCGGCACGTCCAGCCTGCACTCTTCCACGAATCCAAGCACTCTGCCGTCGCTGGCGACGATATCGCTGCAGCCTGCGCGGATCGCCGCCTGAACGTCATGCGGGACAATGCTGCGGACATGCGAGCGCAATCTCGAATTCGAGATTTCCTGTCTCGTCTGTTCGGCGACGTCGACGCTGAAGTAGAGATTCAGCCCTTGTTCCACGGCAACGCGCGGCAGCAGGCCGATTTCGCCTGAGGAAACGATCTCGTCCCAGGTTGCCCGCGTCTGCGGATCGTAGGCGAGTTCAGTGGCGCGATAGCTGTTGACGACGAGCTCGCGATCGTTCGCAGACGGCGCATTCAGCAGCGCGATGGCGCGAATGGCGCTGGTACTGACCTGGTCGTAATAAGCGAGGAGTTCGGTTCGCTGCCGGTGATCTCTCGTCAGATCGGCGATCAATCGCTCGACGAACTGCTCGCCGCGCCGCAGATCGGCGCGCTCTTCGTTCCAGTTGGAGACCTGGATACCGATAAAGACGCCAACCACGACGATCAGAAAATCGACTCCGACGGCGAACCAGTTCTCCGCTTTGACGTGTTCGGTGATGCGGCGCAGGATCACGATTTCGCTTCCAGATAGGCGCGCAAGAGACCCTGCAGCCGCGCTGCGTGCGCGTCGGCGCTCGTGATATCACCGCCATGGAAGATCGCGAAGGTAGCCATGATCCGGATCGCGGCGGCGAGTTCCGGTTCGCCGGCAACCAGCTGGAAATACTCGCCGGCGGGCAGCCTGGCATACGGCGCGAGACCGTAGGAGGCGCCGGTCCTGAGGATATCCTGGCGGAGCGAGATCAGTTTTTCGTTTTGCACGATCACGACAATCGAGCGGCTGCGGTAACTCTGGATTTCCCGGACGAGTGAACGATCACGAATCAGCTTGATGTCCCCGGAGCCGACCATCGCATCATAGGTCGTCGTGCCTGGCGTCGGATGGAAGGCAAGTACGATATCGGTCCAGAGCGAATCAAGCCGATCAGCGGACTGGTCGGGCACATCGCGGATGTCGAACAGATAGTTATCGAGTTCAGCGTTCTGAACCTGCCAGTCGAATTCGAGCGGTGGAAGACCTGCTCCGACCAGCGAAGCGTTGGCAGCGCCAACCCGACGCAGGGCGGCGGCGATGCCGTTGGCGTACTGAGCCCGATCGAGGTCGAGTTCCGCGAGCATGTCGGTAACGATCTGGATTTCGCCGCGACGATCCGAGCGCTGTTTGCTCCACTCCTGAACCTGAAGGCCGAGAAATACGCCGAGCACTACGATCACCACCTCAACGAAGACCGTGGACCAGTCCTGGCGGCGGAAGGCGGCGGCGATGCGATGCAGGATCATGGTTGGCCCTCCACCGCACCGGGAAGGTTCGACTCAACTTCCGCGCGAATCCGTAACTGTCCCTGCTGGCGCTGAAGAACGCCAGCGTAAGTGTAAGCCGTCGTGCCAACCTCAGTGCCCCACTCGAACTCGCCGGTAACGACCACCGTGTCCGGCGTCAGGACGTCGTAGGAAAGATCACGCCATTCGAAGCTGACCGGGCCGCTCCAGTGCTCGCGGTAACGCGCCTGGATCTCATCGAAGCTGCGTATCTTCCGCTCTCCGTTGAAGATCACGGTTGCGCCGGAACGGCTGTACCGAGCGGCAAGACCTGCCCGATCATGGCGTCTGAGCTCTTCGCCGTAGTCGTCCATGAAGTATTGCGCCTCGCGCTGGACTTCGCCAAGGGTCGCACCCGCATCTGCCGATGCGTCAACCCGGCTTCCTTCCAGGTAGCGCAACATGAAGTTCTCGTCCAGCCCGTCCACGATCGGCCCGGCCACCTCCATCATTGGCGTGCCCGCCCAGCCCTCTTCCTGCCAGCGCCACCAGTTTTTCCCGTGGCGGCTGCCGAAGTAGTAGCGCGCGACATTCTGGATGTGCTGCCTCGCCTGGTCGGCGGAGATGAGACCGCTTTCCTGCATATGGAACATATGGCTCCACTGCAACATCACGGCGACCAGATGCGATTCCACCATGCGAAGTTCGACGTCGGTCAGCCTTTCCGGCTGTCGAATCGACTTGACCCAGGCGGCGCTCATTTCCGGCGAGGCGAGACTCAGCTCGATCTGCACCAGCAGGTCGTTCTTGCCGGTTTCCATCTGGGCTCGGGTCAGCGCGGCATTCTGGCGCACTTCGACGATCAGAATGATCAGACCCAGCACCACGCCGAGGTTTGCGCCCAGTGTCAGCCAGCGATTCAGGCCGCCCGGTTCCGCCGCAGCCTCCTGAATGGCCGAGGCCGGCTCAGTCGATCCGGTCGTCTCTTCCGGGGCTCTGCCGAAAACCCTGCGGATACGAGGCAGCATCAGTGCGAAGCTCCAGGGTCGGTGTACATGCCCTCGAATCGAAACTCGTTGCGGCTGCGGGGCACAGCGAATTTCCGATTGGCCTTGATGCACTGCATCGGGCGCCGGGACCGGCGGCCAAGCGTTTCTGCTTCACCGGCGATCTCGCAGCATCCGCCTTCCTGATCGGGCCGTGTCATCGCTGTTCCGCTGCCGCCGCTGCGGCGTCGATCCAGTCCTGACGCGCGGGCGCGAAAATGTCGACAGCGACCGTGTCTTCAAGGATCTTGAATGCATGCTCGACGTTGGGCGCGAAAACCATGACATCGCCCGCCAGAAGGTCGTATCTTTCTCCGCCCGAAAAAACTTCAGCGCGGCCTGAAATGATCCACGTCATCTGCTCGTTGACGTGATGATGCAGGGGCACCGACGCACCCGACTTCAGTTGCCAGCGGGCAAAGGTGCTCTGTGTTCCGTGCACAACCTGCCTTGCGACGCCGGGGCCCAACACCTCCAGAGGAATGGCGTCCAGCGATCGCTTCGCCGGTTGGACAACCCTGCCGTCAGTCATCGCAGGCTTCGCAGGTCCGCTCGGCGTCTCGGCGCTGGACTGGGCCGCCGTGGCGGGTGCGAGTGCCAGGAGCCCGAAGAACGATGCGATTGCCAACACCTGTTTCATGTCCTGAGCTCCATTTCTGTCGCGGAGAATCTGGCGGTGGTCGACCATCGAAGGGGCCCCTCTCGTCGAATCGATCCGAATGCAGGTAAACCAACGTGTTCAGAATCCGCCAGCGGCCAGCGGTCGCTCGCCTCGGCCGGTCATATGGGTCAGTGACGGGTTTTGGGGCCGCGACCGGTCAGGAGTTCGACACGTCAGCTGCAATCAGCCAGCGCCCGTCGACCTTTCGCCACAGCAAGGATGCGTAACCACCGAACAGACGCTTGCCGTCGGCGTCGAAGACCTCGTACGCTGGATTTCGACGAACGCGTCGGGGGCAAGCCAGTCCACCCTGACCACTTCAAGCACCGCGTCGCGGGCGGGGCTTTCCAGCACACTGCTCCAGTAGGTACGCAGCGCCGCGCGGTCGGCGAGCAGTGAATCGCCTGAAGGCGAATAAAGGGCGTCGTCTGTGTAGAGAGCCAATACCTCCCTCATATCGCCGCTTTCAATGCCGGCGAGAATGACCGCGGTACGGTTTTCCAGGACGCCGTCGATGTCTTCCGGTGCGCTGCCGCACGCGGCCAGCAAGCTGGCCAGAAGCACGATAACAACGTGTCTCATTGGGCAACTCCTTTCAGTAAAGTTGTGCTCAGCACTTTTCGACAGTCCGTCACAGCAGCGCGCCGACCGCGCCTCGGATCGGCGAAACCGGCTCATGGATCTTCCGGGTGCGAAAATCGTCGAGCGACGACCCACCCCGAACTGCCGCCAGCCAGGCATCGGGATCGAACTCCACGCCGACCGGGTTACTGGCGAAGGCGTTGCCTCGAATGTAGGCATTGCACTCCTGGACGCTGTCGAAGGCATTGACCTGGAACTCCATCTGGTTGCCGTCGGGGTCGGCGTAGTACATCGAGATCGTCACGCCGTGGTGCACGCACCAGTAAGGCTCGATCCCGTGGCTCCTGCAGTGGCTGTAATTTTCGAACAGCTCATCCAACGAGCCCAGCGTCCAGGCCAGGTGATCGACACCGATCCAGCCCTTGCACAGATCCTCGATGCCGTGGGTTGCGAACCAGGCCAGATTCTTGGCCCTCACCGCCACGATGCCGCTGCACTTTGCCGGCGTCCCGTCGGGCAACGCGCGTGGCTCGATGCTCAACACGTCTTCGGCCCAGCACTGCTCGCCGGCCGCGAAGAAACCTCCGGCCAACCACAGTGCCGTGAATCCGGCGGCGACTTCGGCAGTGCTGGCGTGCACCGGCCCGGCTCAACCGCTGCGGGGATGGGTGGGGGCGAATTCGGCCATGCCAAAGGCCTCCAGCACCGCAGTATCGAAGGGCTCGGTGGCTGCGTTGAGCGAACGCACACGCAGATCGATGCCTTCGCTCGCAGCGAGGTTTGTCAGCTCTTCGGCGGCGAAGGCGTTCTTTCCCTGTACGCCGCGCATGGTCGCGTAAACCCGACAGCCGTGTCGGGCTTGTTGCAGGGCCAGTTGCTTGCCGAATCCGGAACTGCATCCGGTGATCACGATGATTCTGGTCATCTCGTTTTCTCCTGATTGCCAACCCCGAGGGAATCCACGCGGCCTTGCCTGCTCAGCCGGCTCCGAGAAGTGCAGGCGCGACGCGATCCCACCATTCCGAGCGCGCAATCCAGGGGGCTGCCAAGTTCGGCCAGATCGGAGCGGATGGCGGTGGCGTTGATAGCGACGCGGTCGCGGGTGATGGCGAACAGATCCGGCCGAACCAGCATCGCAATGGCATCGAAATGACAGCCCATCGCTGCTTTCGGAATTGCGCTTTGGCCGCACCAAGGATCATGGCGCGTCCTCTGCGCCTGGCGTCTCGGCGCTGCGGAGCGCCGCAAGTGCAAGTTCAAGAAAGACGGCATCGCCACTGATATTGGCGCGCGACGAGAACACATCCGAGTACTGATAACGCAACTCGGCCTGAACCACCGGGTCCGCGCGCAACGCTGCCGCCGTCGCCGCGATCAGGTCGGGATCGACTTCGATCGTGCAGTCCGGCATGAAGCCGACGATTTCCTGCACCTCGTTGCGAACGTCGCTGCACCCCGCGCGCAGGGCCTTCTGGACTTCCAGCGGAATGATGGTGCGCACGCGGTGACGATAGGCGGTATCGCCCACCGTATCCAGGACGAGGCGCGCGGTATCCGCGGCATAGTAGTCCGCGATGCCGATCTCGACTGCGGCGCGCGGCAACAGACTGCTGGCGCCGGTGGAGATGATCTCGTCCCAGGTCGCGCGGGTCTGCGGCCCGTAGCTGACCTCGCTCGCCCGATAGGCACTGACAACCAGTTCTTGCGGGTTGGATTGCGGATCGGCAAGCAGTCCGTTGGTGCGCTCGACGCTGTCCAGAACGGCACCGTAATAGTCGGCCAGCGCGCGCCGCGAGACCAGGTCCTTTTGCAGGTCGGCGGTCAGCCGCTCGGCGTAGGCGCGCCCCAACCGCTGGTCGGCCTGCGCCTGGTTCCAGTTCGAGACCTGGATGCCGACAAACACGCCGAAAACGACGATGACGAAGTCGATGCCGACCGCAAACCAGTTCTGGGCCTTGATGTGTTCGGTGACGCGGCGCAGGATCATGGCGTGGCGGCCTCCGGCAAGGGCACGGTGAACTCGATATCGGCCAACTGCTCCGGAGCCCGGCCGATCGTGCGCAGAAAGGCAAGCCAGCGAGGGTCGGCATGGATGTTATCGAACAGGCTCTCCCCTGCCGCCTCCCCCAAACCGGTGTCGCCCGACTCGACCGCCTTGGCCAGCCACCCGAAGGCCGCGTCCGGCTCGTCGCGGAAAGCGTGGACATAGGCAATGTTGTACGGCCAATCCACGCCGAACTTCGCGATCAGCGCGGCGAGCGCGGCATCGGCTTCGGGTGTGGTACCGAGCGCATGATGGGCCAGCGCAAGGCCGATCATGCGCCAAGCATCGTTCGGCTCCTGCTCCATCCGGGCGAGCGCGGCTTGCGGGTCATCCTTCAGCAGCAGCGCAACGCCAATGGAATAGTGCGCACCCGCCCGCTCCGGACTCAGGCTCAGCGCGGTGCCAAGCGAAGCGATGGCCTCATCGTGGCGCCCGGCTCCCAACTGGGCGGTGCCCAGATTGGCCAGTGCCGTCACGTTGACCGGATCACGGCGGACGATCGCCTTTTCCAGCGCCAGTCGCTGGTCCTGGCGGCCCAGCGTTCCCAGCAAAGTGGCGCTGCTGCCCAGTACGGTGAGATCCGTCGGGTCGATGGCCAGTGCGCGCTGGTAGTGCCGGGCTGCGGCGGCGAGGTCGCTGTCGCCGATGACTGCCACCCAGCCCAGACGGGCATGGGCTGGGGCGTAGTCAGGATCGATCTGCACCGATTGGGTGGCCGCCGCTCGGGCGCGGGCAACACCTTCGCGGGCGGACAAGAGGCCGATACCCGCCTCATTGATGGCATTCCGGGCCAGGCCGTCCCACGCCGGAGCGTAGCCCTCATCGATCGCCAGCGCCTGACGATACAGCGCATCCGACCGCTGGTAAGCATCGGCGGTGTGCTGCCGCCCGAGTTGCACCGCCTGCAAATAAAGCGCGTAGGCTTGTGGATCGGTCTGGCGACTCCTGGGCGACGCCCCGAGCAGGGTGACCCGGAGTTGCCTGACGACGTCGGCGGCAATCTCGTCCTGTATCGCGAAAATGTCGTCGGCATTACGGTCGTAGCGCTGCGACCACAGTTGCGTGCCGGTGGCGGCATCGACCAGTTGCGCGGTGACCCGCACGGTATTGCCGGATTTGCGCACCGAGCCCTCGAGCACATGCGCCACACGCAGTTGCCGGGCGATTTCCGGAATCGGGATGTCCTTGCCCTTGAACGAAAACGAAGATGTGCGCGCGGTCACCCGCAATTGAGGAATCCTGGCCAGCAGGTTCAGCAGGTCCTCGGAAATGCCGTCGGAGAAATACTCCTGCTCAGGTTCCGAAGACAGGTTGACGAATGGCAGCACCGCGATCGACCGGTCCGACGGCGCAATGATCTCGTTGCCGTCGTAGTGCAGCGCCACGCGATCGGCAAGCAGCAGTACCACGGCAATCACCAGCATGCCGATGATTGCGTAATCGAGCTTGCGGCTGGTGCGATGCGCCGTGGAATCGGCCGTGTCGATCTGGCTCTCGCGCCTGAGTCCTTCCGGGGTGAACTCGTAGAACCAGGCGAGGGCGATGCAGAACGGAAAACCAATCAAGCCCGCGATCACCAGCCAGCGCGCCACCCAATCGAAGTCGCCGAACAGCGGCAGCAGTTGCGCAACCCCCTGCGCGAGCGCCCAGAGCGCCGCGACGTAGAGCGCGCCGGCTCGCAATACGTTACGACGCTTGAGCTCGCTGAACAGGCTCATATCATCGGCTCCCCGCGCAGACCGTGCAGGGCATCGCGCGATTGCCGTGAGCGATCAAGTCGAAGCTGATCGCAGTCCATTTCTCCCTGTGCAGGTTCATGGCTGGGCTTCCAGTGCTTCGGTGAGGCGCCGCAGGATCATTTCGACTCCTCCTGTTCGGCGAACAAATCGGTAAGGCCCAGCGTATTCAGAGTCAGCCTCAGATCGCCGATGCGTCCGGCGACCTGCACATTGCGCAAGCGCAGTGCGCGGATGATGTTGTCATCCTCGCGCAGTGACGAGACGGCAGCCGCAATATCCGCCGCGGTGCCGGTAATCTCGCACGGATAATCCAGCGTCAACACTCCGGCAGCACCGTGAAGTGATTCAAGATACCAATCACCGCACTGCCGACCGAGTTCATGCTGCAACGCAGGCTCGACGGTCATGCGAAACAGCTCGCGAAAGCGTGCCGTCTGTCCTTCCCCCTGCACGACATCGAACATCTGTGTCGCATAGATCAGGATGGCGGTGTCACGCAGCTTGGGGTCCTGGATCAGGTTCAGCTTGCCGGCGTTGACGATTTCATCAAAGGTCGAACGACGCCGTTCATAGAAATTGAACTGGCTGGCTCGATAAGCATTTATCAAAATAGTCGCATCGAGATTTTGCGCGGGCTGGACCAGCCCTGCATAGGCCACCTCACCGGCTGCCAATGTCGATTCGTAATAGGCGATCAGCGCTTCGGCATACTCCAGCTCAGCACGCAGATCGATTCTCAGGCGTTGGGTATAGTCCTCGGCGAGCGTCTGCTCCTTCTGCGCATCATTCCAGTTTGCGACCTGGATGCCGAAGAACACGCCAAGGACGACGATCATGATTTCCACGGCGACCGTGAACCAGTCCTGTTTGCGGAAAGCGGCGGCCAGGCGGCGCAGGATCATGGCTGCGCTCCAGGAATCCGCGCGCTTCGGCGCTCCAGTTGCGCCAGAATCTCCGGCTGTTCCTTGGCGGCGACCAAGGGTTGCAGTTGCTCGCGCAGGAAATTCAGTCCGAGTTCTTCGCAGACTTGCTGCGCGGCGAGCGCTGCGTCGAAGACCGGGCCGAGACTCATGACTGCTTGCGCAGGCGAGCCAGGATGCGCTGCTTCTCGACCAGACCGCTGGTCGGTCGCAACGGATAGGGAGGGGCGGAGCTGCAACAGCTGTGCGAATTGCGATGCCGCGTCACGTTCGCTGAGTCTGCGCAAGCGTTGCAGACGTTCCCGCTCCAGCGCCGGTTGCGCTCGATGCCAGCGATCCACAACGGCCTCCGCGGTGCGGGCGGAAAGCCGTTCAGATGCTGGTGTCTTCGATGAATTCAGGCCGCTCAGATTCATCAGCCGCCTCACAGACCACGCCGCGACGCTTGAGTGCGCTGACCCACGTCGCGGCTTCAACTGCATTCGAAATCCTCCTCGCCCAGCGGCCGGCACTGCTTCGGCCAGCCGTTGGCCTGCCAGTAGTCCAGTACGCCGCTGCGGCGGATGAAGTCCGTGAACTGCGGCGATTGCCGGTAGCGGGCATAGTCAGGCCCCCAGATCAGCGGCAGGAACGGACGCATGTCGTGGGCACCCAGAGGCACCAGCAGATTACCCAAATAGACCGGTCTCAGCGCATTGGCCTCGACGAAGTCCAGAATGTCCTCGATCAGGGCGCCATGGTCTCTCTCGGGATGTGCATACGCCTCGTAGATCTCGTCGTGGCGCCGCCAGCCGGGCAACCAGGCCGGCATGTTGGTCGCCAGGGTGAAGGCGGTTCGGTCGCCGGCTTTAGCCAGCAACGAGAAGTTCACGTACTGCCCGGTGACGGCGCCGATTGCCAGTGCGTGCTCGAAGCGGTCGAGCGCCTGATCTTCCCGGCCGAGTCCAAGCAACATTTCGTAGGCATTCTCCGCGCACGGCCCGAAGTAAGGATCGATCTCGACGCAGCGGTCGAAGCGCTGCAAGGCGTCTTCGGTGCGGCCGACGAAAGCCAGTGCGATTCCGAGCCAGTTGAGAGTCGATGAGTTGCGCGGGTTGATCGCCAGTGCCCGCTCGTAATCGGCAATGATCGCGGCGATATCGTGTCTGGCGCGCAGGGTCTGATTGGCATTCGACCGAATACGAGCCAGTGCGGCGATGGCCATGTCGCTGTTTGGATCCAGTGCCAGCGCGCGTTCGGCGAACTCGGTGACCCGCAGATATTCTTCTTCGGCGGAAAGACCCGAAGCGGAGTACTCGGGCATCAGCGAGGCCAGCGCGGCGCGCAGCTCCCAGGCCTTGGCAAAGGACGGATCCCGGGCCAGTGCCGATTCCAGCAGCGCATCGGCGCGCTGGAACTCCCGGCGCCCCTGGAACAGCGCCCGCGCCTTCAGAAACAGGTCGTAGGCATCCAGATTTTCCGTCAATCGCTCCAACGGCACGGCGACGATCTCGTTCAGCCCCAGCGAACCGACCAACGCCTCGACGATTGCCGAGGCGACTTCGTCCTGAATGGCGAACAGGTTCTCCGCCGACAGCGGTCGATCGAAGGTGTCCGACCACAGATGCCGATCGGTCGCCGCATCGATCAACTGCGCCGTGACCCGCACCGAGTCGCCGGCACGGCGCACGCTGCCCTCCAGCACATGCCGCACCTTCAGCGTCTCTGCGATAGCGGGAATGCCCAGGCTCTCGCGGCCCTTGAAGCCGAACGATGAGGTGCGCGAGGCCACCTCCAGTCCATCGACCCGCACCAGAACATTGAGGATTTCCTCAGCGATGCCGTCGGAGAAATAGGCCTGGTTGCCCTCGGGAGACAGATCGGCGAACGGCAACACCGCGATCGAGGCGTCGGCGATGCCGGCGACGCCACCGGCCAAGCTTTCAGTCACTGCCCCCTTGTCGGCCTTGTCGTCGGCCGTGCTGTCGGATTGAAGTTGGGCCGTCGGTCCCGGATCCGGCAACAGTCGGTCGGCCAGCAGCAGGCCGATGGCCAGCAACGCGACGATCAGCGTGGCCCAATTGAGCTTGTTCGCGGTTTGCCGTCTGACACCATGGTCCGCGTCCAGATCGCTCTCGCGGCGAATGCCGTCCGGCGTCCATTCGAACACCCAGGCCAGCACCACCGCAGGAACGAATCCCAGCGCCAGCAGGATCACCAACCCGCGCAACATGCTGTCCGGCACCTCGAACACCGGCAGTACGGTCTCAGCCACCTGGACCACGACCCAGGCGGCGACGATATAGAACAGCGCGACCCGAAAAACGTTGCGGCGCTTGAGTTCGGTGAACAGGTTCACAGGGCGCTCTCCCCGGTAACCGAAGGTTTGCGACAGCGCATGAATGCTCCTCCGGTTTCGAGCCACGTCGCGTTCACCGGCCCGGCTCCGCCATCAGCGCGTCGACACGCTCGGCCAGTGCCGCCGCGCGGCGCTGCATGTCGCCGATCACGCGCATGTTGTAGGTGTGGTGCTGGGCCAAGCTCGGCAGCTCTGCGACGGCCGCGGGGCGGGACGCGAACGCCTGCGAGACGACCAGTGCGCGCTCCGGAGACCGTGTAGCCGAAATGCCGGTCGTGATAGTGGCGCTCATGCCCGACGCCTGGGGGAAACGTGCAGCGCAGGACCCGGTGGTCGACATCGTCGTGCAGTGTCTCGCAAACGGAGGCACCCTCCCAGCCGGCTTCGAGCGGATCCGGAGACCGGGGCGCGGTTGCGCAGGCCGAGAGCAATGCGAGGCTGGCCACGAAAGCGCAGAAGTTGATCGTCCTGGCGCTTCGGGATGCCTTTGGTGAGCAAGAATCAATTTCCATGCTTCTTCAATCTTTCACTCTGTGCCAACCGATCGCCAAGCCATTTTCGACTTCCATGCCGACGCCGACGGCGGCGGTCTTTCCTTCGATGAGCCAGGTCGCCTTGTAGATATCTCCGGCCCGGACGATAACCAGGTCGTATTCGTCCGAAAAATCTCCGTTCTCGAAGAAATATCGCACGTGATATTCACCGGCGAAACCGTCTCTGGGCCCGCCCGTGGCGATCCCCGGCCCGCGATACTGCTCGCCGTACATCCATCTGGCGTTGAGCGTTCCCGGCGAATCGCTCCTGGTATACAGGACAAATCCGACATTCGATGGCTCCGAAGCACTGGCAAAAGACGAAATGCTCGATGCGATCAAGGCTAGCGGAAGAAAAACAGCAATAACGATCGATCTGATCATGACTCATTCTCCTGCTGGTATCCGATCATCGAAGTTTCCTCTTGAATGGTGAAATCAATTCTCAATCTCGAGCTTCACCAATGCGTCGCCCAGGCCGGTCAGGTAGATCGGACCACCTTCATGGGTCAGGATCAGCCCGGTGATCAGGCCCGGCAACGGCGCCCACATGTCCGGGCCGAATAGCGCCAGGCGTGACTCGCCGCTCTGGCTGCGGCGCTGCCACTCGATCATGAGTTGGTTGTGTTCGACAGTCTGCGGATGAAAAGCGGTCGACCAGCTGCCGGAATCGGGATCGACGACCAGCAGCGCGTTGGCGATCGGCGAGGCGACCCACAGCCGTCCGGCGGTGTCGAGCTCGATGTTGTCGGGGGTCGGCAATTCGGCCAGCACGCGGCCTTCCGACAGCCTCCCGTCGGCCACCGACAGTCGGTAAGCGACGATCCGGTCGGCCATGGTCTCGGCGATGTAGATCTGTCCGCGCGCCTCGTCGATCGCCACGCCGTTGCTGAAGCTCAGCCCGGACAGCTTGAGTTCGGCCGCCGATGCGGTGCTGCCGTCGGCCGGCGGCGGCAGGCGAAACAGCGCGCCGTCGAGCGGGCCCTCATCGACCGCGGCAAACATCCGCGCTTCAGAATCCGGACCCGGGCGATTGCGCGTCGACTGGGTAAACCAGACCGCGCCGCTGCTGTCGCGCCGGGCCGAGTTGGCGCCGAACTCATGCTGGTGGATTCGAACCACCTGCTCGGTTTCGCTGTTGATGCGGTAAATGGCCCCGGTCAGGATATCGGCCACCAGCACGTGGATGCCGTCCGGCTCCATGGCCACGCCGTTCGGTCCGGCGCTGCGGGCCGGGGCTGCGTGGACGTAGCCGGCTGCGGCGAAATCGCCGAACGAACGTTTGGATCCGTCGAGGGCAAGGTGGACCAGCCCATGGACCTGGTCGGCAATCAGCAGCGAGCCATCGGCCAGCATCACGCCGTCTTCCGGTCGCACCAGTGAGCGATCGGCCGGGAAAAGAGCGACCTGTTCGTAAGGCGATGCTGGCTCGGCACCATCAGCCTGGACGGTATAAGTCATTGCAAGTGCAAGAAGAGCAAGAACCATTCGTTTCATGCGGTGCTCCATGTGCAGTTGGATCGAGTTTTCGGGGCGCGGGTATCAAACCGTCAAGGTCAGGCCGCCATCCGGCGTCAGCGTGGTGCCGGTGATGTAGCTGGCCTCGTCCGAGCACAGGAACACGATCGCCCGGGCAATTTCCTCCGGCTGGCCGGCGCGCTTCAGGTGCACGCTGGGCAACACGCCCTGGTCGTAGATCGCATCGCCGATGTCCTGGCGCAGGCGCCGATGCATCGGCGTGTCGACGATGCCCGGACAGACCAGGTTGACCCGGATGCCTTGCGAGGCCAGTTCCGCCGACACGCTGGTGGTCAGGCCGATCAGGCCGTGCTTGGAGGTGCAGTAGGCCGCGCCGGTGGCGAAGCCGAGGAAGGAGTTGACCGAACCGACGTTGACGATAGCCCCGCCGTTGCCGGCGGCCAGCATGGCCCGGGCCTGGTGCTGCATGCCGAGAAAGGTGCCCTTGAGATTGATGCCGAGGACCTGGTCCCAGTCGGCCTCGCTCAACTCGGTGATGCCGGCAAACTTGCCCTCGATGCCGGCGTTGTTCACGGCATAGTCGAGCCGGCCGAAGGTCTTGATCGCGTGATCGACCATTCGCTCGACCTCCGCCGCCACGGCCACGTCGGTCTGGATGGCGGTTGCAGTGCCTCCGCGAGACTCGATCCCCGCGACCAGCGAGTCCAGCTCCTCGCGCCTGCGTGCTGCCACCACGACCTGAGCACCCTTTTCGGCGAATAGCTCAGCGGTGGCACGGCCGATGCCGCTGCTGGCGCCGGTGATCAGGGCCACTTTGTTGTTCATGTCGGACATTCGACGCCTCGTGCTGAAACGGATGAAGTTTCGGACGGTACAGCTCCCCAATTCAGGCTTCCTGAGTCACCGACGCGGCTCACCCCCTACGTCCAGCACCGGGGATCATTGCGCTGGGCTCAACACGTTTGAGATCGCCTCGGCCGCCGCCTCTCCGTGCGCCTGCATGCCTGGATAGGCCTTGGCGGCGTAAATGTTCTGGCCGAGCCAGAAGCGAAGCTGCGGCCTGAGCCCGGCATCAGCGTGAATGTCGTGCATGACGGAGCGCAGATCCAGCGACGAAAGATCGGAAACGCAATCGCGTGTCAGCTCCTCGAGCTGACCGTCGTTGATCCGATAACAATCCTGCCACAGGTGCATGAAGGCCTGCGGCGGGACATGCCCGCGCAGATTTTCGCGATAGGCTGGCGCGAACGAGTTAACCAGATCCCAACCGTCGATATACAAGTAATAGCGCTGGACGGCGCCAGCAACCGCAGCGTCGCTGGGAAAACCAAGCCGCTCCACTTCGACGAACGTGGACGTTTGAACCGACGTACCCCAAACCTGCGAGGCATGAAAGAGGTCGACCAGCAGGTCCGCGCAGCGGCTGGCGCAATCGCCATCGCCGTCGAGCCATGCCAGTGCGCGCTGTCCCGTCTCAATGATCGCATTGGTATAGCGGACCTGGTATGCGATGGCCCGGTTGTTGTGGAGGATCTCATCGCGCAATTGGCCGAGGTAGGACTGTTCCTGGGCGGCAAACTTCCGCTCCTCGTTCCAGTTGCTGACTTCCAGACCAACGAAGATACCGACCACCACGATCAGGATTTCGGCGGCGACGGTCGACCAGTCGCGGGCCCGGAGGTTCTCGGCGATGCGGCGCAGGATCATGGCGCTGTTCCCCTGCCAAGCGCGGCGAGGTGCCGATCCAGCCTTGCATCAAGTTGGTCAATCTGCTCCGCAGCACGTTTGGTCCCCGCTTCCCAATCCCAGAACAGGTCGTAGATCTCCCAAACGGCATTGCGCAGCTCACGATTCTGGCAGGCAGCCGCAAAGTCGAAGTCGCGCAGCATCGGAATGCCCTCGTCGTCGTAGGAAAGATCGAGATTGCGCCACAGCACCTGGTCGATCACCGGCAGGGAGACCCGGACCGAATCGACGAACGCCTTGTAGTTGCGCAGTCCGCTGAACGCGCCGGCGATCTCGCCGCTCAGATCGCGGTCTTCCATCGCCGCCAGCGCGCCGGTGGCCAGCATCTCCTCGTAGGTGCGCTCGACCAGCACGGCGGTGCGCTGGTTCTGATAGAAGGCCAGGGCTCGTCGAAAATCTTCGGGTTCGGCGAGCCCGGCGTCGCAGCGCTCCAGCGCACGGAAGGCGCGCATGGCAGCTTCCGTCCGCCCCTCCGCGCTTCCCAGTATCTCGTCGATCTCGGCGCGCATCACCGCCACGTCCTCGGCCAGCCGGATCAGGTAGCTGACCTCACGCTCGCGCAACTGGCGCTGCTCGTTCCACTCGGTCACCTGCAGGCCGACGAAAATCCCGGCCACGACGATCACGAATTCCATCGCGACCACGAACCAGTCTTGCTTGCGGATCGACTGGGCGAGGCGGCGCAGGATCATGGCCGCGCGCTCTCGGGCGATACCACGCGATTGGCCGCAATCATTTCCTTCAATGCCGAGGCCGCGGCGACCCGGTCGTTCGCGATCAGCTGCGCGACGTGCATGGTCGACATCCAGTAGCGCAGCTCCTCCATCAGCCTCACATTGCCGGCCAGCGTGTCGACCACTGCACGCGCCGTCTCCTCGTCGACTGGCGAAACGCACTCGAACATCCGCTGGAATGATGCGTTCGATTGGTAGCAGGAGTTCCAGATATAGGTCTGAATCGCCATCGGAATGATGCCGCGTACATGCTCGCGATAGGCCGGTCGCTCGACCACCGTGGGTGCGGCGCCGAAGTTGTAATATTGCGCCAGCGCGTTGCGAATCTCGAGGTTCGAGATCAGCTCCAGGTCACCGGCACTGCGCAACTCGTCATAAGTTGCCTGTGTGGTGATGAACTCGGCCACCTGGCTGGCCTGAAAATAGGCGAGCAGCACCGTCCAGTGCGATGTGTCGTCGGCCAGCCCGGACGCCGCGTAGCGCAGTCCCGCCTCGCCATAGCGCGAAACCTGGCCCCAGAAATCCTTGCGATTGGCCAGCGTGGCCAGGTCCGCGTCAAGGTCCAGGCCGATCCGCTCCAGATAGGCCACCGCCCTGCCCTGGTCGATGCGCGCGTCATTCCAGTTGGCCATCTGGATGCCGAGGAAGACGCCGAGCACGACGATCATGATCTCGACGCCGACCGTGGACCAATCCTGTCGGCGGAAGGCTGCGGCGATGCGGCGCAGGATCATGGCGCGGTCGCCTTCCCACTGACCGCCTCGAAGTACGGCCATGTCTGTGGCAGATAGCAGTCGCCATAGATGGCGCGGCCGATCTCATTGCGCTCTGCCAGAAAAGCCAGCACTTTATCTGCTTCCTGCGGCGTTCCCTGAAAACCAATCGTCTCGATCATCTCAATCAACTGACCGGCCATGGCTTCCATCCCCGTCCCGATCCCATCGAGTTTTCCCAGCAGGTTGTAATAGGCTTGGCGGTCGCTCGAACTGATCGTGGTGGACACTGCGAGCAATGACAGCCCACCTTGAAGTGCCCCCGCCTCAACCTGCAAACGCTCCATGACGTCGCCCGCGTCAAAGGCACGCTCAAGGCTCGATCGCCGCTCGTCATCCATCTGGTTGAAGGTGCCGCGGCCCATTTCCGCGTCCCATATGCGCGAGCCGTAGGGGCGGCCGGGTGAACGCAAGACCGCAGGGAGCGCGTTCTTGCGAGCGAACTCATCGCTGCGCGCGCTATCGGCGACGGCAAAAGGCATCCCCGTCCAGTCGTCCAACGGCAAGAGCAGTTTTGCGGCAATGTCCCGATATCTCTGCACCCGGCATTGAACCAGAGACAGTCGCTCCTTCGCAGCGAAATAGTTGCTGCCCAGATCTGCGTACACCGCAGGCGCGACACGCGCCATGTCAGCGCGTTGCTGGCGATCGCCCAGCCATTGCTGCCCCATCATGGCGACACCCACGCCGATCACCACGATGACGAAATCCAGCCCCACCGCGAACCAGTTCTGGGCCTTGACATGCTGAGTGATGCGACGCAAGAGCATGGCGCTGTCCTTACTCCGGGTGCCGGCAGAAGACCTTGCTGAAGTTCTTCCAGTGCTCATCGATCTTCACCGGGGTACAGAAGTCGGTGAAGCGGTGCACGGTCGCGATGTCGCCTTCGATGCGAGCGCTGGCGACGGTGCCTTCGACGTCGACTCGCAAGTCCCCGGCCGTCAGCCCGGCCGTCGGGCCGCAATCGGCATACCGGTCGTAGAACATCTGAATCGGCCCGGCAAACAAGTCAGGGTCCACATGGCCGCAGACCGTCGCCAGCGGGTGGAGGATCCGGCTCAGGGTCTCGGCACTGCCGCTGCGGCCACCGTCGATATAGACCTGCATGACGGCTTCGATTTCTCGTGAATCGTCGCCGCAGCCAGAATCTTTCATCGGTCGCTCGCCTGTGTCGGTCTCAAGCGGTATGAACGCTTTCCAGGCCGGCGACCGGTCAGAAGTTCGAGATATCCGACGCAATCAACCATCGGCCATCGACTTTGCGCCACAAAAGCGAGGCATGGCCACCGAACAGGCGGTTGCCGTCGGCGTCGAAAACCTCGTAGCGCTGGATTTCGACGAACGCATCGGGGGCAAGCCGCTCCACCTTCACCACTTCGTTAAAAAGGGGACGGAGGAAATTAAGCGTCGCTCTGGCGCTGCGCTCAATTTCCTCCGTCCCCTTTACACTCCTTTACACTTTAGAGGTGTCGCCTGACGTCCATGCGATAGTGCAGGACGCGTACGACCAGGATATCGGAGTCAATAGCCTGGTAGAAGATGATGTGAGAGCGATACTCGAAACGGCGCAGTCCGGCGCTCAACTGCTCGGCTGCTCGGCCGAGTCCGGGGTTATCCGCAAGTTGTTCGAAACAGCCCTTCAGCTGGTCACGGTAATCTCGCGCCTGTTCGATGCCGAACTGCTCGATCGTATATTCGGCAATCGCTTCCAGATCCATCGCCGCGCGGCGGGAGAACCGATATTCAGCCATTCGATGCGCGATATCGAGCCTCGGCGCCGGCCCAGATATCGTCCAGACTGCGGCTGTCCCGACCGCTGGTGAGACCTTCATCGATGGCGGCTCTCAGCGCGCTCGCCTTTTCCTGGTCACGACGGATCAGATCGCGGAAATACTCGCTGTCATTGGTGTAATCGCCGCTGGCAACCTGGGCCTTGATCCAGTGGTCCTGGGCATCGGTCAGTGTGATTGTCTTGCGTACCGTGGCCATCCAGATCCCCATCGGTCGTCATATTATTGGTGCGCTATAGCATACAGCCTGAGCCGCACTTTGCGAAGCGCAATACCGGTCCTGTCTGACTGGACTTCACACTTGGGCGCCATCTTTGCCGATCTCATACCCGGCGCATCACCAGGTCAAATTCACCATGCCTGGTGTCATTTCCGGACGATGATCGGAAATCGACCACCAGCATGCCGCGCTCGCTTTCGGGCACCGACTGCAGCAGTCGGTCGACATCGTTGAGCGGGTCGCCGGCGAAGTACATCTGCGTGGTCAATTCGTGGAAGCCTCTGCGGGCAACCTTGAAATGGATATGCGGTGGGCGGCTCCAGCCGTCCATCACCGGATAGGCGCCCGGCTTGATGGTCCTGACCCGGTAACGGCCTTCGGCATCCGTCTTCAACTGCGCCCAGCCCTGGAAGTTCTCATCCAGCGGCGCCGGGTTCGGGTCGCGCTCGTGGGCGTAGCGGCCGTGCACGTTGGCCTGCCAGACGTCGACCAGGGCGTCTCCGATCGCGTTGCCGTCTTCGTCCAGTACCCGCCCGGAGACCTCGACCACCTCGCCCAGTGCGCGCTCGGTATGGCCCTCGATCAGCGTCATGTCGGCGTCGGTGTCGGGCTGTTCGTGGATCGGGAAGAACGGGCCTTCGGTCTGATGCGGCGTGCCGGCAGCCAGCAGGGTGCCGATGGCCGAAAGCGCGGCTACGCCCATAGATCCCTGAACAAGATTGCGTCGGGTAATGCCTTGTTTGTTTTTCATCATCTTGGGAACCTCTGATCAATTTTCTCCGGCGTCATTGCGAGCGCAGCGAAGCAATCCAGTGCTCTGTTTTGCCGCACATTTCTGGATTGCCACGTCGCTTCGCTCCTCGCAATGACAGTCTCTTCAGAGCATCCCTTGCTCCTGTGTGATTTGTACACTGAAAGTCGAACATCGGTCGTTGCGCTCGCATCTATCCTGCGAGCGCATCATTCGATCCGTTCTTCCCAGATGCTGTGCCGATTGAAGCGTCGGGCCTTGCCGTCGTCGCTCAGTTCGAAGCGCAGCGTTTCGCCCAGCGATCCGTCGTCTTCACGGACGCGTCGGAAAGTATCGCCTTCGACATGCTGGAAACGCTCCAGGTCCTCGGCCGGCGCCGCGCTTGCCAGGGCCAGCATGGCGAGTCCGTCTTCCCAGGGCACGACCGCCGTCTGGCCCCAGATCGAGCTGTAGACACCGACATAGCGCTCCAGGCTGCCGTCGCGCACCGGGGCTTCGTCGGGTGAATCGAGCGCACGCTGCAATGCCGGCTGGATCAGCTCGAAGGCCTGCGCGGCATAGTGGCCGCGCGGGGAGCCGATGGCGTTGGTCATCACGATCGCGCCCATCTTCGTTTTCGGCTCGAGCCGGAACTCGGTGTAGTAGCCGGGGCAGCCGCCGCCGTGTCGTGCAAAAGTGCGCTCGCCCTCGCGCACGACGCTGAAACCCAGCCCCCAGGTGGTTTCCCAGTCCGGATCGACCCAGTGCACGCGCTGCATTTCGCGCAGCGACGACGGGCGTAGCAGTTCATTCTTGCCGTCGAGCACGCGGAACTGCCACTTCGCGAATTTCGCCATATCGTTGACGCTGGAGGCGAAGCCGGCGGCCGGCGCGATGCCGCGGGTCTGGAACGGGGCCACGACCTTGCGGCTGCCGTCACGTTCCAGTGCCGCATGGCCGATCGCCATGCGCGTACCGTGCAGCGCGACCGGAATATCCGTAAAAGTGTCGCTCATGCCAAGCGGGTCGAGCAGCGATTCGCGCATGTACTGGTCGTAGGCTTGCCCCGACGCCGCGGCGACGATTTCGCCGACCAGGCTCAGGCCGAGATTGGAATATTGCCAATAGCGCGAGGCCGGGTACAGCGTCTGCTGCTCGCCGAGCTTCGCCTTGATCTGTTCCGAGGTCGGGAACGGATAGTCGGCATCGCTCCAGTAGGGAAAATCGGATTCGCGCGGCAGGCCCGAGGAGTGGGTCAGCAGGCGCCTGATCGTGATCGATTCATCGTCCGGATGGGCGTCCTGGATATCGAACCAGTTCAGGTGCTTCGACACGGGATCGTCGAGCCGAACCCTGCCGGCCTCGCGCTGCTGCATCAGCGCCACGGCGGTGAACAGTTTCGAAATCGAGCAGATGCTGTACAGCGTGTCGGTGGTGGCAGGAATGTCTTCGGCCGGGTTGGCTTCACCGAACGCGCCACCGGCGATCAATTCCTGGTCGTGGACGATGCCGAAGGAAACGGCCGGTACGCGACCGGTTGCCGCCTGGTATTCCAGCCATTCGCTCCACAGCGCCACCGCGTCGACCACGCGCGGGTCGCCTGCAAGATTGGCTGGTTTGGCGGCCGTGGCCGTGCCGCCGGTCAGTGCAAACGACAGAACCAGCGCGGTCAGTCGTTTGGCGGTCCGTTGTATTTGATGGTTCATCATTGTCCCATAATCGGGTTCATTCGATCGGTGTCGTCGACAATTCTGGCGAGACTGGGCAATTCATTGCGTTGCTTCGTCTTCGGGGCATATCGGCGGACCGCATGCTTCCGTCATGTAGACCTCGACCTCCAGGCGCCAGGCGGTACCGTCATGGCGCCATTTCGCCGAGTAGCTGCCCTGGACAACGCCCAGGCTGTCGTTTTCCGGCTCGCCACGCCAGCGGCCGCGCTCGAGCGCGATCGGAAATCGTTCCGAAACCTGGATGCATTCGGGCGTGCGCAGGTAGACAAGCCGTTCGTCGGATTCGAAGTCGCTTCGCCATAATTCGACTTGCGCCTTGCGCCCGGAATACAGATCGCTGTCGGTTCCGGTGATCAGCAGAACGTCTTCGGCCAGCACCGCGGCGATGGCTGCTGCATCTTTTTCGGCGATTGCCGTGTTGAAGGCGCTTCGCTGGGCCTGGATGGCTCTGGCAGACGCGTCATTGGCACAATCGTTGGAACTGCTGGCGCCAGTTGAGACGAGCGCGGAGAAAAGAGCAATCACATAACGGTTCAATCGCATTCGAAGTCGTCCTCGCCGCTCGTCCTGACGATCGGCCGGCATTGCGGCGGGAAGCCGTGACGGCGCCAGTAGTCGTCGATCCGGAGCGCACGCATGCGCGCCTTGAACTCCTCGGAGCCGCGGTACTTGGCGTATTCCGCTCCCCAGATCAACACGCTGAGCGGAACGCGGTCGTAGCCGCCGCCGAGCGGCACGATGAGCAGCTCCGGTCCGCCGGACAGCTTGTCGAGATCGTCGCGGCCGTCGATGAATGCAAGAATGTCCTGCACCAGTGCGTCGTGGTTCGCGTCGAGATTCTGCCAGGCGTCCCAGACTTCGTCGTGCCGGGCCCAGCCCGGCAGATAGAACGGCAGGTTGCTGGCGAACAGGAAAGGCACCTCCATATCGAAGTGCGCCAGCAGCGCAAAGTTGACCCATTGCTCAGTCACCGTTCCCGATTCGAGCGCGCGGCGGAAGGCAGCAAGTGCTTCGTCCATGCGGCCGAGAACGGCGAGACTGTCGTAGGCATTCTCGACGCAGGGCGAGTAGTACGGATCAGCGTCCGCGCAGCGCGTGAACTGCTCCAGCGCCAGTTCGATCTCGCCGGCCTCGCCGTAGCTGATGCCGAGCCAGTTGCGCGTCGAGCCGTTGTTCGGATCGAGTGCGAGCGAGCGCTTCAGGTCGTCGACGATGGTCTGGATGTCATGCTCGGCGCGGCCTTCGCGGGCCTCGATCTGCCGATTGTACGCCTGCACCGACAGCGCGAGCGCGTTGTCCGGATCGGTGGCGAGCGCGTTTCCGGAAAACTCCTGGACCCGCTGTACCGCGATCTCGCGAGTGATATCGGTGAAGCGGTACCGGCTGTTGAGCATGTAGATCGCGGAGCGAATGGCCCAGGCGCCGGCGAATCCGGGATCCAGATCGACGGCGCGTGCGAGCAGCGCATCGGCGCGATCCAGGCGGTTGCGCTGGTTGTACAGCGCGCGCGCTTCGAGGAACAGCTCGTAGGCATCCAGGCTCTCGGTCTGCATGCCGACTTCCGGGCGGGCCGAGTCGGGCAGCGCGATCGATTCGCGCAGCGCCGCCACGATCGCGGTCGCGATCTCGTCCTGGATGGCGAACACGTTCTCGGCGGTCAGCGAGCGCTCGTAGGTGTCCGACCACAGGTGCTTGTCGCTCCGGCCATCGATCAGTTGGGCGGTGACGCGGATGGCGTCGCCGGCCTTGCGCACGCTGCCCTCCAGCACGTGGCGGACCTCGAGCTCGCGTGCGATGCCGGGAATACCGATGTCGTCACGGTCGCGGTAACGGAACGCCGAAGTCCGGCTGGCGACTTCCAGCCCGTCGATGCGCACCAGCACGTTCAGGATCTCCTCGGCGATGCCGTCGGAGAAGTAGCCCTGGTCGGCGTTCGGCGACCGGTCCTCGAACGGCAGCACGGCGATCGAGGCGGGATTTGGCTCATTGCTCGCGGCGGCGGCCACTTCGGGGGCGACATCGACACCCTGAAGCATTGACGTCGACCTGGTGGCCGACTCCGGCATCATCCGGTCGGCGACAAGCAGCCCGATCGCCAGCACCGCGGCGATCAGCGTCGCCCAGTTGAGCTTGTGCGCGGTGTGCTGCTTGATCTCGGGATCGCCCGATGCGTCCCTGTCGCGCTTGAGACCCTCGGGCGTCAGCTCGAACACCCAGGAAAACACCACCGCCAGCGGAAAGCCCAACGCGAGGATGATCACGATGGCGCGCAACGCACTGTCGGCCACGTCGAACATCGGCAACACCGTCTCGGCCACCTGGATCACGACCCAGGCGGCGACGATATAGAACAGCGCGACCCGAAACACGTTCCTGCGCTTGAGTTCGGCAAACAGGCTCATCGGCGGCCTTCCAAGGGATCTTCCAGCATCAGCAACAGCTCGCCGGCCCAGGCACGGAAATACTTCAGGTTGTTGGAAATGTCGCGCCCGTAGTAGATTTCGGCGTTGGCGGCTGCATCGAAAGCCGGATTCGCGCGCAAGGCTTCGAGCGCGGCCAGGATCCGGTCGCGCGTTGCGTCGTCGGCGTGCTGCAGGTTCTCGATCGGAATCTCCCCCGGTATCGCACCCACCAGCAAGCGGGCGTAATCGCCGATCGGGAGCGCCAGAATCTCCGACAGTCGCCCGGAGTTGGCGTAATAGTCGGCCAGCGCCGCACGGAACGCGCTGTTGCGCACCAGACGCAGCCTGCCGCTGCCGACCAGATCGTCGAAGGTGGCGCTGCGCTGGGCCGGCATGGCTTTATAGATCGAATACTCCAGCCGCAGCGCCGCCTGCTTCAGATCGCCGGCCATCACGGTGGCCAGCGGTGCATCCCGCAGTGCGAGGATGGTTTCCTGCTTGACCGTGTAGATCTCGAGCATGGCGTCATAGGACTTGATGTCCTGGCGCAGGTCTTCGGCAAGGCGCTGGACATACTCGGCCTCCTGGGAACGCTCCATCCGTTCCGCATTCCAGTTGGCCACCTGGATGCCGATGAACACACCAACCACGACAATCAGGAAGTCGAGCCCGACCGCGAACCAGTTCTGAGACTTGACGTGCTCGGTGACTCGGCGAAGGATCATTCGCCTGCTCCCAGCGTTCCCATGAGAGCGCTTGTCAGTTCTCGGGTCTCATTGAGCGCCGCCTGATAGTGGTCAAGCGAGGCCGTCTCGATATAGTGAAACATGGTGGCGAGACGCGCGAGATCGTCTCGCGCGGCGAGGATGGTGTCGCGGGTTTTGTCCGCATCGAGCGCACCGACAATCTTTTCGAATGTTCGGTCCCAGCGATAGATGTCGTGCCCGGCAACCATCCGGCTGTCGTTTCGCAGCGACCAGTCGCGATTGATATCAAAGCTTTCCAGGCGAACATCGATACCGGCATAATAGGACGTAATCCGTTTGCGCAATTCACTGTTGATCAGGCTCAGGTTGCCGGTCGACTGGAGATCGTCAAAGACCGCGCGGACGACCGTAAACCGTGGCGTGCGCCAGCCTTCAGTAAAGAACGCGTGGGTCGCCTCGATCAGAGCGTCTTCGGCTGCTGCGCTGTCAAAGTCAATGTCACTGGCCGCTGCGCTGAGCAGATTCAGCGTCAGCGCCGAGCGCTTTTCCGTCTCGGCGATCATGCCGACAAGGTAGGTGTCCATGGCGGAGAGATCTTCGCCCAACCGGACAAGATAGACCTCCCCCAGCTTGTCATGCTGGCGCGCCTCGTTCCAGTTCGCCACCTGGATGCCGATGAACACACCAACGATGACGATGAAGAAATCGATACCGACGGCAAACCAGTTCTGGTCGCGGACGTGTTTCATGACGCTGCGGAGAATCATCGACGCGGCGCCGATTGGTCGATCGATTCGTCGATCGCCTCGGCGATCCTGATCGCCTGCTCCGGCTGGATCCGGACCAGGCCGTTGCCGGTGACGCGCGCCAGACTGGTCCAGGTCTGGAGCATGGCAATCCATTCGGGATCGCGCAGGATGGTGTCGACGACGGACTGGGGGACGGCTGCTATCTCCGGTGGTCGGGGGCAAGGATCGACGTAGTACTCGAAGCGGTCGTCTTCTCTGAAACAGTGCATCCAGTAAGCATCCTGCAGCTCGATCGGTATCCGGCCGCGAATGCGTGCACGGTATTCGGGCGGAGTCTCCAGCGCCTGTGCGGCCCGATGGTTGGTCTGCAGGAGCGCTTCGACCGCCTCGATGATGCGGCGGTCGCTCGGAAGGCCGGCGCGACGCAGTTCCTCGTAGGTGGTCCAGCGGTTGGATATCTGCTGCCATTGCGAGGCGTGCATCAGGTCGGCGATCACCGGCCAGCAGTCCTCCGCGCAGATCAGTCCCGATCCTTCGAGACTCGACAGTACCCGGCGGGCGGCGGCAGCGCCGACCCGCAGTCCTTCTCCCACCGAGCGCGCCGCCTCGGCGTTGCGCAAGGCCTCGTCGCGAAGCTCGCCCAACAGCACACGCTCGCGCTCATGCTGAACGCGCGCCTCGTTCCAGTTCGCCACCTGGATGCCGATGAAGACGCCGACGATGACGATCAGGAAATCGAGCCCGACGACGAACCAGTTCTGGTCGCGGACGTGTTTCGTGATGCTGCGCAGGATCATTGGCTCACTCCCAGCGTGGCATGGCGCTCGCTGATCAGCAATTGAATGTCGCGGCAAAGTGACAGCAGTTCCTGCGAACCACGCAGCCGCTGCTGGGTAAAAGCCGAACGATAAAGCACGACGTTGCCGAATTCGATCGATTTTACAAACGCCGGAGCGTCTTCCTCAGTACGAATCTCGTCCAGCCATGGCACCATCGGATCGCCGAATGAGGTCTGGCGCCGAAACAGCTCACCCAGCGGGAAGTGCTCGACCAGCATCCGATCTGAATACAGGGTCATGATCTGGAGTTCGTCGGCATTCAACCTGTACTCCGCGCCAATTCTCTCGCTCAGTGCCTGCAGCCGCGATACCAGGTCGTTGCTTTTCAACACGCCGAGTCGACCGGAGGATTTGAGCGAGTCGAAGGTGGTCAGGTTCATGCGCAAAGGCGCTCCCTGATACAGACCGCGATAAAGCAGGAAGGCCAGCTCGGCACCGTCCATCTGTGCGTTTGGGTCAATCGAGTAAGCGTAGAGCTCGGCTCGCTGTGTCTGCTGGTCTTCCATGCGATGGATAATGTCCTCAAGGCTATCGATGGAGAACCGGATATCCTGCTCGAGAGCCGCGAGGTGCTCGATTTCCGCGGCGCGATCGTTGCGATTGACGTTCCAGTTGTTGACCTGCAGACCGAGGAAGACACCGAGCACGACGATCATGATCTCCAGGCCCACTGTCGGCCAGTCCTGTCGGCGCAAGGCTGCAGCAAGGCGGCGCAGGATCATGGGCGAAGCTCCAGTTCCGCGTCGATGGCGGCGATCGCGCGACTTGCGGCTTCATTCTGTTCGGCGAGGTCCGAAGGCGTGGAATACATCAGGCCGGCCCATTCTGTGAGAAGCGACTGGATGTCAGGATTGACGACTATTTTCGAGACCGTCTCCGCCGCCACTTCGTCACTGACTCCTTTCGGACAATCCAACACATAGGTTTCGGCACCGTCATCCAAGTCGTAACAGTTCGACCAGTAATAGGCCTGGACATCAAACGGTATGATCTGCCGAACCCGCGATCGGTAGGGCGGGATCAGCTGCGTGCTGGTAAGTGTCGCGTTCTGCGAAAGATACCCTTCCATTGCCTCAATGACGACCCGCGAGCGCGGAAAACCCTGCCGGCGCATTTCGTCATAGGTCGACCGGTTGACGTTTATGGGCTGCCACTGCGACGCGTGGAAGAAGTCCACCAGCACGGGCCAGCAGTCTGTGCCACAAGCACCGCCGCTCGCCATGAAATCCAGCGAGCGCTTGCCCGCATCCACGACCTGGCCAATCGCGTCGGCCTTCTGGTTCGTGACACGGATCGATGTTTCGACCTCCTGGCGGAGCTCTTTCAGAAGTTCTGTTTCCCGTGCCTTCAGTGCCCGTGCCTCGTTCCAGTTGTTGACCTGCAGACCGAGGAAGACACCGAGCACGACGATCATGATCTCCAGGCCCACTGTCGGCCAATCCTGTCGGCGCAAGGCTGCGGCAAGGCGGCGCACGATCATGGTGCGGGCTCCGTAGCCGGCGCCGTTGTGGCGCCGACATCGATTCGGCCGCGAAGCGCATGTGCTTCTCGCAGCCAGGTCGAATACGTCTCCAACTCATAGAGGCGCAAGGTCACTACCGGCAGCCATTCGATGAAGTCCGGGCGCGCCATCATCCGGTCATGCGCCGCCATTGCGGCGTCAACGCCCAGGCCCGTTAACGGCTCCAGGGCACCAGCTTCGATGCGGGCGGCCGCGATCGCGCGCTGCTGCTCATAGGTCAGGATGCCGGCAGAGCGCTTCGTGTACTCGGTTTGCCCGAGTTCGCGAAGATATCCCCATTGGGCATTGCCCCTTATCTTGGTGTAGAACTCGGTGAGGTCGTAGCGCAGCGCGCGGTCGCGCAGGATGCTCAGTTCGCCCGCCGACCGCATCTCGTCGAATGCATAAGAGCGGATCCGGGGCGAAAACGTGTACCCGCTGAAGATCAAGGCGCCGAAGAACGTCGCCGGATCGGCGCGGACAAGTTCGGGATCTTCGATGCTGCGCAGCAGGAACTCACCCAGGGCCTGACGCTCGTTCGTCAAGGTGATCGCGTCCTCGATCTCAAGGATCGTGTTGTCGAGTTCGGCAGCGATGCGACCTAGATACTCCTGCTCGCGTGCGCGTTCCTGCCGTTGCTCGCTCCAGGTTGTGATCTGGAAAGCAATCAGGATGCCGATCACGACCACGGCGAAGTCGAGCCCGATGGCGGTCCATTCCTGGTTGCGGAAGTGGCGCATGACGCTACGCAGAAGCATTCGTGCTCTCCCTGTTCCTTGCGCGGGCGGATTGGACGATCACTTCGGCGTCACCGAGTCGACGATTCTTCGGTCCAGTTCGTTCGAGGCGTCGATGAGTTGTGCCCGCCAGCTATTCATCAGTTCCAGATTGCGGAGCCAGTTTCGGAGCTGCTCGACGACTTCGGCTCGGCCTTCGAGCTGGTCGAGAAACTGCCGCGCCCGCGCCGCCGGAACCGGGGATTCGCAGTCCAGCAGGCGATATTCGTCCAGGCCCGGCGCCTCCACACACGAGGCCCAGATGTGGTTCTGGATCGCCCAGGGAGTCATGCCGCGCACCGTGTCCCGGTAGTCGGGGATCATCTGGAAGACGAATTGCTTCTGGTCGAAGCCGGCGGCGTAGTAGTCCCCGAGAGCCCGCCGCAGGTCCGGATCGGGAATGAGCCCCAGATTGCCGGCGCTGATCATTTCCCGGTAGGTCGGGTCGTACAGCAAGAATCCCCAAACCTGCGTGGCATGATAGAAGGCCAGCACCGTATCCCATTCCGAATCGTTGAGTAGCACGCCTTCTTCGAGGTGCTTCAACGCCGCTTCACCGTAGCTCTTTGTGGCCGTCCAGAAGGCCCCTCGCTCCTCCAGCACGGCCCGGTCTACCGCAAGATCCTCCTGGATCCGGCTCAGGTAGGCGTAGCCGGTCGCTTCGTCCTGCCGGGTCTCGTTCCAGTTCGCCACCTGGATACCGATGAACACGCCGACGACGACGATGAAGAAATCCAGTCCGACGGCGAACCAGTTCTGGTCGCGGACGTGCCTGGTGATGCTGCGCAGGATCATGGCGCTGCCTCCAGATCGGAAACCAGTGAAGCGGCCTGGCGATCAAGATATTCAAGCAGCGACCTCAGCCCTGATAGTTGGTTCAGCCGCGCGTTCAGAACGCCTCGGAGGCTCTCGGACTGGTAGAGGCCGCTGGCAGAATCGGCGATCAGGTCGATGTTGTCCGGAGGCGGACAGTCCTTGTAAAAAACTTCGGGGCTGGTGCCCGGCTGGCTCGGCTCGAGACTCGCTCCGGACAGACAGCTCGTCATTGCGATGCCGATACGGCTGTCGATCAACTGGTGCGTCAAGTCGGCATAGCTGGATTTGAATGTGAGCGAGATTTCGATCTCCCGTGCAGAATCTTCGTAATAGTCGCGCAGTCGGCGTTGCATCGCTCCGCTGGCGATCAGGTCCAGATCGCCGGCGTTCTGAAGTTCCTTGTAGATCTGCGCCGAGGGCGCGAACGGCCATTCACCGCCGGCAATCCATGCATCTCGCACAAAGCGCCACATCGCATCGACATTTTCCGGCTGCTCGGTCCGGAGCGCATCGTCAACGCGCCGTGCGACGTCAAATACTTCTTCGTACCATTGCCAACGAACCGCAAAGGCGTCGAGATCCGCGCGCAGGTCGGAGATCAGTCGCTCGCGTGCGGCCGCTGCATCAATCTGCTTCGTCCGCGCCTCGTTCCAGTTCGCGACCTGGATGCCGATGAACACACCGACCACGACAATCAGGAAGTCGAGCCCGACCGCGAACCAGTTCTGGTCGCGGACGTGCTTTGTGATGCTGCGCAGGATCATGGCGCGAAGCCTCGGGTTTGCAGGCGCGCAAGGACCGCTTCGGTCTCCAGGCGGAGCAGCGTCAGGAAGTCCAGGCGGGCGGCGGCGAGGCCGAGCATGAACGTCAGTATGTTGTGCAGCTCCCGGTTTCCCACGAGCATTGCAGGGTCGTTGTCGAAATGTGATGGCGAAATCAAGTCCTTCGCAGGCCCGTAATGCTCACCCATGGCGCCGAGACTGAGATGACCCATGAAAAATGGCGCGAAGACCAGATTGCGCATGGCGATCGTGTCGCCTTCCTGGCGTCGAAGTCCCACATAGGCCTCCTCCCAGTCCACGAGCGGTTGTCGCAGTCCCATGTCGCGCAATTGAATCAACTTGCCGCCATCCTTCAGCTCATCGAGTGTCGTCCGGTCGACGCTGAAAACCGGGACGCTGAAGACATTCATCAGCATTCTGTCCAGCTCTCCTTCCTTCCCGTCGAACGGCTTGTCCGCGATGATGCGCCGCAGCGTCGAAATATCCTCGATTTGCCCTTGCAGCCGCGCTCGATACGCGTCGAAGCGGTTCAGGTTCTCAGTGAACTCGGCATGCAGGCTGGCGAGCTGAACATCCAGTCTCCGCCGCTCGGCCTGGGCCTCATTCCAGTTCGCCACCTGGATGCCGATGAAAACGCCGATGATGACGATAAGGAAATCCAGCCCGACGGCGAACCAGTTCTGGTCGCGAACGTGTTTCGTGATGCTGCGCAGGATCATGCGGCTTCACTCGCTCAGCAGGCGCGCGCGATGCGGAAAGCGCTCGACCAGCCGCCGGTCCGCGCTGTACAGCGGCACGTCGAAATAGTCGGCCAGCACGACGAATTCACAATCGTAGGCCGAGCAGCCGGATTTGGCGGCCAGGCGCAGCACTTCGGCTGAGTCCACGGCAAATTCGCGCCCGTGGAGCAACTGCTCCGCCTCGGTCTGGATCGATTGCGCGCCGTCCAGCTCGATCCGCCCGACCCGAATCTGGGTGGCCAGCACATTGCGCATTTCGCTACGCCACAGCAAGGGTGCCGACCACTCCGGATCCACGCGGCACAGCGCCTCGGCCGCTGCCGTGCGATCGCCCGGCAGGTACAGGTAGGCGATCACATTGGTGTCGACGACAATCATTCCCGATCCCGCTCGATGGCGCGGGAGATGTCCCGCAGCTCCAGCGCCGGACCGGTGAAACGCTCGCGTAGCCTGCGAGCCTGCTCCAGTCGCGCTTCGATATCGACAGGTCGAGGTGCCAGTGCCTGCTCCAGACAGGCGATGATTTCGTTGTTCATGCTCCGGTGGTGGCGCTTGGCTGCCAGCTTGATCCGCTGGTAGATCGGGTCGGGGATGTTTTTCAGGGTGATGGATGTGCTCATGAAGACAATTCCGTGAAACCATTTTGGTGTACTTATGGTATTTTTTTGCGCTGGAGGAATCAAGCCGGCCGAACACTGGGAAATGCAAGTCGACAGGGCTCTGCCATGACTTGACGGGTTCGGTGATGCGGCCGGCGATCATGGCTGTCCCTCAACCTGGCCCGGTCTCCGGGCCATCCCGTCGAGCTGATAATCGACGCGGCGGCAGCTGTCCTCGAACACGCGATCGGTCTCGAGGCGGTAAACGAGACAGCGCCCCCAGGCCGCCAGGGCCCGGTTCTCCGCGGCGAACTCCCGCAGCCGATCCATGTTGGCCCTGAACACGGGTCGGATCGTGCCGTCCGGCAGGTAGAAGGCCGTCGGGCCTTCGAGCAGGCCCGGCAGGACCTGGTCCTCGACGAATTCCACGTAACGTATGTACTTGCGTCCGATACCCGCCAGTTCGGAGTAGTAGAAGGTCAGGTCGACGATGGTGTAAGGGTCGAGCAGGTCGGTCAGTTGCATCTGCGCCAGGGCCGACCAGATATCGGGCGCGGTATCCGAACCATCCATCCGGTATCGGTAGGGCGCGGGTTGCGCGCCCTTGGCATACGCGGCGTCCCAGGCATCCAGGCCGGCCTCTATCTCGGCGACAAAGCGCTGTTGCACGCCGATCGAATCTTCGAGATTGGTTACCAGGGCGTCGATGATCTGTGCGCGCCGCTGCTTATCCAGGCGATCCTGGTTCCAGTTCGCCACCTGGATGCCCAGAAAGACCCCGAGCACGACGATGCCGATTTCCAGCCCGACCGTGAACCAGTCCTGGCGTCGGATCGAATGGGCAAGGCGGCGGAGGATCATCAGCGGCGTTTCAGCATGAGCAGCGTGTCGCCCAGGCCGGTGATCTCGGCGACGGGGTATACCGACACATTGTGTGCGTTGACGTCACCGGTCTCCGGGACGGCCGCCACACACTCGACCTCGACGCGCGCGCCCAGCGCGAGCCCGTCCGCCCCGAATGCGCTTCGGGCGGGATACGGCGCCACGAAGAACTTTGCGTAGACCGAGTTGAACGCGCCCCACTCGGCAATGTCCTCGATCATCACGGTGCACTTGACGACATCGGCAAGCGTGAGTCCGTGAGCATCGAGGGTAGCGGCGATGTTCTCCATGGTTTGCCGCGCCTCGGCCTCGATCCCACCCGGGACCAGCTCCATCGTTCCCGGCCTGATGCCGATCATCCCTGAGAGGAAGACGATGTTGCCCACTCGGACACCGTCGGAGAACGGAAGCGCAGGCTCGGTCGGGAGCACGCCCGCACCGGTAAGGTGTTCCACCTGTGGACTGTCGCTGCCCTGTGAGAAGCTGCTTGTGCTCACCATGAAGAGCGCGAGGATCAGAACGATTCGGGTCATGGTCTCGGCGCCTGTTTGAGCTCGACACGGATGAGCCGGATTTCAGTGTCTTCGCTTAAGTTCACCGGCGAGTGCGGTGCTTCCGGGCCCTTCCACATGGTCAGCGGCAGCTCGAGCGGCGGGGCCTCGCGGGAGTCGAAGATCACGTTGCCCTCGGCGTCACGGTCCAGGAAGTGGCCCGCCTGCTGGATGTGGAGCACGCTGGCCCAGCGGTGCGAATGGAGCGGCTCTACCTGGCCCGGCCCCAGGGTGACCTTGAGCACCCGCACGTGGTCGTTTTCCAGCAACACCTCGTGGTTGTCCGGGGCGGCAATCACCGCGTCGAGCTCTGCCGGCCACGAGGCCGGATCACCGGTCGCGTATTTGAGCGGTCCGCTCGTCGCGACCTGGTCGGAATCACCGGCTGCGTCGGGCGCCCGGCTCATGGCCGCAACCAGCGCCGCCGTGTCGGTGTACTGCTCGAACCCGGCGAGCTGGCCATCCACCACGGTCCAGGAATGAACGAACGGAATGTCCAGGTGCTCGCCGGTGGCCTTGTAGACTTCGTCGTAGCGACCGAAGACGACCACCCGGTCACCGTCGACCACGTATTCGCTCGGCGTGACCGTGATCGACTCCCACTCGGTCGCCAGCCTTGAGAACAGGCCGGACATGACAGCTTCCGGGCCCTCGTAGGGGTTGAGATCGGCGTAGGGATTGCCCTCGGCCTCGTTCCAGACGATGTCGGGCGCCATGAGACCGGCGAACCGGTCCATGTCGCCCTGGGCAAAGGCCTCGTAGGCGGCTTCGACGACGGCCCGTGGCTCGTCCGCCGCAGCGGCGTGGGTGGGCAGGTGTGCCACGAGGGCCGCGAGTGCAAAGCAAAGGGTTTTCATGGGGGCTACTCCAGGTTGTCCGGTGCGCTCAGGCGGCGGGAAGAACGACGGAGCCACGGTCGACCGGCGGTCACCGGAGGCTTCGGGCGAGAAAGACGGACGTCGGACACGGCCTGTCACGATTGCTCCAATCCGTCCGAGAGTGAACAGGAAACCGCGTATTCATCCGCGTAGGGGCCGCCCAGCCGATCCAGTTCTTCGACATAGGGCGGTGGCAGCTCGCTGCGAATGCGCGCCCACGCGACTGCACCACCCGGCGTGCAGAGCAGTCGCAGGAAATCCGACCCGGCGCCGTCACTGAAATGGACGCCCGGCAGCAGCCCCTTTTCGACCCGGTCCCAGATGTTGTAGGTTGCCCAGGCATGCTCGCGCAGGAGGTAGTCGAAGCGGATCTGGTCGACTGCGTCGGCCAGCTCACCGGCGAGTCCCGCCGCCAGCAGGCCCGCGACGTCTGCGTCGCCGTAGATCGAGCTGCGAAAGTCCGACCATTGGCTCATGGTCGCATTGGCCTCCGCGCGAATCGCGATCCTGTTGCCCCGCTCGAGCTCGACCCAGACGAAGACCAGCGAGCCGATCACGGCGACCGCAGTCACGATCTGGGCGATGAAGGACCATGCCTCCAGCCGATCGCGGGTGGCAGTCACAGCACCGGACGCTGCTTTTTCGGGCCGCATGCTCACCGGCTTGCATTCATCGGCGTTCAAATCGGTTTGACCCAATCTGCACTCATCTTCCGATTTGATCATGGCAACGCCCCCTTGACGTTCAGCGCTTGATCGATTCGATCCTGAAGCTCGGTTGCCGCGACCAGGATGACGCCGTCGACAATGTAGGTCGAGGTGTTCATGACCGACAGGGCGTAGACCAGGTCGCCGCGCAGCCGGTCGTCGGCGATCAGAGAGTTGGCGAGTTCGACCAGACCGATCTCGCTGGCCGGTGCAGGGCAATCGGTCAGGATATGGCGATGCGGTGGCTCGACCTCATGACAGAACAGAAGATGTGCATGAATGTCGGGCGGGATGATGCGCCGCACGGCCATGCGGTACTCCGGAATGATCGAACTGAGGTCGATGCCCCAGGAGCTCGTGTAGTAGAGCGTCGCGCGATCCCTCAGCTCGGTGTCGGCGATCAGCCCCAGCTGCCCTGAACTCACCATGTCGGCATAGGTGCCGTCGCGCAGGTGCAGCGGCACGGAGTTGCTGGCGTGATGGAACGCGCGAACGATTTCCCAGGCACGTGCCTGCTCGCCAGGAGGCACCTGCTCCGCTGCCAGCGCTTCCAGACCGAGACTGATCTGACGGGCCCATAGCGCCTTGCGTCGCTCCAGCATGACGATATCGTCGGACACGTCCTGGTGCAGTCGCTGCAGGTAGCTTTCGGCCTTGGCGGCCTCGAGACGGGCGGCATTGAAGTTTGCCACCTGGATACCGATGAACACGCCGACCACGACGATGACGAAGTCGATGCCGACGGCGAACCAGTTCTGGGCCCCGACGTGCTCGGTGATGCGGCGCAAGATCATGGCGCTGCCCTTACTCCGGGTGCAGTCGGAAGACCTTGCTGAGGATCTTCCAGTGCCCGTCGATCTTCACCAGGGTGAAGAAGTCGGTGAAGCGGTGCCCTGTCCAGTTGTCGATCTCGATGCGCACCGTCGCCGCCGTGCCTTCGACATCGATCCGGATGTCCCCGGCGACCAGGTCGGCGGCGGGGCCGTTATCGGCGTGCCAGTCATAGAACACTTGGATCGGGCCGGCGAACAGATCCGGGCCGACGTAACCGCAGATGGTTGCCAGTTCATGGAAGATCGGGCGCAGGGTGTCGACGCTGCCGCTGCGACCACCCTCGACATAGATCTGCATGACGGCTTCGATTTCTCGTGAATCGTCGCCGCAGCCGGAATCTTTCATCGGTCGCTCGCCTGTGTCGGTCTCAAGCGGTATGAACGCTTTCCAGGCCGGCGACCGGTCAGAAGTTCGAGATATCCGACGCAATCAACCATCGGCCATCGACTTTTCGCCACAAAAGCGAGGCGTAATCACCGAACAGGCGGTTGCCGTCGGCGTCGAAAACCTCGTAGCGCTGGATGTCGACGAACGCATCGGGGGCAAGCCGCTCCACCTTCACCACTTCGAGAACGGCGTCGCGCGCGGGACTCTCGAGCACCCAGTCCGGCGTCTTGAAGATCGGCAGCAGGGTTTAGGCAATCTGCACGATCAGCCAGGCGCCGACCAGGTACAGGCCGGCCATGCGGATGACATCGCGGCGCTTGAGTTCGGTGAACAGGGTCATGGTCATCACCAATCCTTGGCCGGGTAGTGGATTAGCGTCGGTGGCGGCCAGGGGCGGCCGGTCTCGGCGATCCGGCGGGCCAGATTGGGCGTGGCTGACATGTCGAACGGCAGCCCGCACAGGCAGCCTCCCACGTGTACCAAAAGCTGTACCGGCCCGGCTGGCGCGGCGTCGAGTCTGGCCGCGAGCGCGTTGGCGCGCTGGCGCTGGCCGGTCGCCGCGAGCACGGTGAGCAACTGGCTCGGATCCCGCTCGTCGTGCTCGGAGAGCCACGTCGCCATCGTGTCGAGGGCCTCGTCGGTACGGCCGGTGGCGGCCAACGGCAGGCTGCTGGCCACCAAGCCGAAAAAGTTGTCATCCGGCGGGATGCGCGCGCCGTCGGCCGCAGCATCCTCGTTGCGACCCAGCGCCAGCAGCGCAAGCTGACGTCCACCCCGACTCCTGCTGTCCTCGCCGAGCGAACGCAGCGCCTCGGTCGCCGACGCCAGCGCATCAGGGGCCATCCCCGCGGCCACCAGGGCATGGGCGATGTGCATCCGGATCATGAAATTGAGCGGCTCGCAACGAATCACGCGCTGGTACATCGGAACGAGCGAGGAGGCATAGCCCAAAGGGATCGCCGCCTCGATCCAGCCGACCTGGGGGCAGCCCGACTGATCCAGCGCCCGCTCGACCCGGTCTGCAAGGGCGCTCCAGTCGTCGGAGAACAGCACCCGGTCGACGTCGATGAAAGCTCGGCGCTCAGGCTCGCGCGAACTCTCGTAGGCCGTGTCGAGCAATGTGCGCATCGCAGCGAGCGCCTCGACGTGGTCGAATGCCGGGTCGCCGGAAAAAAGAATGTGCGCGTAGTAGTCCGACTTGAGGTAGTGCGCGGCCCCGAACTCCGGCACCCGGGCGATCGCCTGGTCGAACAGCGCATTGGCCTCGGCCAGCGTGGGCAGCAGCGGCAGCGGCCCATGAGCCTTGCCGAACAGGTCGAGGCCCTTCTGGAAGGCGACGAAGGCCTCAACGTCGCGCACCCCGGCGTTGGTCATGCGCTGGTACTCATCCTCGTCGAGCACGATCTCCACCGCGCGCAGCACGTTGGCGGCAATGTCGTCCTGGATTTCGAAGACCTCGGCGAAGGACCGATCATAAGTCTCGGACCAGAGGTGGACGCCATCGTCGGAACGGATCAACTGGGCGGTGATGCGAAGCCGCTCGCCCGCCCGGCGCACGCTGCCCTCCAGCAGATAAGCCACACCGAGACGCGCTCCGATCTCGCGCAGGTCGATGTTCTCGCCCTTGAACGCGAACGACGAAGTGCGGCCGACGACGCGAAACGCCGGCACCCGCGCGAGCACGTTGAGCAGTTCCTCCGACAGGCCGTCGGCGAAATACTCCTGCTCGGGGTCGGCGCTCATGTTGACGAATGGCAGCACGGCGATGGATTTGTCCGCGCTGGTCGCGGCCGGCGCCTCGGCCGTGGCGGCCAACGGCACCGGCACCTCCGGCGCGCGCAGGAACTTGTCCCAGGCGAACCAGCCCAGTGCCAGCACCAGCACGCCGATGATGAGCAAGTCCAGTTTGCGGCCGGCGGTGCGAATCGCCAAGGCCTCGACGGCCACGTCCTCGGTGCGCTTCACGCCCTCCGGCGTCAGTTCGAACGCCCAGGCGAAGAACAAGGCAACAGGCAGGCCGAGTGCGAGCAAGGCGATAACCAGGGTCACCGTCCAGTCCGGCAGGCCAAGCCGCGGGAAGATCGTGTCGGCGACCTCGATCAGCAGCCAGGCGCCGACCAGGTAAGCCGCGGCGACCCGAAACACGTTGCGGCGCTTGAGTTCGGTAAACAGGTTCATGGCTTCACTCGCATTCGAAATCGTCCTCGCCGATGGGTCGGCACTGCCGCGGGTAGCCGTGCTCACGCCAGTATTCGGGCACGCCCATGCGCTCGAGGATGCGACGGAAGGCCGGCGTTCCGCGAATGTCCGCATACACCGGATCCCAGTGCACAGCCAGGGAGCTCAATTGCTCTGGGCTCCGGGCGGCGCGGTCGTAGGCGCGCAGCATCATGTGCGTTCCGGCCTCGTCGAAGGCCGGGTAGCGCGCCAGCAATGCATCGATGTCGCTCGGCGGCGCGCGCTGCTGCATTGCAGTGAGAGTCGCCTGCTGCAATTCCGGCGGCATTTGAATCGAGCCGAGCAGGAGCATCGGCGCAAGCCGGTCGCCGCGCGCCACCAGCCGCTCGATAAAGGTTCCGGCGCGATTACCCACGAACCCCGTCGCCACACCGCGCTCGAACAGCGTCAGGGCGCGGGCGTCATCGCCGAGGAAGGCCACGACCAGCGCCTTCCAGCGCAGGCAATTGCTGTAGGCCGGATCGATCGCCAGGCAGGCGTCGAGGTCCGCGTCCGCGCGCTCGAGGAAGCCCAGATTTAGCCAGCCAATGGCGCGCCAGAGGTGGACCGTGGCGAGACTCGGGTCGATCTTCAGCGCCTGGTCGAACAGCGCCAGCGAACGGGCAAACAGAATCGGCTCGTGGTACTGCAGGAGCATCCCCCGCACCGCCCAGGGCAGGCCCAGCTTTGGGTCCAGCTCGAGGGCGCGTTCCGCCGCTTCCAGGGACCGGGCATGCAGGGCCTCGGTGTCGATCTCCGGATAGAACCCTTTCCAGTCGATGAGCACACCGCTGACCGCCGCCAGGCCCTCCCAGCCGCGCGCGAAGGCCGGGTCCAGCGCCACGACTTCCTCGAACAGGCGCACCGACTCCTCGAGCGTGGTGCGGGTAAGGAACAACTCGCGTGCCTTCAGATAGCGCTGATAGGCGTCGAGGTTCTCGGTGTCGGCACGCACCGTGACCGCACGCCCTTCTTCTGCGCTGCCGAGCGTGCCGCGCAGGGCGGCGACGATGGCGTTGGCGATCTCGTCCTGGATGGCGAAGATGTCGGTCAACTCGCGGTCGTAAGTTTCCGACCACAGGTGACGGTCTGCCGCCGCGTCGATCAACTGGGCGGTGATGCGCACCCGGTTGCCGGACTTGCGCACGCTGCCCTCGAGGATGTGGTTGACCTTCAGCTCGCGCGCGATCACCGCCGCGCCCAGCTCGCGGCCCTTGTAGGCGAACGACGAGGTGCGCGAGGCCACGCCGATGTCCTCCACCTTGACCAGCACGTTGAGCAGCTCCTCGGAGATGCCGTCGGCGAAGTACTCGTTCTCGGCATCCGGGCTCATGTTGACGAACGGCAGGACCGCGATCGATGCCGATGCGGATGGGGCCGGGCTGATCGTCGGTGCGTCGGCCTCGACCGCAACCGTAGGCTTGGACAGCCGTGCGTCCTGCGTCGAACCGGGCAGCATCCGGTCGGCAATCAGCAATCCGATGGCCAGCACGGCCACCGCCAATGTCGCCCAGTTGAGCTTGTGCGCGGTTTGCTGCTTGACCGCCTCCGGAACATCGACTTCGGTTTCCCGGCGGATGCCATCCGGGGTCCATTCGAACACCCAGGCGAAGATCACCGCCGGCACGAAACCCAGCGCCAGCACAATCACCAGCCCGCGCAGCACGCCATCGGGCACCTCGAACACCGGCAGCACGGTCTCGGCCACCTGGACGATCACCCAGGCCGCGACGACGTAGAACACGGCGACCCGAAATACGTTACGGCGTTTGAGTTCGGTAAACAGGTTCATGAGTCGGCACCGGATGGCTTGCACGCAAACGGCAGCGGCTCGACCGCTGGGCGCTGCACCCGCTCGCGCTCGAGCACGCGCATCAGCGACGGAAACGGTGTCGGATCGAAGTGCCGGTAGCCGAGGAAGCCGGCCAGCGCCTGCACGTTGCCGCTCCGCTCGAAGGGCATCAACAACTGCGCTGCCTCTTCGCGCCGATCGAGCAGCATCAGGACATGCCAGCGCTGCGAGATATCGCCGGGTTCCAGGTCATCGAGAATCCGCGCGGCCTCGTCGCAGCGCCCCTCCGCGCTGGCCTGTCGCGCGGCCGGGATACTCGACCATTGCGACGGGCCGGCCAGCGCTCGCCAACGCTCGAAGACCTCGCGCGCAGCGTCGATGCGGCCATCCCAGAGCAGGGCGCGCTGGGCCTGGTACAGATTCCCCGGGTCATCCCACCAGCGCCGTGCGAGCTCGAGTGCCTGGTCGGCGGCGCGATGCCGGTCCGGGCCACGATGCGCATAGATCAGGTGCAGATTGGCCCAATCCTGGCGCTCGAAGGCGAGCGCCCACGCCTGGTCCAATGCGACCTGCATCAGCTCCGTCTCGCTGGTGAGGGTCAGCAGTTCCAGCAGCGAAGCCAGTGCATCGCGGTCCATCGGCCGCTCGGCGAGCACCTGGCGCTGCAGATCGACCGCCTCGCGGAATCGGAGGTCAAACTGGGCCTTGAGCGCTCGCGAAACATGTCGATCGACATCGCGCGTGGCGTGCTCGACTGCAAGATCGATGCGTTCGCGAAAGCGCTCGCGTATCACCTCGAGCGACACGTCCACCGGCGCGCCGAACCTCGACGTAGGATCGAGCTGGACCAGCCAGTAGCTCGCCGCGCGCGCGTGCGCCGCGGCAAAGGTCGGATCGAGCGCACGTGCCTTCTCGAACAGTTGGTAAGCGCGCTGAAAGGTTGCCGGATCGGAGGCCAGCGAGTCGGCGACCCCGCGGAGGTAGACCTGGTAAGCCTCGACCGAATGGGTACCGACCTGCGCCATGTCGGACAGGGCTGCGGGATCCATGCTGGTCTGCATGGCCGCGGCGATCTTGCGCGCCAGATCCTCCTGGATTTCGATCAGGTCGGCCGGATCGCGGTCGTAGGTCTCCGACCACAGATGAAAGCCGTCGGCGGCGCGGATCAGCTGCGCGGTGACGCGAATGCGCTGCGGCGTGCTGCGGACCGACCCTTCCAGCACGTGGGCCACGCCCAGCTCCGCGGCGATCTGCGGAATCGCCAGCGTGCTGCCCTTGTACTTGAACGAGGATGTGCGCGCGCTCACCAGCAGGTCCGGGGTACGCGCCAGTGCATTGAGGATTTCCTCGGCGAGGCCGTCGGCAAACCAGCCCTGGTTGCCACCGGGGCTGAAATCGGCGAACGGCAGCACGGCGATGGATTTGTCGATCACCGACTCGGCGCCCGCGCTAGTGGGCGCAGCCTCCACCGGCGCGGCTGCCGTGGTCGTGGGCGCATCCTCCCCGCGCCCGGCAAACCAGACCCGCTCGACCGCCATGATCGAAATCACCGCCAGCAGACCGACCACGATCAGCCGGTCGATGCGCCGGCCGGTGCGCGGCGTGACCGATTCGGCCGGAGCCACATCCTCGGTCCGCTTCACGCCGTCGGGCGTCATCTCATAGGCCCAGGACAGCAGCAGCGCCAGCGGAAAGCCCAGCCCCAGCACCACGAACAGCATCGGCATGAACCAGCCCGGGAAGCCGAGGCTGTCGGCGGCGACGTCGCCGACCTGCACGATCAGCCAGCCAACCACCGCATAAGCCGCGGCGACGCGAAAGACGTTGCGGCGCTTGAGTTCAGTGAACAGGCTACTCATTCGTCTGCTCCTTCGCCCACGCGCGGTAGCGAGCTTCCAGCGCGAGATAGCGCGGATGGTCGCGGAGCGTGTCGAAGTCCGGATTGGTCTGGAACTGAAGGAACAGGTGCGGCGCAAAGGTCTCGACCTGCGACTCCAGGTAGTCCAGCGCGCGCTCCGGATCGCCGGCACGGGCAAACGCCTCGGCCAGCGCCAGCGTGACCAGATGCGAACCCCAGACATCCCGCGGTGCATTGGCCAGGTAGTCGGCCTCGGCCTCGCGCACGCCTTGCAGGTCCCCCATCAGCCCCGGCAGGGTGCTGGGCTGGTAATAGGCATTGGCCAGCCAGCGCGAGGGATAGGGCTCGCTGCGCTGATCCATCCGCGCCTTGATCCCGGCCAGCAGGTGATCGGCTTCGTCTTGCCTGCCCATCACCCGCAGCGCCCGGGCCTTGACCATGGCGTAGGCCTCGGGGTAGTCGCCCGGTCCGTGCTGGTCTTCCGGCCACAGCGCCGGTGACAGCGCGTACTCGATGCGTTCGGGATCGCGGGTCGCAATCGCCACCCTTGCAGGTGCGGCAACGAAGTTGGGAATCGGGCCGTCGACCGCCGCCCACGCGGCCTCCAAGTCGCCCTTCCACTCGTGCAGCCAGATTTCGCGTAGCCGGGACTCACCACCCAGCGTCTTGACGCGCTCCAACCAGGCAGACGCCGCTGCGAAATCGCCACGCGCGGTCGAAAGCGTCTCCACCATCGAGTTGATCGCATCCACCGCCTGCGGATCGATTGCCAGCGCGCGCTTGAAGGCCACGATCGCGTCATCGAATCGGCCGTCGCGGCGGGCCACAAAGCCGCTGGCCTGCCAGGCATCGGCAAGATCGGGCGCCTGCGCGAGGACCTTCCGCAAGGCGCGGTCGGCTGCGGCGTAATCGAGTTCCGCGAAATAGAACTGCCAGGCCTCGGCCAGGAGCGTCTCGATACTGTCCGGTGCCAGCCGCCGGGCCTGGGCCACGCTCTCTCGGGCATCGTCGCGCAGGGAACGCGGGCCGACCGCCAGCCAGTAACTCTGCAACTGGACTCGCGCCTTCTGCGCCCAGGCTTCGGCAAACTCCGGATCCAGCGCGATCGCCCGGCCGAACTCGGCGATCGCCTGCCGGGAGCGCTCGGGCGAGATCCCCGAGAACCCGGACAGCAGCTTGCCGCGCAGGAAGGCCTCGTAGGCCTGCAGGTTGCGGGTCGATCCGGCCTGCAATGCATCGGTTTCCTCGGGACTCAGCACCACCTGCATCGCGCTGGCCACCGCCTGGGCGATATCCGCCTGGATCGCGAAGATCGTCTCGGTGCTCAGTGCGCGGTCGTAGGTCTCCGCCCACAGGTGCACGTCGGTCGCGCCGTCGATGAGCTGCACCGTGACCCGCACCTGGTCGCCGGCGCGCTGCACCGCGCCTTCCAGCACCACCGCTGCGCCCAACTCACCGGCGATCTGGGGCACCGACTTGTCCGAGTCGGCATAGCGCATCATCGAGGTGCGCGAGATCACCTTAAGCCCGGCGAGCTTGGCCAGCCGGGTCAGCAGGTCGTCGTGAATGCCCTCGGCGAAGAAGGCATCCTCCTCGCGCACGCTGCGGTTGCGGAACGGTAATACCGCCACCAAACCGGCCTCGCTGGCCAGCGCCACTCCGCCCGGACCGGCGTCCTTCGCCGGCCAAGGGGCCGCATCCTCCGGTGAAGCGCGTATCCCGGAGACTGTCGCTGGGTCTGCTTCCACCGCCCCGCGAAACCAGAGCCGATCGGCCGCAAGGAAGGCGATCAACACCACCAAACCGATGAGGATCAGCCAGTCCAGGCGCCGGCCGGTGGCTGGAGCGGTCGAGGGCTTGGTGGGCGCCTCGGTTTCGCGCTTCAGGCCTTCCGGGGTCAGCTCGTAAACCCAGGAAAGCACCAGGACCAACGGGAAACCGAGCAGCAACACCGCGATGATCAAGGTCACCGTCCAGTCCGGCAGGCCCAGCCGCGGAAACACGATGTCGGCAAACTGGATCAGAAGCCAGCCAACCACCGCATAAGCCGCGGCGACGCGAAAGACGTTGCGGCGTTTGAGTTCGGCCAAAAGATTCACGGGTTGAACTCCAGCGGTTCGTGGCCGTGGCCGCAGGTGAATGAATCGCCTTCGGCGCGGCAGTCGGGCGGCGGGCCGACTTCGCGCCACAGCTCGACCGCACCGGATCGCTCCATGAGGGGGATGAAACGCGGATCGCGACGCATCCCGACGTGGCGGTTCGACCAGAGACCGGGGATTCCGGGGAGGGAAGCGTCGCGTCTCGCGAGCGCTTGCAGAATGTCGTCGTAGCGATTCACTTCCGCCAGCAATTCAAGATCGATATCGTCGTACTCCGACGGTTGCGCGCCGGAAGATTCCGATTTGGCTGACGGGGTCGGGCCGAGCCGCCGGATCACGTCCTGAAGAAACTCGGACTCGGCGGTGGAGCTTGCCGATTCAACCATGCCCTCGATCGTCTTGATGGCTGCCTGCCGGTTGCCCAGTGCAAGCTCCGCGATCGCGATGAGGCGGATCCCGCCGGGATTGCCGAGTGCGACCCCCTGCCTGGCCAGCGTCAGCGCCGGTTCGGGATTGTCACCGGACAGCAGGCAGTCGGCGATGGCAAAGCGGACGTTCGGATTTTCGGGATCCAGCTTCATTGCCTGCCGCAGGTCGCCAAGACTGCGGGCCAGCAACCCGGCTCGGCACAACAGCCATCCGCGCCAGTGATACGGGCGCGGTTCGCTGGGTTCCAGCCCGATGGCGCGACTGTAATGCTCCAGCGCCGCCACCAGATCATTCTGAATGTCGCTCGCAATTGAGCCGAGAATCAGGTCGATGCCGGAAAGCCGCGGATTCAATTCACGGGCCATCGTCGCATGCAGCCGAGCTTGAGAAACTGCAACCGAGTCCGGAACCAGCGGCGAGCCGATCCGAAGGCTGCGGTTGAGCAGGTAGGCCTCGCCGAGCATGACGTGGGCGCGCGCGAAATCCGGCTCGGCCTCGACGATCTCGATCAGCATCTGGTTGGCTTCGCGCATCGCCTCGCCGGTGCGCTGGCGCAGCTTGTGCCGGGCTTCGAGGAAGCGCGCATAGGTCTCGGGGTCGATCTGTTCGGACTGGATTGCCTGCCCGGCCTCGCCGAGCAGTCTCACCTGCAGCGCCTGGCCGATGGCCCCGGCGATCTCGTCCTGGATGGCGAAGATGTCGTCCAGCGTGCGATCGAAGGTCTGCGACCACAGGTGCCGGTCGGTCTCGGCATCGATCAGCTGGGCGGTCACGCGTACCTGGTCTCCGGCCTTGCGCACACTGCCCTCGAGCACGTAGCGAACGCCCAGCGACGAGGCGATTTCCGGCACCGGGGTGTCCTTGCCCTTGAATGCAAACGCCGAGGTGCGCGAGGCCACCGACAAGGTCTGGACATCGGCCAGCAGGTTGAGAATTTCCTCGGCAATGCCGTCTGCGAAAAAGGCGTTATCCGGATCCGGGCTCATGTTTTCGAACGCCAGCACGGCGATGGACGTTGCAACCGTGAGTTCCGGTTCGACGCTCGGAGACCCTGCGCGGGGGGCAGGGGCGCCCGGCCTCAGCAACCAGCCGGCCGACAGGCCAACGCCGACCGCGACCAGCAGCCCGGCCACGATCAGCGTGCGCTTGCCGAGCAGGGCGGGCGTCTCGCCGGGCGCGGCGGCGGCGGCTCCGGTGCGCTGGATGCTGCCGTCGGGCTTGATCTCCAGCGCCCAGGCCAGCACCAGCGCGAGAGGGAAGCCGAGCAGTACGACCGCAACCAGGAAGCGCATCGCCCAGTCGGGCACGCCGAGGTTGGGCAGCAGAATGTCGGCGCCCTGCAGCACGGCAAAGGCCGTCGCCGCGTACACCACCGCGACCCGGAACACCTTTCGGCGCTTGAGTTCGGCGAATAAGTTCATGGCCGCGCCTGTGCTGTCAGTTCGGCGCGCTGGCGGGCCAGGTCTTCATCGACCTGCCTGGCCAGCGCCTGGAACCTCGGGTCTTCACGCAGCGGGTCCCAGCTGATATCCAGCTCGAGTTCGCGATAGCTGCGCCAGCCCCGCTCGACGGCGCGTGTCAGATGCGCGAGTGCGGTTTCCGGATCACCGCGCAGCAACTCGATCTGGCTCAGGTTGTAATCCAGCCAACTGCCCCAGGCGCGCGGCAGTTCCTCGCGCAGGCGCCGCTCGGCGCGCGCGATCAGCGGCTCCAGATCCGCCTCCGGCTGTGTGCGCGCGAGCAGGGTCGCGGCCAGCAGCGGCCGACGCTGCTCGAAATACTCGCGCTGGTGCTCGTAGACCTGCCGCGCCGCGTCCAGATCCCGGACACTCAGAATCAGCTGCAGCGAACAATTGGCCTGAAACGGGGAGTCCGGTTCCAGTTCACGCATGCGCGCCATGTGGTCCCGGACCGCGTCGATTTCACCGGCTCGCAGCGCGAGGTCTGCCAGTTGGCAGTTGAGCCGCGCTTCATGCGGTGTGATGCTGCCCCAGGCGACCTGGTAGGCATTCCTGGCCGCTGGCAGTGCGCCGAGAGCCGAATGGGCCGCCGCCAGGCCATTGCGAAGATTGGCGTCGCCCGGTTCGATGCGCACCGCCCGCTCGAGCAGCCGCACCGCCTCGGCCAGCCGGCCTTCACTGCGACTGATGCCCGCCTGCGCCGACAGCACATCGACCGAATCGGGCTCGATTTCGGCGGCCAGCCGGAATTGCTCGGTGGCCGCTTCACCCAGGCCGCGGGCAAGGTAGGCCCGGCCGAGCCAGACGTAACCGGCGGCGGACTCGGGCGCCAGGCTTACCGCGCGGCGCGCCGCATCCACGGCGGTCTGATAATGCGCTTCATCGCGCTGCGAATCGTCGCCGAGTCGTTGCAACGCCACCCGCGCCAACCCGACCCAGGCGTCGGCATAGTCCGGGTCGTGCTCGAGCGCGCTGCGAAAGCGCGCCTCGGCCTCATTCTCCAACGCGGCGATTTCGGCAAAATCGCTGTAGGACCTGTTCAACTGTCCGCGACCGAGCAGGTAGTTTTCGTAGGCCGCGGCGTTGTCGGTGCCCTGGTGTTGCAGCCGCTCGCGCTCGCCCTCGGTCAACTGCAAGGCGAGCGCCTCGACGATGTGCCCGGCAATCTCGGTCTGCACGGTGAAGATGTCGGCCAGCTCGCGATCGAAGCTTTCCGCCCACAGGTGGGCGTCGTCGGCGGCGCGAATCAGCTGACCGGTGATCCGCACCTGGTTGCCGGCCCGGCGCACGCTGCCTTCCAGCACGTGACTCACACCGAGTTCGGCGGCAATTTCCGGCAGGCTCTTTTCCGAATTCTTGTAGCGCATGATCGAAGTGCGGCTGATCACGCGCAGCTCGCCGATGGCCGCCAGCCGGGTCAGGATGTCCTCGGTAATGCCGTCGGCGAAGAACTCCTGCTCCGGGTCGGCCGACATGTTGGCGAACGGCAGCACGGCGATCGACTCTTTTTCGGTCGCAGGCGTTACTTTGGGCAGGCGGCCGCCCTCGGTGTCGCCCTGCCCGGTCGCTGTCGGCTCGGCGGTTGCGCTCGACTCGACCGTCGCCCCCTCGGCCGTGTCTGGCCCGGACCCGGCAAACCAGACCCGCTCGATGACCAGCACCGCGATCACCGCCAGCGCCCCGATCAGGATCAGCCGGTCGATGCGCTTGCCGGTGCGTGGCGTCACCGATTCGGGTTCCGGCACATCCTCGGTCCGCTTCACGCCGTCGGGCGTCATCTCATAGGCCCAGGACAGCAGTAGCGCGATCGGAAAGCCCAGCCCCAGCACCACGAACAGCATCGGCATGAACCAGGCCGGGAAGCCCAGGCTGTCGGCGGCCACATCGCCAACCTGGATCAGCAGCCAGGCCACCACCGCGTAAGCTGCGGCCACCCGGAACACGTTGCGGCGCTTGAGTTCGGTAAACAGGTTCATTCGCTTCGCCATGGGTTTGCAAGTGCAATCCCGCACTCTTCGAAATCGCGGGTATTCCGTGTCGCCAGTGTTGCCCCGGCGGCCTTCACGATCGCAGCGATCATCATGTCGACGGCATCGGCATGCAGTCCTTTTCGTTCTCGCGCCGCCGCAACCTCACCGCAGGCATAGGCGGCATCCCTGTCGAAAACAAGCAACCGGCCCGGGAATGCCTCTTCGACAAAGGCCGAAAACCGCTCCTCCAGGCGCTTGCGCTGCTTGCCATTTGGCAAGCGGACGATGCCGCGGCGGATTTCCGCGATCGTAATCGTGGTGGTAGCGAGGTCGAGCGGATCCTGCGCGGCGAGCCATGTCCTTACACCGGCATCCGGCGCAGGCCGCATGAGTTCCGAAATGACATTGGTATCCAGCACGATCATGTCAGCCAAGCTCTACCGATTTGCGCTGCGTCGCGCGTGGCGGAAGATCGAGTTCGACACCGTGGCTGGCGCCAAAATACTTTTCCGCCAGATCGACAAGCGGCTTCGGCTCGTCGCCGTTGGCCATCGATGCCTTGGTCAGCGCACGGCGCGCATAGGCTTCGAGCGACATGCCGTTTTTGGCGGCGCGCACCCTGAGCGCCTCTTTGGTCTTGTCGGAAAGTCCGCGAACATTGACGTTTGCCATGTTGACACCTCGAATCGTACGTATCTGCATCCATTATACCCATTGCGTCCAATGGATACACATACGTATGGCAGCAGCCCGCAGCTGAGTGAAAAACATCCCGATGCTGGAGTTCGGCCCACGGGGTTTGCTTCGCGGTCATTGCAGCGGTGCCATGTCGAGTTTGGCGCGCTCGGCGTTGATCAGGTCGAGGTTGCGCGCGGCCTGGGCCTGGAAGGCCGGGTCGTCGCGCAGCGCGGCGAAGGCCGGGTCGATGGCCAGCAGCGGGTCGCGATGGCCCAGGTCGATGGCCTCGGTCAGCGCCGCCAGGGCGGCGACGCGGTCGCCAGCCAGCGCCAGATGGCTGGCCTCGGCCGCGCGGAACCAGGAAATGGCGTAGCCCTGCTCGCGCATGAAGGTCAGGCGCTGGCCCCAGTGTTCGAGGGTTTCGGCCAGCGTCTCGTCCTGACCGAGCGCGCGCTGGGCGGCGGCGATCGGGATCAGTTCCTGGGTTCCGCCGTCGGCGCCGAACACCGCCTCCAGACCCGCCAGGTCGCCCCAGCGCGCGCGGTAGACCGCCAGCACCTCGTCGTGGCGGCCGGCCAGCGACAGGGTGTACAGCAAAAAGTAGGCGGCGGCGTAATCGTCCGGGGCCGCCGCCGAGCGCGCCCGGGCCGTGGCCAGGGCCTCGTCGACCCGGCCCAGGGCCAGCAGCGCCGGACCGTGCTCGTCCGCCCCCGGCAGCGCCAGGACCCGCTCGGCGTCGCCGAGGGCGTAGAAAACGGCGCCGACCGAGGACTGCACGTTGGCCTCCCCGGGCGCCAGCGCCAGCGCCCGCCCGGCCGCATCGCGGGCCTCGGCCAGCCGTCCGGTGACGGCCAGCACCAGGGCCTGTTGCCTGAAGCCGAGCGGGCTGTCGGGAAAGCCGCGCTGGAGGCGCCCCGCCACCGCAAGCCCTTCCTCGGCCTCGCCGCTGGCCGCGAGCCAACCGGACAGGCCGGCCAGGTTGGCCAGGTTGAGCGGGTCGAGCTCGGCCAGGCGGCGACGGGCAGCCAGTTGTTCGCGCAGGTGGCCGGCCGCGCCGAGGTTGTTCGCGCGCCAGTTCAGCGCGTCGGACAGGCTGGGGTTGAGCGCCAGCGCCCGGACCAGGGCGGGTTCGGCGCGCTCGAAGTCGCGCTGCTGCAAAAACAGCAGGCCCTGCACCGCGTGGGCCTCGGCCAGGTTCGGGTCCAGCGCCAGCGCCCGGTCGATCAGCGGCTGCGCGCTGGCCCATGCCTGGTCGGACGGAATGTCGCCGTAGCTGCTCGGCCCCGCCCTCAGCAGCAGCACCGCCTTGGCCGCCTCGGCGTGGGCCGGGGCGTAGTCCGGGTCCAGCGTCAGCGCCTCGTCGAGCAGCGCGCGCGCGGCCTCGATGCCGGCGCCGGTGCGGCCCTGGATCAGCCGCCGGGCCTGCAGGTAGCGCTCGTAGGCCGGGATCGAGGCGGCGATCTGCGCCACCGGTGCGGCATCATCGCCGCCCACCAGGCTGACCCGCAGCGCGTCGGCGATGGCGCCGGCGATTTCGGACTGAATGGCGAACACGCTCTCCAGCTTGCGGTCGTAGCTCTGCGACCACAGGTGCGCGCCGGTGTCGGTACGAATGAGCTGCGCGGTGATGCGCAGCTCGTCGCCGGCCTTGCGCACGCTGCCCTCCAGCAGGTAGGCCACGCCGAGCGTTTCGCCGATCTCGCGCAGGTCGACATTCATGCCCTTGAAGGCGAACGAGGACGTGCGGCCGATCACGGTCAACTCACGAATCTGCGCCAGCAGATTGAGGATCTCCTCGGACAGGCCGTCGGAGAAGTATTCCTGCTCCGGGTCGGCGCTCATGTTGACGAACGGCAGTACCGCGATGGAAGCGGCTGCCTGGCCCGACTCGCCCGTCGTCGTCGCGGCGGCCGCGACGCTGTCGGCCTCCGGCCCGCGCCCGGCAAACCAGACCCGCTCGATGACCAGCACCGCGATCACCGCCAGCGCCCCGATCAGGATCAGCCGGTCGATCCGTTTGCCGGTGCGTGGCGTCACCGATTCGGGCTCCGGCACGTCCTCGGTGCGCTTGACGCCGTCGGGCGTCAGCTCGTAGGCCCAGGACAGGAACAGCGCCAGCGGAAAACCCAGCGCCAGCAAACCGGTCACTGTCTTGAACACCCACTCCGGCGCACCGAAGTTGTCGAGCATGATGTCGGCAGCCTGGATAAGGAACCAGGCGACCACCGCGTACGCCAGGGCCACGCGAACCACGTTGCGGCGTTTGAGTTCGGACCACAGGGCGGTTCCTGGACTCATGGCTCGAGCTCCATCCCGGCAATTCGGTCACGCTCGATGTCGTTCAGGCGGCGGATTTCCGCAGCCAGCGCGACAAACTCGGGGTCTTCATGCCAGGCGCTGAAGTACGAGTCGCTGTCAATGACCCAGGCGGCGCGGAACCCGGTGGCCACGGCGGCACGGAAATGTTCAAGCGTGGCTTCGCGAGCCCCCTCGATCGCGGTGATCCGAGCCAGCCGGGCGTCATAGCCTTCGCTATTGGACTCAACTCCACCGCCTTGTACCAGTCTCTCCAGCACCGGCCGTGCGGCCTGAAGTCGATCGCGCCAGCCCGGAAGGTCCAGCGCCCGCTCGATGCGTGCCAGGTCGGTGAGCTTGCGCACATGTTGCAACAAGGCAGGCTCCAGCGGGTCGTAGCCGGACATGCGCAGCGCCTCCAGCAGATGACGGCGCGCTTCGGGCAGATTGCCGACGCCAGCAGCCGCGATGCCGCGCAGGTTCGCCCCCTCATGACCGCCGAGAAGATCGCCGATGCGGTCCAGGGCAGACCAGTCCTGTTGCCAGAGTGCGATCTGCTCGCGGGCAAACAGTTCCCAGCGATTGTCCTCGCCGCGCTGGCGGGCGGCGCCTTCCCACAGGCGCGCGAGCGGCAAGTCTTCCAGCTGGGCAGCCGTTCTGGCAATCATGGCGGCCGCGTAAGGATCGCCGGGACGGGCCGCATGAACTCGGGCATAGGTCTCGGCAGCGGCTGCGAGATTGCCGCGCGCCAGTTCGAGATTGCCGAGCTCCTCCAGCGCGTAGTCGTTGCCGGGAAAATCTTCCAGCAGCTGGTCGATCAGACGCCGGGATTCGTCCAGCGCGCCGGCAGTGATCAGCTTGGAGGCCAGCCGTGCGCGGTAGAACGCCGACAGCGGATCGAGCTCGACCGCCTTGCGGTGAACCTCGACCATCCGGTCCAGCTCGCCCATGTCGCGCAGCGTGTCCCCGTAGAGGTTGTAGGCGGTCACGAAGTTCGGATTCAGCGCGATGGTGCGTTCGAAGTACTCGCTCGCGCCGGTCTCGTCGTCGTAATAGCGGTCGAACACCATGCCCATCGCGGCATGTGCCTCGGCCGACTCGGAATCCAGTTCGAGCGCCCGGCGCGCGGCCTGCTCGGCTTTGGGGAAGGCCTCGGCCGATTTGATACCGCCGTAGTCCTCCAGCCACACCCACGCGTCGGCGATGCCGGCGTAGGCGGCCGCGAATTCGGGATCGATGGCGATCGCGCGCTCGTACAGATCGATGGCGCGCAGCAGGCCGGAGCGGCTCGGCTCGCGCGCCAGTTGGCGCCCGCGAAGGTAGTGATCGTACGCTTCGACGTCGGTCGTGCGCGAGGCGGTTTCTGCGGCGATGTTCAGCTCCAGCTTCAATGCTTCGACGATGGCGCCGGCAATCTCGTCCTGGACCGCGAAGATGTTCTCCAGCCGCCGGTCGTAACTTGCCGACCACAGGTGAAAACCGTCCTCGACCTTGATCAGCTGGGCGGTGACGCGGACCTGGTCGCCGGCCTTGCGCACCGATCCTTCGAGCACCGTCTCGACGTTCAGCGCCCGGCCGATCTCGGCGATGTCGGCATCGCTGCCCTTGAATTTGAAAGAAGACGTGCGTGCCGCGACCTTGAAGTCGTCGACGCGGGCGAGCAGGTTCAGCAGCTCCTCGGACACACCCTCGGCGAAGTAGGCCTGATCGGCGTCGGGGCTGAGGTCGTCGAACGCCAGGACCGCGATCGAGCGGGCTGGCGCACCTTCGGACGCAGCACCACCGTCCGGATTCGCGGTCGCCCCGGTCGACGGCCCCGATCCATCCGTCAGGCCAGCCGCGGGCATCATCCGGTCCGCGATCAGCAGCCCGATCGCCAGAATGGCGACGATCAGCGTCGCCCAATTGAGTTTGTTGGCGGTGTGCCGTTCCGTGCCGTCGTTCACCGACAGGTCGGCCTCTCGCTGAATGCCCTCCGGCGTCCATTCGAACACCCAGGCGAAGATGACGGCGGGAATGAAGCCCAGCGCCAGCAGGATCACCAGCCCGCGCAACATGCCGTCGGGCACGTCGAACATCGGCAGCACGGTCTCGGCAACCTGGATCACCACCCACGCCGCGACGATATAGAACAGCGCCACGCGAAACACGTTGCGGCGCTTGAGTTCGTTGAACAGGTTCATGTGCTTACTCGCATTCGAAATCGTCTGCGCCGACGGGTCGGCACTGTGGCGGGTAGCCGTGTTCGCGCCAGTAGACCGGCACGCCCTGCAGCTCGAGGATGCGCTTGAACGCCGGAGCTGCGCGCAGGCCCTGGTAGGCCGGATCCCAGTGCTCGACCAGGGTGTTCGTCAACGATGCCGTGTCGGCGGCGGCTTGTGCGGCGGCGCCTGCGTAGTCGCGCAGCAGCAGGCGCCATCCAATGTCCGGTTGCAATTGCGGGTAGCGTTGCGCCAGCGCGTCGAAATCCGGGGGCGCCGCGTCGTCGCCGAGCGTGGCGACAACGGCCTGCTGGACTTCGAGCGGCCAGTTCATCTCGCGCATCAGCAGGATCGCGGCGAAGCGATTGCCGCGCCGGATCAGCGGCTCGACGAAGCTGTTGCCGCGATTGTGCACGAAGCCTTTGGCCATGCCCTGCTGGTACAGCGCCAGCGCCGCATCGATATCGCCCCGGAAAAGCACGGCCAGCGCCTTCCAGCGCAGGCAATTGCCGTAGGCCGGATCGAGGGCCAGACACTGGTCGATGTCGGCCAGCGCCCGGTCGAAAAAGCCGAGATTGAACCAGAGAATGCCGCGCCACAGATGGGCCGTGGCGTTGTTCGGGTCGGCGGCGACGGCGCGATCGAGCAGCGCCAGTGCGGCCTGAAAGTCGATCGGCAGCGCATAGGAGACCAGCAGCGAGCGCGCCGCCCAGGGCATGGACAGCGTCGGATCCAGTGCCAGCGCGCGCTGCGCGGCCTGCTCGGCCTGGGCCAGCAGCCGGGCGCGATCGAGGGAGGGATAAACACCGACCCAGTCGACGATCACCGCGCTGGCCGCCGCCAAGCCCTCCCAGCCGCGGGCAAACTCCGCATCCAGCGCGACCACCCGTTCGAACAGCCGCACCGACTCGTCCAGCCGCTCGCGGTTGATGAACAGTTCGCGGGCCTTCAGGTAGAGCTGGTAGGCGTCCAGATTTTCGGTGTCGGCGCGTACCGTGACCGCGCGCTCGGTCTCGCCGCTGCCCAGCGTGCCGCGCAGCGCGGCGACGATGGCGTTGGCGATCTCGTCCTGGATGGCGAAGATGTCGGTCAGCTCGCGGTCGTAGGTTTCCGACCACAGGTGGCGGTCGTTGACCGCGTCGATCAACTGGGCGGTGATCCGCACCCGGCTGCCGGACTTGCGCACGCTGCCTTCGAGGATGTGATTGACCTTCAGCTCGCGGGCGATGGTAGCGGCGCCGATTTCCCGGCCCTTGTAGGCGAACGACGAGGTGCGCGAGGCCACGCCGATGTCCTCGACGCGCACCAGCACATTGAGCAGTTCCTCGGAGATGCCGTCGGCGAAGTACGCATTTTCTTCGTCCGCGCTCATGTTGACGAACGGCAGCACGGCGATGGACTTGCCAGGCTGTGCCCGCGCTCCGGTCGACTGCCCTGCTGCATCGGCGGCGACCGCAATCGGGTCATCACCGGTTGCCGTCGCTGCCCGCGCTGCCGATTCCGTCGGCTCGCTGCGCGGCCAGTAGCGATCGGCCGCCACCACGGCAATCACGGCCACGAGTCCAAGAACGATCAGCCGGTCCATGCGTCGCGAGGTCTGCGACGCGATCGATTGCCCCGGCGCGACATCGGCGTCGCGCTTGAGGCCATCGGGCGTGAGCTCGTACACCCACGCCACCACCAGCGTCGGCACGAAGCCGAGCGCCAGCAGCACCACGAGCGCCTTCAGCACCCAACCGGGGGTGTCGAAAATCGGCAACACGGTTTCGGACACCTGCACGATCAACCAGGCTCCGACCAGGTAAAGGCCGCCCGCCCGGATGACGTTGCGGCGCTTGAGTTCGTTGTACAGGCTCATCAGGCCCTCTCCCCAGTCAGCGCTCGTCGCCACAATCCGGCGAACGCCTCGTCTCCCGACAAACCGGATCCGGCCTGCGTTGCGCGTGGCAGCGTGGTTTTCGGGGGCAACGCAAATGCCGATCCGGAACGGACCGAACCGACGGCATGACGGACATCGCCATGCCGTGGGGCGCCAACGGCGCTGCGGCGTGGTCGATGTCCACCGCCTGGGCTCCCGGAATCTGCCTTCGGCTTCACTGGCTGCACTCCAGTCGTTGCGGCGGATCGCCAGCAAGGCGACAGGCATCGGGGTAACCATGCTGATCCCAGAACGCGATCAGCCCCTCGCGCTCGGCCAGCGTCCAAAAGTCCGGGTGCTCGCGAAGCGCGCGGTGCACCGGCGCCCACACCATCATCAGCAGCAGGTCGCCGGAAACCGGCTTGTCGCGCAGGGCCTCAGCCGCGGCCTGATCGTTCAGACCGAACAGCGAAAGCGGCAGAGTCCATTCGGACTCCGGCCAGGCGGCGACCGCTTCGGAAAGTTTCGCGCTGGCCTCGTCGTGCCGGTCCGGGTCGCCCAGCAGCGGCGCCAATGATTCGAACAGGTCCATGTGCTCCGGGTCGATCCGGCGATCCTCACGCAGCCACTCGACATAGCGCACGCGCGCAGCCGCGACATCGCGCTGATCCAGCGCCAAACGCAGCCGCCAGGCACTGGCCGGACCGCGATAGCCCAATCGGCTGGCGCGATCGAGATTCGCCGTCGCCGAATCGACCTCGCGGGCGATCACGTCGGTGGCCGCGAGCCAACCATGATTGATGCCGCCCAGCGGGTCGAGCACCAGCGCCTGTTCGAAGCAGGCTCGCGCAGCCGCGATGTGGCCGACCTCGAGCAGGCTCAAACCCTTCCACATCCAGGTGTTGGCGTTGTTCGGGTCAATCTCCAGCGCACGATCGATCAACGCCAGCCCACGCAGGCGGTCGGCCTCGTCGGCGGCCAGACGTGCGCTGACCGCCAACGCCACCGGCTGATCGGGCTCCAGGCGCAGCGCGATGCGTGCGGCATCGAGCGCGCGCCGGTTGGTTTCGACGGCGACCGATTCGGCAAAGTAGCCGGGCAGCACGTACTCGATGGCGGCCAACGTCGCCCAGGCGCCGGCGAAGTCGGGATCGCGATCGACTGCCTGCATCATCAGCTCGCGCGCCGGCATCAGGCTATCGCCGCGCTGGGCGAACAGTTGCCGGCCGCGCAGGTAGAGCTCATAGGCTTGCAGGTCGGTGGTGGCCTGGCGCACCCGCACCGTGCGCACACCCAGGGTGTCGGCCAGCGCATCGGCGATGGCCTGGGCGATCTCCTCCTGCACGGCGAAGATATCGGTCAGCTCGTGATCGAAACTGCCCGACCACAGCTGTCGGTCGTCCTCGGCGCGTACCAGTTGCGCACTGATGCGGATGCTGTCGCCCTGGCGTCTGAGCGAGCCATCGACGATGTGCGCAACGCCGAGCCGACGACCGATCTCGCGGCCACCGACGCTGCTGTCGCGGAACGAGAACGAGGAGGTGCGCGAGGCGACCTTCAGACCATCCAGCCGCGCCAGCACGTTGAGCAACTCCTCGGCCATGCCCTCGGCAAGGAAGGCATTGGCTGGATCGGGACTGAGGTTGGCGAACGGCATCACCGCCAGCGAGCGCGGATCGACCGGACCCGGCGGCGGTGGCGGCAGCGGGTCGGGCACGTATTCGGTGATCACCTGCACTTCCGGCGCCGGCGGCTTGACGCCCTCCGGCAGAACGAACTGGCGGATCGCCGACATGCCCAGCGCCAGCAGGATGAACACGATGGTGAGCTGGTCGATGCGCCGCCCGGTGCGGGCATTCTCCGGGTTGTCGCTGGTGGGCCCTCGGTCGCGGCGCAGTCCGCGCGGGGTCAGTTCGAACAGCCAGGCCAGCACCAGCACCGGCAGCAGGCAGATCAGCAGACCGACGATCAGCGCGCGGATCGTTTCATCGGGAAAGCCGAAATACGGAAACAGCAGATCGGCGATGGCAATCAACAACCAGGACAGCGCCAGCCAGGCCAGCCCGGCACGCAGGACATTGCGGCGCTTGAGTTCGGAGATGAGGTTCATCGCGTGCGCTCCTCGCTGAATCGAAACAGGGGCCGGACGGCGGTGCAGGCCCGCGCAGTCATGGCCGGGCCTCGGCCTGCGCGGCATTGCGGCGGCGCCGCTCGAGCAACTCCTTCATCTCGGGCTGCTCCAGCACCGACCGCGCCTCGGGGTCGGCGGCGATCCGCGCCAGGTCGACGACCTCGGGGAACACGAAATTGGGGTCGCGGCCCCGGTAGGCGCGCTGAAACCAGCGCGCGGCCTCGCCGGAGTCGCCGAGCGCCAGGAAGGCGCTTCCGACCAGTGCCGGAGAGAACTCGCCCCGCTCGACCAGGGCCGCCAGTTCCGAGAGCGGTACGCGGGCCGCATCGCCCTGCCCATCGAACAGCGCCACCCAGACATCAAGCAGATGGCCGGTCGCGACTTCGCCGGGCGCCCGCGCACGCATCGCATCGCGGGCCGCGCGCATCTCGTCGAGGCGGCCCAGGCTGCCGTAGGCCCAGACCAGCGCGAGGTAGGGGTCGAGGCTGTCCGGCGACAACGCATTCGCCGACCGGGCGTAGGCGATCGCGTTCTCGAAATCGCCCAGGCCGACGTAGGTCCAGGCCAGATCCCAGTGGTTGACGGCGTGCAATGGATCGAGCTCGAACGCGCGGGTCTCGGTCGCAATCGTCCGCCGGTCGCCGAGGGCCCGGTACAGATCGCCGGCGAAGTTGACGACCTCGGCATCGTTGGGCGCCAGCGCCAGCGCGCGCGCGAACGCCGCTTCGGCCTCGTCCCAGCGCCACAGGTAGAAGGTGTTGAGCGTGCCCAGCACCGCATGGGCGTGGGCGTTGTCCGGGTCCAGACCGATGGCGCGCTCGGCGAGCCGCGACGCCTCCCCGACATGTGGCTCGGCAGCCGCTCCGCTCAGGTTTGCATAGGCCGGCAGCAGCGCCAGCGTGCGCGCCAAACCGACCAGCGCCGGCACGTAGTCGGCATCGAGCGCCAGCGCCGCCTCGAACTGCTCGCGCGCGGCGCGCAGGCTTGCCTCACCGCGCATCGCCAGCAGGCGCTGCCCGCGCAGGTAGTGTTCGTAGGCCTCCGGCGCGGTGGTCGCGACCTTCGGCGCGGCAGCGGTGTCGAGCAGACGGTCGCGCAGCGCGCCGACGATGGCGCGGCCGATTTCGTCCTGCACCGCGAAGATGTCGGACAGCTCGCGGTCCCAGGTGTCCGACCAGAGGTGGAAGCCGTCGCCGGCCTGCACCAGTTGCGCGGTGATCCGCACCCGGTCGCCGGCCTTGCGCACCGAGCCCTCGAGCACATGGGCGACGCCCAGGCGCCCGGCGATGCTGCGCAGATCGTCGTTGATGCCCTTGAACTTGAACGCCGAGGTCCGCCCGGCGACGCGCAGGCCCGGTGTCTGCGCGAGCAAGTTGAGGATCTCCTCGGAGATGCCGTCGGCGAAGTACTCGTTGTCCGGATCCGGAGAGAGGTTGGCGAACGGCAGCACGGCGATCGAGTTCGGCGGCGCCTCGGCAACGCCGGTCTCGGCCTGCGCGGGTTCGCGACGATCGGTCGCGACGGCGGCGCGCGGCTGGTCCGGTTCGGCCAGCGTCGATGGACTCGGCTCGCCCCTGTCGGCCAACGCCGGCCAGAGCTGCTGACCGACCGCCAGCAGCATCACCAGCACCACCGCCGCCAGGGTGATCACATCGAGCCTGCGCGCCTGCGGGCCGCTGTCGCGGTCGCCGTTGCCGTCATCGACCCGGACGCCATGCGGCCCCACTTCGAACACCCAGGCCAGCGCCAGCACCGGCACGAAGCCCAGCAGCAGCAGCGCGATCAGCGCCTGGCCGACCCAGTTCGGCGCGTCGATGAAGCCGAGCACGATGTCGGCCACCTGCAACAGCAGCCAGCCAATCACCACGTAGGCCGCCGCCACCCGGAACACATTGCGGCGCTTGAGTTCGGCGAACAGGCTCATGGGCCCGCCTCCCGGCGCGAATGCTTCGCGGCCAGCGCCCGGAATGCCGGGTGCTCGCGGTGGCGGTCGAACAGCGGGTCGAGCATCAAACCGTCGAAGTACGCCACCTTCAAGCGCCGCCCGAGGTAGCGTTCCATTTCGCGCGCCAGCGCCTCACTATCGACGACCAGCGCCAGCATCTGCAATCGATCCGCCATCAGGGCGCTGCGCAGGACCACGTCCTTCGCCGCCGGCGGCTGGCTCAGTGCGCGATCGGCCCAGTCGCGCGCCTCGTCGCCGCGACCGAGCAGGCCCAGCGCCAAGGCCCGGGCGCTCATCGCGCGGTAGTCGCCGGGGTGCTCGGCGAGCACCGCATCGAGTTCGGCAAGTGCACGGGCGGCCGCGCGCACGGCCGCTCCGGCATCGCCGGCGGCGTGCGCCACCCGGGCCTGGAGCAGGCTCTTGGGCAGGAGGTAGAACTGGTCCTCCAGCGGGTCCAGCGGGTAGTCGGCGATCGCGCGGCGGGTGGCCGGAAAGTCACGCTGCCAGTACGACAGCAGCAGGATGTCCCTCGCGAACCCGGAGCCCGGCTCGAACGGATGCTCGGCCAGACCGCGGACGAATGCCTCGGTATCGCCCAGCACCCAGAGGCGCCCCGATGCCAGACAAATCCGATAATCCGATTCTGCCCCGGGCACCAATGCCAGGCGCTCCGACCAGGGCTTGGCTGCTTCGAGGTCGCCGAGCCAGACATGGGTTTCGCACAACGATCCGAGTATGTCCGGGGAACGTGGATCGAGCATCGCTGCAGTGGTCGCCGCCTCGAAGAACTCGTCGATGCGCCCGGCACGCCGGGCGATCCAACTGCGCAGGCCGAACACTTCGGCGCTGCCGGGCATGCCCTGCTCGGCCAGCGCGAGCTGGGCCAGTGCACCTTCGTAGTCGAGCTCGCCGTGATACAGGTGCCGCGCCAGAATCCAGCGCAACCGCGGCTGTTCCGGGTCGATCGCCAGCGCGCGGTCGATCCATTGCCGCGCCTCGTCGCGGTCGGTGTCGCGGCGGGTGACGAACCAGTACAGGTTGGTCAGCTCCAGGCCCAGCTCGCCCATTGCCAGCGCGAACGCCGGGTCTTCGGCCAGCGCCTCGCGGTACAGGTCGATCGTGCGGCTGATATGCGACTCCGATGCCGTGCTGCTCAGCGAGCGGGCGCGCAGGTACAGGTCGTAGGCCTTGGGGTTGGCGGTCGGCGCAGACATGGCAGCGGGCGCCGCAGCGTCCACACCCAAGGCCCTGCCGAGCGCCTGGGCGATCGCAGTGGCGATCTCGGTCTGCACCTCGAACACGCTTTCCGGCGTCAGCTCACGGTCGAAGGTCTCGGCCCACAGATGGGCGTCGGTATCGGCGTCGATCAACTGGGCATTGATTCGCACCCGCCGGCCGGCGCGCTGCACCGCGCCTTCCAGGATGTGTGCCACCGCCAGCTCCTCGCCGATCTGGCGCAGGTTCTTGGTGGTGTCCCGGTATTCCATCACCGAGGTGCGCGAGATCACCGTCAGCGCCGGGTTGCGCGACAGCTCGGTGAGCAGGTCATCGTGGATGCCGTCGACGAAATACGCGGTGTCCGGCTCGGCGCTGCGATTGGTGAACGGCAAAACCGCGATCGAGCCGGGACGGATTTCGAACGGCTCGCCCGGCGGAACCCGGATCGCAACTGGCGGCGCAGCGTGCCCTGATTCTGCCGGTTTCGCCCGGTCGGGCTTGGCAGGCGGTACGGTTTCTCCCTTGAGCGCCGGGCCCAGGTGCTGCCAGACCGCAAGGATCATCACCAGCACCACCGCGCCCAGGGTGATCACGTCCAGCCGTCGGGACTGCGGACCGCCATCGCGATCGCCACTGCCGTCATCGACCCGGACGCCGTGCGGCCCCACTTCGAACACCCAGGCCAGCGCCAGCACCGGCACGAAGCCGAGCAACAGCAGCGCGATCAGCGCCTGGCCAGCCCAACTCGGCGCTTCGATGAAGCCCAGGATGATGTCGGCCAACTGCAGGATCAACCAGCCGATCACCACGTAGGCCGCAGCGATGCGGAACACGTTGCGGCGTTTGAGTTCAGTGTAGAGCGTCATGGCCGGTGTCCTGTGTGTATGGCCGAAGCCCCCTCATCCGGCCCTGCCGGCGAGCTTACAACGCCCTGTGCCGGCAATGGCTGGTGTTCGAGGCCATTGGCTCCGCGCCCTCGCTCCGTCAATGCCGTGGTCACGTCGATCGCGGCGATCCGGAACAGGTTGCGACATTTGAGTTCGGTGAACAGGCTCATGGTTGCGTCCCCAAGCCACATTCGAAGGCGTCGCCGGACAGCGGGCGGCAGTCGGCGGGCCAGCCGTGCTGGCGCCAGTAGTCGGGCAGCTTCAGCTCGGTGGCGTATTCGCCGAAGCCGGGCAGTCTGCGCATCGGCGCCTGACTCGGCATCCAGGCCCAGATGGTGTCCTGAACCCCATCCCGGCGCAGGCTGGAGCGCATCATCTCCAATGCCAGCTGTGGATCACCGAACTGTGCGGCCCAGCTCCATGGGATCAGGTCCCAGGAAGACTGAGTGTTGCTGGCCAGGCGGTCGCGCAGGTGGGCCAGAATGGCCGCTGGATCATCGGGGTGCTCGAAGAATACCGTCTGCAAATCACCGAAAGGTTCTTCGGGCAGATGGATCCGCATCCACTCCCCCAGCTCGCGCTGTTCCTCCAGCGCCGCCGCGATGTCGCCGAGTTCGATGTGAATCGCCGTGCCGACCATCATCACGAAGCCGAGCTCCGGCGCCAGGCTGCGCGCACGCTGAACTTGCTCCAACCCGGCTTCGGGCGCACCTGTCTGGACCAGACAGACAGCCTGGATCAAGAGCGGGACGGCCGCCAGAGGATCCAGCTCGATCGCCCTTGCCACATATGGCAGCGCGCGTTCGGGAAGGCCCAGCCGACCCAGCATCTGGGCATATTGCGAGTTGGCCTCGACCTCGTTCGGGTTGAGATCGAGCGCGCGCCGGTAGCTCGCTTCGGCTTCCAGCCAGCGGAAGCGGTCGCGCTGCACGTCGCCCAGTGCCTGGTGCGCACTTGCGAGTCCGGGGTCCAGCTGCAACGCCTTGCGTGCCGCCGCCTCGGCCCGCGCCAGCGCCGCTTGTCTGGACCGGTTCGGATCGCTGTCGTAATAATGCGCCAGCGAATGCGCCTGAGCCAGCGCGCCCCAGGCGGCAGCGAATTCCGGATCCAGCCGCACCGCCTCGTCGAGCAGCACGATGGCCCGCGACAGTCCCTCGAAACCCCGACGCGCGATCAGGGTGCGCGCCTCGAGCAGGCGCTCGTACGCCGGCAGATTTTGCGTCGCCGGCCGCGCGCCAGCCTGGGCCGAACCCAGCTCGAGCTTGAGCGCCTCGACAATGGCGCGGGCAATCTCGTCCTGGATCGCGAAGATATCGTCCAGTTCGCGATCGAAGGTATCCGACCACAGATGAAAACCGTCGTCGACCGCGATCAACTGCGCAGTGACGCGCAGGCGGTTGCCGGCCTTGCGCACACTGCCCTCGAGTACGTGCGCCACGCCGAGCTGCGCACCGATAGTGCGCAGATCCTCATTGCGACCCTTGAAGTAGAACGACGAGGTGCGCCCGGCCACCTTCAAGCCCGGCACCTTGGCCAGCCAGTTCAGCACTTCCTCGGTCAAGCCATCGGCAAAGAACGCATTCTCGGTGTCCGAACTGAGGTTGGCGAACGGCAGCACGGCGATGGTGGTGCCGCCGGCCTCGCCGCCGCGCGCAAAGTCGTACGGAGGCGCACTGCTGGATGGGGCCGATTCCGGTGCGCCGGTCTCTCGACCGGCAAACCACACCCGCTCGACCGCCATCAATGCAATTACCGCCAGCGCACCGATGAGGATCAGCCGGTCGATCCGGCGGCCGGTTCTCGGTGTCACCGAGTCGGCCGGCTTCACGTCCTCAGTCCGCTTCACACCATCGGGCGTCAGCTCGTAGGCCCAGGACAGAAACAACGCCAGCGGCAGGCCCAGCATGGCCAGCGCGATCACCAGGGTGACTGTCCAGTCGGGCAGACCCAAGCGCGGGAAGATGGTGTCGGCCACCTCGATCAGCAGCCAGCCGCCGACCAGATAGGCGGCGCCAACGCGAAAGACATTGCGCCGTCCGAGTTCGTCGAACAGTTTCATGGCATGGCCCTGGACTGGACTTGCCCCTTGTCGGCACAGGAATCTCCCGGCGCGCGGAAGATGTGCAAGTGGACAAGCAGCAAAAGGGCGCTGCTCACCGCCGGGCCTCCGCGGGGAAGTTCATCTGTTCCAGCAGCGACTGGAAACGCTGGCTGGTGCGCAGTCGCTCGAAGCCAAAACGACTATTGATGTAGACGGCGTCCGGGTCGCGCGCGGCGACGCACTGTTCGAGCTGATCGAGGGCGGGCTCATCGGCATCCAGCGCGGCCAGCAGACCCGCTTTTGAACACTGCCACCCCTCGGGCGCCGCCTGCGTTTGCAACAGGTCCACAGCCTGCGCGCGCGGCATCCGCCCGGCCACGACATCGAGCACCACCAGAGGTGGAAATTGTCTGAGCTCGGCGTCGTCATCGATGCCGGTCGCCGCGAGAAGCTTCAGCCACTGTGCCCGCGACTCGTCCAGGCGCCCCAGGTCCGTCAGTACACGGGCGCGATTGCCCAATGCCGTCGGCCAGTCCGGCGCCAGCTCCAGCGCTTGTTCGAAGTGCAGCAACGCCTGCTCAGGCCGGCCCGACTCCCACAACACGAGGCCCACCACGTTGACGCCGACCGGCGCCAGCGGATCGAGCTCGACCGCCCGTTGCGCAGCGACCAGCGCCTCATCAGAGCGGCGCAGGGCAGCGAGCATTTCCGCGTACCACTGGTGGGCGGTCGCATAGGCCGGGTCGAGCGCGATGGCGCGCCGGAAGTCGGCCTCGGCGCCGGCCCAGTCCCAGTCGAACTGATAGCGCAGATAGCCCCGACTGGCCAGCGCCCGGGCCGAATCGGGATCCAGTGCCAGCGCCTGACCAATGGCCGCGCGGGCCTTCGGGATGGCCTCGGCCGCCGGCGCGGCACCGTACTCGGGCTGCAACACGTAGACGTCGGCCAGTGCCGCCCAGGCATCGGCGTAGTCCGAGTCAAGCTCGACCGCGCGGCGCAGCTCGCGCTCGGCCGAGACGAAGCCATCGACGGTGCGCTGGTGCCAGAAAAAACGCCCCTTGAGGTAGCGGCTGTAGGCCTCGACATCGTCGGTGCGCGAGTCGGGAGCGCGACGGGCGCCGGTCAGGGTCAGCTTGAGTGCGGCAACGATGGCACCAGCGATCTCGTCCTGTACCCGGAAGATGTCGGTCAGTTCACGGTCGTAGCTTTCCGACCACAGATGAGCGTCGGTGGCGGCCTCGATCAACTGCGCGGTGATACGCACCCGCGTACCGGATTTGCGCACGCTGCCCTCCAGCACATGCGCGACGTCGAGCTTGTCGGCGATTTCGGGAATCGGCGTGCCGCTGCCCTTGAACGAGAACGCCGAGGTCCGCGAGGCCACCTTGAGGCCGTCGATGCCGGCCAGCACATTGAGGATCTCCTCGGAAATGCCTTCGGCGAAATACAGGTTCTCCGGGTCGGTGCTCATGTTTTCGAAGGCCAGCACGGCGACCGAGGCGCGGTCATCGTCGGCGCTGTCCGTTGCCGTTGCGGCCGGGGCGATGGCGCTGGCAGACACGGCTGCCTGCGTCCCGGGGACCGCAGAGCCGTGGGGAGCAAGCCGGTCCCAGGCCATGAGTGCGACCGCCAGCACCGCCACCACCAGCGTCGCCAGATTCAGCTTGTGCCCGGTGCGATCGGATATCGAATGCACATCGCTGAGCTGCGATTCCCGTTTCAGGCCCTCCGGCGTCAGCTCGTAAATCCAGGCAAACAGCAGCGTTGGCACAAACCCCAACGCCAGCAGCACGATCAACCCACGCAGTACGCCTTCGGGCACCCCGAACACTGGCAGCACGGTCTCCGCGACCTGCACCACCAACCAGGCAGCGAGCAGATAGAACACCGCCACGCGGATGACATTGCGGCGTTTGAGCTCGGCCCACAGGCTCATATCAGCCGCCCTCTTTCAGGCGATGGAAAATGATGGGCGGCGCTCAGGACCGATCCACCCGGCCGATCCGGCCGGCCAAATCGGGCATGCCAGTCATGTCGAACGGTGACCCGCAGGCACAGAGAAAATCGGCAAAAGGCTGAGTCGAACCGGCCGCGACGGCGCGGCTGGTGACGCCTGAGAATACGTCGACGGGAAGGCCCGGCACTTTCATGCGGGCACACAAGGTGAAGCGACGATTTCGGCACAGGCGCTGGCCTCCCGGCGGACACGGAATTCCCCGACGCCCCTGTGCGTCGCTGTGTGCGCCGGCCGCTCGAACCGGCGGACGGCACCCCTGACGCCAGAGTCTACGCGGAATCAACACTTTGGATGACGGCAAAGCCTCGCCAGGCCGGCCAAATCCGCCAACACGGGATACCTGCACTGGGAGACCCGCACTTGCCAAGCCGGCCGGCTGAAGGCACTGTTCGGGATCGCATACGCCCGAGTACGTCATGACCGCCGACCGCTATCCGAATCTGCTTGCGCCGCTCGACCTCGGCTTCACCACCCTGCCCAACCGGGTGCTGATGGGCTCGATGCACACCGGACTGGAAGACCGCGCCCGCGACTTCCCGAAGCTGGCTGCGTATTTCGCCGAACGGGCGCGCGGCGGCGTCGGGCTGATGGTGACCGGTGGGTTTTCGCCCAATCTGGTCGGCTGGCTGAAACCCTTTGCCAGCAAGCTGAGCTGGCCGTGGGAAGTGCGCAGGCACCGGCAGGTGACCGGGGCAGTGCACGCCGAGGGCGGCAAGCTGTGCATGCAGCTGCTGCACGCCGGGCGCTATGCCTACCATCCGCTGTCGGTGGCGCCCAGCGCGCTGCAGGCGCCGATCAATCCGTTCAAGCCGCGCGCGCTCAGCCACAAGGGCGTGGAGCGGCACATCGACGACTTCGCCAACGCCGCCCGGCTGGCGCGCGAGGCCGGCTACGACGGCGTCGAGGTGATGGGCTCGGAAGGTTATCTGATCAATGAGTTCATCGCGCCACGCACCAACAAGCGCGACGACCGCTGGGGCGGCAACGCCGAGAAGCGGATGCGCTTCGCGGTGGAGATCGTGCGCCGGGTTCGCGAGGCCTGCGGGCCGGATTTCATCGTCATCTACCGGCTGTCGATGCTGGATCTGGTCGAGGGCGGCTCGGACTGGGACGAGGTCATCGCCCAGGCCAAGGCCGTGGAGGCCGCCGGCGCGACGATCATCAACACCGGCATCGGCTGGCACGAGGCGCGGGTGCCGACCATCGCCACCTCGGTGCCGCGCGCGGCGTTTGCCGGGGTGACCGCCAAGCTCAAGCCGCACGTTGGCGTGCCGCTGATCGCCACCAACCGAATCAACATGCCCGATGTCGCCGAGCGCATTCTCGCCACCGGCCAGGCCGACATGGTGTCGATGGCCCGCCCGCTGCTGGCCGACCCGGACTGGGTGAACAAGGCCCGCGACGGCCGCACCGAGGAGATCAACACCTGCATCGCGTGCAATCAGGCCTGCCTGGACCACGTGTTCGTCAACAAGGCGGCCAGTTGTCTGGTCAATCCGCGCGCCTGCGCCGAGACCGAGCTGAACTACCTGCCGACATCCAGCCCGAAGAAGATCGCCGTGGTCGGCGCAGGCCCGGCCGGCCTGGCCTGCGCCACGGTGGCCGCCGAGCGCGGCCACGCCGTGACTCTGTTCGAGGCAGCCGGCGAGATCGGCGGTCAGTTCAATCTGGCCAAACTGATTCCCGGCAAGGAGGAGTTTCACGAAACCCTGCGCTATTTTCGGAAGCGACTCCAGACCACCGGGGTCGAACTTCGGCTCAATACACGGGCCAGCGCCGAGCTGCTGGCGGAATTCGACGAAGTGGTGCTTGCCACCGGCGTCGTGCCGCGCCCGGTGAAATTGCCGGGCGCCGATGGCGGCAAGGTATATGGCTATCTCGACGTGCTCAGCGGCCGGGTGACGCCGGGCAAGCGGGTTGCGCTGATCGGCGCCGGCGGCATCGGTTTCGATGTTGCCGAGTTTCTGGTCCACGAAGGGCCACCGCCCAGCCTGGACACGCCGCGCTGGATGGCCGAGTGGGGTGTCGACCCGACCTTCGAAGCGCGCGCCGGGCTGGTCCGACCCGAGCCCGAGCCGCCGGCGCGGGAAATCTGGCTGCTCCAGCGCAGCGTCGGAAAGCCCGGTGCGCGTCTGGGCAAGACCACCGGCTGGATTCACCGGGCCACGCTGAAGGCCAAAGGCGTGAAGATGCTGGGTGGCGTGGAGTATCGCGGCATCGAGCCGGCCGGCCTGCGGATCGCGGTCGACGGCAAGGAACGCCTGCTGGAAGTCGATGACATCGTGATCTGTGCCGGCCAGGAGCCGCTGCGCGAGCTGGTCGAGCCGCTGCAGGCAGCCGGCAAGTCGCCGCACCTCATCGGCGGCGCCGATTTGGCTGCCGAACTGGACGCCAAACGGGCGATCGACCAGGGCAGCCGGCTGGCGGCACGCCTGTAGTCGACTGCCGGAGGCCTTCGGCCGGACACAGCGACCGGCACCGAATCGGGCTGACACCGCCGGGATCGAGCAAACGCTCGATCCCGGCGCGCTAGGCTGTGAGCTGAATACGGCGCACTGCCGTTAAGGTTCGGTTGGCCCGACAGCCATTACAGTGCGCCTCGGAACGCGATTGTTGCACCGCAGCAATCACTGGGCCGCTGCCCCCCCGGTCAGCGCGCTTCCGACGACCGTTCGTCGGAGCATCCCCATCACGCCAGGCCGCTGGCGGCCCCAGGCTTTCGTTTTTTTCGTGTTACGAAAGCACAACCCCATTCTGAATCGCGGGGTTGCAGGTCGGAGCGGCGTAACGGAGCAAGGAGAACAACAATGAAACTGGCCTGGATTCTCTGGTTGGCCAATCTGCTGCCGCAGCCTGTGGCAGACCCCCTGTGTCTGACCACCACACTTTATCTCGAAGCCCGCGACCAGTCCGTTGCCGGCCAGCAGGCCGTCGCCGAAGTGGCCCTGCGTCGTGCCGAAAGCGGCATCTGGGGCAATTCGGTGTGCGAAACGGTCACCGCTCACAAGCAATTCGCGCCAGGCATCGTGCATCCCGGCCATCGCCTGAAGAATGCGCAGGCGTGGCAGGAAGCGGCGGAAATTGCCTTCGCTCGCCACTACGAGTGGCGTTTGCCGGCTGCCGAGCGGCGCGAGCTGGTGCCCGGCGCCAGCCATTTCGCGGCGCATGATCTGGTGGAGCCGACTTGGGCGAACCATCCGGTCGCGGTGATCGGCGATCACAGCTTCTACCGCGTCATGCGGCTGGCGCCCTGATGGCCCGTGCCCTGCTCTGGCTGTTTCGCGACGCGGTGCTCAAGCCACGGCCGCTGCCCGTCCGTCGCTGATCGGGCTGCGTTCTGCGCTCACTTCGGGCGCCAGTGGCGTTCCATTTCCAGATAGGTGAACGAGGCCGACCAGGTCAGCAGGACGAAGCCCACCAGCGCTTCCATGCCGGTCAGGAACCGAACCGGCCCGACCGGCACCACGTCGCCGAAGCCGACCGTGGTGAAGGTGACCGCCGAAAGATAGACCGCATCAAGCAGACCGAGATCATCGGCGCCCTGCAACACCCCGGTGCCCGGCACGCTGGCCAGCAGCCGATAGGCCAGCCCGAAGATCCATATCTCCACGACGTGAAGGGCGATGACGGCAAAGATGCCGTACAGCACCCGGCTGCGATGCGCGCCTCGGCCGCGGCCGAGACGCTCCGCCACCTGGACCAAACCTTCGTAATGCACCCAGACCGCCCCAGCGACCGCCAGCATTGAGACCCCGACGACGAGCAGATTGATCGGCCAGTTGTCGTACATCATCGGCTCCGCGCCGGGGTCTTGGCCTCAGCGCTTTTCGATCGCCACGAACTGGCGGTCTTCGGGGCCGGTGTAATTGGCGCTGGGACGGATGATCTTGCCATCCTCGCGCTGCTCGATCACGTGGGCGCTCCAGCCCGAGGTGCGCGCGATGACGAACAGCGGGGTGAACATCGCCGTGGGCACGCCCATCATGTGGTAGCTGGACGCGCTGTACCAATCGAGATTGGGGAACATCTTCTTGCTGTCCCACATCAGGGTTTCGATGCGCTCGGACACCTCGAACAGGGTCTGGTTGCCGCCCTCGGCGCACAGCTCGCGGCTGATTTCCTTGATGACCGGGTTGCGCGGATCGCCGATGGTGTACACCGGATGGCCGAAACCGATGATGATTTCCTTGCGTTCGATGCGGGCGCGGATGTCGGCCTCGGCCTGGTCGGCTGTGGCGTAGCGGGAAATGATCTCCATCGCCACCTCGTTGGCCCCACCGTGCTTCGGGCCGCGCAGCGCGCCGATGGCGCCGCTGATGCACGAATAGATGTCCGACCCGGTGCCGGCGATGACCCGCCCTGCGAAGGTGCTGGCGTTGAATTCGTGCTCGGCGTAGAGCACCAGCGATTTGTCCAGCGCGTTGACGTGAAGCGCGCTGGGCGCCCGGCCGTGCAGCAGATGCAGAAAGTGCCCGGCGATCGAATCGTCGTCGGTTTCCAGCTCGATGCGCCGGCCGTTGTGCGAGAAGTGGTACCAGTACAGCAGCATCGAACCGAAACTGGCCATCAGCCGGTCGGCGATATCGCGCGCGCCGGGCGCGTTATGGTCTTCCTTCTCGGGCAGAACGGTGCCGAGCATCGAACAACCGGTGCGCAGCACATCCATCGGATGCGCCGATGCCGGAATCAGCTCCAGCGCCTCCAGCACCAGCGCCGGCAACCCGCGCAGCCGGCTCAACTTGGTGCGATACGCCGCCAGTTGGCTGGCCGTCGGCAACGCGCCATGGACCAGCAAGTGAGCCACTTCCTCGAAGCCGGCCTGGGTGGCCAAGTCCTTGATGTCGTAGCCGCGATAGTGCAGATCGTTACCGCTGCGCCCCACCGTGCACAGCGCCGTATTGCCGGCGGCGGTGCCGCTGAGCGCGACGGACTTCTTGGCTTTGGGGAGGGTGTTGGGGCCAGAGTCGGACATGTTGTACTCCTTGGAATCAGGGACTGACAGCGTTGCGGATTTCGTTTTCGGTTCGGCGGCGAAGCCCGCTGGAAGCGCGTTTCACGGTTGGCGTGGGGCCGATCGGCTCGGCCTTGGTCGATGGCGCGGAACCGGGCAAGTCGCCAGGCCGGAGTCGATCGACACGCCAGGCCGCGAATCCGATCGCCGCCAAGCCCGCGCGCCGGCGCTCAGGCTTTCCTGGCAAACAGTTCATCCAGCCGGCGCTCGTAGTCGTGATAGCCGATCCGATCGTAAAGCTCGTCGCGGGTCTGCATGGTGTCGACCACGGCGCGCTGGTGGCCATCGCGGCGGATCGCGGTATAGACCGCTTCGGCGGCGCGGTTCATGGCGCGGAAGGCCGACAGCGGGAACAACTGGATGGCGACGCCGGCCGAGGCCAGTTCGTCGCGGCTGAACAGCGGGGTGGCGCCGAATTCGGTGATGTTGGCCAGCACCGGCACCTTTACGGCATCGACGAAACGTCGGTAGGTGGCCAGATCGTAGGCGGCTTCGGCGAAGATGCCATCGGCGCCGGCCTCGACGCATGACAGCGCGCGCTCGATGGCGGCATCGACACCCTCGACCGCGATGGCGTCAGTGCGGGCGATCAGGAAGAACGCCGGGTCGGTTTTGGCATCGGCAGCGGCTTTCACGCGGTCGGCCATTTCGCCTGCCGTGACGATCTCCTTGCCGGGCCGATGGCCGCAGCGCTTGGCGCCGACCTGATCCTCGATGTGGCAGGCGGCAGCGCCGGCCTTGATCAGCGATTTGACGGTGCGCGCAATGTTGAAGGCGCTGGGTCCGAAGCCGGTGTCGATGTCGACCAGCAAAGGCAGGTCGCAGACATCGGTGATTCGCCGGACATCGACCAGCACATCGTCGAGCGTGTTGATGCCCAGGTCGGGCATGCCCAGCGAACCGGCCGCCACGCCGCCGCCGGACAGGTAGATCGCGCGGTAGCCGGCGCGCCGGGCCAGCAGGGCATGGTTGGCATTGATGGCGCCAATGACCTGGAGGGGGCTCTCGGCGGCAAGCGCACTGCGGAATCGTTCACCGGGGCTTTGGTCAGGCATGGTGGCTCTCGCGAATGAAGACGTTGATTTTACCGCGTACCGTGCCCGCGACGCTGTGGCCGAAACTCTGGCCATCGGGCGCACATGTCCGGCGCGGACGCTTGGGCGCCGACGGACAAGGGGCCTGGGTACGGATCAGGACCCGAAATCCGGCCCACGCGCCAGCGCCCGCTTGATCGCATCCAGTGCACCGGGGTCGTCGAGGGTGGACAGGTCGCCCGGATCGCGATGCTCCACCAGCGCCTGAAGCGAGCGCCGCAGCAGCTTGCCGGAGCGAGTCTTGGGCAGGCCGTCGACCAGATACACCCGCGCCGGCCGGGCGACCGAACCCAGCTGCGATTCGACCTGTCGGCGCAGAGTGTCGGCGGTCTGCTGCCGATCGCCATCGGTCGCGGTCTGGCGCAGCGTGGCGAACACCACCGGCACCTGACCCTTCAGCTCATCGGCGGCGCCGATCACCGCCGCCTCGGCAACCAGCGCACAGCCCGACACCGCCTCTTCGATTTCGCGGGTGCCCAGGCGGTGACCGGCGACGTTGATCACGTCATCGGTACGGCCGAGGATGAAGTAGTAGCCGTCCTCGTCGCGAATGGCCCAGTCGAGCGAGCTGTAAAGGCGCTCCTTGAAATGCCCGAAATAACCCTGCACAAAACGTTCGTCATTGCCCCAGACGGTGCTCAGGCAGCCGGGCGGCAGCGGAGGCACCAGGGTCAGCACGCCCTTTTCGTTCGCCGCGCACGCTTCGCCGCTGACTTCATTGATCAGCTTGAGCCGATAGCCCAGATTGGGCAGGCCCGGCGAGCCGAATTTGACCGGTTTCAGGTCGAGGCCTGGCTGAAGACAGATCACCGGCCAGCCGGTTTCGGTTTGCCAGTAGTTGTCGATCACCGGGCGGCCCAGGGCATCGGTGATCCAGCGCGCCGTCGGCTCATCGAGCGGCTCGCCGGCCAGAAACAGCCATTTGAGGGCCGACAGGTCGTAGCGGGTGAGCCAGCTCGGGTCCTGTTTCTTCAGCACGCGGATGGCGGTCGGCGAAGAAAACACCGTGCGCACGGAAAACTCTTCGCACAGCCGCCACCAGATACCCGGATCGGGGCTGGTCGGCAGGCCCTCATAGACCAGCGTGGTGGCACCGACGATCAGCGGCCCGTAGACGATGTAGGAGTGGCCGACCACCCAGCCGACATCGGAAGTGGAAAACATCGCCTGGCCGGGACCGACATCGAAGACGGTACGCATCGACAGCGCCAACGCCACCGCGTAACCGCCGGTATCACGTTGCACGCCCTTGGGCGTGCCGGTGGTGCCGGAGGTGTAGAGGATGTAGCTGGGCGCGCTGGACTCGACCCAGGCGACCGGCACCTCGGCGTCGGCGAATGGTGCGCTGGCGCTGACGTAGTCGAGATCGCGGCCGGCCTGCATCGGCAGGTCCGGGTCGAGACCGCGATTGACCACCAGTACTGTGGCCGGCGGATGCCGGGACTCGGCCAGAGCGGCATCGACCAGCGGCTTGTAGCGGATCACCTTGCCGCCGCGCATGCCGGCATCGGCGCAGATCAACAGCGTCGGACGGGCATCGTCGATGCGCAGCGCCAGGTTGTGCGCCGCGAAGCCGCCGAACACCACCGAGTGCACCGCCGCCAGCCGCGCGCAGGCCAGCATGGCGATCACCGCTTCGCCGGTGTTGGGCATGTAGATCACCACCCGGTCGCCCTCGCCCACACCGTTGGCGGCCAGGGTGGCGGCAAAGGTGGACACGGCCCGATGCAGCTCGCCGAAGGTCCAGGTCTGGCGGGTGCCGGTTTCGCTTGAAACCGCGACCAGCGCCAGTTGATCGGCGCGCTCGGCCAGATGGCGGTCGATGGCGTTGTGACACAGATTGGTGCGCCCGCCGACGAACCAGCGCGGAAAGATCGGATCGCCCGCATCCAGGATCTGCTGCGGCGGAGTCTGCCAGTCGATGGCCTCGGCCGCCTCGGCCCAGAAGGCCTCCGGGTCATCGATCGAGCGTCGGTAAACCTCCTCGTAGCGCATCGCACTGCCTCCCGCCGCGCCGATGAGCGCGCTATCGAGAGTCTAGGCGCAAGCGCCCCGTGGCGCAGTCCGACATTGGTCTAATGAATTCATCGCCCCACCACCGGTGCACGATTCACATCGCGCCGAAGGAGCGCGAACGCGAGCTGCTGCCGCGAGGCGCTCGATTCCGATAGGTCAGCGCGGCGGCGGACTGAAATCGCCGTGCCGATGGTGACCGGTAATGTGCTCGAACGCGCCATCGCCATATGCGCGCAGGACTTCCGAGACCACCACGTGATAGCCGCGGTACCAGCGCGCGTACTGGCGCTTGGCTTCCTGATGGACCGGATCGGTGGAAAACGCGCGCAGCGTTTCAAGGCTGTCCCAATAGTAAGTGGCCACCTTTCGGCTGGCGTCGGCGTTTTGCCAGATTTCCACGCCCAGGTAACCCGGCAGCGCCCGCGCGGTTGCGTCGATCAAACCATTGAGCCGATCGAACTCGGCGTCGTACACGCCCGGTTCCCAAATGAAGGCGGCAGTGAACATGACAGGCGATTCCAACGTGTGCGCCCGGGCGGCGCGGGAACGTGGATGGTAACGCGGCGCCAACCCGGTTGGCCGAAGGATCGAAGCGCCACGAGCGCTTTGGCGCGGCGATGGATGTCATCCGACCACCGAGTTACACGAAGTCCCGGATCACGCCGCGTTGCGGCTGACCCAGGCAGCGCCAGCGAACTCACACCGCGCGCGTCGCCGGCTAGAGCGCAGCGAAAGCCGGGACCGCCGGATATCGCTCACAAAGCCTTCGGCCTTCGGCTGCCACCGGGCCACGTCGCACGCAGGCCGTTGACGAGGCCGGCGATTCAGCCGGCGCAGCAGGACAGCCGGCTCACGTCCTGGCTGAAGGTCTGCGCCGCGAGTTTGAGGCCTTCGACCATGGTCAGGTAGGGGAACAGCTGGTCGGCCAGTTCGCGTACCGTCATCCCATGGTGAAGGGCGAGCGCGGCGGTCTGGATCAGCTCGCCGGCCCCGTCCGCCACTGCCTGCACGCCGAGCAGCCGGCCGCTGTCAGCTTCTGCCACCAGCTTGATGAAGCCACGGGTCTCGAAATTGGCCAGCGCACGCGGCACGTTTTCCAGCGCCAGCGTGCGGGTCTGGGTCTCCATGCCCAGACGCAGCGCCTGCGCTTCCGACAGGCCAACGGTGGCGACCTGCGGCTCGGTGAACACCACCGCCGGCATGGCGGTGAGGTCGAGGCGGGCCTCACCGCCGGTCATTCCGATCGCTGCGCGGGTGCCCGCGGCCGCAGCCACGTAAACGAACTGCGGCATGTCCGTACAGTCGCCAGCGGCGTAGATGTCGGGGGCACCGGTGCGCATGCGGTCATCGACGCGGATTGCGCCGTTCGCATCGACTTCGACGCCGGCGGCGTCCAACGCCAGATCGCCGGTGTTCGGAGTCCGCCCGGTCGCCACCAGCAGGCGCTCGGCGCACAGCTCGCCCTCGTGGGTTGTCAGCACGAACTCGCCGTCACGGTAGGCGACAAGTGCCGCCTCGGTCCGCTCCCGTACCGTGACGCCCTCGTCGCGGAACACCGCCGCGAGGGCCTCGCCGATCTCAGGATCCTCGCGCGAGAGCAGCCGGCTGCGGGCCAGCACGGTCACCTCGCTGCCGAGCCGCGCAAACGCCTGGGCCAGCTCGACCGCCACCGCCGAGGCGCCGATCACCACCAGATGATCGGGGATGGTCCGGCTGACCAGGGCCTCGGTCGAGGTCCAGTACGGTGTGTCGGCCAGCCCCGGAATCGCCGGGATCGTCGGGCGGGCGCCGGTGGCGATCAGGCAACGGTCGAAGGGGACCTCCTGCTCGCCGCCGGCGTTCAGCGTGACCACCAGGGCGTGCCCATCTTTGAATCGCGCCCGGCCCCGCAGGACCGTGATGTTGGCGGTGGCGTCGAGAATGCCTTCGTACTTGGCATGCCGCAGTGCTTCCACCCGCCCCTGCTGCTGGGCCAGCAGCACCCGACGGTCGACCAGCGGTTCGGTGGCGCTGAGGCCGTCATCGAACGGGCTCGAGCGCCGCAGTTGCGCGATGTGCGCGGCGCGGATCAGGATCTTCGAGGGCACGCAGCCGACGTTGACGCAGGTGCCGCCTATCGTGCCGCACTCGATCAGGGTCACCTCGGCGCCTGTATCGGCCGCCTTCAACGCCCCGGCCATCGCCGCGCCGCCGCTGCCGATCACGGCGATGCGCAGCCGTTCCTGCGGCCCACCGCCGCGGCAATCGTGTCCTGTCTCGGTGCGCACGCTCATGACCGCCCCTCGAGTTCACAGCCGTCGGGCCCGCAACGGCGGTTCGCCGGCGAGGTCAGGTCCCAGACCGCCACCACCAGCATGATCACCAGGCCGGCGTAAAGCGTCCAGGTGCTGTAGTCGCACGACCAGCAGAACACGTACAGCGACAGCAGCACCAGGGTGGGGCCGACCATGCCCAGCACGCTGCGATGCCACTGCCGATGGCTGAACCAGCCGAGCGCGTTGGCCAGCAGTGCGACGGCGGCGAACAGCGGCAGCAAGGTGTTGACGAACAGCCCCTCCCACTGGCTCAGGAAGCCAAGACCGAGTGCCGCGCCGATGCTGGCTGCGGCCGGAAAGCAGAACGCGCAGCCCATGGTGGACACCACGGCGCCGAGGGTGCCGGTCTTGTCGGCGATGCGGGTCATCAAACTCATGGTTATCGTGGGGTCGGATGAGAATGCGCTAAGCTTAGAACCGTAGTCGGGTACGGATTCAAGGGTCATGAAAGCAGCCGCCAACCGCATCAGCATCGGCGCCCTGGCCAGCGCCGCCGGGGTGAACGTCGAGACCGTCCGCTACTACCAGCGCAGAGGGCTGCTCAAGGAGCCGGACAAACCCTACGGCGGCATCCGCCGCTACGGCGAAGCGGATCTGGCGCGTCTGAGATTCATCAAATCCGCCCAGCGTCTCGGCTTCAGCCTGCAAGGGATCACCGAGCTGCTGACGCTGGACGACGGTGTCGAGTGCGACATCGCGCGTGCGCAGGCCGAAGGCAAGCTGCGCGAGGTCCGCGAAAAGCTGGCCGAGCTGGCCCGCGTCGAAACCGCGCTGACGCAACTGGTGCGCCAGTGCCGGTCGCGGACCGGAGACGTTCGCTGTCCGTTGATCGTGAGCTTGCAGCGGGGCGAAACCGGGCCGACGCCGGGCTGATGGGAACCGCCCGGAGCGGATTGGCGTCAGGTCCGGAACCGCAGGCTGACGGCATTTCGGCGCCCCGGATTACGCCGCGTTGCGGCTGATCCAGGCTACGCGGGCTCGGTTGCACCGCGCGATGGAGTGGCACGGTCCGGAGCATCGCTGATCTGTGCTCGATGCGTAGCCTGGCTTGAGCAAAGCGAAAGCCGGGACCGCCGGATGTCGCTCATCATCGACACCCCGGCAAAAGGCCAATGCCGGGCTGCGCGGGCTGATGGGAACCGCCCGGAGCGGATTGGCGTCGGGTCCGGAACCGCAGGCTGCCGGCATTTCGGCGCCCCGGATTACGCCGCGTTGCGGCTGATCCAGGCTACGCGGGCTCGGTTGCACCGCGCGATGGAGTGGCACGGTCCGGAGCATCGCTGATCTGTGCTCGATGCGTAGCCTGGCTTGAGCAAAGCGAAAGCCGGGACCGCCGGATGTCGCTCATCATCGACACCCCGGCAAAAGGCCAATGCCGGGCTGCGCGGGCTGATGGGAACCGCCCGGAGCGGATTGGCGTCGGGTCTAGAACCCCAGGCTGACTAAATGTCGCCGCCCCGGATTACGCCGCGTTGCGGCTAATCCAGGCTACGCGGGCTCGGTTGCACCGCGCGATCGGGTCGCGCGGCTTGGCCATCGCTTATCTGTGCTCAGCCCAGGAGGTCGGCGACGCCGGCGCGCTCTTCTTCGAGCTCGGCCAGGGTCTTGTCCATGCGCTCGCGGCTGAAGTCGTCGATCGACAGGTCGGCGACGCGGGTGTATTCACCGGCTTCGGTAATCACCGGCACGCCGTACATCACGCCCTCGGGAATGCCGTAGCTGCCGTCGGACGGCACGCCCATGGTCACCCACTCGCCATTGCTGCCGAGCAGCCAGTCGTGCACGTGGTCGATGGCGGCATTGGCGGCCGAGGCCGCCGAAGACAGGCCGCGGGCCTCGATGATGGCCGCGCCGCGCTTGCCGACCACCGGAATGAAGGTGTCGCGGTTCCACGCTTCATCGGCGATTCGATCCTTGAGGCTGTCGCCGCCGACGGTCGCGAAGCGGTAATCGGGGTACATGGTCGGGCTGTGGTTGCCCCACACGATCAGCTTCCTGATGTCGGCGACCGGCACGCCGGCCTTGTTGGCCAGTTGGCTCAGGGCGCGATTGTGGTCAAGCCGCAACATGGCAGTGAAATTCTTCGACGGCAGTTCCGGAGCCGACTTCATCGCGATGTAGGCGTTGGTGTTGGCCGGATTGCCGACCACCAGCACCTTTACGTCGCGGCTGGCAGTCTTGTTGAGCGCAGCGCCCTGGGCGGTGAAGATCTTGGCGTTTTCCAGCAGAAGATCCTTGCGCTCCATGCCCGGTCCGCGCGGTCGCGCGCCGACCAGCAGGGCGACATCGGCGTCCTTGAACGCCACTTCGGCGTCGCCGGTGCCAACCATGCCGGCCAGCAGCGGGAACGCGCAATCCTCCAGCTCCATCATCACGCCCTTGAGCGCGGCCTGGGGTTTTTCGATCGGCAGCTCGAGCAACTGCAGGATGACCGGCTGATCCTTGCCGAGCATTTCGCCCGAGGCGATGCGAAACAGCAGCGAATAACCAATCTGGCCGGCGGCGCCGGTGACGGCAATGCGGAGGGGAGTTTTCATGATCAAGCTCCGGGAATGGGGAATCGGGAATGGCAAATCGTCAAGGCAACAGCGGCGGGTCGAGCGTTGGGACGGGTATTTCCGATTCCCGATTCCCTATTCTCGATTCCCTGCTTCAAACCAACTCGGCGAAAAATGCCTGGATGCGTTCCAGGCCTGGTTGCAATTGGGCCGGCGGGCAGGTGTAGCTGATCCGCAGGGCGCGCGGCTCGCCGAAGGCCGAGCCGGGCACGCAGGCCACGCCCTTGACATCGAGCAGGGCGGCGCAGAAATCGACATCGTTGCCGATCAGGCGCTCGCCGTGGCGCTTGCCGAACGCGCAGGAAATATCCGGGAAGGCGTAGAACGCGCCCTGCGGACGCGGGCAGACCACGCCGGGGATGGCGTTGAGTGCATCGACCACGATATCGCGCTTGGCCTGAAACTCGCGCGATTTGGCGGTCGGCACATCCTGCGGACCGCTGAGTGCGGCGATGGCGGCGGCAGTGACGATCTCGGGGATATTGGTGATGTGGTTGGAATTGAGCGTCACCACGGCATCGATCGCCGTTTCGGGGCCGGCCAGCAGGCCGACCCGCCAGCCGGGCATGCCGTAGGTCTTGGACAACGAGTCGCAGAAGATCATCCGCTCGCGCAGCTCGGGACGGAAGTGCGCCACGTTGTGGTACCCGACATCGTCGAACACCATCCGGTTATAGATGTCGTCGGCAATGATCCAGGTGTCCGGATACTTGGCCAGCACATCGGCAATCGCCGCGATTTCTTCGCCGGTGTAGACCATGCCGGTCGGGTTGGACGGGTTGTTGAACAGAAACACCCGCGGCTTGCTGGCCAGCGCCGCATCGAGCTGGGCCGGGGTGAGCTTGTAGTTCTGCTCGGCCGGACACGGCAGCAAGGTGACCTTGGCGCCGACGATTTCGGCCATGTCCAGGTAGCTGGTCCAGTAAGGCGTGGGGAAGACGATTTCGTCGCCCTCATCGAGCAGCGCCTCGTACAGGTTGTACAGGCCGTGCTTGGCGCCGATGGTCACCGCGCACTGATTGCGCGTGTAGCCGGGCAGGCCGTTGCCTTCCATGTGGGCGATGAAGGCATCGAGCAGCGCAGCATCGCCGCGGTTGGACCCGTACTGGCCGGAATCCTTGTTCAGCCAGTCGCGCACCGCAGCGTAGACGTGCTCGCCGGGCAGGAAATTGGGCACGCCGATCGAGAAGCTGATGATGTCGCGACCTTCCGCTTTAAGGCGCTTGGCCTTGTCGGCGATGACCATGATCGCGCTCGGCTTGGCGCGACCGATGCGGGCTGCAAGTTGCGGCATCTGGGACCTCGTGAACAGGCGTGATTGGAAGCGGAATCCTACCATGCATCGGCAATATGGTGCGGCGCACCAATTGCCGGCCCGGTCGTCCGGCCGGCGCCACGGGCGGGCCAATACCGGCTTGCGCCAGCCGCCGCGAAACTTACGCCGGCCCGCGCTGGCCACTGGCCCGACCGCGCAGCCAGGCCTTCTCTAGCTCGACGGCGGCGAACACGATGATCGCCAATCCGGCCACCCACACCCATTCCCGCAACGCCAGACCTTCAGTCCCAAACACCTGCTGCGCCGGCGGCCAATAGGTCAGCATGAATTGCAGTGCAAGGAGTACCGCCACCGACAGCCAGGCCCAGCCGTTGGCCAGCAAGGCCTCCAGGGTCCATGACGGCGCACGCCAGCGCCGGCAATTGAACAGATACACCAACTCGCCAGCGACCAGTGCGTTGAGCGCCACGCTGCGCGCCAGGCGCTCGCCGCCGCCCTCGGCCACAGCCAGGTCGAACAGCACGAAGATCCCGACCGTCAGCATCGCGGCCACCCAGGCGATGCGTGCGCCGACGTAGCGGGTGATCAGTCCCTGTCCGGTTGGTCTCGGCTTGCGCCGCATCACATCGCCCTCCACCGGCTCGAAGGCCAAGGCCAGGCCCAGCGTCACGGCGGTGACCATGTTCACCCACAGTATCTGCACCGGCGTGATCGGCAATTGCCAACCGGCGACCGCCGCCACCAACACCACCAGCGCCTCGGCAACGCTGGTGGGCAGGATGAACAGCAGCGATTTCTGGATATTTTCATAAACCCCGCGCCCCTCCTCCACACCGTTGACGATGGTGGCGAAGTTGTCGTCGGCCAGCACCATTTCCGCCGCCTGGCGCGACGCCTCGGTGCCCTTGATGCCCATCGCCACGCCGATGTCGGCGCGCTTGAGCGCCGGCGCGTCGTTGGCGCCGTCGCCGGTCATCGCCACCACCCGGCCGCTGGCCTGCAGCGCGCTGACCAGGCGCAGCTTGTGCTCCGGCGTGGTGCGAGCGAACACATGCACCGTGCCGACCCGCGCGTCCAGCTCGGCCGGCGAGAGCGCGTCGATCTGCGGCCCGGTCAGTACGCCGCCGCTGCCGGAGATGCCCAGCTCGTCGCCGATTGCGGCGGCGGTGGCGGCATGGTCGCCGGTGATCATCTTCACTTCGATACCGGCGGCCCGGCAGGCGTCCAGCGCAGCATGCACCTCTGGCCTGGGCGGGTCGCGAAAGCCGACCACGCCAAGCAGACACAACCCATCGGCGACATCCGCGTCGTCCAGCGCGGCTGACGTGCCCGGCTCGCGGCGCTCGGCAACCGCCAGCACGCGCAGGCCTTCGCCGGCCATCGTCGCCAACAGGCGATGCCAGGCCTCGGCATCGATGGCTTCGGCTTGTCCGTTGCGCAACTGCCGGTCGCAGCGGGCGATCAGCTTTTCCGGCGCGCCCTTGACGCAGACCCGATCACGGTGCCGGGTGGCCATCAACTTGTGCTCGGATGAAAACGGCAGCAGCGCCAGCCGCGGGTGCGCGTCGCGCAGGGCATCGACAGCCACGCCGCCGGCCTCGGCCAGCCGGATCAGCGCAACTTCCAGCGGATCGCCATCGCCGTGCGGGCTGGCGTCGTTGCACAGGGCCGCCGCTTCCAGCAGCGCGCGGGCGGATTGCGGCGGCGACCCGGCCGGACACTCGCCCTCGGCCAGGCCCAGGCGATCGGCGACCAGCGCGTTGCAGGTCAGGGTGCCGGTCTTGTCGCTGCAGATCACGCTCACCGCGCCCAGTGTCTCGACCGCCGGCAGCCGGCGGATGATGGCGTTGCGCCGCGCCATGCGCTGAACGCCGATGGCCAGAGTGATGGTGATGATCGCCGGCAAGCCCTCGGGAATCGCCGCCACCGCCAGCGCCACGCCGATCATCAGCCCGTCCGCCAGGGCAGTACCGTGCAGCCATCCGGACAGCGCGACGGTTGCCGCCGCGAAGCCGAACACCACCAGCGCAAGCCAGCGTCCGAACACCGCCATCTGTCGCAGCAGCGGCGTGGTCAGGCGGTGTACTTCGCCAAGCAGCGTGCTGATCCGGCCAAGCTCGGTCGCGCGCCCGGTGGCGACGACCACACCGCTGCCCTGCCCCGCCGTCACCAGGGTGCCGGCATAGCTCATGCTGCTACGGTCGGCCAGTGCGGTCGTCGCCGGCTGGGCTTCGGTCAGCTTCGATACCGGCACCGATTCGCCGGTCAGCGCCGCCTGATCGACGCGCAGGCCGTGGCACTCCAGCAGCCGGATATCGGCCGGCACCCGGTCGCCGGCCTTGAGCCGGATCAGATCGCCGGGGACCAGGGCTTCGGCGTCGATCTCCTGCCAGCGGCCATCGCGCAACGCGCGGGCACGCGGCGCCAGCATCCGGCCGATCGCCTGCATGGCCCGCTCGGCCTTGCCTTCCTGGACATAGCCGATGACGGCGTTGATCAAGACCACGGCCAGAATCACCGCCGCATCGACCGGGTGATCGAGCAGATACGCCGCGACGCTGGAAACCAGCAGCAGGTAGATCAGCACGTTATGAAACTGCAACAGCAGGCGCCTCAGCGCCGAACGCGGCCGGGCAGTCGGCAGCGCATTCGGCCCGACCTCTGCGAGCCGCTGCTGAGCCTCGGCCGCGCTCAATCCGCCGGTGCCGGTGCGCAACCGGGCCAGCACTTCATCGACCGGGTGGGCGTGCCAATCGGAGGCGTCGGACGGGGCTGCGGTCTCGGAATCGGCCATGGGCTACCTGCGCGAATCAGGCACCCAGTCTAGGCCTGCTGCACCGGGGGCCGACCTGACCCGCATCAAATCGCAGCCGCCTGCCGCTCGCCGGAGACAGGCGAGGTTTGGGCATCCAGGCGAGCAGCCGAGGGGTCACCGACAAATCCGCAACGGCTCGCCGACCCAAAGCCCCGCCATGGGTCGGCAACCGGCGGAAACCGGGTCCGCTCGACTGATTCTGCCGCCGGGCCTGCCGGTATTCGTCAGGCCGGGGCGGGCTGGTTTACCGCTTGCGCGCGTCCAGCACCGTGTTCCACTGCGCCACGCGCTCGGCCTGGCTGGCCAGCAGCGCATCGGCATCGCCTTCGATCACGACCGACTCGATCTTGTCGCCGCCCTTGACCGCATCGACCACGTCCAGGCCCTCGGTTACGGTGCCGAACACCGAATGCTTGCCGTCCAGCCAGCCGCACGGCACGTGGGTGATGAAGAACTGGCTGCCGTTGGTGCGCGGGCCGGCATTGGCCATCGACAGCACGCCGCGATTGTGGCGCAGCTCGGGGTGGAACTCGTCTTCGAAGGTGTAGCCCGGACCGCCCATGCCGCTGCCCTGCGGACAGCCGCCCTGGATCATGAAATCCGGGATGACGCGGTGGAAGCTCAGGCCATCGTAGTAGCCGCGCTTGGCCAGATTGACGAAGTTGGCCACGGTCAGCGGCGTCTTGTCGCCGTGCAGGGCAACGCGGATGGTGCCGCGGGCGGTGGTGAATACAGCAGTCAGGTCGGTCATGTCGGGTTCTCGGAAACGGGGTGGAGGCGTGGTTGAGGCGGTGAAGAGTCAATCCCGGTCAGCGTCGCCGGGACGCGGACTGGCGGATGAACAGCAGCATCAGCATCAGGGCGACCGACATCAGGCCACCGCCGACTGCCAACAGCGCCCAGGCCAGTGTCGGCGTGGCCAGGACGGCCAACGGCCCTGCCGGTGCGGCGAACAGGCCGACAAGGCCCAGCGCCAGCAGGACGACGGCGAAGGCATCGAGCGCCAGCAGCCAGATCGGGAATGGCAGTCTGCCGGGAGCGTTCATCGCGAAAGAGTCCGGTAAAACGGGCGCCATGATGCCATAGCCGGCGACGTACACATAAGTACATCAAACCGGCGTATAATGGCCGGCTGTCCCTTCGCTACCCGACCGGCTTGCTCCGGTGATGCCCTCATGGCCATTGAAACCCTTCGCAACATCGCGATCGTCGCCCACGTCGACCACGGTAAAACCACACTGGTCGACTGCCTGCTCAAGCAGTCCGGCACGTTCAGCGAACGCACCGTCACCACCGAGCGGATGATGGACAGCAACGATCTGGAAAAGGAGCGTGGCATCACGATCCTGTCCAAGAACACCGCGATCCGCTGGAAAGCCCCGGACGGCCAGGAATACCGCATCAACATCGTCGACACCCCGGGCCACGCCGATTTCGGCGGCGAGGTCGAGCGCGTGCTGTCGATGGTCGACTCGGTGCTGATCCTGGTCGACGCGATGGACGGCCCGATGCCGCAGACCCGCTTCGTCACCCAGAAAGCCTTCGCGATGGGCTTCAAGCCGATCGTGGTGGTCAACAAGGTCGACCGACCCGGTGCACGCCCCGACTGGGTGGTCAACCAGACCTTCGACCTGTTCGACCGGCTCGGCGCCACCGAAGAGCAGCTCGACTTCCCGGTGGTCTACGCCTCGGCCCTGCACGGCTATGCCGGCCTGGACCCGGAAGTGCGCTCCGGCGACATGACCCCGCTGTTCGAAGCCATCGTCAAGCACGTCTCGCCGCCGCCGGTCGACCTGGAAGGGCCGTTCCAGATGCGCGTGACTTCGCTGGACTACAACAACTACGTTGGCATCATCGGCGTCGGCCGCATTCAGCGCGGCGCCGTGCGCACCAACATGCAGGTTACGGTGGTCGACCGCCAGGGCAAGACCCGCAACGCCAAGGTGCTGCAGGTGCTCGGCTTCATGGGCCTGGAGCGGCACGAAGTGGAGCGCGCGCAGGCCGGCGACATCATCGCCATTTCCGGCATCGAGGGCCTGGGCATTTCCGACACCATCTGCGATGTGTCCGCGCCCGAGCAACTGCCGGTGCTGACCGTGGACGAGCCGACCATCAGCATGACGTTTCAGGTCAACGATTCGCCGTTCGCCGGCACCAAGGATCGCAGCGGCGGCAAGTTCCTCACCTCGCGCCAGTTGCGCGACCGGCTGATCCGCGAAACCCAGCACAACGTGGCGCTGAAGGTGGAAGACACCGCCGACGCCGACAAATTCAAGGTGTCCGGACGCGGCGAGCTGCATCTGTCGATCCTGATCGAAACCATGCGCCGCGAAGGCTACGAACTGGCCGTCTCGCGCCCGGAAGTGATCATCCGCGACATCGACGGCGTCAAGCAGGAGCCCTACGAGCAACTGGTCGTGGACCTCGAAGAGCAGTACCAGGGCGGCGTGATGGGCCGCCTCGGCGAGCGCAAGGCCGTGCTGCAGAACATGGAGCCCGACGGCAAGGGCCGCACCCGTCTGGAGTTCGTCATCCCGGCGCGCGGACTGATCGGCTTCCAGACCGAGTTCCGCACCCTGACCGCCGGCACCGGCCTGCTGTTCCACGTGTTCGACCACTACGGCCCGCGCGCCGACGGCACCATCGGTCAGCGCCAGAACGGCGTGCTGATCTCCAACGGCACCGGCTCATCGCCGGCCTACGCCCAGACCGCCATGCAGGAACGCGGCCGGCTGATGATCGAACCCGGCGAAGAAATCTACGAAGGCCAGATCGTCGGCATCCACTCCAAGGACAACGACCTCACCGTCAACGCCCTGCGCGGCAAGCAGCTGACCAACTTCCGCGCCTCCGGCAAGGACGACGACGAAGGCCTGGTGCCGCCGATCCGCTTCTCGCTGGAACAGGCGCTGGAATTCATCGACGACGACGAGCTAGTCGAAGTGACCCCCAAGCAAATCCGTCTGCGCAAGAAATACCGCACCGAAGTCGAACGCAAGCGCGCCAGCCGCGCCGCCTGAGGCCCCCAGGCAGCCACCACGCGGCAGGTTCCCCCTGCCGCGTCGACCCAGCAGCATCCCAGCCCCAATACGCATCTCCCCCTCGACCCTGCCCCGGCGCGTCGACCCCCTCGCCTCCCGGCGTTGCCGTTCCTCCTCGCCCCCTGGCGTCGCCCGTCCCCCTCGCCCGCCCCGGCCTTGCCGTGCCCCCTCGCCCGCCCCGGCGGGAGAGGGCCGGGGAGAGGGTGGGCCAACGAAGCGCGCATCGCCAGAACCGACCGCCCGGCCGATCATTCGCATCGCCTGCGTCGTGACATCGCCCCGGGTCACCGATCCAACGGCGAAAGCACCGCACGTCCTTGCGCCCCAGTAGCTTCTGGATCGTGCGGATGTCGTACCCTGTCAAGCCAGAGCCCGCGCCTCTGGACCGCTTCATCGGCGAGTTGCGCGCCCTGTCCGCCGGTACCCGCGAGGAAGCGTATCTTGAAGCGGTCCAACAACTACATGCGGCGCAGAGCGTTGCGCGCCGCCGCTGATGCTGATCGCAGGATGGCAAAGGAAAGCATGTCATGAGCTGGGAATGCACCGCCTGCGGCGAGCAGAGCGACGCGGATTTCGATGTCTGCTGGAAGTGCAGCAGGGGAAGAGATGGTTCGTTGCCCGACCCCGAGTTCCTCCCGGACACCGAAGCAGGCGAACCTCCTGCGCGCAAACTTGATTGCCTACGTTGCACCACGCAGATGCGTTTTGCCGGGCGCAAGCGCTTTCATGAAGGCACGAGGGCATGGCCATTTCTGTTTGGCGAGCTTGGTGAGCTATTTGTCAATCGCGAGGCGTTCGATGTCTATGCCTGTCCAGGGCGCGGAAAGGTTGAGCTATTCATAGAGCCGGTACACCGTTAGGGATTGCCTTGAAAAGCGCGCTGCGTAGCCATCCAACTGTGCCTGCCAGGGAAACTCTGATCAATTGTCTCCGGCGTCATTGCGAGCGCAGCGAAGCAATCCAGTGCTTTGTTTTACACAACATTTCTGGATTGCCACGTCGCTTCGCTCCTCGCAATGACAGCCTCTTCAGAGCATCCCTGGCGGACTGTGGGGCAAGGCCAACGTGTTACCCGACATCCATTCGGCCCGCAAGCGCTCAACGCAGCGTTAGGGCGCGTACCTACTGTTTCGGAGGTTGGAATGAAGAGACTTGCTGTCGTCGCAGGGGTTGGCTTGCTTGCCCTGCTCCCGCCCACCCATGCTTCCCCGCCGGAACGCTCACCAGAGGAGCTCAACCGTGTCGTGACGGCGCTGGACTCGGCCGTATTTGACTCGTTCAACCGATGCAGCGATCCGGGAGAGCTTGCCCGGCACGCCGGCTACTTCGCCGAGGACGTGGAGTTCTACCACGATAGCGGCGGGGTCACCTGGAACCGGGACGACATGTTGGCCCGCACACGTGACAACGCTTGCGGGAATTACCGGCGCGAGCTTGTCGAGGGTTCGTTCGAGGTCTACCCCATCAAGGGTTTCGGAGCCATTGCGCAGGGCACCCATCGCTTCTGCGAGACCAACAGCAGCAGCTGCGACGGCCTCGCGGACTTCGTAATGGTGTGGCGGGAGCAGGAGGGGATTTGGCAGCTCACCCGCGTGCTCAGCTATGGTCACCGGTCTGCCAACGGCGGGCCCTGAAAATTCGGCCAAGCCGACGCCGCGTACCGGTGCTGCCTGTAACGCTTGTAACCACGCCCTTTCGGTGGGAGGATACCACGGTGACGACCTCGGCGACTCGCCAAACGCTGCAAGATTAGGCTGCGTGCTTAGGCTGCACCATCGGAGTAACCGGCTGTTTTTATTAGGCTTTTTCCCACCCCAATGCAGCCAAAGGCCGACTTAGGCTGCGGGCTTACCCGGCGATTCGCCGTCGAATAGTAGTTAGCGCGCATGGAAAGGACTTCGTTTCTCAAGCGTTTCGGGATCGGCGGGTTCTACCATTTCACCGATCAGCGCAATCTCCCAAGCATCAGGAGTACCGGAGGCTTGTTCAGCCTAGAGCAGCTCAAGAACCGAGGCATCGTTCCGCCCGCGCCGGGAGGAAACGAATGGAGCCACGATGCCGATGCTATTCGCGGACTCGATAAGTACGTTCATCTATGCTTCCGCAAAGAGCATCCAATGGAGTACGTGGCAAGAACCGAAGGAAGATTCGGAAGTACAGTGTTCCTCAGCATTGAGCCTGGCGTGCTACTGCAACAGGGCGTAATGTTCACCCCAGATGTATCTAACAAGTCAGGCGTGCCGCTTCTCTCGTTCGAGGAAGCGCTTGAAGCAATCGATTTCTCGGTTCTCTATGAGCGACACGATTGGCGTGACCCAGAGGTAAAGGAGCGAATGAAGCTTGCGAAGAAGTGCGAGCTTCTCGTGCCAGATATGGTTCCACTATCAATGATTCGAGGCATTTGAGATGGCCGAGAGACCTGTTTTCGTTCCCTCGCTAAAGCCAGGAAGGCTTGTCGAGGAAATCGCCGTGTCGTTTCTGTGGCACAAGGGGATGGCACCGTCTCAGAAGAAGAAGAACGTTGCCGAACTCCATGCCGCAGCTGCAAAGCGAGGATTGTCTCCGCTTCTTGAAGTTTCGACGAAGTCCGAAGAACGCCTCGGTCAACGCCTCAGTGCGTTCAACCTAATGGCGGAGCTGGAAGATGGCGGCGCCATTCCTCTCGAAAGTGCGTTTCAGGGCAGCAAGGTCTTTGAGAACGGCGGCCCCTTCATCGACCTCTTTGGGGTGGAAGGCAGGGAGGCCAAGCGCGACGAGAGACTTGCGACGTCAGGGTCACTTCAATGCTTCCGATTCGAGGGGCAGGACTTTCCGCTAGTTCCGAAGACCGCTTTCTATGATTGGCTCTACATCAGGGCGCTTCATCCACACCGAGAGTTCCTGAAGCGCCTACATTCCTATCGTGGCTTCACTGATATCGAGTTCAACCCTGAGCGCTCAATTAACTGTCAAGCCCGGTCCTGCGCAACCTTCGTCGCTTTGGATAGGCTCGACCTGCTTGATGAGTGCGTGAACTCATCTGCCCGCTTTATGGAGGTGCTCTTGCCTGACTCAATCGAGCAGCCTCATTCCGACAAAGAGCGGCAGAAGACTATGTTCGGGTAGTGCGCGCTAACGTATAAGGATAGATCGCGCGCAGCCGCGATCTGATCCGGTTGTTGAACAAGCCCGGTGGCCTGCCTCACCGTATCTATGGAAAAAGCTTTTCGAGGGTGGCCCGGCGCTGGGCCGGGGGAGGCC